>Ga0114918_10005508_pt1 | contig 10865 bp, 7 predicted proteins | sample LantaG_FD_87015 | JGI IMG/M metagenome (GOLD analysis project Ga0114918, IMG submission 87015) | Deep subsurface microbial communities from Baltic Sea to uncover new lineages of life (NeLLi) - Landsort_02402 metaG | ecosystem: Environmental > Aquatic > Marine > Oceanic > Sediment | place: Baltic... | reverse complement strand
GACAGCGCCATCTCCGGTGATTAGGGGGAGGGCTTGCGCTCGTGCTGCCTCTCCCGCCGCGGGGGGGGGGGCCCGCCCTGGGGGGCCCCCCCCCCCCCCCCCCCCCACCGGCCTTCTCACCCCGCAGGGCCGGGTCCGCCGCCGCCACGTCCCGGTTCAGGTCCAGGTAGGCCTGCACGGAGGCGGCCCGCCCGCAGATGCGGCCCCGCGGGGCCAGGGTGGCCTGGCAGATGGGGCGGGGCGGGGGTGTGGCGGGGGCCGCAGCAGCGGGCGAGGGCGGCGCTCCAGGCCCCGCGGCGGTGGCCACGGCGGGCGGGGACGACGAGGAGGAGGGCTGGCCGCCCGCCCCGCCGCCGCTCTCATCATCCTCCCGGGGCGTGAACTGGCGGCGCAGGAGGTAGGGCACAAGGTCCCGGCTGACCGAGACGGGGGCGGCGGCCCCGGGCGGCCCAGCACCACCACCACCCCCAGCGCGCGCGGCCAGGGCGGCCAGGGCCGACCCCGCCGCCTCCACCTCCAGCACGAACAGGCCCGCGGCCGCCAGGTCGGACCGCAGGGTCAGGGCGGCCGTCCCGGGCCCACCAGACGAGGAGGACGCGGCCGCGGCGGACGCCAGGGCGGCCAGGGGGATGCCGACCTCGCGCGCGGCGGGCGCGGCCAGGTCGGCGGGCGCGGGCGCGAAATGCAGCAGGGTCGGCTCCTGGTCGGCCAGGGCGGCCGCGGGGGAGCCGTCCCCGCCGGCAGCGGTGCCCTCACCGCTGCTGCTGCCGCCCGCCAGGGCGACGTAGGTGACGCCCCGGGGCGCCCGCCCGGGTTTGGTCTCCGAGGCGGGCGAGGTGCGCCGGTGGGCCAGCAGGGCCGTCAGGGCCGCGCCCGCTTTGAAGTGTGACAGGAACACCCGCCCCAGGGGCTCCGCCTCCGTCACCAGATCAGAGGACGCCACGGTAAGGGGGCTGCCCGGCGGCAGGTCCAGGGCGGCCAGGGCGGCCGCCAGCGCACCGCCCGACCCGCCGCCGGCGGGAGCGGCCCGCACGCTCAGGGCCAGGCGGGAAGTGGGCGGCCAGTGCTTGGCCGCCCAGGCGGACAGCTTGGAGGCGACGCCGTCGGTGGCGCACATCTGGTGAAGAGGAGGAGTGGGCGTGTGTGAGACGAGGAGGGTGCATGAGAGAGGGTCGGGGTCGAGCGAGCGCCGGCGCCGGCGCCGGCGGCGCCAATGCTTCTCTAGGCGCCGGCCTGTCGCCCCTCTCTTCTGCGTGCGTCGCCTCCCAGTGCGCGGCCTTGCTCTTCGGCCACACGCCCAGACCACGGCAATGCAGCACCGCCACCTTCCGCCCCCCTCTGTCCCACGCAAGAAAAGAAAGACACAAAAAACGCACAAGGATCGCCGACCGCGTGCCCGCCGCCTCCAGCGCCCGCAGCAGGAACCCGACCGCCGGCTCATTGCCGATGGGCAGCAGGGATGGTGGCCCTGGTAAGGGGTACAGGGCGGGCGTGCCGGGCGGCCCGCACAGGACGACGGCGTGCGGGACGAGGGAGAGGCGCGACGGCATCGCGACGTGGGAATGAGACGGGACAGTCGACCTCCCGGCAGGCCTGGGACGCGCGTACGCACGCCCCGTCCGTACGCCTCCTCCTCCTCCTCTCTTTCGCCACATCACGATGACCACACTACAACATGCCTAGCTCTCTCTCCCTCTCCCTCTCTCTAACCCATGGATTCACTCCCGCCCCCCCGGCGGCACCCACGACCGCGTTGGCAGCGGGTCGACCGGCTGGTTGAGGCCGGACCCGTCCGCCTCGAAGCGCACGGCCGACATGTCCGGCGTCTCCGCGGCCAGCGCCGTCAGGTAGCCCGTCCGCTCCAGGAGCCCTTTCCGCCCGGCACGCAGCGCGTTCCCCCCGCCCCGCTCCGCCGTGAAGAGGCCGCCCCGGAGAGAGTAGGTGTCTCCCGGGCCCAGCACTCCCGGCGCGCACTCGTCCGGGCCGACCAGCTGCAGGGTGACGGAACCGCTGCCGTCCGCGACGCGGGCGGTGGAGACGGGGACATCCTTGATGGCCCCGCCCTCGGGCTTGCGGATGGTGGTCGTCTCGCCTGGGGGTGGATGGGGGATGGAATGGGTGGGATGGAGAGGAAATGATGAAAAGTTGGGGGGGCGGGCGTTGCGTCTCTCTGCTTCGGGTGCACATGCACACGCGCGCTCGTCGCTCTCTCTTCTCACCTCGTTCCAGGACGATGAAGTGGACGTTGACGGGCTGGAGGGAGGGCCGCAGGTCGACGATGCGGGTGAAGGTCGGGGCGTGGCTGGGCGCGTGGTGGGACATCTCGCTGTTCACCCTCTTCTTCTGTCTGCGCGACGCCTGTCTCTCTCTCTCTCTCTCTTTCTCTTTTGAATGCGCGCGTGCGTGTGTGTGTGTAAGTGCGCACTCCTGACGCGGGCGAGCGTTGGCCGACGCGCGCGCAAAACGGGACGGCCCTCGAAGAAAAGAGTGAAGGGAGACAGACGCCCCCCCCGCTTCAATCGCTCTTCACTTCGCTGCGGGCCCTCCCGGCTTTTCCGGGCCCCGTGCTTGCGCGAAAACAATGGCCTCCCAGGAAGCCTGCGCCGCCCTGGACCGCCTGGTCTTCAAGTACCTGTCCATGCGCCACTTCAACGGCGCGGCGGCGGCCATGAGCGCGGAGGCGGCGCCCTCGCTGGACGCGGCGGGCGGCCCGCCGCCGCCCGACGCGGCGATGGGCGCCCTCCCCGGCAACCTCCTGCTCCACCTGGATGCGCACGGCGACGCCCGCGCGTTCGGGCCCGCCTTTGACGGGCTGGCGGCCTGGGTGGACGGCAGCCTGGACCTGTACCGGGTGAGCAGCGCGGATGAGGGCGAGATGAAGAAAAAGCACGCGCCGCCCCGCGCTTCTCTCGCTCGCTCGCCCGACCTCGAGATCCCTGTCTCACCCTCTCCCTCTTCCCTCCTCCCTCCTCCAGCCCGAACTCGCCCGCCTGCTCTACCCCCTGTTCGTCCACACCTACCTGGAACTGGTCGCCCTGGGCCACCCAGGCGAGGCCGCCTCCTTGCTGGCCCGCCACCAGGCCCGCTTCGGCGGGGACGCCGCCCGGGCGGCGGGCGGCGGGGCGGGCGCGTCGCGCGCGCGTGCGGCCGAGCTGGCCGCCCTCCAGGCCGTCACCACGCCCGACGCCGTCGTCACGGACCGGGTAGCCTCGGCCGCGCGCGCCTCCCGCCACCCCCTCACTCTGTGCGGACACTCTTTCGACCTGGTCATGGCCTACCTCCGCCGCGTCGGCGGCGGCGGCGCGGGGGGCGGGGGGGTCGGCCCCGGCGGCCTGCTCCTGTCCCTCATCAACGACCGCCTGGCCCTGCACGTCGTGGATGGGCAACCCTTGTCCGCGGCCGCAGCGGCCGCTTCCGAGGAGCCGGCCCTGGCGGCGGGCGCCCTGGCCACGGACGCGGCGGCGGTGAATGCGGGCGCGCTGAGCCTGAGCCGCCTGGCCGACCCGGCCGTAGAGCGCGTGGTGGCGGAGCGCATCGCGGGCTCCGCCGTCGGCGACATGCTGGCTGCGGGCGAAGGGGCGGCCCTGCCGGAGACGGACGCGGAGGGGCGGCCTCTGACCAAGAAGGCGAAGGCCCAGCTCCTCCGGGACGTGGCGGCCGAGCGCGCGCGCCGCGCGCGCGTCGCCGCCAACTGTCTCAGCCCTTCCATCCCGCTGCCGCCCCTGGACGAGGACGCCCTGGCGGACGAGGTGGAGGCCCTGCGCGCCCGGGCGACTGTCTCCCCGGCCTCCTTGCCCTCCGCTGCCATGTTCACCTTTGTCAACACGCACCGCGCCCTGTGCTGCGCGGCCCTGGCGGACGATGCGTCCTTAGTCCTTGGCGGCTTCGCGGACGCGTCCGTGCGCCTGTACGACGTGGCGGCCGCCGCGGCCGCGGGCGAGCGGGCTCGGGAGTGGGCCGCGGCCGCGGCGACGGCCCGGGCGGCGGGCGAGCCCGCCACCGCGCCGCCGGGCGAGGAGGACGAGATGGAAGGGGATGGGGACGGCACCGCCGGCCGCCCCCCTCTCCCGCCCCCCGTCACAATTCTGCGCGGCCACGCCGGCCCCGTCTACGGCGTCGACTTCCTGGGCGCTCCCCCCGGCGCGCCCGTCGCTTTGTCCGCCTCGGGCGACGGCACCCTGCGCGCCTGGAGCACGGACGCCCGGGCGGCGCTCGCGGTTTACCGAGAGCACGCCTGGCCCGTCTGGGGCGTGGCGGCCTGCCCGCGCGGGCTGTACTTTGCGTCCGCCTCCGCCGACCGCACCGCCCGACTCTGGTCGACGGATCGGCCCGCCGCCCTGCGCGTCTTCGCGGGTCACACCTCGGACGTCCTGGCCGTCGCCTGGCACCCAAACTGTCACTACCTCGCGACAGGATCGGACGACGCGACAGCGCGCCTGTGGGATGTGCGGGAGGGGGCGGCCGCCCGCGTGCTGGTGGGCGGGGCGGCGGGCCACACCGCGCCCATCACCGCCCTGACCTTCAGCCCGGACGGGACGGCCCTGGCCACTGGCGACGAGGATGGGCGGGTGGTGGTGTGGGACCTGCGGGCCGCCCGCCCGCGCGCGGCCGCCCCAGGGGGCCACGCGGGGCACGCGGTGTGGTCCCTGGCCTACGCCCGGGGCGCGGCGGACGGGGGCCAGACCGCGCCCGTCCTGGCGTCGGGCGGGGGCGACGACGCGGTGCGCCTGTGGGACGCGTCAGGCTCCCTGGCAGCGGCCAAGGCGGCGGAGGCGGCCGCGGCCGCGGCGTCCCGGGTGGCCGCCGCGGCTGCGCAAGGCGAGGGCGGCGGCGCCAGCGGCGGCGCGGGCGGGGCGGGGGCGGGGGCCGCGCCATCCGGGCCGGCCGTCCCCGCCCTGCCCCAGCTGGCCTGCTGGCCGACCAAGGCGACGCCGCCCGTGGCGCTCAAGTTTTCATCGCGCAACCTGCTGCTGGCGGCCGGCGCGCTCAGCCTGGGGCGGAGGTGAGGAGAAGCTAGTAATTTTATGTTGCCCCCCTGCTTTTTCTTCACGCACACACCACCCCACACTCCACGATGGCCACCACCACCCATCCACCCTTCCCGCCGCCGGCTATGTGGCCGGGCCGGGCCGCCCTATGGCGGCCCGCCCTGCGCCCACCCGGCACGCCCTTTTTCGCGCCACCCGGCCGGGCGGGTGCGGGCGCGGGCGCGGGCACGGGCGGGGGTGTGGGCGGGTTCTGGCTCGTCGCGCGCACGGTGGGCACCCTCGTCCTGGGCGGGGGCGAGATCCGGGTGTGCACCGGCGGGCGGGATGCCATCAAGATCGCCCTAGCGGCGGCGGACGTCAGCGGGGCGGTGGTCCTGCCCGCCAGCGGCGGCGGCGGCAGCGGTGGAAGGAGCACCAGTGAGAGCGGTGGAGGAGGAGGCGCGATCGGGACGAGCCTGTTTGTCGGGTCCGCCACATTCACGGACACGAGCACGGGCCGCCCGGCCTGCCTCAAGTTTGCGTTCCGCCTGGAGCGAGCGGGGGACGGGCCGGGCTTGGCGGCGGCGTGGGCGGCGCTCGCGGCCGCGGCGGGGGCGGGGCCGCCGGTGGGGCAGCCGCTGTCCTCCTCACCTCCCCCGTCCGCCCCCGTCGCGCCCTCGGCTCCCGCCCCAGCCAGCCTGGGCACGGCCCAGACCGCCTCCCGGCGGGACGAGGGGCACGGCGGCGCGAATGAGGCTCTACAGGCCGGCGGCGGCGGTGGGGGTGGCAGCGCCCCACCCGCTCCTCCAGGCGTCGGCGTGGGAACCGCCTCGGACGCGCACGCAGGCACCGTCGCTGACGCGGGCGGCCACCTCGGCCCCACGCCGCTGACGACCGCCGCTCTCACGGAGGGCGAAGATGAGGGCGGGCCCTGCCTGGTGGACCGCATCTTGGTAAGTATAGGGGAAGCGGAGAAAGAGCTAGTTTTCTTTTTTCAACCTCGCACCTGCTCTCTCCCTCTCCAGCTCCATCCTCACCTCGCACCCGCTCTCTCCCTCTCCAGCTCCATCCTCACCTCCTACCCCCTCTCTAAATTCTCTCTCTCTCTCTTTCTCTCCCTTCAGGCCTGCCTCGACGACCCGACCTTTGCTGCCTTTGTGGAGCGGGTGAACGGCGCGTGGGGCGAGGTGGTGGGGCGGCTGGAGGCGGGGGAGGAGGGCGGGGTGTAAAAAGAGGGAGAGCGAGAGGAAGGGACGGAGACGCCTCACACGTGAACGGCGAGAGAAAAGAGCGACCGCTGTGGTCCGGCCCCACCCCGCCACGCGCCCTCTCCCCACTCAAGCATGCCCTACCTCTCCCGCCGGGCCCTGACCGGCCTGGCCAAGTATGAGTACGTCTCCAGCGGCCTGACCTGGCTGGATGACCTGCACAAGCCGGCATGGGAAGGTGAGAGAGACGGATTTTTTGGTGCGGCGGCAGCCTCGCACAAAGTTGGATGGCACGCGGTGCAGTTGGGCGGGCCTCCCCTGCCGCCCACGCCTCCACATCCTCACAGCCATGCCGTGCGGAGAGTGTCGGATCCATCGCGGGCGGTGTGGGATGTGTGGGCACTGTTCCACGGCGCGCACAAGAGCAGCAAAACCAACGCGAGCGCATCAGAAACGCAACTGCCGTCCCACTCAGCCCGCCCCTCAGCCCTCAGCCTGTCGCTTAACCACTCGCTCTCTCTCTCTCCCCCCATTGCCGCCCGCCCGCTCACTCTCTCTCTCCCCCCCCTCTTCAACACCAAAAAGCCATGGTCTCGTGTCTGCCCACCTGGCTGGCGCCCAACCTGATCACCCTGTCCGGGCTGGCCATCCTGACGGCGGCTTACGTCACCACGGCCGCCTACGCGCCCGCCCTCGAGGCCGTCGCGCCGAGCTGGGTGTACGGCCTCATGGCGGCCGCCACGTTCGCGTACCTGCACCTGGACGTCCTGGACGGCAAGCAGGCGCGGCGCACCGGCTCCTCCTCTCCGCTGGGCCAGCTGTTCGACCACGGGTGCGATGCGCTGGCGGTGCACCTGCTGATTGTCGGGATCGGGGCGTCCATCGACACGGGCTTGACCTCAAAGGCTGTCGTCGGCCAGCTGGCAGTCATGGCGCCCTGGATCGTCGCGCACTGGGAGGAGTACCACTCCGGCCACATCCGCTACGGCAACGGCTGGTGGGGCGTGACGGAGGCCAATTATGTTTTGATCATGCTCCATTTAATCACTGCTTTTGCAGGGCCGGCCCTGTGGCGGGCGCCCGCGCCCGACCTGCTGGCCCGCCTGGGGATCCGTGTGGCGTCCCTGCCCTCTCCTTTAGCCTTCTACCTCTCCGCCTGCGTCGGCACCGACCTGCTCCTGGTCGGCATCGTCTCGGCGGGCGTTTTCCAGGTGTCCGGCCCGCTCTGGCGCGTCCTGGCCGCGCCCAGCCCGGGGCGGGGCGACGCGCCGCTGCCCGCCGCCCAGCGCGGCGCGAAGCAGCTCGGCCGCCCCGCCGCCGCCGCCCACGCCGCCCAGCTAGGCCTGCTCCTGGGCCTGGGCGCGGTGGCCATGCTGGAGCCTATCCGCGCGGGGCGGCCGGACTGGCACATGCGCGTCGTGTTCGGCTCCTTCGGCGTCGTGTACGCGCTGGAGGTAAGAAGAGGGAATGAAGAGAAACGGAGAGAGAGAACCCCAACCCGCCGCAGACGCGGCCGCTGCCGCGGCCGCGGCCGCTGCCGCTGCCGCGTGCGCACGCCTGGAGAGAAGAGAGAGAGAGCAGCACACCCGCGCACTCTTCACACACACCACACTGTTCCCCCCTTTTCACCACCAGGCCTCCAAGCTGATCATGGACCACATGGCCAAGGAGCCGTTCGAGCTGGCCTGGTGGCCGCTCGCCCTGCTGGCGGCGGGCGTGGCCAACTCGGCGGGCGGCGATGGCGGGGGTGGCGGGGTCCTTGCTCCCGCGGGCGCGTTCGACGCCGCCGTCCTGGCGGCCGTCGCGGGCGGGTACCTGCACTACGTCCTGCATGTCATCTCGGAGACGTGCGACCACCTGGGCATCCGGTGCCTGTCCATCACGCAGCCCGCGGCCGGGAAGAAGGGCAAGGGTGGGGCGGCGCCGGCGGAGAAGAAGACAGCGCCCGCCCGCCGCACGCCCGCTGCTGCTGCGCCTGCTGGTGGAGGGCGGTCCGGGTCGGGGCGGGCGGGCACTACGCCGCGGAGCCCCCCGCCTACTTCTGCTGCGACGGGGACGGCGCGGAGGTCGATGCGGGCGCGGGCATGAGAGAGAGGGGGAGGGAGGTGCGTGCGTGTGTTCAGAGAGTACTTCAATACTTTAACTGCCCCTCTCTTCCCCCACCCCACACCCCCACACACCATGCCTCCTCGCCGCGCACCACCGCCCGCCCAGCCCCCGCACTTGCTGCGCGGCCTGAGCCTGGCAGCCGCTGCTACCACGCCGGCCGTGGTAGTGCTGACGACGGCCGCCATCATCACCCGCCTCAGCCTGGGCCGCCTGGCCGCGGTCCAAGCGGGCGCGCCCGCGGCCGCCGCGGCCGCCGCGGAGTCCGCCATCGAGGCCGCCCTGGCCGCCCTGCTGGCCGGCCGGCGTGACCTGGCCCTGCACGCCGCGGGCGGGCGGGTGGTGGGCCACTCCCCCCTGGCGGGTGCCGGCGGCGAGGCCTCCGCCGCCGCGCCCGCCCTCCACCCGCACGCGCACCAGTGGCTCCTCTCCCCGCCACCCGGGGGTGTCCCCCTGCCCGGGCGGTGCCTACCCCTGGCCGGTGCGGCGGGCGGCTGGGTGGAGGTCCGCCTGCGGGTTCCATCAGTGACGACCGAGGCGCCGCCGCCGCCCCCCTACCTCGTGAGCGCCATCACCCTCGAAGCCCCGCCCCCTGCCCTGTCCTTCCCCGAAGGGCGGGCCGCCCTGCCGTCCCGCCTGGGCGTCAGCCTGTCGACGGACGCCACTGACGGCCGCTGGGCGGACGCGGGCGAGGTGGCCTACAACGCCTCCGCCGTGGCCGGCCTGACTGGCCTGGCCCAGACGACCCGCCTGGCGGCCCCCGGGCCCGCCCGGGCCGTCCGCCTGCGCGTGCTGGCCAACCAGGGCCACCCCGGGGCGACGTGCCTGTACAGGGTGCGGGTGCATGGGGAGGAGTGAGAGAGTGAGAGAGGTGTGCTTGTGATGTTTTTGTTGTTGTTGTCATCCTTGTCTCCACCGAGAGTCCATAGAGCTCTCTCCATTGGGGAGGTGGAGAGAGAGTGCGGCGTGAGGCGGGGCGGAGAGGTGAGGGCGTGTGAGTTGGGGTGAGCGAGGATGGGGGTGGGGGTGGGGTGGGGGAGGGGGGGCACGAGTCGCGCAAACGTTCTTTTCCACTGGGTGGGCCGTCCCAGACGCTCCATTCCCCCGCGCGCCAAGCCTCCAACGCTATCCTTTTTTGTCAAGGTCACACTTCGATCGAGACCTTTGCGGGGTGAGCTTGATCGATAGCCGCCTCGTCCGCGCGTGCGGACCCCCACCTGTTTTCCTCGCTCCCCCGCATCAGCGCAGGAGCCGTCGCGCGCACGATGTGCCAGCGCCCCTCCATCGACCGCACGCCCTCAGGGGACGCCCTGGCGGACGCGTTCAAAAAGGGCAAGGCCAACGCGGCGATCGGCGACCGGCCGGGGACGGCGTTTGATGGGGGCCGCGACACCGCCGGTGCGCGGCCCGCGGCCACGCCTGTTCCGCTCGTGCCGACCCGGCGCCCTGCCACCCCGCCCCCCTTCAAGCTGTCCGACCTGCGGGCCGCCATCCCACCCCACTGCTTCCACCGCTCCGCCGCGCGCTCCCTGGCCTACGTCGCCCTGGACCTGGCTCTCCTGGCCCTCGCCGCCCTGGCCGCCTCCCGCATCGGCCCCACCTTCCCGGCCTCGCCCCTGGCCCGCGGCGTGGCCTGGGCGCTCTACTGGAGCGTGGCGGGCTGCGTGGGGACGGGCGCCTGGGTGTGCGCGCACGAGTGCGGGCACGGCGCCTTCTCCACCTCCCCCACCCTCAACGACGCCGTCGGCGCCGCCCTCCACACACTCCTCCTCGTGCCCTACTGGTCCTGGAAGTTCTCGCATGCCCGCCACCACGCGCACACGGGGGACGTCGAGGGGGACGAAGTGTTCGTGCCGCCCGTGTCCTGGGACGCGGGGACCGCGGGCCGGGCGTCCCTCGCGGGGACTGCCACAGGCCGGGCCCTGCGGTCCGCCCCGGGCCGCCTGGCCGCCATTGGCGCCGCCCTGACCCTGGGCTGGCCGCTCTACCTCACGCTGAACGTGTCCGGGCGGTCAAACTATGACCACGGCAGGGAGGGCAGGGAGGACCCGTCCCCGTCCTTCCTGCCGCCCAACCACTTCGACCCGGGCTCGCCCATCTTCTCCAAGCGCCAGCGGGCGGGGGTGGCCGGGTCGGCCGCCCTGGTGGGCGGCATGCTGGCCGCCCTGGCCGGCGCCGTCCAAAAGCACGGCGCGGCGACCGTGTTCTGCTTCTACGGCGCCCCTCTGCTGGTCACAAACGCGTTCCTCGTCGTCATCACCCTGCTCCAGCACTCGCACCCGGCCCTCCCCCACTACGCGGCCTCCGCGGACTGGGACTGGCTGCGGGGCGCCCTGGCGACGGTGGACCGGTCGTTCGGGCCCCTCCTGGACGCGGCCTTCCACCACATCGCCGACACGCACGTCCTCCACCACCTGTTCTCCGGCATCCCCCACTACCACGCCCAGGAGGCGGCCGCCGCCATCAAGCCGGTTTTAGGGGACTGGTACGCGGCCGACGGGCGGAGCGTGCTGCGCGCCCTGTGGGAGGACTGGCGGGACTGCCACTGGGTCTCGCCGGACCGGCCGGGCGAGAGCGCGCTCTG
>Ga0114918_10005506_pt1 | contig 10866 bp, 5 predicted proteins | sample LantaG_FD_87015 | JGI IMG/M metagenome (GOLD analysis project Ga0114918, IMG submission 87015) | Deep subsurface microbial communities from Baltic Sea to uncover new lineages of life (NeLLi) - Landsort_02402 metaG | ecosystem: Environmental > Aquatic > Marine > Oceanic > Sediment | place: Baltic... | reverse complement strand
CTCTCCACCTCGTTTAACACCGCTAGCCTCCTCTGTTCTTTCTTGTTCAATATCACCATCTCCTTCATGGTGACATTTTCGCTGAACAATTAGATGGTGACAAAATCGTAGAACATCAACATGGAAGAGACTCTAACTTGACAAAAAAATTTATTAAAATTAGAATGTCAGTTTGCGTTATGTTAATTGTTCCCCTCTTTTTTTCACTAATTCCAAATTTACCTCTGCTTAATATCACATAGCTCAGATGCTTTAAGATACTACGTTTAATTTCATTATTCTCAGGAGAAGAAGTTATGGCTGTTTTATCGCTGTCTAAGTACAGGTTAGTGAAATCCTTTGCTAAATTACCTGAGGTTATAGAAATACCTGATCTGATTCGCGTTCAGCTTGATTCATTTCGTTGGTTGCAGGAAGAGGGCTTGAGGAAACTATTTGATGAGATCTCACCTATCCAGGACTATACTGGTACCAGGCTAGAATTGCACTTTGTTGATTACGAGTTTAGTGAGCCTCAGCATTCTGTTGCAGAATGCCTTGACAGGGGCATGACTTATTCTGCGCACCTTCACGTTTTAGTTCGGCTATTGATTAAGGAGACAGGCGAGATTAAAGAAGAGAAGTTATTTTTTGGCGATCTTCCTTTAATGACGGACAAGGGCACCTTCATTATTTCCGGAGCAGAACGAGTAGTAGTCAACCAGATAACCCGCTTTCCCGGCGTTTACTTTACTTTGGAGAAAGATGCGGCAACTGGGCAGGAGTTAGGCTCCGCTAAACTGGTTGCCGAGCGGGGAGCGTGGCTCGATTTTGATACCTCCAGTCGTGATGTGATTTCGGCCAAGGTGAATGGGAAACGAAAGATACTCGTTACTACCTTATTGCGCACTATAGGCTTTGATAGCGACAATACCTTACTAACCCTTTTTCAAGATGTAGATAACTCTCCTGACCATGCTTTTATTCGATCGATAATAGAACGAGATCCTCTGATTAGAAATAAAGCCACAGCATTGGTTGATATTTATCGCAAATTATCTTCTGGTGAACCACCTAGCCTTGAGAGTGCTAAAACCTTGCTGAAGAATTTCCTGTTTAACCCTCGACGCTATAGCCTAGGTGAGGTGGGACGCTATAAGCTGAATAAGAAACTAGGGGTGAATATCCCTGAGGATTACCTCGCCTTAACACCTGAAGACCTGGTACAAATAGTGCGTCATCTCATTTCAATAAACACTGGCAAAGAGGAGCCCGATGATATTGACCATTTAGGCAATCGACGGGCGCACACAGTAGGCTTTCTGCTACAAAATCAATTTCGCATTGGCTTATTCCGCCTGGAGAGGGCTATTAAAGAGCGAATGAGTATCCTCGGTGCTGAAGTTGCCACTCCTTCCGCGTTGATCAACATACGCCCGGTGGTGGGGGCTATAAGAGAGTTCTTAAGCAGGTCTCAATTATCTCAGTTCATGGACCAAACTAATCCACTGGCTGAGCTGACTCATAAGCGTCGCCTTTCTGCTATGGGGCCTGGTGGCCTTTCTAGAGAACGAGCTGGCTTTGAAGTTCGTGATGTGCATCATTCTCACTACGGAAGGATTTGCCCCATAGAGACACCTGAGGGCCCCAATATTGGCCTGATTGGCTCTTTGGCCACCTATGCTTCAGTTAATAAATATGGCTTCGTGCAAACCCCGTACCGCAGGGTTATCCATGAAGTGCCTAATACTGTATCACAATTATTGGGGAGAATGATTCGAGAGGACATAGTAGATAATGAAGGTCACATTATAACTGAATCGGACACAGTGGTTACACAAGAGATAGCGGAAAGGTTAGCTTCGCTCCCCATGGAGACTATCAAGGTGACGCCCTTCGTTTCCAGCCAGATTGCTTATCTAACAGCCGATGAAGATGACCAATACACCATTGCTCAAGCCAAAGTTCCTCTCAATAAGAGGGACGAATTTATCGAGGACAAGATCGAGGTCAAGAGAGGTAGTAAGTATTTCAAGGAAGCAGTGGACAAGGTAGACTTTATGGATATTTCCCCTAAACAGCTATTCAGTGTATCTGCCTGTCTTATCCCATTTTTAGAGCATGATGATGCTAATCGGGCTTTAATGGGTTGCAATATGCAGCGTCAAGCCGTACCCCTGCTACGTCCTGAGGCTCCTCTAGTAGCTACAGGCATGGAGAAGGAGGTAGCTAAATATAGTGGCCAGCTAATATTTTCCCCCGTCGATGGCGTGGTAACCTCGGTAACCGGTTCGCAAATTGAAATTGAGGATGCGAAGGGTGAAAATCATGTTTATGGTCTAGCAAAGTTTACCAGAACTAACCAAGGAACATGCGTTGACCAATATCCCGTGATAAATAAAGGTGATAGAGTCAAAAAGGGGCAAGTCCTAGCAAATAGCTCGTCAATAGACAATGGGGAACTTGCCCTAGGGCGTGATGTTATTTGCGCCTTTATGAGCTGGCAAGGATATAACTTTGAGGATGCCATTATCATCAGCAATAGGTTGGTTAAAGATGACACCTACACATCTATACATATTGAGAAGTACCAGATTCAGGCATGTGACACTAAACTGGGGCCGGAGGAAATTACGGCAGACATACCTGGTGTGAGTGAGGAAAGCCTGAGTGACCTTGATGAGCAAGGTATCATACGCATTGGTGCTGAAGTGCAGTCTAACGACATTCTAGTAGGAAAGATTACCCCTAAGGGTGAGGCTGAGCTTTCGGCAGAGGAAAAGTTGTTACGAGCTATTTTTGGTGAGAAGACGCGTGATGTGAAGGATAACTCTCTCAGGGTGCCACCTGGAGGCTGGGGAAGAGTGATTGGCACCAGAGTCTTCTCTCGTGATAAGCATGATGAATTGCCTGCGGGGGTTAACAAAATTGTACGTGTATGGGTAGCCCAGAAGCGCAAGATCTCGGTCGGTGACAAGATGTCAGGCAGGCATGGCAATAAAGGAGTTGTCTCAATCATAGTGCCTGAGGAAGACATGCCCTATTTGCCTGATGGCACACCTGTGGATATTATCCTTAATCCGCTGGGGGTTCCATCCCGTATGAATATTGGGCAAGTTTTTGAGGCTCATTTAGGTTGGGCAGCTCGTATATTGGGTTTTAGAGCAATTAATCCAATCTTTGACGGAGCTAGTATTGTAGCCATTGAGGATGCCCTAGCTAGAGCTTGGATAGCCTGGCAAGCTGGTGCCGTTTGTCTTGACCCAAAAGATACCAGTGTAGCGGCTGATCACGGCAAAATTAAAATGTGGCTTGCCAATCACGGTTTTAATGCTGAGGAAATAATGGATGAAAGATGCCTGGGAAAGGCTAAAAAAGCTTCGCTGCGTTTATGGCTTGAGGGGCTGGATATACCTACGCAGGAGGTAACTGATGAGAAGATAGGGCAGGTAGCACAAAGAGTTTATAAAGAGCGAAGGCTTTACCCACCCACTTTTGGCAAGATGGAGCTTCGAGATGGAAGAACTGGTGAACCCTTTGATCAACCAGTAACTGTTGGTAGTGTCTACATAATGAAGCTAATACATCTTGTGGAAGATAAGGTACATGCTCGTTCTACCGGTCCATACTCGCTTATCACACAACAGCCTCTGGGTGGAAAGGCTCAATTTGGTGGTCAACGTTTCGGTGAGATGGAGGTATGGGCTCTGGAAGGCTATGGTGCAGCATATACGCTTCAAGAAATGCTCACCATAAAGTCAGATGATGTGATAGGTCGAGCTAAAGCCTATGAGGCTATTCTTAAAGGTGAAGACATTCACCAACATGGTGTCCCTGAAGCATGTAAAGTCTTGTTCATGGAGCTACGGAGTTTGGGCCTTACTGTCGAGTTGCTCAACGAGGATGAGGAGAAGATAAGTTTCTTTGCCGACGTAAAACCGAAGTTTAAAACTAGACTATAGAATGAGGTGATAACTAGAGATGGCTCAATTTGATGATTTGAATGCTATTCGAATAAGCCTCGCCTCACCAGAGCAAATCAGGAGTTGGTCTCACGGTGAGGTGACTAAAGCAGAGACGATAAATTATCGTACTTTGAAGCCAGAAAGGGACGGGCTATTCTGCGAGAGAATTTTCGGCCCTACCAAAAACTACGAGTGCCATTGTGGCAAATACAAGAAGCTACGTTACAAAGGTGTTATCTGTGACAAATGTGGAGTCGAGGTAGCTCACTCCAGTGTACGTAGAGAGCGTATGGGACATATCGAGTTAGCTGCCCCAGTCACTCATATCTGGTTTACCAAATCGGTGCCGAGTCGCCTTGGACTTCTTCTCAATCTCTCCCCACGGAAATTGGAATCGGTCATTTACTTCGCTAGATACATCATCATCTCGGTAGATGAAGAAGCCCGTCAGAAAAAGATTCAGCAGCTGGAAGAAGAAATAGCTCAAAGGATTGCTGAGGAGGAGGAACGCGTAAACAGGGAAGTTGAGGAATCACAGGTTAAAGCTGAGGATGAGGCTGGTGAGGAATCTGTAATGAAGGGAGTGAATCAATTACGTGCTAGATTTGTGGAGAAAAAGGCCGAGCTGGGGCAAGAGTTGAAGGAAAGAAAGGCGGAGATAGAAGATATTAAGCCATTAAAAATAGTTAATGAGGAGGGGTACCAAGAGCTTAAGAGCAAATATGGTGATGTTTTTACAGCCGGCATGGGGGCTGAAGCTATCTTGGGAATCCTAAAAAAAATTGACATAGAGAAGTTGCGTCAGGATCTCCTTGAAGATATGCGCACTGCTTCTAGACAACAGCACGACAGAATTAGCAAAAGATTACGCTTGGTCGAAGCTTTCAGGCTTAGCGGGAACAAACCGGAATGGATGATCCTGACTGTGCTCCCCGTATTACCTCCAGCACTTCGTCCTGTAGTTCAGTTAGATGGTGGCCGCTTCGTCATCAGCGACCTTAACGACCTTTATCGGCGTGTTATCAATCGTAACAACCGCCTCCGCCGTCTTATAGGTTTAGGTGCACCCCAAGCCATTATTCGTAATGAAAAACGTATGCTACAAGAAGCTGTTGATGCTCTTATTGATAATGGACGACGGGGGCGTGCGGTTGTTACAGGCAATAATCACACTTTGAAATCTCTTTCAGCTATGTTAAGGGGGAAGCAGGGACGGTTTCGGCAAAATCTTTTAGGTAAACGAGTGGATTACAGTGGACGCTCGGTCATTGTTGTTGGCCCCAAACTTAAACTTCACCAATGTGGTTTGCCGCGGCATGTAGCCTTGGAGTTATTCAAGCCCTTCGTCATGCATAAGCTTCTAAAGATGGGATATACCAGTAATGTAAAGGTTGCCAGGCGTCAAGTGGAAAGAGCCAGGCCCGAGGTCTGGGATTTACTCAGCGAGGTGGTTAAAGAAAGGTTTGTGTTGCTTAATCGTGCTCCTACGTTACATCGCCTGAGTATTCAGGCTTTTGAGCCCGTTTTGATCGACGGGAGTGCCTTTCAGATTCATCCTCTGGTTTGTGCTGCCTTTAACGCTGACTTTGACGGCGACCAGATGGCAGTTCATGTGCCATTGTCTAAAGCAGCGGTGAGAGAGGCTAGAGATCATATGCTTAGCATTTATAATATGCTGCTACCAAGCTGTGGTGATCCAGTCATGTTGCCCAGTCTGGATATGGTTCTTGGTTGCTATTATCTTACTCTTACTAAGACTGGGGCTAAGGGAGAGGGGAAACCTTTCAGCAATTTTGATGAGGCTAAGCTGGCTTATGAATTAGGCATAATTGAGCTTGGTGCACAGATCGAGGTACGGAACCCAGATGGGCAGGTGAAGCGGATGAAGACCACCGTAGGGCGAATTCTATTCAATGATGTCCTGCCTCCACAGCTCCGCTTTTACAATGAAGTAGCGGACAAAACTGCCTTGAGATCGCTGGTGTCTAATTGTGTTCGCTTATTAGGCAACGAAGCTACTGCTACTGTCCTCGATAACCTTAAGCAGTTAGGTTTTGAGTATGCTACAAAGTCAGGAATTTCTATCGCCCTGAACGATATTGAGGAACCACCAGGGAAGGCCAAGCTTCTTAAAGAAGCTGATAAACTGATTAACCTTGCTGAAGACCAATTTAACCGCGGCTTTATCACTGAGGATGAGCGTTATGAGAACGCAGTTCAAGTGTGGATGGAGACCACAGATAAAATCGCTGAGGATATATCTCAATCCTTAGACCGTTACGGTGGGGTCTATATGATGGCTACATCAGGAGCAAAGGGTAATATCTCCCAGATTGCGCAGATGGCAGGAATGCGGGGTTTGATGACTGATCCATCCGGAAAGATAATAGACTTCCCTATCAGGTCAAGCTTCCGAGATGGGCTGTCACCCATGGAGTACTTTATCTCCACCCACGGCGCTCGCAAAGGATTAGCTGATACTGCCCTAAGAACCTCAGATAGCGGCTATCTTACCCGACGCCTTGCAGATGTGGCCCAGGATGTTATTGTAACTGAGGAGGACTGTAGCACCACTGAAGGAGTTTGGATATCAGGAGATAGCAAAGGCGGCTCTCTGCCCTCATTGGGTGAACGGATTATTGGCTATTTGGCGGCAGGTGAAATTGCTGATCCCCGTACAGGTGAGGTTATTGCTTCACGCAATGAAGAGATTGACGAGGAAAAGGTAGAACGAATTATCAAGGCTGGCATCACTCAAGTATATGTGAGGTCGCCTCTCAGCTGTCATGCTCAGTTTGGTGTTTGTCAGTATTGTTATGGCAGGGATTTAGCTAGAAGGCAACTAGTAAATCTTGGCACGGCTGTAGGCATTATCGCTGCCCAGAGTATCGGTGAACCGGGCACTCAGCTCACTTTGCGTACTTTCCATACTGGAGGGGTAGTCGGCACTGATATTACCAGTGGATTGCCTCGCGTAGAAGAACTTTTTGAGGCTAGAACACCGAAGAGTAAAGCTATTATTTCTGAGATCGAGGGCACTGTTGAGATGCTCAATGCCGATGAGGGGAACGTGGTCAAAGTTACTAGCTCTGAGTTTTATCTAGATGAATATGCATTGCCATCTGGAGCGAGGACACTGGTAAATGATGGACAATATGTTAATGTTGGCAGCATCCTGCTTCATCCCGCTTCTTCTTCAGAGAAACCCGAGGAGCAGTTGCCAGCAACAACTGAAGAACAACCTGTAGTGGCTAGGATTGCCGGGCAAGTTATCATCGAAGACGGCCATCTTTACATCAAATATGAGGAAAGAGATGAGAGGGAATACACCATTCCACATGGCGCACGTTTGCTTGTTAAGTCGGGAGCCATGGTTAAGGCGGGTGAGCAACTTACTGAGGGAGTTATTGACCCACATAATGTATTACACATTGTAGGGAAGGAGGCGACGCAGCAATACTTACTTGATGAAATACAAAAGGTATATCGCTCTCAGGGGGTTAGCATACATGACAAGCATATCGCTGTTATTGTTCGCCAATTGCTGAGGAAAGTGGAGGTTATCTCATCAGGTGATACGGAGATCTTGCCAGGTGAATTAACCGACCGTTTTGATTATGAAGAGATAAACGCCAGGGTGTTAGCTGAAGGGGGTGAACCAGCAACAGCTCAGGCTGTTCTTTTAGGAATAACCCGAGCCAGCCTAGGTAAGGATAGTTGGTTGGCTGCTGCCTCTTTCCAAGAGACTAGCCGTGTTCTTACTGATGCAGCAACCAAAGGCAAGATAGATAAACTTCGCGGACTTAAGGAAAATATTATTCTCGGCAGGCTTATCCCTGCTCGGATATTAACTGACGAGGAAACTGAGCCTTCGAGCCCTCAATTGGGCACCCCGTTTGCCCCTCCAACAATAGAGGAAACCTAGCATGCCAGATGCTAAAGGGAGGCCATCACATTTCATACCAAACAAGGGAGGAGGCATGAAGGGCATTCCTATATCTAGGGAAGGGCAATCCACAGAGGAGTATCCTTCTCGCAACTCTCGCCTACTCAGCGAAGGGCGTGTGGTTTCAGGCAAGCTGGCCGTTGAAGATATATCCGCTGACTTGAGCCTTCGCCCCAAGCGTCTAAATGAGTTCGTGGGTCAAGAAAAGGTTAAAGAAAATCTAAAAATAGCCATTGTGGCTGCTCAGGGAAGGCAGGAGCCACTAGACCATGTTCTTCTCTATGGATCTCCCGGCTTAGGAAAGACCACCCTCGCTTATATCATTGCTGCTGAGATGGGCGTCAATATTAAAGTTAGCTCAGGACCAGCAATAGAACGCCCTGGAGATTTGGCCGCCATTCTTACCAACCTGCGTGAGGGGGACATCTTCTTTATTGATGAGATTCATCGGCTTAGTCATACAGTGGAAGAAAAACTCTATCCAGCGATGGAGGACTTCGTCTTTGATATCTTTCTGGGCAAGGGCCCAGCAGCTAGAAGTTTGCGATTGAATTTACCCCATTTCACCTTAATTGGAGCTACCACTCGCTTCGCTTTGTTGAGCCCTCCGCTTCGCGATAGATTCGGAGCAACGTATCACCTTGACTTCTATAATGAGACAGCTATAAAGGCAATCTTAAAACGCTCTTCAGCCATCCTTAATGTGGTGGCGGATGAAGAAGGACTTGCCCAGATTGCCCAGCGTGCCCGAGGTACTCCTCGAGTAGCTAACCGCCTGTTAAAACGCCTACGCGATTACGCTCAGGTCATGGCAAAGGGAATGATCACCAGGGAAGCAGCTCTGGAGGGACTTTCAAAACTTGAAATAGATTCGGTGGGCTTGGACGATGTGGACCGCAAGGTGCTTTATACCATAATTGATAAATTTGATGGTGGACCTGTAGGCCTAGATACCATCGCTGCCTCTATTAGCGAGGATGCTGATACTATTATGGATGTTTATGAGCCTTATTTGCTTCAGTTAGGCTTTTTGGAGCGCACGCCCCGTGGCAGGGCAGCTACGAGGCATGCTTACCAACATTTGAAGTTGCCTTATAGAAAAGCCTCTCAACATCAAACAGATCTATGGAACCACAAGCAAAATTCGACTTCGTAGCTTGGGTACCACCCCGTTCTATGTGTATACTGCTATGACCTAGCTTGCAGCCATGCTGGACCAGTGATAGCAAATAAAGAGAGAAGTAATATCAGCCAACCCCAGAAACCAATGTTTCCCCTATTCGCTAGAGCTACTAAAACCAAGATTACACTTGGTGGAATTAACAAAGTAGCACCTTTGCACCACCGCTGCCTCACGCGGGTGAATGTAAAGGCTGCCATAGCCAAAACAAGGAAGCTAACGACTATCCAGGGAATAGCTAGTTGCAATCGTGCCGACAATATGTTGCCTGGCAAGAAACCATTTATGCCCAGGGCTAGTGACCAGCTGAATACTACAGGAAGGGGGGCTAGCATCAGCGAAACATAAAGCCAATCACGACTTACAATTTGTTTCATTATGTAGGCCAGCGCAAATAGAGCTAAGGGAAAATAGCCAAGCATTGCTAACCAAACCCAGCCGTAAGGTAAGTAAATTAATAGAAAGCCAGTAATTATTACTGGGAGTAAATAGTACCCTAACCAAGGAAAGAACCACACCGGTTTATGATGACACCAACCATAAATCACGATACAAGTAACCGCCGCTAATATGATTAATAAGCAAAAGATGTTTTGCCAATGGTACGAAGCAAAAACCAAGGCAACCAGCAAATGAGGCAAGGCAGCGAAGAATGCCTCTTGCCATGTACCTTGACTATGGACATCGTAAATTTGCTGAGCGATTAGTTGAGGAGGGCCAAAAGCTTGTATAGAGGTTTTGACTGCCTCTTCCTCGCTAAGCCCGCTTTCCTTCAGTTCTCGGCTTTTATCCTCGAGGTGTGTGCGAAGCTCACGAATCACACTCACCTTGACTGCTGCATCCCCTTTAAAGCAAGCCTTAAAGCTATCTAGATAGCCACCTAGTTTGTTTGCCATAGCGACGCTAAGTTGTTTCTGGTTGCGTTATCAATCTAACCGCTGTGGAGAAGCCCTGCCATTCAGTTAACCTTTTAGCTAAAACGTGCTGCCCCTTTTCAGTTATATAGTAATACCGCCTTTGCTGCCCATTGGGGAGCATTCGCCATCTGCCCTTGATAAGCTTGTCTTTCTCCATGCGGTGCAGAGCAGGATACAAAGTTCCTTCCTTGAAGCGGAAATATCCACTGCTCTGTCTTTCTAGTTCCTTTATTATTTGATAGCCATATGTTGGTTGTCGATTGATTAAGCAAAGAAGCAAGCAATCAGTATTACCTTTAAGTAACTCGCGCTCAGAACCCATTATCCTATTACTCCTCCTATACTCTATGGCTTATTCACCACAGTAACATAGGATATGTACTCTGTCAATAAAAGTCTATTCTAATGTCAAGACTCTTTAGAAATGTCCTCTCTTTTAACTCATTAGAAATGTCCTCTTTCCGAGAAGAATGATAAAGAATAGGCAACTCCAAAGGAGGTGCCTGAATGGAAGGAGGAGCATTAGCCATGAGTCAGAGGGAGCGATCCCGCCTGGTCATGATGACCAGGGTGAGGGAGAAGGCAATGACGATCAGGGAGGCATCGGAGGTAATGGGGGTAAGCTACCGGCAAGGGCGGCGGATATACAAGCGATATAGGGAGGAAGGGGATAGAGGGATAATACATCGGAATCGGGGGCAGCCATCGAACCGAAGGAAGCCTTCCGAATTAAAAGGGAAAGTATTGGCCCTGTACAGGGAGCAATACTGGGATTTCGGGCCGACTCTGGCGGCAGAGAAGCTTTGGGAGCGGGACGGATATGAGGTAGACCACGAGACCCTGAGGCGATGGCTTCTGGCAGCAGGGATGTGGAAGCGG
>Ga0114918_10005505_pt1 | contig 10866 bp, 9 predicted proteins | sample LantaG_FD_87015 | JGI IMG/M metagenome (GOLD analysis project Ga0114918, IMG submission 87015) | Deep subsurface microbial communities from Baltic Sea to uncover new lineages of life (NeLLi) - Landsort_02402 metaG | ecosystem: Environmental > Aquatic > Marine > Oceanic > Sediment | place: Baltic... | reverse complement strand
TACAGGGCCCCCAAAATCCAACCAACCACCCCCACAAAAAAAAAAAAAAAAAAAAAAAAAAACAGGGGGGCTTCTTCTTCGGGACGGTGCCCTCGGGCAAGAAGGTCATGGCCGCCATCAGGGAGGGGGGCGCGTGGCCCCTGCTCTCCACGCCGATGCTGCGGCTCGAGGCCAAGTGGGAGGGCCCGCCGCGGCCGTTCGGGTGCGGCTACGCCTGCGCCATCGGCGACACCGTGACCTCGCCCGCCGAGGGCGGGAGGGGAGGGGAGGGAGCGGCGGCAGGCGGCGGCGGCGGCGGCGGCGGCGGCAGGCAAGAGACCGCCAAGGACGAGGCGACGGAGCAGGGCTCGTTCGAGTACCTCGTGTTCGCGTCTGCGTTCTCCGCGGTCGCCGCGAAGCACGGCCTGTCGGCGCTCCCGCGCTGGGGCGCCGGCGCCGCCGCGGCCGGGCCGCGGGGCAACCCGGCCGCGGCGACGGCCGCGGAGAGGCTGCTCGACCCCGCGGACGAGGGCTCGCACTTCAAGTCGTTCGTGCCGCACTTCCCCGGGAGCGACCCGAGCCTCGAGAGGGCGAGCGAGCTCTTCCAGGCGTTTGTGTTCGTCAGGGACGCGGACGGGGGGAGTGAAGGAGGGCAAGGCGGAGGGGAGGACGAGGACTTCGTCGAGGAAGAAGAGGGGGAGGGGGAGGAAGAAGAGAAAGAGAAGGAAGAGGAAGCAGAAGAGAAAGAAGCAGGGGAGAGGAAGAAGAGGAAAGTGTAAGATGCGACGAGTGAGCGAATGCCCGTATTCACACTATGCGATGAGGCGATAGAGGAGGAAGAGGAACGGGGAGGACGAGGCAGCGGCGCAGCGGAGAGGGGGAAGGGTGAGGGCGAAAAAGAGAGGGCGAGCAAAGACGAACCCGGGTGGGGGGCATCACAAAAGCACAACTCGCATCCCATCGAGAAGAAGAAAAAAACGAAACCCAATGTCCACCTCCAGCTCCTTTCTCAGAAGCCTCACGGCCTCGCTGGCTGCACCAGCGCTGGTCGTCGCCATCGCGCTGGCATCGTCGAACTCGTCCGACGCCACCGGCGCGCTCTCCCTCTGTTCGCTCGCCGGCCCCATCGCGCTGTCGAGCGCCGTCGCCTTTTTCGTCGTCGCGGCCTACGTCTCGCTCGCCGAGCACCCTGCGCGAATGCTCCTGGCGGACGACTCCGCGGCCCTGGCGCAGTGGCAACCCTCGTACAGGAGCGCCGCGGCCATCCAGGCGCCGCTGGCCGGGATCGCGGCCCTCGTGGGCGCGCTGTGCTGGCGGAAGGAAGCCACCTCCCCCGAGGGCGGCGGCGGCGGTTCTGCAGACCCCCTGTGGCTGTTGGGGGCCTGCGCCGCGGCGTTCAATCTCCCGTACACGTTCTTGGTCATCCTTCCCACGAACAGGACCCTCCTGGCCGCGAACAAGGGCAGCGGCGAGACGAGGAGGCTGCTCGTGCGCTGGGGACACTTCCACTTCCTCAGGACCGTCGCCGGCGGTCTGGCCTCGGCCTCGTTCCTCGTCGCCGTCGCCAGGAGCTCGGGGCAGGCGACGACGTCCCCGTCGTCTTGGGGCCCCGTCGCTTCGCTGAGTCAGCTGCTGCGCCTCTCCAAGAGCGACTACGGGGTTTGATTCGTTGTGGCGGGGGAAAAAGTTCGACAAGCGTCACGAAAAGAGAGAATGAGAAAAGGGGACGGTGCAAGGATGAAGAGGGACGCGCTTCCCCGAGCCCTTGTGCGACCTCGCAGCGCTGCGGCGCCTCGTTCTGCTCGGAGAGCCACGAATCACAGCGACTCCCTCCGAGAGCGGCAGCCTTTCTTCGCTGCCCGAAGAGCTGGGCGAGCCCTCGGGACTGGCGAAACTCGACGTCGGCGGCGGCTGCAGGAGTCTAGGTAACGCGCCCCACAAAAAGGCGTTCCCTGCATGCTCGCGAAGATGAAGTCTCTGCGAAACCTCGACCTCGGCGGCTGCGGCCTCCGCACCGTCCCATCGTTCGTCGGCGGGCTGCAGTCGCTCGAGGTCCTCAATCTCGCCGAGAACGTTGACTTACAGGTCGACGCCACGTTTGAGTTGCTGATTGAGGGGTGCCCCCGCCCGCGTGAGTTAATACTGCCCAAAGGGACCTCGACGCAGCCTTGGACTCCGGAGTCACGGGCGCACCTCAAAGCACGCCTTCACAGCGAAGCTCGCGGCAACCCCAAACGCCAGTGTCCTTCGAGTGAAAGCGAAGCGTTTTCCATCCTTTCCCCTCCTCGTGTGTTTTGTTTTTTTCTAGCGCAGTCTTTTGAGAGTGCACGCAGGGAGGGATTATATTTCGTCGTGTCTTTGGATTAGAAGAGAGAGAGCGCAGAAGAGAGAGTGCAAAAGAGAGACAAGGAAGATGTTTTTTTTCCTTTTTGAGACGGGGTCGAGGTTGAGAAAAACGAAACAATGCTTGTTTTTTTGTATGTTTTTACAGGACACAGAGAAAGAAAAAACTCAGATTGAGCAAGGACAAAAGAACAGGGCTGGCCTTCCTCGATCATGAGCGCGCGCGAGAGAGAGAGAGAGCAGAGATCCAGGAAAGAAACGCTCACCGCAGCTGCTGCCGCAGCGCCTTGGCTTTGGCGACGGCGGCGTCGACGCCCGCGGCCGCCCCCGCCTTCGCCCCGATCGCCGCGGCCGACGCCAGGGCCCTCGCCGCCGCTTCCAGCTCCCGCAGGCACCTTCGAGGGTCTTCCTGATCTTTTTCATCCCTTTGCGCGGAAGCTTCCGCCCTCGGGGCGCCGAAAGCGGCGTCCCGGAAGGGCACGCCGGCGGCGGCATACGAAGGAACCTTCCTCTGCCGCTCCGCCGAGGCCGCCGCAGTCCAGGCCGCGCGCTCCGTCGCCGCCACACGCAGGCAAGCGTGAAAGGCCGCCAACAAAATCACCAGCGCGATTCCCTTGGTCAGCGGAGCGAAGGCGCGGGTGTAGGCAGCGACGCCGTAGACGAAGACGGTCGCCGCGGCCCTCGCCGGCGGGGCCTGCTCCTCGCCCGCCGCCGCCGCCGCCGCCGCTCGCGGGGGCGCCGGCGGCGGCGGGGCCTGGCCCGCGGCCCTTTGCTGCTGCTGCTGCTGCTCCAGCATCAGCTGCTGCTGCTTCCTCGCTATTGTCTCCGCGACCGAGGGGCCTCCAAACAGCCCTCGGGCGTTGGCGACGGCGAACGCGGCCAGGCACGCGAGCCCGACGAGCGAGAGCGGGCGGCCGCCGAGCGCGGCCAGCAGAACCACGAGCGCCGCCAAAGCCCGGAGGTAATTCGGCAGGAACGCGACGAGATTCTCCTCGGCGCGCTCCCTCAGGGCCAGCATGCTCATCGGGAGCGTCCAAGACGGAGGGAGAGGAGGAGGCGGGGAAGAGGAGGGGGAGGAAGGCTTGTCGTCAGAGGTGTCGCCGTCGCCGCCGCCTGTTTTCTCCTTCTTCTTCCTGTTGCCCCTCGCTCCTCCGCTTCCACTTCGCCCTCGACCGAAACCGAAAAACTCGCCCCATTTCTTTGGCTCCGCCTTCAGGCTCTCCAAGGTGAGCTGGTCGAGGTAGGGGCCCCTGTAGCGGGTGTACTTGCGGCCAGGGGCGAAGCCTGTCGGGGAAGGGATAGTTTTTTTTGGTCGCAAGTGAGGGAAAAACAGTGGAAAAAAAAACTAAACTCAAAAGCAGCACCATTGAATGGCGCCCTACAGGCGACGCGCGCAGGCCTTTGTTTCCTCCATCGCTGCTCTCAGAGCACAATGCCACCATCTTGAAACGCCCAAAGAAGAGGAAAAAGAGCGTACCGTTCGCGGCAGCCACCCCGAGGAGCCGCGCGATGCCCTCCGCCGCTACCCTCCGCTCGAGCGCTCGCAGGCCGGGGACGGTGTCCGTTCCCTCCAGGGGCACTCCGACGGATAGCGGGCCCGCGCTGGCGATGCTTGCGCTCCTGGGCCGCGAAAAGGGGATGCGCATATCGCACGGAAAAAGAGACTCGGCGCGCGCAAAGGCGCGAGAGGAGAACGAAGAAGGACGGGGAAACAGTGATGGGCGGGCCCAAACGCTTCAACTTTTTCGTCGAGCGACGCACTCTCCTTCTTCGACGAAACAAACTCAGAAAGAGCGGAGAGAGGAGAGAGCTTCGCGCGTGCTCCTTCGACAGCTAGAAGCCCTCGGCGACCTTCTTCGCTCGCTATTCTCTCTGCTCTCGCCTCAGCTAGCGTTTGAGCTGAAAGGAGCACCTCCGGCATCATTTATTTGGAGCTCGAAAGCGTTTCCCGACTGGCTAGAAGGGCATTTGAAGAGGAAACGCCAGTTTTTTTTGCTTCGATGGTCCAGCGGCGACAGAGAGCGCTCGCGCTCTGCACGCTCGCTTTTTGCTTGATTATTGGCTCACACGGTACGAAGAATAGTTTCTTGGTGTGCCAGTTACGCGGAGCGCGCGGGAAAGTGGCTGCGCGAGGTCTTTTTTTGTCAACAAAGCAATCACTTGCTTTGTTCGACGAGCCAGCTCACCAGTTCCATCGCCATCGGCATCCGTGCTCTCATTTCGAGCGGGCCCTGCGCTCTGCTATGAAATGTCTTGATTTCCCCAAGATGTCCCCGTTTTTACATTGAGAACCAACGTATATCCACGCTAGCACAAAAACCGGACGATGAAGACGAGCAGAAGAGGCGAAGCGACACCATCTTCGAATCCGAAATTGACCTCAGCGACCGAGACACTCCGGGAAAAAAAAAAAAAAAAAAACTTCAGCAGCCTCTCCTCATTCAACCCCGACCGACGCCAACGCCACGCTCCCCTCCCTCCCGCGGCGAGCGCTCTCGCAGGCCTCCCCCGCTTCTTCTGCAGGCGTCGCCTCCAGGTGCCGCGTCCTGGCCCTGCCGTGCGTCTCCTCCGTCTACGTCCAGGCCGGAGCCGGCCCCTGCCTCGGGCCCGCCGTGTTTGGCCGAGACAACACCTGCTGCCCCATCGTCCGCGACTTTGTCGAAGCCGGCTGCGCCTGCGACGGCGCCTTTTTGGCGGTGGCCAGCTTCGGGGGCTGGAACGGGGCCAAGCTGGCCCAGGCGGTGCGGGCGATTCTAAGTACGCCCTGCGGGAAGGGGCTGCGGGACCCCTCGTGCGGGACAGCCTGCCCGATGGCGACGAGTGCGAGTGCCAGCGGTAAAAGCAAAGGAGGGGGAGACGGCGGCAAAGAAAAGGAAAAGGAAGGCGGCGGGAGCGGCAGTGGAGATATCAGCAGCAAGACCTCTCCGGCGCAGCCCGCGGGCTCGAGGAGGAAGAAGCGGCGGCGATAAAGTTTTTCGTTTTAATCGGTTTTTTTAGTTTTCGTTTCTCACTTTTTTCAGTTTTTTCACAATTTTCATGCCCCGACGTAACTTGTAAACCATAGCCCCCCCCCCCCCCCCGAATGAAAGCTCCCATGCTCTCACTCCCGCATCGCCTCTCCGGACCTCTCCGCGGCCTCTTCGGCCTTCGCGATGTCGAGCAGCCACGCCTCCCCGCGAAGGCACGCGAGGTCCTCGTCCTTCAGCACATCCCGCGCCGAGACCCCGCCGCCGGCGACGAGAAGGCGGACCCTCCGCCTCGCGCCCTCCACCGCCGTCTCGCCGCCGGCCCCCGCGCCCCCTCTGCCGCCCCCTCCGAAGGGATCCGCGGCCCTCGCGGAGGCGCAGGCAGCGTTGTAGATGACGGAACCGCGCTCGTCGAGCCCTCCCAGCCTCGGGGCCTCGGAGAGCGCGTTCGAGTAGGCCCGGGCGGCCTCCTCCGCGAGGCCGGCGGCGGCCGAGGCGGCGGAGGCGGAGGCGTCGCCGGCGGCGGAGGCGGCGGCGGCGAGCCTCGAGAGCGCCAGGAGCGCGTCGCCCTTTCCGGCGGAGGCCGCGGCGCACCTGCGGTCGATGGCGAGGGCCGCGCCGTAGCCCTCGGAGATCGCCCTCTCGTAGAGGGTCCTCGGGGCGTCTCCGTCGTCGGCGGAGAGGTTTGCCGCCGGTGCTCCCGCTGCCGCCGCCGCCGCCCTGTCGCACAAGACGTCCCCGAGAGCGCACAGTGGGGACGGGTCCCCCCTCCCGAACGACGCTGACTCGCGGAGCCTCGCCTCTGCGTCCTTGAGCAAAACCTGCGGGGAGGAAAGGAGGGAGGCGTCGGACGCAGAAGAAGGAGGAGAAGAGGAGGTGTTCTTCTCTCCGTGCAATTTCGTGAACGCAGAGTGAAACACGACTCCCCAGTTCAGCAGCAGCGCGGGGAGGTCGTCGCCCTCCTCGCTCGAGGCGCGGGCAACTGCTTCTTCGAAAGCCTTGAAGGCGCGGAGGTAGAAGCCCCTCGCCCCGTCGAGAGAAGGACCGGGAGAAGGGGCAGAGGAGGGGGCCGGAGGCCCCTCGGCGGCGAGCTCCCCGGCCTGCACGAGCGCGTCGGCGAGGTTGAGCCTCGTGTCCGCGTCGTCGGCGCCGGGGAGGGCCGCTGCCAGCTCGTAGGCCTCGACGGCGCGGACGACGAGGGCGAGGGCCGCGGTGACGAGGTGGCGGCGGGGCTGGGGCAGCGCCGCGGACAACGAGGCCGCTTCGGCCGGCGTCGCCGCCGCCGCTGCGAGCAGCTCCGCCGCTCCCGCGCTCGCGTCCTCGGCGCTCGTGGCGAACTTGAACTGCTCCCTCGCCTCCGGGGGCCAGGCCGCGGCCTTGGAGAGCAGGGAGCTCCACTCGCAGAGGGCGTTGCCCGCGTTGACCACGGCGTCCGCGAGGAGGTGGCTAGCGGTCGCCCTCGCCGCCGCCGCAGCCGCTGCGGGAGAAGAAGAAGGAGAAGAAGAGGCGGCGACGACGTTGCCGACGCCGACGCCGTCAGACTGCTGATTTTCTTCGGCAATGTGCTTGGCGGCGCCAGAGGCGGCGGCGTAGGCCCCTACGGCCTGCGCCAGCAGCGTTGTCGCGTTGGCCGCCGCCTGCGCCTCCGCCGCGCGCGTGAGCTCCTCCGAGGGCGCGGCCTCTGCTCTTTCCACGAGCCGGGAGGCCCACCCTTGGAAAGCCTCGGCGAGGCCAAAGAGGGCGCAGGCCTGCTTGAGCGGCGGGAGCGGGCGGAGGTCGGCGGCGTCCGGGGCGAGAGGAGAAGCGGCGTTTCCTCCTCGTGCTCCTGCTCTCCCGGAGAGTGCGTCGCGAAAGGCGACGGCGGAGGCCTCGAAGAGCTCGAGGGAGGAGTCGTCGTGCCTGCGCGTGGCCCTCTGGTGGAGGCTCTCGGCCTCTGCATTTTTTTTTTGGGGGGGGGGGAGAGAGAGAGAGAAGAAAGGGAAACAAGAGGTTGGGAAAAGAAACGCGGACAACGGCGGCGAGCGACGGTGAACAAATCGCTCTCTCTCGATCGCTCCCCTCTCTCGACACCTCGCACCTTCGAGGCGCGCTAACACAGGGTCATAGGGAATGGAAGTGGTTCCCGCGTTGCGTTTGGAAGAGCCGCCGCCGGCGCTGCGGCCTCGTCGTGCACCTCGATTCTGCATCTCGTTTCTCAGTTTCTTTTTTTACTAGAAAAGCCGCCGAAAAACTGATTTTTTTTCGAGCTCGGTTTTTTTTTCCACACTTTTTTTGCTTTCACCACCCCTCGCCCAGCGGGGCCCCGCGAGGCAAGGGTCCTCGCATTGCTTCAAACGCACGAGGTACCTCGTGATAATAAGGGCATTCCCGCCGGTGCTTCTGATGCAGCTGCTGCCGCTGCTGCTTCTGTTGCTGCTGTCGGCTCCTGCGCTCGAGCTCAAGCTGTACTCGCCGCTGCCTCTGCCTTCGCTGCTGCAGCTCCTGATCATGCCGGCTCTGCTGGAACGCGAGCTCCCTCCTCGTCGGGGCCCTCTGCGGCTGCGGCGACACCAGGGAGCGGGGAAGGGACCACAGCCTCTGCTGCCGCCTCGGAGAGGGAGGCCACGGCGAAGAGTCCCTCCGCTGCTGACAGCCTCGCGCGCCGCGCTCGTCGTCGCCGAACGACGACGACGAGGAGCCCTCGTCGATCCCCCCCGCGTCCCTGAGCTCGTCGAGAGAGCTGGTGCAGCAGCAGCAGCAGGAGGAAAAAGAAGAAGGAGAAAGGAACTGGTTCTGCTGCGGCCGCGTCGGCGTCGAGAGGGAGGGGGGAGCAGCAGCGGCGACCCCTGGTGTTCCGCCGCCGGCATGGACCCCGACCTCCTCCGCACTTCCTTTTCCTCCTCCTCCTCCTCCTCCTCCTCCTCCTCCTCCTCTCGTCTCTTCTTGTTCTCTTCTCTCCTCTGTCTGCACTCCGACGCTCGATCTCCGGAGCTCCAGGGCGTCTTTTGCTGCCAGAGCATCCGCAGCGGCCGCCCTCTCGGCCCTGGAGACGGCCCCCTCCGCGGCCCGCGCGGCGGCGGCGGCGGCTACCGCCGCGACCTCGCCGGCCGCGCGCGCCTCAGTCAGCCTGAGCGCCGCAACGGCCACCTCCCTCTCTGCCCTGGCGCGTGACGCCTCCTCGCGGTGCTTCTCGGCCGCGGCGCGCAGCGCGTCGAGCTTCCCCGCGGCGGACTCGAGCTGGGACCGCAGGGCCGCCGCGCGGGCCTCTGCCCCGCGCCGCGCGCCCTCGAGCGCGGCCTCGAGCTCGGCGATCCTCTTTTTCTCGGTCGCGGCTCCTCGGGCTATATTTTCCTCCTCTTCGGAAGGGTCGCACTGCGTCGCGGCGTGCGTCCTGCTGCTGGCTGCCGCAGGGGTGAAAGAATCGGGAGAGAACAGGGGGTTGTCGACGCGAGCAGGAGGAGGAGGAGGAGGAGGAGGCGGCGGAGAGGCAGCAGCCTCTTCCCTCCCCTCTTGCTCTTCCCTCCTCGCCTCGGCCTCGAGGCGAGACACCACTCTCTCGGCCTCGAGCGCAGAGAGCGCGTCGGCGGCGGCGGCCTCGGCTCTGGCGCGCAGCTCCCTCTCCCGCCGCAGCTGGACCGAGAGCTCCCCGGCGCGCCGCGCCTCGGCCTCGGCGTCCCCGCGGCCCCTCTCGGCCTCGGCGCGCGCGGCCGCGAGCTCCGCCGCGGCGGTGCGCGCCGCGTCGGCGGCCGCGCCCCTCGCCGCCGCGAGCGCCGCGTCCGCCCTCCCCCTCTGCTCGCGTTCCCTGCGGGCTTCTGCCTGGCGCGCATCCCTGACCCGCCGCTCGGCGTCGCTGCGGGCCTCGTCGGCCTCTCTGGCACGGGAGGAGGCGAGGACCCAGGCCGCGGAGGCCGAGCGTCGGGTCTCCTCGAGGAGGAGGGGGAGGTCGGGCTGCGTGTACGTTTGCTGCTGCTGGGGGGGAGGAGGAGGAGGAGGAGGAAGAGGAGGAGCGAGCGCGGAAGAGGAAAAGAGGAACGCTGCTCTCGGAGTCGCTGCTGCTGTCTCCGAGGAGTTGGTCGGAGGAGGGCCCATGGGCGAGGTCGAGCGGATCGAAGAGAAGGTGGAGGCCGTGGAGTAAGGGGAGAGGATGCTTGTTGGGCGTTGCGGGTGTTGCCGGGGAGTCGTCGCCGCCGCCGCCGCTGCCGCCGTTGTTGCCTGCCGCGGCAGCGGCGCTCCGGCTCCGGCTCTGGCTCCCCGCCTCGGCTCAAAGAGCCGCGCCTCTGAGTGTTCTCGCTCTTCTCCCTCCCCGAACTCTCTTCTCGGCGAGAGGGAGCCTCTGACACCGGCCTCCTCCAGCCTCTGCTGCTCTTTGGTCAAGACGGAAGAGGAGAGGTACTGATGGAGGAGGTGGAGGTTGTCGTCGCCGTCGTCTGGATGCGAAAACGATGATGATGGCGTCGACCGCGGCGACGATCGAGGAAAGGCGCCGGCCGCGTGCTTTTCTTCGTATTCTTTTTTTGGAAATTAAAGAGGCTCAGAGAGTATATTACCAGCGTTAGTTAGCGCCTGCAAACAGTTTGGCTCAAATTCGAGCTGAACGAAGATGTGGCGCGCGCCCTCAAAAAGCCGAAGCCTCAAAGGGAATGGAAGGGCCAACGGAAAAAAAACAATAACATCTCTTCAGCTCTCTTTTCAACTCCCCGAACAAAACGCACCTCGCTGCGAGCAACGGTTCCTCTGGTCGCAGAGCCCTGCCAGCAGACGAGGCCCCGGTTTGAATGGCGGGGGCGCGGGCATGGTGGACTGGTGGAGCGGGGAGGGGGGGGAGGGGGAGAGGGGGTTACAACGCTCGAAAGAAAGAGACAGAGAAAAGTGAGAGAGCGAGAGAAAGAGGAAGAAAATCAAAACTCGAAAAGCACGAGCGAAGTCGAAGGGTTCGACTTTAGTTTATTCCATCAAACTCTAGCCTTTCATCTTCCCTCTCTCCTCAATTGTATGGGGTCTCTCGCCACGTTCGCGCCCGCGGCGGCGCGCCCCTGCACCTCCGTGGCCCCAAACACGAGCCGTAGCAGCAATCTGGCGGCGCCGCGTGCGGCGGGGTGCGCCGCGAGAGTGTCGGCAGTGGTCGCTCTTGTTCGATCGCCAAAGCAGCAGAGTTGCTCTTCTTCTTCTTCTTCCTCTTTCGGACGACGTTCGAGTATCGTCGTGTCCAGGGCGGCAACAGTAGCGACTGCATCGCTGCCTCCACTAGCTCCATTGGACGGTAAGGAGAGAGGGAGAAAGAGAGAGAGAGAGAAAAGGAAGACTGGAAAGTTTTTGAATTCGATATCTTCTAGTAGTAGGGGGCTACGAGAGAGTGTGAATGATCTCGTCGAGCAACGCGTCGCCTGTCGAGCTCGCGGGATTGATCTGTCTCCGCAAAAGCGTGCAACGTAATTCAGTTGTTAGAGGAAGCGGAAATAAAAGAGAAGAACACGACGCTCCGCGTTCGAACGCGCCTCGAAAGCCAAACAGACTCTGTCAGCAATCGGCGCCGTCGCCCTTCTCTCTCTCTCTCTCTCTCTCTCTCTCTCTCTCTCTCTCTCTCTCTCTCTCTCTTTTT
>Ga0114918_10005504_pt1 | contig 10867 bp, 7 predicted proteins | sample LantaG_FD_87015 | JGI IMG/M metagenome (GOLD analysis project Ga0114918, IMG submission 87015) | Deep subsurface microbial communities from Baltic Sea to uncover new lineages of life (NeLLi) - Landsort_02402 metaG | ecosystem: Environmental > Aquatic > Marine > Oceanic > Sediment | place: Baltic... | reverse complement strand
CAGAGTAATAAAAAAATTACTCAGGAAGCTCTATTTTATTTACAATCTATAGTTGATTCTGATTTAGGCCGTCTTTTTAATGAAATAGAAAAAATAGATATTTATACGAAAGACCAACAAATAATTGAAAAAGAAGATGTTATGATAACGATGGGTGGTTCAGAGGCAGTTAATATATTTAAAGTATTAGATTCTATTGGAGATAAAGATATAATAAATGCAATAGATGGTTTGGTAAAGTTAAATCAAGGCAACCTTCATCATTTATCCATATTTGCTATGATATACAGGCAAATAAAACTTATATTTCAAACAAAATTATTACTGGCAAACGGATTTAATTTTAAAGAAGTAGAGAAGAAATTAAAACTTCCTTACTTTGTTGTGGAAAAAATGATAAAACAGTCTAAAAAATATACTTTTAAGGAAATTGATAAATCTTATGAATTATTGAATATTGCAGACTTAGAGTTAAAAGATAGCCAGAAAGAACCCAAGATTATTTTAGAAGAATTGGTTATGAATATTATTAATCAGAAATAATAGTATATCGTTAAGAATTAGTAGGGGCAGACCTTGTGTCTGCCCGTATTAAATATTCTGCTGTAGGGGTCCGATTCATCAAACCCGTTTCGGGTCGGATAAATCCGACAGTAAAGACAATATATCATATATAAAAGTTTTAAATTATTAATTACGATTTTGCTTTTTTAGTTTTAATTTTTTTAGCAGCTTTTGTTGCTTTTTTAACTACTGGTTTTTCTTTAGCTTTAACTGTTTTTTTAGTATCTGTTTTTTTCTTAGAAACTACTGGTTTCTTAGTTACTGGTTCAACTTGAGCCTCTAATACTTCTTTAGGGGCAGCAGGCGCAGACTTTTTGATTTGTTCTAGTTTTATAAAAGTATTTAGTTTTTTAGTTAAGTTTGATTTTTGGCGAGAAGCAGTATTTTTAGGCAAGATGCCTTTGTTAACAGATTTGTCTAAAATTGAAACAGTATCTTTAAAATATTTAATCGATTCTTCTTGATTGTTTTCTGATAAGGCAAGATTAAACTTTTTAATGCTGCTTTTTATTTTTGATTTACAAGATATATTTCTTAAGTGACTTTTTTCAGAGGTTTTAACTCTTTTTATTGCTGATTTTATTTGGGGCATAATCATTTCCTTTCGATAATATTAATTTTACTTGGTAATTTTAACATTATTTTAATTTAAAATCAAGGAGATTAATGGAAACAAAACATAAAATTGTTAAATATGCAGGAATAGTAATCATTGCCACTATATTTTGCAGGATATTAGGTTTGGGCAGAGAAATAGTCATTTCCAATAGATTCGGAGCAGGGGTTGAAACCGATGCTTTTTTTATCGCCTTCATGATTCCTAATTTATTGAGGAGTTTTTTGGGAGAGGGTGCTTTAAATTCAGCCTTCATACCTATTTTTGCAGATTATTTAACCAATCATGATAGGAAAAAAGCAGAGTATTTTGCCAGCAATGTTTTAAATATTTTAATTATAATCTTAATAGTTGTAGTAGTTTTAGGTATTTGGGGAGCTCCTTTGTTAATTGATATAATCGCTATTGGTTTTAAAAGTAATATATATAAATATCAATTAGCCGTAAACCTTACCAGAATTATGTTCCCTTATATAGGATTTGTGGCAGTTGCTGCTTTATTTATGGGTATATTGAATTCTTATACTCATTTTTTAGTACCTGCTTTATCGCCGGCTATGTTAAATATTTCTGTTATTGTTTTTGCTTTTGCTTTAAGTTTTAAGTACGGAATATTTAGCATAGCCTGGGGAGTAATTTTGGGAGGGCTTGGTCAAGTATTAATACAAACCCCGGTATTGATAAGAAAAAAAATAAAATATAGCTTCGTAGTGGATTTTAATGATCCGGGAACAAAAAAATTATTAAAACTATTAATACCTGCCATGATAGGCCTGGCTATTACTGAGATTAATGTCGTAGTGGATAGGACAATTGCTTCTACTTTGATTGATGGAAGTATTTCGGCTTTATATTATTCCAATAGATTGGTACAATTTCCCTTGGGGGTATTTGGAATTGCTATTTCTATTGCTATCTTTCCTATACTTGCTAAACAGACGGCAAAAAATAATATTACTGAATTTAAAAAATCATTATTATTTGGCCTAAGAATGTTATTGTTTACAACCGTTCCATCAGCTGTGGGATTAATAGTATTAAAGGATTCAATGATTCGTTTAATATACGAACACGGTATATTTAGCAGAGTTGCAACCAATATGACTGCAAGTGCCTTATTGTATTATTCTATAGGTCTGTTTGCCTATGCTTGTGTTCGATTGATAACCATGTCTTTTTATGCTTTGAAGGATGCCAAAACTCCGGTAAAGATCGGAATCTATATAGTACTTATAAATATTGCTTTAGATTTAATTTTAGTTAGATATTTGGCTCATTCCGGTTTAGCGTTAGCTACATCAGTAGCGGCCATAGTAAATCTGATTATATTATTAAAAGTTTTACAGGATAAAATCGGGAATCTTGAATTAAAATCTCAAACATCATTTTTGATAAAAATTATTATATCTTCAATATGTTTAGGAATAGTCTGTGTTTTGGTTGGAAATTATTTTGGCAGCGTATTGGACTTAAGTGATAAATATAATCAGATTATTCAAGTAATTGCCTCTATTTTTAGCGGAGGTTTGGTATATTTTATTATTAGTTATATACTTGGTGTGAAAGAAGTTAGAAATTTAAAACAAAGCATAAAAGCAATCTTAAGGAGTAAAGAATAAATAATGTTAGAAGATTATCATTGCAACATTGAAAATATCAGGAATTTTTCTATAATCGCCCATATTGATCACGGAAAATCAACCATAGCTGATCGGTTACTGGAATTTACCGGAACAATTTCGGAGAGAGAAAAAAGAGATCAGATATTGGACGATATGGATTTAGAAAGAGAAAAGGGGATAACTATTAAATCAAAAGCAGTAAGATTATATTATCACTCCAAAGATGGGAAGGAATACATTTTAAATTTAATTGATACCCCCGGACATGTTGATTTTTCATATGAAGTATCTCGTAGTCTTGCGGCATGTGAGGGTGCTTTGTTGATCGTCGATGCATCCCAGGGTGTTCAAGCACAAACCATAGCAAATATTAATTTAGCACTAAAAAGTAGTTTAAAAATTATTCCGATAATTAATAAAATTGATCTTGCTACAGCAAATCCAGATAGAGTTGCTAAGGAATTACAAAATATTTCAGAAATAAAAGAAGAGGAAATAATTTTAGCAAGTGCCAAAGAAGGAATCGGAACTTCTGATATTTTAGAAGCAATAGTCAATAAAATTCCACCACCAAAAGGGAGTTCGAATCTGCCCTTAAGGGCACTTATATTCGACTCGGTTTATAATTCATATAAAGGCACAATTGTCTATGTTAGGGTGGTAGATGGTGTAATAACGCCAGGTATGATTATTCAAACTATGTCTACTAACATAAAATATGAAGTGATGGAAATAGGAATTTTTCGTCCTAAAATGCAAACCATAAAAAAACTTACTGCCGGGGAAGTGGGCTATATAATAGCCGGATTTAAAAATATTAAAGACACTCACGTAGGTGATACTGTTATCGACGTTTCTAACCCATCCCGAGAGAGCCTTCCCGGATATAAAAAGGTTACACCTTTGGTTTTTTGCAGTATCTATCCGATTGATAATAAGGAATACGAAAATCTAAAGATTGCTCTGGAGAAGCTTAAATTGAATGATTCATCTCTTTTTAGTGAAGACGAAACATCAGAAGCCTTAGGTTTTGGCTTTAGGTGCGGATTTTTAGGATTGCTGCATATGGAGATTATCCAGGAAAGATTAGAAAGGGAGTATAACATAAATTTAATTGCTACTACCCCGAGTGTAATGTATCAAGTAACTAAAAAAAGTGGGGAAATGTTAAAAATAAGTAACCCTTCCTCTTTCCCTTCAAGAAATGATATTGAAAAGATCGAAGAACCATATGTAAAAGTAAATATCATTACTCCCAGCAAGTGTATTGGCGCAATTATGGATTTAGTTCAGGAAAGAAGGGGAATCTTTAAAAATATGGAATATATTGACGAAAGGATATTAAAATTGGATTATCATTTGCCCTTAAATGAAATTATTATAGATTTTTATGATAAATTAAAATCGATAAGCAGCGGATATGCTTCGCTTGATTACGAAATAATAGGATATCAGTCCTCCGATTTGGCAAAAGTCGATATATTGGTTAATCATCAATTAGTGGATGCCCTATCTTTTATCATATATAAAGATAAAGCGTATACAAGGGCAAGAAAGATAGTAGAAAAGCTAAAAGAAATTATCCCTCGCCAAATGTATGAAGTTCCACTGCAAGCGACCATTGAAGGAAAAATTATTGCTCGAGAAACCATAAAAGCTCTAAAAAAAGATGTGTTAGCTAAATGTTATGGAGGAGACATTACCCGTAAAAGAAAGCTGTTGGAAAAACAAAAAGCCGGGAAAAAAAGAATGAAAAAAATAGGAAAGGTGGAAATCCCACAAGAAGCATTTTTGGGGATATTAAAAATTTGATTAGGTGATAAATAATGAAATTAGGATTGTATCTACATTTCCCTTTTTGTATATCAAAATGTCCTTATTGTGACTTTAATTCTTACCAATTGAAAGAAGATAATCAAATTTCTCCCTACATTTCCGCTTTATATCAGGAGATAACCGCTTATTCTCAAAAATTAAAAAAAAGCAATATAAAGACTATTTATTTGGGCGGCGGTACTCCCACTATTTTATCGGGAGTTCAAATTTATAATATATTAGAATTTTGTAAAGATAAATTTACTATTGATAAAAATGCAGAGATAACCATAGAAGCAAATCCGGGGACATTAGATGGTGAAAAAATAAAGTTACTAATTGAATCGGGAATAAACAGATTAAGTTTAGGAGCCCAGAGTTTCGATGATTTGTTTTTAAAAAAATTAGGTAGAATACATAACACACAAGATATTATCGATTCGTATTTTTTAGCTCGAGAAATAGGATTTAGTAATATTAATATAGATATCATGTTTGCTTTGCCAGGTCAAACTACAGAAGATTTTCAAGTTACATTGAAAAAGGCTGTTTCCTTGAAGCCAGATCACTTATCCCTGTATAATCTGACCATAAAACCAGGGACAGAATATTATGAAAAATACAAAAGAAATACCTTAAAGCTTCCCTCGGAAGATGAAGAATTTGATATGTATCACCGGGCAATAAATTTTCTCAAAAAAAATAATTTTGAGCACTACGAGATAGCGAATTTTTCGCGCCCTCATAAGAGATCGCTGCATAACCAAATTTATTGGCAAAATCAACCATATTTAGGTATAGGCGCAGGAGCATATTCTTTTATAAGAGGGTATCGATATATGAATTTTAAAGATCCGGCAAAATATATCAAAGAAGTAATGAATGATAAATTACCTATAGATCATGGAGAAAAATTATCCTTAAGAAAAAGAATGATAGAAACCATCATTTTAGGTTTGAGGACCAAAGATGGTGTAAGTTATAAAAAATACAAGACAAGATTTGGGATTAACCTTAATGATATTTTTTCTACACAGATTGATAAATTAGTCAATTTAGGACTGTTAAAAAAAGACGATTGTAAAATAAAATTAACCAATAAGGGTATTTTTCTGGCTAATACTGCTTTTAGGGAATTTGTTGATTGATTTTTCAAAACATCTTGACAAATAGATTCTATGGTGATATCTTATTTAAGGTAATTAGCACTCTCCCTATGAGAGTGCTAATAGGGGGGCATAATGGAATTAAACGAAAGAATGAAAACTATATTAGCAGCCGTAGTGCATAGATATTTTACTACTGCGGAACCGGTGAGTTCGGCTATTATTGCTCAAAAATATCATTTAAACTCAAGTACCGCCACCATAAGGCACGAAATGTATCTATTAGAAAAAAATGATTACTTATGGCAGCCACACACCTCATCGGGGAGAATTCCAACCGATAAAGGCTATAGATTTTATGTAGATAATTTGATGATAAAAAACTATTTACAGGAAAAAGAAAAGAGAGAAATTATCCAGATTTATAAAAAAAACAAAGAGTTTGAAGAAGCGATGAAGATAACTTCTCAGTTATTATCCAAATTAACTGACAATATAGGAGTTGTATTAGCACCGGTTATTAATAATAATATAGTAAAGGAGATTCAGTTTATATCGGTAGGAAATAATCGTATTTTGACAGTTATAGTTACCGATGCGGGATTAGTCTGCCAAAAAATAATTAACGTTTCCGGAGAAATAAACAAAGACAGATTAAACTATCTATCTAATTTTATCAACAGTAAATTAGCAGAAAAAGATATAAATATAACAAATTTAAATAATATGTTATTAGATGAATTAGAAAAAATTATATCACTTCAGGAAAGATTTAATTATACTCATAATTTTTTAGAAGAATGTTTTAATATTAGATCTTCTGAAAATAAAGTGTATTTAGATGGCAGAATTAACCTAATGAAACATCCTGAGTTTAAAGAAACAGATAAATTAAATTATATATTATCACTTATCGAAGAAGAAAATATATTAGCCGCCACAATAAGAGGATATTTAGGTTTCAGAAAGACGAAAATAATTATCGGCAAAGAAAGTAAACTAAAAGAAATGCAAAATTGCAGCCTGGTAACAAGTGAATATAGCATAAAAGGTAAGTCAGCTGGGGCAATAGGAATTTTAGGACCAACCAGAATGGATTACCCCAGAATGATTTCTATTACTGAATACATCTCGGATAAATTAAGTGAGATATTATCCGAATTTTAAGATTTTTTCATAATGCTTACTCTTGGAGGATTAATAATGTTTAACAAAAAAGATGAAAAGGAATTGCAGGAAAAAGCAAAATTAACAGAAAGAAAAAAATATAAATTAATGAATAAAGAAGAAATAATCCGAAAAATAATAGAAAAAGAGGAAGCATTGAAAAATATAGAAGAGGAATTGTCAGAAACCAAGAAATTGGTTCAAGAAAAAGATAATTTATCCAAAGAATATCTGAAACATTTGGAAAGATTACAAGCAGATTTTGATAATTACAAAAAACGGCAGGAAAAAAAACAGAAGGAATTTATTGAATTTGCTAACGAAGAGCTTATAAATAATTTATTATCTGTATTAGATAACTTAGAAAGAGCTTTAGATTCTACTGAAAATGAAAAAGATATCAAGGCTATAAAAGAAGGGATTAATAATACCTTAAAAGAATTTCGTAATATTTTAAACAAAGAAGGGGTTAAACCTATGCAATCAATTGGTCATAGGTTTGATCCTTATAAACATGAAGCGGTAATGAAAATAGACACAGATAAATATTCTGAAGATACGATTACAGAAGAATTCCGAAAAGGTTACTATATAAAATCAAAAGTATTAAGACCAGCAATGGTAAAAGTTGCGGTTTCAACTAAAGAGAAAAAAGATACCGACAAAAAATAATTTAAATTAAAGGATATTAAGAAAAGGAGAAATGATATTATGGGAAAAATAATTGGAATCGATTTAGGAACAACTAATTCTGTTGTCGCAGTTATAGAAGGCGGAAAACCTGTTATCATAGAAAACGCAGAAGGTGGTAGAACTACACCTTCTATAGTTGCATTTACAAAAAAAGGTGAAAGGTTAGTGGGTTTATTAGCCAAGAGACAAGCAGTTACCAATCCTGAAAATACAATATTTTCGGTTAAAAGACTTATTGGCAGAAGATACAATGACGAACTAGTGAAAAAAGCAAAAAAAATCTTACCTTTTAAAATAATTCCCGGGGAACACACTGACATTAAAATTGAAGCCAAGGGTAAAGCTTACAGTCCACAAGAAATTTCGGCTATGATATTACAAAAACTTAAAAAATCTGCTGAAGATCATATTGGTGAAAAAATAAGTGATGCAGTGATTACTGTACCGGCCTACTTCAACGATAACCAAAGAGAAGCAACCAAGAGTGCGGGAAAAATTGCTGGTTTAAATGTGGTAAGGATTATAAATGAACCTACAGCAGCAGCTTTTGCTTATAAATTTGATAAGAAAGATAAGAAAGAATACGAAAAAGTTGCAGTTTTTGATCTTGGAGGCGGAACTTTTGATATATCTATTTTAGATATTGGTAAAGAAGGCGTTTATGAAGTAAAATCAACTAATGGTAATACTTTCCTGGGTGGAGATGATTTTGATCAAATAATAATAGATTGGTTAGTGGATAATTTTAAAAAAGAAAATGGAATAGATTTAAAAAATGATCAAATGGCTTTGCAAAGATTAAAGGAAGCAGCAGAAAAAGCAAAATGTGAATTATCTTCATCATTAGAAACTGAGATTAATTTACCTTTTATTACTGCTGATGCCAGCGGACCTAAACATTTAAATGTTACACTAACTCGTGCAAAATTAGAACAGCTTACTGCTGACCTTATTGAGAGCACCGTTAAGCCCTGCTATATAGCACTTGAAGATGCTAAATTAAAAGCAGAAGATATAGATGAGGTCATTTTAGTTGGCGGGCAAACCAGGATGCCCAAAGTACAGGAAACTGTAAAAAGAATATTTGGAAAAGAGGCAAATAAAGGAGTTAATCCCGATGAAGTAGTAGCAATGGGCGCCGCAATTCAAGCCGGACAATTAGGAGGAGAGTTTAAGGGTAAGGAAATCTTGTTACTTGATGTTACACCCCTGTCTTTAGGTATAGAAACTTTAGGTGGGGTAGATACTAAATTAATTGAAAAAAATACCACTATACCTACTTCCAAGAGCCAGATATTTTCAACTGCTGCTGATAATCAGTCGGCTGTTGATATCAATATATTACAGGGTGAAAGGTCTATGGCTAAAGATAATACCAGTTTAGGAAGATTTCAATTGATTGGCATACCTCTGGCTCCAAGAGGGATTCCTCAAATCGAAGTAACTTTTGATATCGATACAAACGGCATTATCAATGTTAAAGCAAAAGATTTAGGGACTCAAAAAGAACAAAAAATAACCATTACTGCATCAAGTGGATTAAGTAAAGAAGAGATAGATAAAAAAGTAAAAGAAGCAGAACAGTATGCTGAAGAGGACAATAAATTAAAAGAAAAGATAGAGCTTCGAAATCAAGCAGATACTTTGATTTATACTGTGGAAAAGACACTAAAGGAATCCGGAGATAAAGTTAGCGAAGACGAAAAAAATAATATTACTGAAAATATCAAAGATCTAAAGGAAGCCTTAGAAGAAGATGAGGTAGAGAAAATTAAATCGAATATCGAAAAATTAACTACTTCCTCACATAAGCTTGCTGAGGAAATTTATAAAAAAGCATCAGCACAAACACAACAACAGGAAACAGCTAAAGAAGGTGAAAAGAGTAACCAATCTGAAACCGAAGAAAAGAAAGATGAAGAGAAGGTAGTTGACGCTGATTATGAAGTCGAGAAGGATGAAGACAAAAAAGATTAAACTAGTCGTTAGTGAATAGCATAATTAGTATATAGTATATTGTATATCGTATATCGTTAAGAAAAAAGAAGACAATAAGCACTATTAGTATATCGTGAATTTTATTGCGTATTTCGGTCGTGTTTAAATGATAAAATAGAGGAAATCCGTAATACAAAATATATATATCTCGTTACTTAATGGAGCACACATATTAATCATCATTGTTTCCTATACGATATACGATATACGATATACGAGGAGAGAGGGAAACATTAATTGACAAAAAAAGACTACTATGAAATTTTAGGAGTAAAAAAAGATGCTACTCCAGAGGTAATAAAAAAAGCATACAGAAATCTTGCCCTTAAATACCATCCTGATAGAAATTCATCTGATGGTGATACTGAAAAGAAATTTAAAGAAATCAATGAAGCCTACCAAGTACTTAGTAAACCGGAAAAGAAGGCAAGGTATGATCAATTTGGTTCAGCCGAAGGCATGGGAGGGTTTGATTTTCAGGGAAGAGGTTTTTCTGATTCCGGTAACTTCGGAGATTTTAGTGATATTTTTGATTCTTTTTTTGGAACAAGAACCCGAAAAAGTGAAGGAAGAGTTCGTCCTCAAAGAGGAGCTAATTTAAGATATAATTTAGAAATAAGTTTCGAAGATGCTGCCTTTGGCAAGGAAACTAAAATAGAAGTCCCAAGCTGGGAAGCTTGTCCAGCGTGCAAAGGAAGCGGAGCCAAACCCGGGACTTCTCCACAGACCTGTCCTGATTGCCAGGGTACGGGTGAGATTAAAAGCACTCAAAGTACAATGTTTGGCCAATTTGTTAATATAAATACCTGCCCTCGGTGCGCGGGTGAGGGTAAGATAATAAAGGATATATGTATAAATTGTAGGGGTACTGGGAAAATAAAGAAAAATAGAGTAGTAAAAGTAAAAATACCTGCTGGTGTTGATACCGGACATAGGTTACGAATATCTGGAATGGGAGAACCGGGAGAAAGAGGTGGTCCTTCTGGTGATTTATACATCGTTTTACAAGTAAAACCTCATAAGATATTTAAACGTACAGGAATAGATATAAGTTGTACCCATTCAATTAGTTTTGTAAAAGCCGCATTAGGTGGAACAACTACTGTCCCCACCTTGGAAGAAAAAGTAAGTCTAAAAATACCCTCTGGCACCCAGCCAAATAGTATTTTTAGACTTAGAGGAACAGGAATATTTAAAATTGGAACTCAGCAGCGAGGAAATCAATATATTAAAATCATATTGGAAATACCTAAAAAGATGAATGATCAGCAAAGGAATTTATTATT
>Ga0114918_10005502_pt1 | contig 10868 bp, 15 predicted proteins | sample LantaG_FD_87015 | JGI IMG/M metagenome (GOLD analysis project Ga0114918, IMG submission 87015) | Deep subsurface microbial communities from Baltic Sea to uncover new lineages of life (NeLLi) - Landsort_02402 metaG | ecosystem: Environmental > Aquatic > Marine > Oceanic > Sediment | place... | reverse complement strand
TCATCGTTTTAAATTTTAACGGTGCATAACATTGTATATAGTTAATGTGCGCCAATGAAGGTCGGTGCTTAATTCAATCGTTTGTGGTAGGCGCACTAACCATATGCCTACCGTTATGTGTAAATGTTCTGTTCATCTTTCTAACTAATATTTATGCTTTATTTTTAATATGCTTTATAACTTTATTTACCTTGTTCAATCCACTCTGTTTTTATCCAGTTATCATCATTATACCAAGTTTCCCATCCGTTTTCACGTAGAACCTTCGCCTTTTCCTCATAGTTAGGAATTTCGTGTTTGTATTTCAATCTATTCATCTAAAAACGCAACTTTATTATTACATAAACAAATAATACAAGTTTCATCACCCTCACAAAATGGATTGTTATCACACGACTCTGGATATTCAGTGTCAATTTTAACAACAACCTTTTGACCCTCACTCAACTCGTGATTTTTTTGATACTTTGATATTGGATATGTTTCTCCATTATCCAATTTAACGTATTTTTTACTTTCTGTGATAATTCCTTCTGTTTTCATATTTTTTTTCAAAGGTAAAACAAATTAATGACAAAACCTAACAAATGATAAACAACATTAAAACGATTGTTTATCATCGGATGTTAATGAAAAAATTATAAACTTACCGTATATACATCTAACTCCTTAGTGTTTTTCAAATCAGTTAAGTTATTTATACCAAGACTTTTCATATGTGATGAAACTCTTTCCCAAGTTTTATCATCTGCCTCTTTAATTTTACCTGACTCTATTTCATAAATTCCATTACCGGATGAAAAATCTGCCTGAACTCTTAAAAAAATTGTTAAATCTTGATCTTCTAACTCTGGATTTTCAGATAATAAAACATCATAGCAATCTCTGAAGAATGACATTTCATCATCAATAATAGCAGTCGCATAAGTTATAACTACTATTAATTTTTCATTATCTTTTAAATTCTCATTTAAAAATTCTTGGAAATTTGTTTTAATTTTTTTCATATCTTTTGTTTTTTTACTACACATAACAAGGTGTATATGTAAGTTTTTTATTTAGTCTATTAGTATTTAGTCTATTAGTATATATTAAAGTTTAAAATCAAAAACGGTTTGGCAAAATACCGCCACAAGCCTTTGTACTAAATTTGAACATTCTGCAAACTGATTGCTAACGCTTAGGCTATGAATTGAAAGCCTAACTACTAAAATTAAATAGATGTAAAACCATAACATAGGGATTCTATATAGTTCTGAATTTTCCCCAAATCACTATTTCCAATTTCAATTTCTTCTCCCTCAGAGTCATACATAGAAGAAAAAATAATATCAGTAATTCTAATATTCTCTGGATAATCATAATCTTCATTTTCCCAACCATCACCACCAGAATTTACACAATTCCAACGACATTCTAAATCAAAGTATATGGTATATTCAGATCCATTAAACTTTATAGTAATTTCTTCTCCCTCAGCTGAGAAATGTTCTGATTCAACATTAGATGTATAGTTATTAACATCTACGCTATTTGACATTATTTCCGAATTACCTAAGATTTCTACTATATTTGAGATTTTCATATTTTTATTATTAGTGGTTAGTGGTTAATTTGTTATACATACAAAGATAACTATTTTTATAATACCACAAAGCAATTTTAATAGAAAATTAAAAAAAAAATCACCAATTCTCATTCTCAATCTGAGAATATACCTTAGCAACCAATCTAGAATGACTGAAGGTTGAATTTACATAGAAATCATTTTTTTTACTTCTATACAATTCATAAACTATTGGATAAAGAGATTCGATTATCATAGGCAACTTTTTTCTATAAAAGAAAGTTGATTCATTATCTATTTCTATTTTTAACTTACCATCTCTCATTATAGTTATCTCAAAGTGACTATCTTCCATTTGTTTAGAGAAATGTTTCCCACTTAATATAGCAGTATTTGACACATTACCTCTTCTATCTAAAAAGTGACTCCACTTAATATCTTTCATTTCTCGCATAAATTTATCGATTTATATTTAGTTTTCAATGATTCAAATTCTTCTGTTCCTTTTATATGTGAAAATATATTTATGACTTCAAATTCCCCCATATCATTAATATCAAGTGAAACAACATCACCAATATTAGCTAATTTATAAAGTTTATTTGGAACTACCACCTTTCCTATATCTTCCAAATCTAAGAAAGTTATATATCCATTAATGGATGGCTTATCACCCAAGGAAATTATTTTACCACATTTTACCATAAAAACAAATAACTATTAATTTAAATAAACTACCAACCACCTGATGCTCCACCACCACCTGATGAACCACCACCAAATCCACCAAAACTTGAACCACCACCATATGAACCGCTCCCATAAGAACCATAACTAGAGTTTCTCCTTCTCCTATCTTCTTCCTCCTCACGTTTCCTCTTTTTTCTTCTTCGCTCTGCTTCTTCCTCCTCTCTCCTTCTCCTATCAGCATCTTTTATATCAGATTCTGATTTGGATTTTATACTTAATAAAGTATTATACAAACTAGTACCATTTTTAACAGAAATGAATAAGTCTTTTGACTTACCAACATTCTTAATATAATCAGATAGACTAGTTTGTATATCATTCCATGACTTAATCGTGGATTTACTCACATCCGACTTTTTAATTACCGAATATGTTCTATTATACAAAGATCCAGATTTATCCGATAACTCAAAAATATATTTGGATATTTCTTTTTCTGAATTTTTAAGACTCAATTCGAATTCAGATAGTCGTCTAAGATTACTCTCGAAAGAGTTTTTAGTATCCCCACAATTATTTCTAAGGAGCATGGAATGATTAAAGTCTTTTTTAACCAATGAATCGTAACTAAGATCGATTAGTTTAATTATATTACCTAAGTATCTTTCTGAATAATAGATTCTATCTACTCTGAAATCATTTAAATAACGATTAACCATAAATGGATACTCTTTATTTATCTTATTATAACTTCTCAATATATCACCATAAGTTTTAGTGAATTTACGTCTAATATCTTCTTTACTAGAATATAATTTTATAACACTACTGTTTATATCAAATATTTTATCAAACTCCGATATTTTAATCTTCAAATAATTATTTGATCTATCAAGATCTGTAATACCTATAGATTCACATGAGAATTTTTTCTCTATATCAGACAATAGTGATAATAAATAATCTTTATTAATACCTTCAAAAGAAGAAACTTTATCCTTTCTTTGGGATATTTTATTATAGTTATTTATAACTTCTTTATTTAGACTAAAGGTATCATTGAAATTCTTTAAAGAAATGATCAAGAAGTTATTATTCTTCTTAATATTATCTAATGTAAATTTCACACCCTCAATATCTACTTGTTCTTCGATATTCATAATCATATCATATAACTTAGATTTGTTCATAAAATCGGAAGTTCTATTCAAGATATTCTTATGTCTACTAATATCCAAAAGTAAAGATATACTTTTCTCATTTTCTGAATATAATCTCTTCCAATAATCGAATTTGCTTCTATAATCAATTAACTCATTTTCTATTAATCCTAGATTTGTTTTTTTATCAAAAAATTTATATGGAGATAACTCAAAAATGGAACAATTGAAATTAACTTTCCCCAACTCGTTGATTAAGTCATTTCTATTGGGAAGATATGAACTATCATTTAAAGATAAACCATCCTTCATTTCAGAAAGTTTTAATGAATAATCAAAAACTTCTTCCTTTATTTTCAAAATATTCCTTTTATGATTATTGAAGTCGTCACGTATCTTACCATTTCTAATAATTATATTATTAATAATATGAAATATTTTAAATATACCAAATATCCCAATAATACCCACTATGAAGTTTAATACCCACATTAAAAAGTTATTAACATTTCTCTTAAAAGCTTCCCTTTCCTCCATAAGATATTGCTCTCTAAGATCCCAAGAATAGTAACCCAATTCATTAGTTATCTCATTAACACAAAGGGAAATACCCTCACCATATTCACCATTCTTAAAAAAACTTGGTAGTGTTCTCTTACCTATTTTCTTACACTCATTATCAGTTAAATACGGTTCTAATCCATAACCAGTGTGTATTCTCCATTTACGATCACTAACCGAAAATAAGATAAGTAGTCCAGAATTAGTTTCCTTTTTACCTATACCCCACTTCTCAAATAATTCCTGAGAGTAATCCTCAACCGATTTACCACCAAGACTATTGATAGAAACAACTGTTATTTCAATAGAAGTTGAATCATTATATTCACTTAACTTTCTCTCAATGGTAGACTCTAAATTATCATCAATAACATTAGCAAAGTCATTAACATAACCACTTGGTATTAAATCATTAGATATTACTCTATTTGTAATAGACGATAATAATGATATTAAAATTATATAAATAAACTTTCTCATATTTCTTCTCTCGTTTTAATAAATTCATATTTGGATAACCTATCCATTAATTCAATTTTATACTTCTCTAATACTTTTAGAGACTTAACATCTCTTCTAAATAAAAAGTCAGATAATTCTGGGAATTTAAGGGAAACATCTTCCTTAGTATATAATTCCACACCATCCAACAAACCAATGGATTGACCTAACTGAAAAGACATAACTTTTAAATAATCCTCCCATGATAAATTCTTACCAATTGAGTCTATACTCACAAGATCAATAGATGAGATTACTCTAATCTTATCATAAATATCCCCCCTAAGAGCTTCTTTAATCTCCGATCTAAATCTACTTCTAGACCAGAATGTTAATATAAATCTACAAACTCTTATAAGTTTAAGATCAATATCTCTCTCAACCAATCTTTCAATTTGGTTAGGAAAGTGTTGATCATGTAAATTATATGTTAAATAAAGAGAGTTATTACATTCCTCCGAAGTTCCTTTAAATGTATCTAATATGATACCATCTTTAATAACTGCTAAATTTGAATTAACTTCTTTATCTGTACCAGTTATAATTCTAATTTCTTCATTATAAATACCACAAAGTTTATGTGATTCGTGTATAGAGGGGATAACATCAACAAAACACATACAATCTAAATCCTTAGAGGATTTAGAACCAAATATTTGAAATACTAAACTCATACCCTTTTATACATTATATCTGTCCTCATTACATATTTTCTTCCCTTTGTAACTGGATCACCTTGATGCAATTGTCTATGTTTAAATAATAACATACTACCAGTTTCGGGATTTACTATTTCAAATGGATCAAGGAATTGTGTAGAACCACCATCAAAATCATCATTAAGATATATGATAGCGGTTACCCAACTTCTTTCACCATTATCTCTTCTATGAGGTCCATCTACATGAACTTTAAATTGCTGTCCATATTCATATCTATAAAATCTGAATCTTTCATTAACACCAATAGCTTCCCAACCATCTAAATTTGGAATTAAATATTTAATCCTACCCCATATATTCTCAGCTATTTCATCACTATCCAACACAACCCTATAATTATCACGAATATCTTTATTCATAACTTGAGTTTTACCGAATTGTATCATCGCTTCCTCAAAACCAATACTCTCAGCTAATTTAATATAATCTAAACATTCTTCATTAGTTAAGAAGTTTTTTTCTATATGTCTGTAATTATCATCCATGATTAATAGTTTTTTATTATAATAAAAATAAATAAATAAATAAAAAGTAAGTGTTAGTAAGCAGAGTTCTGTTCATGTATTTTATAACATGGAATATCATTTATCTTATCTCCTTCTACCCGACTATTATAGGTCTGCACTCCACCTAAGTCTCTTTGAAGTTTCATCCTCGGTAGTACAAATGATACGCTTAATAAACAATCGCTTTCAACCTTCTAGTTTATACCAATTCGTATCTCCTACCTTATGCAGTGATGCCCTGACTTTCCTCTCCGTAGAGCAATATTCTCATAACACTCACATTTAATTTATTTTATTAGTACAAATATACTAAATATATTTATTTAATCAACTATTATTTAGAATACTTTTATGAATTGTATTTATTTGACGATGTATCTTCATATTATTATAGTTATGAATTACATAATTAGATTTTTCAGATCTTTCTATTTCAGATAACTCACCATTCAAATCTATGTCTTCTTCCATATTATGAATCCTTTCTTCCCTAACTTCTTTTGGAGCATAAACATTAACAATAGAACTGAAATTAGATAGATTCATAAACTCATGTACTACAGAACATTTAAATAAAACATATTCAACATTCTGTTTATTTCTCCACTTAAAGAATGTTTCAAATACTCTTTCTTCGGATATTTCCAAAAGTCTTTTCATCTTCTTATCAGAGTCGAAAAAAGCTGAATTCAAGTAATGGGAAACAAATGAAACTTCACCGAAATAACTTCTGATCTTATCCCTAATTTCCTCATCAAAATTTATCACAAATTTGAACGCAATATCAGCATCAAAAACAGGAATGTTAAACATTTCTACCCATCTTTGAGATACTGTGGTTTTTCCAGACTTTCTAGCCCCCGTTAGAGCAATTATTTTAGGCTTTTTATTATCATTCATTACTTATTACTTGATTAAACTGTTTAAAAACATTGGGAAGAATCTACATCTTAAATTAAAGTATATTTTACCCAATCTAGATTTATCAATACTGTAGAATCTTAACTCCCTAAAATCACTCTTACTTACGAATTTCTTACCAATTAGATACCCATCTCCCCTATACCTATCAGTGTGATTCTTTATATTATCATTACTTAGTCTATTTCTCCAAATAAATTCATATTTGGATTTTGTTGAAATCGCTTTTGACTTTTCAAGTAAAATCAACATAATTAAGAATATTAATATAGCTATCAGTGATAATTGACCACCAAGAATAGAAAGAATTAAAAATTTATAAGGTACATCATCACTTTTATAATCATTATCAAAATTATATGAAGTTATTAGAGAAAATCCAATAAGTACAGAAAGTATGTATGTTATAATGTATATTAATAATATCATACATCAATAATAATAAAAATTAATAATTAAACCAAATAGTTTCTATTTTGGTTTTACCAACTCGATTAGTATTCTGAGTTTTCACTTCGAAACTTATTTTAGTCCAACCATTTTCCACCAATCTATCATACTCAACACAGTCATACCCAGATATTAATATTTTAGCATTTTTACATGAAATTACAGTATCTAAAAAGTCTTCTTGTTTATCATTACCCATATCCTCTTTATAACGAACACTGGTTCTTGTACTCTGATGGTATGGTGGATCTAAATACATAAACCAATCTTCTTCATCATATTTTTTAATAAGATTTAAAGCGTCTGTATTATGTACTACAACTTTACTAATCCTTTGATGAACATCGATTAAATTATCAACAGTAGATAAATAATCTGAAATTGACTTACTCATATTTCTTCGTATAGTTGGAGCTGCTGAAAACCCACCAGTTCCGTTATAAGCAGTTCTATTGACAATAAAATACTTATATGCTCTATCCAATATAGATAACTCATCATTTTTCAATGAATCCCTAAATTCTTCCATTATTTGTTTAGAGTAGGGAGTTAGATCACATTTACCTTTGAATTCCTCAAATAGTTCATTATCACTCAATACTTTAAATAAAGAATATACATTTTCTTCAATATCATTGTATATCTCGATTGGAGATATCTCTTTATTAAAGAGAACTGCTGCCGATCCTCCAAAAGGTTCAAGATATTTTAATTCGGAATATTTATCTGGAAAATGATCGATTAGTCTTTTAGACAACCCATTACCTTTACCACCAAAATACCTAATAGGACTATTATTCACTTAGATTCTAATAATTTTTTAAGTCTTTCCTCACGGAATTTATACTTATATTCAGACATAATGATATTGTTTATATCACTATGATTAGCATATTCTCTATCCATTCTGAAAATTCCCTTGATAAATCTTCTCCGTATCATTTTAAAGAAAATATCATTAAAATCCTTATTAATATAAATAGTTTCAATATTAGTAAATTCACTATCATATATAGAATATTCATAAAAACTACTGAAGGGAGTGGTTTTCAGAATGTGGATATTATTATTATTATTATTATTACCTATAGTTGTAAATGTATTATAGAAATCAATTGGAAAGTGAGATTGTCTAGTAGAATAGCACTTAACTTTAGATTTATCAAACATATATAATAGTTTCATGTATCTTACATAATTCTTAAACCCATATCTTGTGATTGGATGGATTAAAAAAACCAATTCCATAAAAAAATATCCTAGTAATACGATAATGATTATTGTGACCATGTATCAAATATATGAAAACTTAAAGACCTTACAAAATTTAAATTCGTAAAGTCTTTGCTTTGGCTAGTATTGTTGGAATTAAAAATTATTAAATTTAAAATTATAGATTTTCAGCACTAACATCAGCAGTTATATACTCTAATGTAATTAAATCATCCATGTCCAATTCATAAAACCCAGTACCTAACCACAAAACAACATCATTTTTATGAGCTATATTATTGGATCTAGGAGTGACATTAAATTTATCTAAATTTGATGATCCAGTAACTCCATAACCACCGTATGTAACCACAGCAGTAAGACCAACAGCCGTAACTCCATATACTTTTCTATAACTATAATCAGACCCATCATAAAATCTCAAATAGTCAGTGACCAATGGAGATTGAGCTAATGGAACATCAACAGAATTACTACCACTTATAACAAATGGAGTAATAGGAGTATATACAGATGGTTGAGCGAATGTGTATCCATCTTTATAAACTTCCACACCATTAACTAAAACATCAACTGATTTATCACCAGTAGGTTCAAATTGTATTATTTGATCAACTGCTATATCATAATTAACCGATGTTAAATTACACATCATGTCTTTTTGAGTATTTACTTTAAATGTTGATTCATCTAATACTTCAACCCAACCATTAGACGGACCAGTATATCTTGTTCTCCTATTCTCTAAATCATCTACAGTAGTAACCATTCCTACTCTAGGAGTAGTAACCTCCCACCCAGATTGAGTTAAACTAGTAACCGCAGTTCCCAAGTATGTTATTATCCTATTAGATAGTACAATATCATTTAATGTTAAACTATATGATGTTCCAGTTCCAACAATAGCAACAGTATCTAATAATATACTATTCTCTAATTTAAGATATCTATTATTATCATCAGTAGTTACTGGTGTATGTGAAGAAAATGTAACTCCATTATATTCATAATACAACCCATTCGAAACTGAATAGGTATTACCAGAATCTACAGTTGTAGTCTTTATATAAAAGGACGAATATGTATCAACCAAATAATCTATTTGAAGATCTGTTGAAGTAGCACCATTTACAGTTGTATCAGTACCAACAGTTATTAAATAACCTTTAACAGAATCTTGCCACTCTGAACCACCACTACTATTACCACCTGATGATGGTAGGTTAGTAAGATAATCATTTAATAATTGACCAGAATATTTAAAAGCTACCGCTCTAGGACCATTTGATTGTAAATATACCGTTTTATCCGGAGCTGAAACTAATGCCGCGAAATTTACGGTGAAACCTAAACCATTACCAGCATCATATGGAGTAGATCCAACGTTAAATTTTAGAATAGATCCATAATAATCTACTTCCCATTTACCATTTAAAACAGATACTAATGAACCCAATGGTGTATATAATCTGAAATTAAGACCCGATGATGGCTCACCACTAGCGTTCGGAACATCAACTGGAGAAACTAATGGTTTCACCCAACCTGATGATGGAACAAACCCAGTCGAATCCCATGTTGGAGAACCAGTATCTAAAAACCAAGCTTGACCATTTGTATCTTTAAGAGGATATAATAAAGCTAATGATGTTGGTAGAGATGTTTCATCACCTACTTGAGTTAAAGCTGAATTACTACCAGCCTCAGATACAGCACTTATATAATCCGGAACATATGAAATAGTATCAACCCATATCTCATTAGTTTGAACATTATGTGCTGATTTATACTTTTCATTAGCAGGATCATTAACGTCCTTTGTTAATACAAGTCCTAATGAGTGGAAAAATCCGGTTTTTCGTTGAGTATCCTGATCAAAATTAGCCATTTGTTATCTTCTTTTTGTATAATTATTTAAATAGAATTATTTACAATTGTAAATAATTTTTTGGAGAAACTTTTAAGTTCCTTTTCGGTAAGCTTCAAAGCCTTAACATCACTACCATAATCTATAGTAACAATGAATAGTTTTTCACCACTTCCATTAACCCCAGATTCTATAACTTTAACATCCATTTTTATCTTATTATTTTATTATTATTATTATTAATTCCAGTTCCCATCTTCAATATCAATCTGGGATATTTCCTTATTAGTAGATGTGTTTTTAATCCCCACTAATAAATAAGCTGTCCAACCATTAACAAATTCAGTATTCCATTGAATACTACCATTTAAATCTAAGTAATCTCCACCAGCTCCAGTAGCATTTGATCTAACACCTCCAGCTAAACTGAAAGATCTAGATAAATCGTACCATTTTGTAGGTAATACATTATTACTCAATCCCATGAATAATTGTAAATTACCACTACCTGGACTACCATCATTCTGAGTATCTAGATCAGCTTCTAAGAAATCTGTATCAAATACAAACGTTCCATTTCCTTGAACAGCAATAAGACCAGTTGTCTCAAATTTCCTCAAATACCAACGATAATCATTATAATTTTGATTAGTAGTTGCTAGTGTTGATCTATTATTTATAACTGGTATT
>Ga0114918_10005501_pt1 | contig 10868 bp, 11 predicted proteins | sample LantaG_FD_87015 | JGI IMG/M metagenome (GOLD analysis project Ga0114918, IMG submission 87015) | Deep subsurface microbial communities from Baltic Sea to uncover new lineages of life (NeLLi) - Landsort_02402 metaG | ecosystem: Environmental > Aquatic > Marine > Oceanic > Sediment | place... | reverse complement strand
CTTGTCCGAACGTATCGCCGAAATCGCCCTGGGACCGCGCTTCTTCGTCTTCACGGTCCCGCCCCAACATGGCAAGTCCGAACTTGTGTCGCATTATACGCCCGTTTGGTTCCTGAAGAAGTTCCCCTGGAAGAAGGTCGGCCTGGCGTCGTACGAAATGGGATACGCTTCAGAATGGGGCGGCAAGGCGAAGGACACAATCAACGAAAACGTGGACGACCTGGGCCTGGAACTGAAGACCGACACGAAGGCGAAGGGCCGCTGGAACCTTCGGGGATACGGCGGCGGAATGTTCGTCGCGGGTATCGGCGGACCGTTCACGGGTCGCGGGTTCGACCTGATTATCATTGACGACCCTATCAAGAACGACGCCGAAGCTTTGTCCCCCGTGTATCGGAAACGGAACTGGAACTGGTACCGGACCGTCGCCAGGACCAGGCTTGCCCCTGGGGGTTCAATAATAATTATTATGACCCGCTGGCATGAACAAGACCTGGCGGGGGCCGTCCTGGGAAACCCGCCCGAAGACGACGAAGAAGAAGACGCCTTCATTGACGACGACGTGGTTCCCGACAAATGGGAAGTCATAAACCTTCCCGCCCTGGCCGAAGAAAACGACGTCCTGGGGCGAAAGCCTGGGGAAGCCCTTTGGCCTGAACGGTACGACGCGCCGTCAATCAAAGCGTCCAGGGCCGCCGCTGGTCCGTATTGGCGGACCGCCCTATTCGACGGACGCCCGCAACCTGAAGGCGGCGGGATTATCAAGACGGGCTGGTTCAAGACATACGACGACGAAGACCTTCCGAAGTCCTGGTCCCGCGTCGTCCAGATATGGGACACGGCCCAAAAGGACAAACAAAAGCATGACCGGTCCGCTTGCCTGACGATAGGATATACAGTCAAGCCGCGGCGATACTTCCTTCTGGACCTATTCGTCGCCAGGTTGATATATCCCGACCTTGTCCGCGCGGCCGAAGCGCAATACGCGAAATGGAATCCTGACCATGTCATAATCGAAGACAAGTCGTCCGGAATATCTCTTATTCAGCAATTACGCCGCGACGCCCATGTCCCGATTCGGGCAATCAAGGCCGTGGACGACAAGGTCACACGGGCGCACACAGTAACGGGCGTCATGGAAGCTGGACAAGTCCTGATTCCCCGATTCGCTTCCTGGTTGGCGGACTTCCTGAACGAAGTCGGGAACTTTCCGACGGGGGCCCATGACGATATTGTGGACGTCCTGGTTCACGGCTTGCGTTATCTGAAGCCGCGACTGAAGACGGGACGGGCGGGCGTTGAACACGAAACGAAGACGTCCCGCTGGCGTGATTGACTTCCCTGGTAATAGGAAGTAAACTTTTGAAAAGGCCCGAAATAATCAAAGGGGGTCAACTATATGACACAGCAAGGAACGAAATCTTCACGAAGGGGTTATACAGCACCCGACCCGAATTCAAAGAGAAGTCAACGACGCCGCCAGGACGAAGGGCGGCGTTCCCGTAATCATCAAGACGACCCCCAGGGGGGGAACCTTCGGACCGTAATCGGCGTCACGGGCTTGAAGCATATCGGCGGCCAAATCCGCGAAGAATACCTGAACGCAATTAAGAACTGGTCAACCGAAGTCAAGCTATACCTGGAAATGAGGGACGACCCGATATGCGGGGCCCTGGTTGATTCAATCAAGCTTCCACTTCAGGCGTCCGAATTCAATGTCGAACAAGCCCCAGGGGGCGCGCCGAATGACGAAGCCGCCGCGACCTGGTTATGGGACGTTATGAACAACATGGACGGCCAAACGTGGATATCTCACGTTGAAGACGCCCTGGAATGCCTGGACTTCGGCTTCGCCTTGTCGGAAATCGTCCTGGACAAACGGGCCGACGGCCGACTTTGGTTGAAGAACATTGACCCGCGCGGTCAAGATAGCCTGGACCGTTGGCAGTATAACGAAACCGAACGGGACAAGCTGGAAGCCTTCATTCAACGCGACCCGAATTACGGCGGAAGCTATACGATACCGCTTTCGAAGTGCGTTCATTTCACATACAAAGGGCGGAAGGGGAATCCCCAGGGTCATTCCATTTTACGGGCCTTATATCGGCCGTATAAGTTCGCCCGTAATCTGGAAGACCTGGAAGGAATCGGAATCGAACGGGACGTCGGCGGTATGCCGTACGCGAAGCTGACCGACGACAACTTCGAAACGGCGGACCTGGACGACCTGAAGAAGGCATTGAAGGGCCTTCGGAAGGACGAAGAAGCTTATCTTATCGCCCCGCCTGGCGTGGACATTCAGGCATACGGCGGCGGGTCGAAGGTATATGACGTCAACCAGGTAATTGACCGCTGGCATAAAATAACGCTAATGCGCTTCTTCGCCCAATTCCTGATTCTAGGCATGGGAAGCGTTGGGACACAGTCGCTTGTCAAAGGGTCCCAGGACTTCTTCACGCTTGTTCTGGAAGCGGTCCAGCGTTACCTTCTGGAAGCCTGGAATCTTCAACTGGTCCCGTACCTTTTCAGGTTCAACGCCTGGACGGGGATTTCGGGATACCCGAAGATTGTTTGGGAAAAGCCAGGGACCGTTGACCTGAACGCGCTTATCACAGCATTGAACACGGCGAAGGGCGCGGGAATCTTCACGCCGACCGACCTGGACGAAGACCATCTTCGAAGCATTGCTGACCTTCCGGAACTTCCCGAAGAAGAACGCGGGGGCCTTCGTGATATTGAAGCCCCGCCAATGGGCGGCTTGTTCGACCTTCCTGGTAAACTGGACGCCCTGGGGAAGGACGTCAAGGACCTGGGGAAGAAGGTCACAGCGGGGGAACCGAAATGACAATGACGCATTACGCCAGGCCGAAGGCGGGACAAAAGCAACGAATCGGTTCGGGCGATTATGAAACAAAGACCAACCGACAACAACGGAAACTGGTCCGCGTATATGACGAATGGTCCGCGAACCTGAAGCGGGAACTGGCCAGGCTTACAAAGAACGGGGCCACGAACGCCGACCTTCAAGCTTACCTGGACGCGCAAGTCCCGAAGCTGGAAGCGCGCCTGGTCGAAATCCAGTCGGCGGGAATCAGGTCCGCGGCCAAAGCCGCCGCGGGTTCACGGGCGACCCTTCCCGCGGTCCTGGTAACGACTGACCGACAAATCCGTGACAACGTGGAATTGATTCGAAAGAACCTGGTCCCGAATATCCATGAAAAGTTGACCCTGGCCCTGGCCCTGGCGGTTCCCATGATAGGCGCGGGAATTGGCGGCCTGGCCATTGAACAACAAAGGTCCGTCGCGCTGGCCATTAAGAACGCGACCCTGGCCGGCCGGTCAATGCCGGCGCAATATGCCGGCGGATATTGGGTCGCTATATTCGAAACCGAAAAGACCCTGGGGGGCGTTCGGGAAGCTGAACGGGCCGACCAGGGACTTGAACCCGAACCCGTCCGTTGGGACCTGGACCCGCGGGCCGTCCATTGTGAACCGTCGCCTGGATTTTACGGTTGTCCGCAACTGGCCAAAGAATACCCTGGCGGCTGGCGGACCCTTCCGACGGTCCCCGCTGGACAAGTTTCGTGTAGGGGAAATTGCAGATGTAGGGTTTCTGTTTTCCGAAATGGTCAATGGAGAAGGGGAGTTTATGACGACTGACAAATGGGGAAATCCGCTTGTTGAAGTTCCTTGTCGAATATGCGGCGCGATTAAGATTCAACGCCGTTCAGCGGCTAGAAGGGGAATCAATCTATTATGTCGTTCATGTGGGGCCCGCGAAGGTATGCGGAAGCGCGGACGTATTGGAAGGAAGAAACATGACCAGGGTTATATAATGGTTATGGTTCACCCCGACGACCCGCTTCGCTGTATGGCCCAAAAGTCGGGTTGGATAATGGAACACCGCCTTATAATGGCCCGTCATTTGGAACGACCGCTTCTTCGGAATGAATTCGTTCACCATAGGAACGGCGACAAATCCGATAATAGAATCAAAAACCTGAAATTAGTAAGCCGCCAAAGCCACGCAATATTGAATCAGCTTTGTTCTTCATGTGAACTTCGAAAGGAAATCCGCCTTCTGAAATGGCAAGTCAAGGAACTTCAAAAACAGGTTCAGTCGCGACGCGGCGTATATGACGACTAAACGAAGAAGGGGGAATTGAATCATGGCCGAACCAAATAAACTTCGAATCACAAGGAACACGGAAGGGACCGAAGTCCTGGTCACGGACGACAAGGGCAAGGTCCACAATATCAGTCCGAAGTTCCGCGAAATTACGGGGACCACAACGCCAGGGGGCTTCCAGAATAACTTCAAGGCCCAAAACGACGGGACCGTGGTTGAAGTGGAATTCACGGCCGTTTCAAAGGAACTGAACTATACCCTGGAAGCGTCCACAGCGAAGCAACTTTGCGCCCTGGCGGATTGAAGAATGATAAACGGCGACGTCATATATTGCGATTGTTGCGGAACCGAAAAGCTGGCCCAGGTCGTCGGCGATAACCTGGTAATCAAGGACCGCCGACACGGGGAAAAGCACGTCGCCATTATCCCGATTCAATCGTTGCTTGACATTATCAATTCGTCAAACGATAATGTTCGAAAGGACCAGGTCGCGGAAGCGGCGAAGACTTAACAAAAGAATACAGGCGGCAATGACCGCCCACAGTTGGCCCGACCAACCCCGACAGACGGAAGCCCGTCCTTCGGGGTTGTTTTGTTTTCCGACCTGGTCGGGGGTCAAAAGGAAATGGAATGTCCGAATTGTCACAACGAAATGAAAGTGAACGAAGACCTGACCCGCGGAATGGGGAACCAGTCCTTCAGGGATTGCCCCGTTTGCGGGCTTGTGGCGTTGTGTTCGGGCGAACGGGTAACACAAGCCTGGCGTCGAACTGACGCCCTTAAAAAGGGGGTACAAAGATTATGCCATTCGGACCGTACGCTGATTTTAACGAATGCGTTGTGAAGAACGCTGACAAGTCCAGTCCTGAAGGCTTTTGCGCCTGGTTACATAAAAAGATATTGGGGACCTGGCCGTCGGGAATGTCGGCGGCGAAGTATCCTGAAGCCTGGTTGACCGCTTACGACGCGGCCCTGGTCGCACAGAAGCCCGAAAAGGAAGCTTTCGAAATGGCGGAAGCCGCGGCCCTGGAATCGGGATTCGAAAAGGCGGCCTTCGGTTGGGTCAAGCAATACCAGGCCCCGAATATGAAGACCGTCAAGAACGTGTACGTTTTCGCCCTGGGGACCTGGACCGACAGCGCGGGCAACGAACGCACCTGGTCGGGCGAAGACCTGGACAACATGGTCCTGGCGTTCAAGGCGGGGGTTCCCGTCATGGTCCCCGTCAAATGCGGACACACGTCCGACGAATTCAATCGAAGAATAGCCGAAGCCCTGGGGGTCCCCGTCGAACTTATAACGGGGGACAATGGCCAGGGTCAAATTAAAATCGGAAACATGACTTCCCTTGAACGGAAAGGCGACTGGAACGTCGCCACGTTCGGCAATATACCCGAACCAATAGCGGACCTTATCGAAGGCGGACAATATTCGAACGTATCCGTCGAGATAGAAGACGCAATCGGGGAATACGGTCCCGTCATAACGGGCGTCGCTTTACTAGGCGCGGAAGAACCAGCGGTTGAAGGCGCGACGTTAGAAAAGGCCCTGGTATTCGGCGGGACCAGGAAAGGCGCGCGGGTATGGTCGTTCAAAGTGGGCGACCAGCTACCCGACCCCGCAACGCTTCGGTCGGAATTCGACGAAATCCGAAGCAAGATTGCGGACATTATCAAGGGGAAGAAAGGCGCGCCGCTTTTCAGGGCCATGTTCGGCAATATGACCGAACTATTCGAACGCCTGGTCAACGGCCGTCATACCGCCGACCAGGGGGACGCCAACGCGGACCCGAAACAACGCGCCGCAAAGGGCCAGGGTAATGACGCCCTGGGGAATAAAATCAAAGAAGGGGGAACTTACCAAATGGAATTGAAAGTAATCGCCGCATTATTGGGCCTGGGCGAAGAAGCGACCGAAGAAGAAGTCACGGCCGCTTTGAAGGCTTTGATTGACAAGGCCGCCGCCGCCGCCGCCGTGGTCCCGCCTGAAGAAATGGACGGGGAACTGGCGAAGGAACTGGCAAAGGCGAACGATAAAATCGCCGAACTGACGAAGCGACTGGACGGGCAATCCGCCCTTTCCGCCTGGAAGGAAAAGACAGCGTCCTTCACGTCTATTCCTGGAACGGCCCTGGAACACGCGACCAAACTGGCCGCCATTGAAGGCAAGGCGGGCAAGGAAGCCGCCGACGACCAGTTCGCCGCCCTGGAAGCCGCGAACAAGCTGGCCGCTGAAGCGGGGAAGATAATCGGGACAACCCGAAGCGCGGGTCCGACCGACTTCGACAACGAAGTCGCAAAGTATATGACGGCCCATGCGGAAGCGACGAAGGTCCAGGCCATTGAAGCCGTTTCCAAATCTCACCCCGACTTGTATTTCGCAAGGCGGGAAACCTGGAAGCAATAGGCTAGTCAAGGACTGGCCAACAAGTAAAATCTGAAAAGGGGGAAATAATTCAATGGGTATGAACGAAAAACCTATCTGGACCGAATCCGTGAAGACCGCCGCGACCCTGGCGGACTATTCGTCAAAGCAATACTACGGGGCGAAATTCAGCGCGGACCGAACCGTTGTTCTTCCGACCGCTGACACCGACATTCCCGCGGGCCTGGTCCTGAATAATCCTGAAAGTGGCGAAGACGCGCTTCTTCTGATTGTGGGCCGCGCGCCTGGCGTGGTCGCTGAAGCGATAACCGCGGGCCAAAAGGTCCGAATCGCCAGCGGCGGCAAGGTCGCCCTTTGGGAAACTACCGACACGACTTGCCATTGTGTCGGCCAATGCGCCGAAGGCGCGGATACCGACGGGGAATATGGCGTCTTCAACTTCTCATTCCCAGGCGCGATTGACACGGCCTAAACCGTGACAATGAACTAACGAAATATTGAAAAGGGGGAAATTCTAAAATGAAACGATTCTTCGGAAATCCGTCAACGTCCGACGTTCATATTGATTCGGCCTTGTCGGAAATCGCAATCGCTTATAAAAACAAATCGTTTATCGCCGACCAGGTATTCCCGCTTGTCACGGTTGAAAAGCAATCCGACAAGTACTACATTTGGGACAAGGGGTCCTGGTTGACCAACCAGGTCGAAATTCGCGTACCTGGGGACCTGTATCCTGAAGGCCGCATGAAGCTTTCGAACGACGAATACTTCGCCGATATCTTCCACCTGGGTTACGCGATACCCTGGGAAAAGAAGAAGAACGCGGACGTCGCAATCAACCTTGAACGGTCGGGGACTAACTGGTTAGCACACCAGTTCGCCTTGAACCGCGAAATCCAAATCGCGGCCGATATATTCGTGACCGCGGTATGGGACACGAATCCGGACGTCGGGGACGACTTTGTCGCCTGGGACGACGAAGACAATTCGAACCCGCCTGAAGACATAGACACATACAAGGACACGGTCCTTCAAAACACGGGCGTCGAACCGAATACCCTGGTCATAGGGAAACAGGTATTCAGTAAACTTCGCCGAAACCCGATTCTTCTGGATATGTTCAAATACACGGGCAAAGGCATTCTGAACGAAGCCCAGGTCGCCGAAGCCCTGGACATTGAACGCCTGATAATCGGGAAAGCCGTCCAGCGGACTTCCATTGAAGGGGCCACGACAGCGGTCCAGGCGTTCGTATGGGGGAAGAACGCGCTTCTGTTATACGTCGCGCCGGCACCCGCCATTGACGAACCTTCCGCTGGTTATACCTTCGTGTGGGACCTGGACGGAAGCGGCTTTACAACCGCGATAATCCCGACGGTCCAGGAAGAACGGGACCGCGATTTCCTGAAAGGGAAACACGCCTTCGATTACAAGATAACCGGTTCCGACCTGGGCGTCTTCTTTGAGGACGTCATAACATAAAATAAACGGCGACGGGGGGGCTTCGGCCCCCCAATAGTCGGGGGGTAACATGGCAAAGAAGAAGGAACCAACAAAGGACCAGGAACCAGTCAAGGAAATATGTCCCGTATGCGGACGGCTGGAACTGGACCACGGCGTTTGTCCCGAATGCGGATAGACGCCCGTTTTGAATAGCCGCAACGGGAAACCCGTTGTCGGAATTGCTAAAAAGGGGGCAAATCAAAATGAATTCAAGTGTAGTGACAAGGAATAGAGGAACCCACATCTTCGACGTGATACGGGCGAAACAAATCAGCGGCGGGTATCTAGGCGAAAACCCAGGCCGCGATTATTACGTCAACAACATTTCGGGAAGCGACAGCATGAACGGGCGGTCCTGGAAGCGGGCGTACAATGAGATTGCCGCGGCCGTTACAGCTTCGGAAGCATACCGCGCGCTGAAGGCGTCCACGAATGAGTATATCCGGAACCGCATATTCGTTCAGGGGACGGGGACCGCATACGCCGCATTGACGGCCCTTCCGAACTATTGCGACATTATTGGAGTGGGCGCGCCCGCACACGGAAACGGAACGGGTATCGCTAGAATCGGGGCAAGCGGGGCCGACGGAATCGCGGGGGCCGCCAGGGGACTAGGGTTGTATAACCTTCAGTTCATTTCGGGCGGGGCCTTCTATTGCGCGGACTTCACGAACTTGCTTCGGTCGGCGATTGAAGATTGCGCGTTCATGGCGGGAACCGACGGCCAGTTGGGGGGCGTACGCTTCAGTACGTCTTCGGGCGGAAATCGGATTCTTCGGAACCATTGGGGAAGCATAGTCGCGCATTCGAACTTCGTTACTGGAATGCTAATCAGCGGCCCTGGATTCGACCACAACCGAATTGAAGAAAACTACATTCAGGGAATAAGCAAGGGCGTATTCGTTGAAGATACCGTCACGGGCGGCGGCTGGACCGTTTTCAAAGAAAATGTCATTGGCGACATTAACGGCGAAGGTTGTACCCTGGGGATTGACGACGACCTAGCGGCAAGCGGCGAATGGGTCGCGACCGCTATTGTTTACGCTGGAAACCACATTATCGCAACGACTAACGCGACGCTTGTTACTGGCGCGGATACCCGATTCGTCGGGAACATGAGTGGCCACGCATACGCCGCGGCGACCGCGAGTTAAGCGACAACGTATCACCTGGGGCCCCTGGGACGACCTGGGGGCCCCTTAACAACCGAATAAGTATATCGGGTTACTGGCCCCCAGGGGGCCGTCCTGAATTAAAACGTAGGGGGTAACAATATCATGGGAAAAGAACGAACGTCGCGGGACACACGTTCCGCCCGACAAATAACACGGAAAGCATTTCCCCTTGAAAAGGCTTACCAGCACAACGAAGACGTCCTGGCGAATACCGCCTTCCTGGAAGCCAACCTGACCCCGTCCGATTATCCCGTCCTTTTCCGCGTTCAAGTCAAGCTTCCCACGGCCGCAAAGTTTACGGCCATGATTTCCGACGGGACCGACGAATTGACTTGCCACCTAAACGGGGGGGCGAACCTGGTCGCCAGTTCGTTGTATATCTTCGACGTCCTGGTCCATGAAGACGACGAAGTCAACTTCCAGTCCGACCAAAACCAAACGGGATACTTGCTTCGGGTCCAGGAAATAACCTGGGGGGTCCAGTAAAATGTCATACCCGCCCCAGGGACTTGATAAAAAGGACGTCCTGACGAACCAGGCCACTTTGTTGACCAGGTTGTCGGCGGCGCGGGCGGGTTATCTGGACGAACTTCCGATTATCGAAGAACACGACCACAGTCGCGAACGCTGGTTCGGGAAATCAGGGGACCAAACGGGGACCGATTGGGCGACCGAAGCTTCCTTGACGCCATCCCAGGGGGCAAGCGGAAGCGCGGCATTCGGGACCGCAATCAAGGTCCTGGGTTCGTCCGATACGCCGAACATTGCTGGCAATACGAAGTTCGACTTTCACAGAATCTTCGTTGAAGGGTCCAGCGCGACGACAATATATGTGATTCGGTTCATATACGGGACGGGGGACGACGCCGACGTCGAAGAAGCGGCGGGCCGATATTCCGACGTATATTACCGAAAGGAATCAGCGGCGGGACGGGGCGCGCCCGCTGACTTACGAAGTCCATTGCTGGCGTCAACGACGAAGTTTTGGGCCAAAGTGAAGAACGCTTCCAACGAAGCGACCCTGGACTTCTTCGTCGGATTCCATGAATACCCATAAAAAGGGGGAATAATAAAATGAGTTATCCGCCACAAGGAAACAAAGCTGACGTCGGGGACATTGAAACGGACGTCACCACGCTATTGACCAGGCTTTCCGCGGCAAGGGCGGGATACCTGGACAATATCAACCAGTCGGGGCTTCTTCAGTTGACCGCCGCCCGCGCTGGATATCTGGAAAACGTCAACAACGTTGTCCTGAAGACCCTGGCCGCCATGCGGGGAACCGACGGCGTGGATACGGCCGCCATGAGGGGGACCGATAGCGCGGCCCTTGCTTCTTCATGGACCGCGGGCCTGGCGACGGCCCTGGGTAATTACAACGCGACACGCGCGGGTTATCTGGACGCCCTGAACCGTGGACGACCGAATATGCTTTTCCCGTCGGCAGTACCGAAGGCGATAATCGCCATTCCAGCGGTCGCCGCGGACCTGGACTTCCCCGACGTCGTCGTTGCTGGCCTTCCGTCGGGCTTGACCATTGCGAAGGCCGACATTGCCCTGGTTATCGGGGCCTTGTTCGACACGTCGGCCGCTGAAAACCAAATCGCCGCCGCTTCGAAGACCCTTCGGGTTAAAGTGTCGGGCGGGGCCTGGGGGACCGACGACATTGTCGCGCT
>Ga0114918_10005500_pt1 | contig 10870 bp, 5 predicted proteins | sample LantaG_FD_87015 | JGI IMG/M metagenome (GOLD analysis project Ga0114918, IMG submission 87015) | Deep subsurface microbial communities from Baltic Sea to uncover new lineages of life (NeLLi) - Landsort_02402 metaG | ecosystem: Environmental > Aquatic > Marine > Oceanic > Sediment | place: Baltic... | reverse complement strand
TGGTCGGGGGGGGGGGGGGGCTGTGGTTTGTTTTTCCTCTCTTTCCCCCCCCCCCCCCCGTAACCACCCCCGTCCACTCCCCCCCCCCCCCCCCCCCCCCCCCCTTCCTCCAACCTTGCTTTCTTTCTCCATTAGGCTCGCGCTGGTCGGCCACCGCGTGCGGTTTCGTGCTGACCGCCATGTGCAACCTGGCCCTCATCACGCTGCTGCCCCTGGGCAAGGAGGCGGCGATTGAGGAGATCAAGGGCGCTAAGATGCCGGAGATGCCCAAGATGCCCAAGATCGCCCTGCCCAAGAAGGGCGGCGGCGCGGCCGCGCCCGCGGCGGCGGCGGTTTGAAGCGAGAAAGAAAGGTAAATGAAGGAGGCGGGGTGCGGGTGAAGCTCAGCCTCGACCCGCTCTCTCGCTCTCTCTCAAAACCAAAAAAAAAGGGGGTGGGTGGGCACCCCCACGCCCGCGCCAGCCATTTGTTTACCACCCCCTTTCCCCCACCCCCTTGTTGGGCGTTGCGTATGTGTGCGTGTTCGTGTGTGTGTGCGTGTGCATTGTGCGTTCGTTGTGTGTCTTTTTTGTAACGAGCCCCGTTTCCATCCACCCACCAACAAAAAAAGAATTCTCTCCTCCTCCTCCTCCTCCTCTTCCCGTCCCCCCGCGCCGCCGGGCGCTGCGCTAGCGTTCCGCCCCTGCCCCTGGCGGTCGGCGTCCTGGCTGGAGGGCCCGTCTCCCTGAGGAGGAGCCCCGCACGCGCGCTCGCCATCTCTTAACCCCTCCCCTCTACCCCAGGGCCGTGAGAGAGAGAGACTGGTGAGATGGGGCAGCGGCTGCGGAGGCGGTGGAGCGGCGCCTGGTCGTTGCGGTGCGCGGCGGCGGTGAGTGGGAGTCGAAGGGGTGTATAATTGCGACGCTGGGGGCGTGTCCCTGGCGTGCGAGCGGAGGCGGGTTGATGTGTATGTGTGTGGTGTGCAAAAAGGAGAGTGCTCCTCATCCTATCCTCATCTCTCCCACATCATCTTCATCTACACCCCCCGTCACCTCTCTACCTCTCCCAACCCCGCTCGCGCCACCCGCGCCGCCAGGCGCCGGCGCTGGCCGTCCAGCCGGCCCGCCAGGGAGGCGGCGAACTCGCCGCCGGGAGGGGGCTGTGCGGAGAAGGAGGAGGAGGACGACGCCGACCCCTCGGCCGCCGCGGCCTCCACGCCCACCGCGTCACGCACGGCCTCGGCCGCACCCCGGGCCGCGCTTGCCACGGGTGCCAGCGCCGCGCGCAGGGCGCCGCCTCCGTCCTCCACCCCGGGCGCCACGCCCGCCGCCCGGGCCGCCAGCACGGCCGCCAGGGCGGCGCCGACCAGGCCCGCGCCCGCGCCGTAGACCAGGGCTCGCGCGCCGACGGCCACGCCCCGGCGGGCCGCGTCCGCGACGGCCGGGCTGGGAGGGGGCAGGGGCGGCACAGGGGGCGACGCGCCACCACCACCGCCCAGCGCATCCCAGTACCGCGGCCGCACGGGCAGGCGGGGCAGGGCCAGCAGGCCGGCGGCGCCGTACCCGGCCGCCGCCCGGGCCGCCGCGCGCAGGCTCTCGTCGTCGGTCAGGGGCGGCGCCGCGGCCCGCGCCCGCACTGTGCGCGTCGCCAGGCGGGTCGCCGTGGACGCGGGACACACGTCCACCCGCGTCTGGGCCGCAAAGATTTCGGCCAGGACCTCAAAGGCCGCCTCAGACTCGGCCAGGGTCTGCTCCCGCCGGGGGGCGAGCCAGGCCTCGGACGCGTCCTCCAGGAGGCCCGCGCCGACCAGGGACGCGCGGTGGCGGGCGATGGCGGTCTCCTTGTTAGTGCAGGAGAGGAGGAGAGTGAGAGAGTGTGAGAGAGAGAGATTTGAGAGAGATTTGAGAGAGAGAGAGAGAGGCGTCCACCCCCTCGTCGCCGTCCAGGGGGGCAGCAGAGGGCGGAGGGCGGGGGAGACCTCGGGGCGACACTTCTCTGAGGGAGCGGGAAGGGAGGGGGGCGAGCATGCAACGCGCCCGTCTCTCTCACCTGCTCGATCTTGGCATGAGCCGACTCCCTCGCATAGGCGAAGGCCCGCACGGGGTCGCGCCCACCGGACATGGCGTGTGGTTGTCGGGCGGCGCTGTGGTCGTTGGGCGGCGCTGTGGCCCGCGCTCCGTGCGCGCCCCGACGCCGAGGACTGGAGAGTGGGCCGCCCCGCTCCCTCTTCTTCACTGTTCTTTTTTTCCGCGCGGCGTCCCGCGACGCCCACACCACGCCGCTTCCCGTACCTTGTCACATGATGGACCCCTCCCCCGGCCTGGTCACCTCACAGGTGCGGAGCTGGGCGTGGGCGAAGGCTTGTCCACGAGAGAGAGAAGAGAAGAGAGAACGGCGCATGCACCCCATAGCGCGCGCCTTTTCCGAGACCAACCCCTCCCCCCCTCCGTCTCTCCCTCCCTCTAGGCCGCCACCATCGCCGGCCTCGCCGCCCGCGTCCGCACCCTGGAGGCCCACCTGGACACGGAGCGCCTGGCCCGTGCTTCCGCGGAAGCAGCCGCCGACGCGCGCAGGGCATCCATCCCAGAGGACGAGGCCGAGTGGGAGGCTCTCGAAGCCGCAGCGGCCGCCTTCAAGGCCGGCCGGGATAAAGCCGTGTCCGCCCTGGCCGCCGCCCACGGCGACCTGGACCGGGTGGCGAGCGAGGCGGAGGCCCTGGCGGCCGCCCTGGTCGAGGCGCGGGCGGCCGTCCGGGCCTGGGAGGGCGCGGCCGCGGAGGTGACCACCAGGGCCGACCGCCTGGCTGACCTGCTGGAAGAGGTGGCGTCTGCTGCTGGCGCTGACCCGTCCTCCTTGGAGACGGCGCTGGCGGCCGAGCGCGCCCGGGCCGCCCGCCTGGAGGCCAGCGTGGCGGCCCTGGCGATCGAGGCCGGGCGGGCGGGGGCGCTGACGGACGGTGTCGCGGGCGCGGTCCTGCCCGCGCTGGCCGAGGTGGAGGATCGATTGGGGCGGGTGTCCTTCCCGCGGGTCAAGGGCGGCGGCGGCGGGGACCGTGCGCCGCCGGGCGGGCGGGCCAGGTGAACACGGCTGTAGTGCGCGAGTAGGTCTCTCTCTCTAAGTAGGACGACAAATGCTTCTCTCTCCCATCTCAAAGCCCCACACCACACTCCCCTCTCATGTCTCCTCAACCCAGCACACGCTCAGCTCAACCGCCCCCGCTGCCGCCTCTTTCGCGCCCTCCATGCGCACCCCAAGCTCCGCCACCAGCTCGGCCGCGCCATCGGGTCCCAGCCCCGCAAAGTGGAGCTTGGAGGTCGGCGGGGGTGGGGCGCCAGGCTCGACCGGCGGCAGCGACCCCCCGCCCGCCGCGGCGGCCGTCGCGGCGCCCAGCGGCAGGGGCGCCCACCCCGCCGCCACCGTCACGTCCGCGCTCAGCCTCCAGTCTCGGGCCGTGGAGGCGGGCCGGGCTTCGACCATGCCGCCGTACCGGGCGTACAGGGGCGGCGCCTCGTCCGAGAAGAAGACGGCGCCGTCCGGGCCCAGGAGCAGCGCGCCCCACGCGCCGGCCGCGCCGCCCCACCCGCCGCCGCCGGCCAGTCGGGCCTCCCACGCCCGGTCGGCCGGCGTGCCGGGGGCGGCGCCGGGCGGGGGCAGCCCCCGAAAGGAGCGGTCCAGGGCCGACCCGTCTCCCATGACGTGCAGGCGCAGGGACGCCTCCGCCGCGTCGCGGGAGCCGTCGCCCGAGGAGGCGGCCGCGCCCGCGGCCGCGCCGCCCGCCGCCGTGGCCAGCACGTCGAGCCGGTCGCTGTCGCCGCCGCCGCCGCCGCCCCACCACCCGCCGCCGCCGCTCTTGCGCGCCTCAAACCCCCAGAACAGGAAGGGCTCCGCCTCGCCCGCCACAAAAAAGGCCAGCCCCCGCGACCGGCGGCGGCGGACGCGGACGCAGCGGCGGATGGAGGGCAGCGGGATGAGCGCGAGCGGGGCGCCCGCAGGCGCGGCCGGGTCGGGCGGGCCGGAGGCGGCGCCTCCTCCATTCCCCACCAGCCCCCCACCCGCCGCGCCGTCCCGGGCGAAGGCGACGTGGCCTGCCGAAAGGTACAGCGTGCCCCGGGCGCCGCCCGCCGTGGAGGCCCGGCAGGTGAAGGCGGCCAGGACGGCCTCGCCGCCGGGCACGCCAAAGACGGCGGCCAGGACCTGTAGAAGCAAAAGGGGGGCGAGGGGGGGAGAGAGTGTGTGAGAGAGAGAGAAAAAAAAAACACGGCGGGGATGCTTTCGCGGCCCCTCACCCCATCACTCCCTCTCTCCTCCCTCTCCTCCCTCTCCTCCCCCTCTCCCTCCTCCCATACCTGGCTGGCCGCGTGCGCCGCCCGCAGCGCGGCCGCCGCGCCGGCCTCCTCGTCGCCCGCCGCCGCCCGGGCGCGCAGGATGCGCAGGGCATCCAGGTAGGCCAGGCCGGGCGGCGCGCCCGCGCCCGGGCGGCGCGGGTGGTGGGGCGAGGCAGGCGGCGGCGGGCGCGGCGGTGGCGGTAGGGGCGCCGCCGCCGCGCTCCCTCCTCCCTCGCTCTCCTCGCTGCCGGCCCGCCCCAGCCCCGACCGGGCCCGGGCCGCGGCCGCCCGGGCCGCCGCCGCTGCCCACAGCTCGTCCGCCACATCCTCCACGGCGGGCGTGGTCGACAGGGCCAGGGAGCCCAGCGCGCCCAGGCGGTCCAGGGCCGCGGCGGCGGCGGCCGGGTCGGGCGGCGGGATGGCCGCGGCCGCGCATGCCGCGCTCAGCGCTTCACTCCCCGCCTCGGCCGCCCGCACCAGCGCAGTCACCGCGCCCTCGCTCAGGCGGGCGCACCCCGGCGGCCCAGGCGCCAGCAGGACCGTCTCCGCCGCGCCGGCCAGCACCCAGGCCGTCGCCCGGGCGGCCGCCGCCAGGGCGGCGGGTGACAGGAGGCCGGCCAGGGTGGACACCTCCCCGGCCGCCATGGCCGCGACCCGCCCGGCCGCTCGCGTCGGGGAGGAGGGGGCACCGCCCCCCGCCCGCTCCCCTTCATCCAGGGCCCACGCAAACAGCCACTCCGCGGTCGGCGCCAGGCGGGCGGCCAGGGCGACGACCGCCCGCCCCGCCGCGCCCGCCAGGGCGGCCTCCAGCTCCGCGTGCACGGCCAGGCGAGGGGTCGTGGTGGCGTCAACCTCGCCCTCGCCCTCGCCCTCACCCTCCTCCTCATCCAGGCGCCCGCTCGCGGCCAGGCGGGCCAGGCGGGCCTCGTGGTCGGCCGCCCGGGCGGCCAGCTCAAACAGGGAGGACACCTTGACGCCCGTGGCGGGTGCGGGCGGGAAGGGCGGGGGCGGGCGGGGGCCGGCCCGGGGCGCGGTCGTGGCGGCCGCCACCGCCGGCCCGCTGCTCGCCCGGCCCAGCCCAAACCACCCCTTGAGCCCGCCACTCCCCGCCCGGGCGGGCGGCCCGGTTGCTGCTCCCTCCTCCTCCTCCTCCTCCAGGGAGGCCGCCCGGGCCAGGCGCCGCCGGCTGGCCCGGCCCGCCGTCGCTGCCGACCGGGACACGTCGGCCGCGATGGAGGCCTCGACCAGGGCGGCCATGCGAGCGGGCGCGGGCGCGAGCGCGGCGGCCAGGGCGGCGACCGCGCCTGCCCGGGCGGCGGGCCCGCGCGGGGGAGCCGCCGCCCGCACGCCCAGGCCATCCACGGCCGACCCGATCAGGGCGTACAGGTCGACGACGGCGGGCGAGTAGAAGGCGCGGGCCGGGCGGGAGAGTGGGACCCAGACGGCCGCGGGGGCGGCGCCAGCAGCAGGCCGGCGGGCGGGCCCGCTGCCCCTCCCAAACCAGCGCCGCCCGCCGTCGCCGCCTCCTTCCTCTCCCTCCTCCTCCTCCTCCTCGTCTACCCCGCCACCACCGTCCGCCCGCAGCGTGCGGTCCACCCACTCCAGACCCAGCGGGCGCAGCTGCCACAGGGCGTGCAGCAGGGCGGGCGCGACTGCTGCATCCACGTCGAGGAGCGAGATGGCGGGCAAGGCGCTGCCGCGCCCGCCAGCCCTGGGCGCCGCCGCCGCCAGGCCCGCGGCCGCCAGCCGGGCGTTCAGGGCGCGCAGGTCATCCTCCAGGCGCTGGACGGAGGGGCCGTAGGGCGGCGGCGGCGGCGCGGAGGCTGGCGCGCCGCCCCCCCCACCGCCGCCGCCCGCCACCAGCGCGGCCGCCGCCAGGCGGGTCACCGCCGCGTACCGCACCCGGCCGGCCACGGCCGCCACGTCCAGGGCGGGCGCAAAGGCGGGGCGCAGGGCCAGGTCGGCGTCCAGGCCGGCGGACGCCGTCTCCACGGCCGCGCCCGCGGCGGCCACCAGGCCGTCTGGGCCCGGCGACGCCGCCACGAGCGGCGCGGCCGCAGCTGCCGCCGCCACCATCTGAGCCCGGGCCGCCCGGCGGATGTGCGAGGCCAGCGGGTCGGCCAGGCCAGCAATGTCGCTGTCATCCCACCGCACCGCCAGGGCCAGCAGGCGCAGGGCGGCGGCCGCGATGCGGACGCCAGGGGAGGAGGAGGAGGAGGTCGGGGGTTGCTGTCCATTGTCCTCCGGTCCACCCCACAGCCGGGGGTAGGCCTCCACGACGGCCAGGGCGGCCGCCACGCCGGCCGTGCCCGCGGCCTAGAGGTCCGCCGCCTCGCGCAGGGTCAGGCTGCCGGCCCTGGCGGCGGCCGCCAGGGGCGCCCACAGGTCCGCGGCCAGCTCACCAGCCGCGGCGGCCGCGGGGGTGGGCCGCCCCGCCGCCGCCGCCGCCACCGCGGCCGCCCACTCGCCCAGCGCGCACCGCAGCAGGGCCACCCGCTGGCCTGCGGGGCGGACTCTCAACAAAGCTGCCGCGCCGCGGGCTGCCTGCAGCCAGGCGTCCGCGGGCAGGGCGGTCGCGCCCGCGGCTGCCGCGCGCGACCGCAGAGCGGCGACCGCGGCCAGGCCGGGCACGCCCGGGAGTTCTCCGGAGGCGGCGTCCTCGCCGCCGTCTGGTGGGGGCGGGAGAGGCAGGGGTGGTGGCGGCAAGGCACCAGGCGGTGGTTCTGGGTGCGCCGACGCCGGGCGGCGGGAGGGGCCATGGTGGTGGTGCGGCGAGGCCGCCGCCGCCAGGCCTGCCTCGAGCGGGCCAGGGCCCGCCTCTTCCTCCTTCTCCTTCTCCTCCTCCTCTTCAAGCAGCGCTTGCAACTCGCCCCGCGCCGCCCGCCAGTCCCGCCACAGCGCGGTCGTCAGCTCGTCAAAGACAGCGTGCGGATCGGACGTTGCCGGGATAGTGGACGGAGAGGACGCGTCATCCCCCCCCCCCCCTCCGGGCGTCGTCGTCCGGTCGTCGCACACAAAGTCGACGACGACCCGCACGACGCCCACCAGGTCTCCCCGCGCGGCCGCGGCGCCCGGGGGCGGCAGTTCGTCGTCTGCGCTGCCTGGCGCAGGCAGCAAAGGCGTGCCTCCTACCAGGGGCGTGCCCAGGGTGTGCGTGGCGGGCAGGACGAGGGAGGAGCTGGCATGCGCTGGCCGGGCGTACAGCGGCAGGGCCCACACCGTCCCGCCACCGCCGCCGCAGCCCAGGGCGCGCACAACGTCGGCCAGGGCCAGGAAAGCGGTGCCGATGACTGGGTCGGCGGACGGGGCGGACGCCGCGTCCGGCGGCGGCGGGCGCACCTCGTCGCACACCCGCACCTCCAGGCCGCACCCGGGCCGCGGCACGGCCAGGCTGGGGCTGCTCACGCCCCAGGCCGCGCCCGCGCCCCGGCGGGCGGCGGGCGTCCGGAAGGACGGCAGCAGACGGGGTGGAGGCGGCGGCGGCGGCGCTCGGCGGCCGCCCGAGCGCGAGCGCTCGAGAGGAGGGACAGGGGCAGCTCTGTTGTCATTGCCGCCGCCGCCGTCCGCCACCGGCGGCGGCGGCTCGTGCAGCCAGACCTGGGCGTACGCGGCTGGCCGGCGCCGGGGCACGTGCGCGTGGGCCGCGGCCCACCGGGAGGGTCGGGCGGGGCCGCCGTCGTCGCCGTCTTCCTCCTCTCCATCCTCCAGCGCGGCGGGCACGGCACAGCATGCCCACCACCGGCGCGCGCCTCCACCTCCTCCTCCACCCCCTCGCCGGCTGCTCCCGGCCCTCTCGCTGCCCGCCTCCTCGCCCGCACTGAAGGGCGAGGCCAGGCGGGCGGAGGGGCGGTAGGAGAGCAAGGTGAGGCGGAGGGCACCCGCAAAGGGCGGGGCGGCCGCCGCGGCCGCGGCCGCGGCCGTCAGGCGCCCCGCTTCCGCGCCCGCCCAGGCGGCCCGCGCGGCCCGGCCGGCGTCGTCGTCCGCCCAGTCGGCCGGGCCGTACACGCCGGGCAGGGCCTGGCCGGACCGCACTGCGGCCGCTGCGGCGCCCAGGTCCCGCGCCAGGCGGGCGTTGGCGCCCAGGGCCGCTCCGAGCGCGGACGGGCCGTCGACCGGGCGCAGCCCCAGCCGCCCGCCCAGCCACCGCGCGTAGCCCGCCCGCACGGCGAGGTTTTCGGCAGGATTTCCATCAACCGCTCCCCACGCTGCGACCGCCGCCCGGATGAGGACGGACGCGTGCGGCGGGGCTGGGGTCGGGTCGGCAAACGGGTTGGTGGGCGCGGCCTCCAGGTCAAGGTCGAGGTTGAGCGAGCAGGCGGGCGATGCATCTTCCGCTTCGCCCACCAGTCCCGCCGCGAAGCCGTCCAGGCCCGGGTCGTCTGGGAGAGGGGGTGGCTGCAGGGAGGCTGGCAATGGGCCCTCACTTGCCACACCGCCGCCGCCAGTCAGGTCGACGCCGTGCCAGGGCAGGCCGCGGCGGGGTGCGGGCGGAGGCGACGCATGCGTAGGGCCCGCGCTGGTGGTTGCTCCCGCTCCCGCTGCCGCGCCGTGCATGGCGGTCAGCGGGGGCGGCATCGCCTGCGTGGGCAGCAGCAGCAGCAGCACACTGTGGTCCCTTCGGCTGTGTATACCGCGTCCCTCTGTCTCTCGCGCAGCACAGTGCGCGGAAAAGGGTGTGAATTGAGATGCGGACCAGACCTCTTCTTTACACCACCCTCTCACCAGGCACGCCAAAGACGCACGCGCGTGCACACCACCAACGTACCACACACACATAAGTAACCAACTGAGCCGGGCCTTCTGGGCAGTCCAAGCCCCATACATACAAGCACACACACACACACACACACACACACACACACACACGCACACACACACACACACACACAGACAGAGAGCGAGAAGCGGGGGGTAAAAGGGGGCGGGGACGCAACCCAGCGCGCCCCTCTTGCCCTCACACCTCTCTCCCAACTGTTTTTACTTCAAACACACACACACCCCCGTTCTCTCTTATTTGGGCACCGGCCCGCACGTCCCCGCCGGCACGCTGGTGGTGATGGTGTCCCCCAGGAACCAGTTGACGGCGGCTTGGGCGACCTTGGGCGGCACCTCGTGCCCGCCAGGGAAGGGGACGTACGTCACATCATACTGGTTCTGCACCAGCTGGCAGGCCACCGCGTCGCCCGCCTGCGATTTTGGGAACAGGGTGTCTTTCGTGCCCTGGGACACAAAGATGGCCGGGTTGCCGGCCAAGGAGGGCGGGGCCAGGCCGCCAGGCGAGAACGCGATGACGTGGCTGAAGACCTTGCCGTTGGCCAGGCCCAGGGAGAGCGCGTAGGTCGCGCCGTCTGAGAAGCCCTCAACGCCCAGGCGGGCGCGGTCCACGTTGTACACGTCCGCCACCTGGGCGATGGAGGCGTTGATGTAGGCCACGTCCGCGCCGTAGCCTCCGCCGCCAAACATGTCCCAGGTGGTGGCTTCCCGGGAGGAGGGCGCCACGAGGATGATGCCCGCCGCGGTCGCCTCGTCGATGAGGGTCGCCATCCCATTGAACGCCGTCTTGTTGGCGCCGTGCAGGGTGACGAGGAGCGGGGTGGGGACGTCGGGGGAGTAGGTGGGCGGGATGAAGACGTAGCCGTCCCGGCCGGAGCCGGTGGCGAGGCCCAGTTTCAAAACCCCGGTCGCGGGGCGGCCCGTCTCTGGGTCGGTGGTGGGCAGGGAGGGCGTGGCCGCGCCGGGCGGGGCCAGCCCCGACACGAGCCCCTTCCTGTTGGCCTCCGACGGCGTGCAGCAGCCGCCGTACCCGAACTTGGCGATGTTGGGGAGGGAGCTCTTCACCTGCTTGACCAGCATGCGGGCCTTGCTCGCGTCATTGACGGACGAGTCCTGGGCGAGGGCTGAAGAGACGGCCAGGAGGAGGAGGGCGAGGGGCGCCGCCCGGAGGGGGCGAGCGGGGGCCATCTCTTCTCGCTCTTTCTGTGTCGTTTTTGAGGCGTGGGGTGGGGTCAGAGAGCGTGGATTCTCGAACAGGCGCCCACGTTGAGACCTGCAGACCACGCCCGAGAGTAGCGGGAGGGGTGCAGATCGATGGAGAGCGCGGGACGGAGGGACGCTCGGAGCGCTGCTCTCGTCAGCGCCCCCCGCCGTGGCCAGGCGCGCGCGGGTGCGCGAGGAGCAGCGCTCCCCCCCTCTCTCCCTCTGCGCGCCCAGGCCAGCGGCCTCCTCCTCTCCGACACACGCCGGCCCCGGCCTTGACCGCCTTCCAAAACGGACTGTCCGTATGGGAGGAGGGTAGTGCAGCCGCGTGCGGTGTGGAGCGCGGGGAGCGCACGCTCCATCGGCCTCTGCCTGCTCTTTCCCCTTTCGGCGGCGGCGCGCCGTGGAGGTGCTCCCTCTCTCTCTCTCTCCCCCTCTAAGCGCGCCCAGCCGAGCCTGTCCTTCCTCACCTGCAACACGTCCAATGAGTTGTAGAGTAGAGCAAGCGTCGGCCTGGGTGGTCAGGTGTCGAGAGAGAGCGCCTGTGGGTGGAGAGAGGACTCTCGCGGGGGGGGGGGGGGGCTTGGTTG
>Ga0114918_10005499_pt1 | contig 10871 bp, 11 predicted proteins | sample LantaG_FD_87015 | JGI IMG/M metagenome (GOLD analysis project Ga0114918, IMG submission 87015) | Deep subsurface microbial communities from Baltic Sea to uncover new lineages of life (NeLLi) - Landsort_02402 metaG | ecosystem: Environmental > Aquatic > Marine > Oceanic > Sediment | place... | reverse complement strand
GGCCGTCAGTACTTTGCAGGACATAATAGAGCCAGATCCCGGCAATCCTAAGTTCATTCATAGAATTATAGAAATCGGTTATAAATTCAAACCGCCTGAGCCAGATGGAAACAATCCTGATAGTTGAAGATGACCCGACGATGCTGCGGGGCCTGAAGGACAACTTCGAATTCAAGGGCTACCGCGTGGTGACAGCCGCCGACGGCGAGGAAGGCCTGAATGCCGCGCTCAACGAAAAGCCCGATCTGATTATTCTCGATATTATGCTGCCGAAGATAAACGGCTACGAGGTGTGCAGATTGATACGCAAGGAAAATCTCGATATGCCCATCATCATGCTGACAGCCAAGGGCGAGGAATCGGACATCGTGCTGGGGCTGAATCTCGGGGCGGACGATTATGTCACCAAGCCCTTCAGCATAAAGGAACTTCTTGCCCGTGCCGCGGCGTTCTTAAGACGAAGCAAACAGGCAGAGCAGGATGTTTACGAATTTGGTGACTTTCGCCTCGACATACCCGCCAGAAAACTGACGCGCGGGACAGATGAAATCAAGCTCTCACCTAAAGAGTTCAAGCTGTTGGAACTTTTCGTAAAGAAGCCCGGCCGGGCGCTCACCCGCGACGATATACTAAACACCGTCTGGGGCTACGATTGCTACGTCGGCCCCCGCAGCATCGACCGTTTCGTCACTACGCTAAGAAACAAAATCGAGCCCGACCCGCACAACCCAATCTTCATCCACACCATCCGAGAAATAGGCTACAAGTTCGAACCACCCGGTGCATGTAAATATTAGCTCAACTTATACATTCTAAAAGCTGCAGCAAACCACAACTCAACAAGAATATTATTGTTTGAATATTTTCTTAATGTTTGTTTGGTTTTCATCAGACTTACTACAGGATTGTTATTCTTAAGGAAGTTAAAAAACATCAAAATAGTTTTTGTTGATGAATTTCCAGCCTCGTTTGAAATAATAGGTCCTAAATAATATTGAGCGTCCAAGGAATGGAATCTATCAACAAAATTCTTTGCTTTCCCGAGATGACAAGAATCAAAGTAGATCAATTTAAGATTCTTTTGCGAAAATGTTGAAGGATAAAGTTTTTCATTGTTTATATTAATAAAACCCTGACAGGAATTAATATCAATAATTCCGTGAGCGCTCATTAATAAGAAATCATAGTCTTTGGCTTTTTTTATACTTTCAATATTTATGTTTTCAATATAATTAAAATATGAGTTTTTGTACTTTTTATTGATTGAACTACATGCATTTTCCGGATCAGCAGTCAAATCTGTAATAATAAATCCATTATTAAGATCAACTTTTGGAAAAGCGTCAGATTGCAGTTTATTATAACTGTATATTATGGGTTTAGCCCTGTATAGGAATTCGTTGTTAATTCTCAAGAATTCAAAAGGTATTTTTATTGAGCTTTCAGAGATTTTTACATTTATGGTTTCGTAATTTAATACAAGTTCTTTAATCGGTTTTAATAATTCAGTACTTAGGAAATTTATTTCTTTCTCCAATTTACCTATTATAGTACTATTCCCTTTACCCCTTCGACTTACGATTGTATCGATTATATTACAACTTTTGAAAATATTGTCTGCATTGTTGATAACATAAACCTTCTTTTTTTCATTTGTATGTATAAATATTTGTAAAGAATCTTGTTTCTTCTCAATATCAATAAAAAGCACATTAGCATTTACACAAGAAAAGTTTAGACTACCTACTAAAAAAAGAAATAATTTAATTACATTCCGTGATTTCATTGGCCCAATCCCGAATTATATACCAACCTTGACTGGAGAGTTATCCACATTCTTTATCCCGCAAAGACCAAAGGGATTATAGCACAAACCACTATGCGGTCGAAGATTATTATATTCCAATAGTCAGTTCTTGACGTTCTTTGGCCGTAAGCCGTATAATACACTTCTTGTTCATACCGATTCCTTTCAGAAAAAACAATATCCTGAAAGCTATATCGGCAACGATCAATCAACTATCATATTCAAATGTTATGTGGTGCTAAGCGTTTTTCTATGTTTCTGCTGCTTCAATCGCATCGGTGAGTTTTAGAGTGCCTTCGTACAGGCTTCGGCCTATTATTGCCGCTTCGGGGTTGAACTCGGCCAGCTTTCTGATGTCTTCTACGGTGTTTACGCCGCCGGAAGCGACTACGGGGACATCGACCGCCTCGACGAGGGCTTTTGTTCTCTCGAAGTTCGGGCCTGACATCATGCCGTCTTTGGCTATGTCGGTATAAATGATTGCTGCCAGGGGCAGTTTCGCCGCCTCGGTTGCGAACTCCAGCAGGGTCAGGGAGCTGTCCTGCGTCCAGCCGTGCGTGGCGACTTTCGAGCCTTTGGTGTCGAGACCGAGGACGATCTTGCCGCTGAACTTTTCAGCCATTTCGCTGAACCACTCGAAGTCCTGCACGGCTTTCGTACCGATGATGACTCTGTTAACGCCCATATCGAGCAGTTGTTTTATGGAAGCTTCATCACGCAATCCGCCGCCGACCTCGATGTTCAGGATTCCAAGTGCCGCTATTGCTGAGATCGTATCGGTATTGACCGGCCTGCCGACTTTGGCCCCGTCCAGATCCACGATATGCAGCCATTTTGCCCCGTCCGAGCTGAATTCTTGCGCCTGTTCAACGGGATTATCCCGATAGTTTATCTGGCGGTCATATTGTCCCTGGATAAGTCTTACACATTTTCCGTCCCGCAGGTCGATTGCCGGTATTATATACATCTGCTCTCCTTCAAAGGTCACGTTGTCTATCAGGTCTTGTCACCCACCAGCGGGCGAATCTTGTCCACGGTGAAATAAATCAGGTGCCGGACTTTTTCGTCGGGCTCGCGGGTCTTTGTATGCTGTTGTTTTATCTCTTTGATACGTTCCGGGTCCTTCTCTTCGCCCGTTTTGGTCAGATGCAGTCTTTTGCCGGCGTATCCCTCGCCCTGCTCGGCGAACATATACGCGGCTTTGGGATTGGCCTGGATATTCGAGTAGCTCAGCTTCTCCAGCATACTCAGCGCGATGGTTTTGTCATCTATAATATAAGGCCGGGAATAAACGGCGATATCGACGTTGCCGTCCGAATCGCTTGTCGCCAGGATACCCAGGCCTTTAATGTTTTCGAAATATTCTTCAAGGCTCATAATTTTCTCCTTCATCTTGTAATATCATTTAGAGCTTGTTCTACATTAGTATACTGGAAATCAAAACCTGTGTTCAATAATCGTTTTGGCAGAACCTTTTGCCCGGACAGGAGCATCTCATCGGCCATCTCGCCGAACGCCAATCGGGCGGCAAAGCCCGGGACGTTCAGCAGGGCCGGCCGGTGCAGGACCTTTCCCAGAATCTTGCAGAATTTTTTCATAGTGACCGGCTCGGGTGCCGTGAGATTGAAAACGCCTTTAAGGTTTTCGTTTTCCATAAGGAATTTTATTGCTGCGATTTCGTCTTCAAGATGTATCCACGAGAACCATTGCCTGCCGCTGCCGAGGTGACCGCCGAGATAAAATCGAAACGGTTTTACGAGCTTTGTAAAGGCTCCTTCGTCCCGGCCCAAAACGACCCCGGTGCGAATGACAACGCAGCGAACTCCCACGCTCTCAATTTCTTCCGCATAACTTTCAATTCGCCGGCACAGGTTTGCAAGAAATCCTTTGCCCGGTGTCGAGGTTTCATCGAGTATTTCGTTTTGGCGAGAGCCGTAGTAACCGATAGCCGAAGCTAGGATTACCACAGCCGGCTTTTTGTCCACTTGCTTTATCACTTCGAGAACCGCTCTGGAACTATCCAGCCTGCTGTGAAGTATGCCGGCCTTTTTCGATTCGTTCCACCGGCCTGAAGCAACATTTTCCCCCGCCAGATTGATGATAGCGAACGCTCCGTTTGCCTGCTTATACCAGCTTCCGGTCGTTCTTCCATCCCATTCGATTACTTTAGCCAGGCCGCCGACTGATTTGGCAGCCCTGCTTGCGTCACGCGACAGGGCAATTACTTCATAATCTTTATGAAGAGCTTTGCACAATGCCCTGCCTATAAAACCTGTCGCTCCTGTTATTACCACTCGCATAGTGAAACCTTTATTGAATCTTCTTAACTGTTAACGATATACATGTAATCACTGGAAAAATCAAATTGTTTGACAAAATGCGGCCTTTTAATATAGTTGGCGGTAAGTAAATAACAGGAACTATCGAAATTAGGAGACCAAACGATGAACGAGGCGAAGATTTCAATAAGTGCGCGATTAAGGGCGTTTGTTTTATCAGCCAGATGGATTTTATTTTTGGGAGCTCTGGCCATGTTTCTTGCGACATTAAGCTCCTGTGCGACCGGCGGCGATTCATCCCGGTCGTCGGGGCAAAAAATCCCGGTCATCTTCGATACCGATATCTGCGACGACATCGATGATACCTGGGCGCTGGCCTTGCTTTTACAATCGCCCGAATTCGATGTCAAGTTGATTACCACCGAAGTCGGCAATACACAATCGAAAGCGAAGACCGTGGCAAAGTTCCTGGAAACCGTCGGCAGGACGGATATCCCCATCGGCATCGGCGTTCAGCAGCACGAAGGTCACCATCGGCAGGATGCGTGGGCGAAAGACTACGAGCTGTCATCGTATCCCGGCACGATTTACGAGGACGGCGTGCAGGCTTTGATCGATACGATAATGAAATCCCGCGGGAAGATCAAATTGGTTGCTGTCGGCCCGGTGCCCAATATCGCCGAGGCGCTCGAGCGTGAACCGAAGATCGCCAAGAAGGCCGAATTTATCGGCATGCACGGCAGCGTTCGCCGGGGCTATGGAAATAATCCGACGCCCAGCGCCGAATATAACGTCAAGGCTTTTGTCAAAGAAGCGCAAAAGGTCTTTACGGCACCGTGGGATATGACAATAACACCGCTGGATACGTGTGGCATCATCCAGCTTAAAGACCAGAAGTACCAAAAGGTGCTCAAAAACAACAGCACTTTAACCAACGCCCTGATAGAAAACTATCGCGCATGGTTCAGGCAGGGAATCCTGAATGAGAACAAGGATATGAGCGAGGCGGACCTGAATAAAAGAGTCGCCCGGACGCTCAATTCGCGCAGCTCAACCCTTTTCGATACGGTTGCCATCTACCTGGCGATGTCAACCGATCTGGTGAAGATGGAAAAGCTGCCGATCATCGTGACAGACGATGGCTTCACGAGAATCGACAAGAACGGCAAAAAGATTAACTGCGCCACCGAATGGAAAGACCTGGGCGCCTTCGAGGACTTAATGGTTGAAAGATTGACGAAGTAATAGATTTACGTAGGATTAGCTTGATTTAGGCACACTCAAATCGACAGTCTCAGCGGAGACATACCGGAATATGAGTGAGGGTGGGATTGCGGTTTGTGGTAAAGATAACAGGCTTGTTTAGGGTCGTAGCTGAATTTGTTCTTGGATGTGAGATGAGTTATTGTTATAATGGTCCGAAGGATGGATTAGCAGATAAAAGCAGGGTGAAAAAAATGACCTTAGCAATGACAGAAAGTATGGAAGTCCTACTGATTCTTGTTGTTATTGTGCTCCCAACGATATGTTTGTGTGTTCTTCTATGGCGTTTGATTCCACGTGACCCGGAACCAGAACCAGGTATGCTACGGAAGGCATACAAGGAGTATTTGGAGAGGAAGATTTCCACGAAAGACGGGACACAGAATTCTCCTGGGTTTTTATTGGACATGCATGTTTCGAACCCACTTGATATTTTTGCTCCTATAACGGACGAAGTATGTGAGGCGACTCGGAGGTGTGTAGATGCTATATTCAACGGGCGCGAGCAGGCAGATGAGATTCAACTTCCATTCCTCCACATAAGAATGATTTCTGTTTTTGAGCAAAAAAACAGCGAACGAAAGTACAAGAGCGAAGAAGACTTCAATAAAGACCGGGAAAGGGTAACTCAAATTCAAGCAGTCTGTGATGAAGTAAGAAAGCGAAAGACAAAGCTAAAAGTCAAATGCCCCGGTTGTGGACGTTCACTGAAGGGAGCTACCGAAGCAATGATTGGGGATACCGCAGTGTGCCCGAAATGTAAAGCGGAGTTTACAATCGAGAACAAGAGCAATAAAACCAAGAACAAGTCAGAGAAATAGACGGCCGGGACAGCACATCGAATAGTTGCATGAAGATAGATAGATGTGAGCATAAAAGGAGCTTGGCTTATGAAACCTGAAACAAACAACCTGTGGGAAAAAGCATTAGGCTATTTAGAAGAAGCCGAACAGTTGTCGAAGGATAAGGAATTCCATGAAGCAATGCGGAAAGCAATAGAAGCCTTTGTGGCAGCCTTACAAGCAATAAACGCTCTTTCAAGAGAAATGGAAATGCCCGAGTTATGGGTCATTGGGGAGAACGCCGGCCTCGCGTGGCTTGAATTTATGGATAGCAAACACTATACACCAAAGGAAACAGTTGAGTGGATTCGAGGGAGACTAAAGTGGTTATCTGATGAATTGCCACTGGATACATTTAGGCCATTGAAATAACGGGGTTAACTGATTATCATTGTTAATTACTTTTTGAGCTTGAATTCTAAATTTTGGGTATACATATATTGGTATGAGAGAAAACAAAGCCAATTCAAAGCCAAACTATAGACTTGACAGGCATGGTTTCGTAGAGGATTTAATATTTCATTCCATCCATGACCGGTTGCGTCTGGGTTGTGTTTTCTGGGCTTAGAAACAGCTTCTACGATGAGTGTTAACTTAAGAACCAATTAAGTGAAGGAATGGCCCAACCAGACTTTTCATAAGTTGCCAAAGTTCTTTTGTTTTGTTAGGTTCCAAGGCCAAACCCATTGCTATTGTTCCGAAGACCCCAATTGAAGTGTAAAAGAAGTCCATGCTTTTTTGTCGTTTTGCAGCCTCCGCTAAATAATGCAGCTTACTGCGAACAAACTTGCTCTGGTCTTTTTTCAACTCATACAATTCATCTATTTTATCAGCCAACATATTCAGCTTGTTGGCAATTTCCTCTGCTTCATAGGTTGGTATAGACTCATTCCGTGTTTGTTCTGGGAGATCTAACGAAACTGAAATTCGATATTTTTCCATCTCTGCCCAGAGGTTGGGAGCCTCGATTTCTCTTTGAAGATTGGAGAGCCAATCTTTTATATGATTGGTTAGATGTACCCAAGGACCAGGAAAGTGTGTTTCGAAAGGTGTTTCTCGTCCAGGAGAAAATGTACAGCGATGTTGTCCTTTTAACAATTCAAATTGGAAATAAAATTGACCCTCCTTGTATATCAGTTTCGGAACTTTGTCAAAATAAACATCCCCGTTTATTGCGAGCAAGTCTTTGGATTTGGAAGGGATTGTGGATTCTCCTATATCCCACGAAAAATTTGCAGTCTCTAAACCAAAATTTTGTATAATCTTAAAGACTTCATTCTTTTGAGACGTCAATAGTGTATACATTACTTATTCTTCCTCAATAATGATATCTGGTTGAGAAGATAACAAAGAACACCTTTTTTGTCAATTAACTAATTACTCAATCACTTAACAACGGTGTACTCAGCCATTACCCAGATTATGCTTAGAAAGGATTTGATTCTTTGACAACTGTATAGGGAGTATGAGATAATCATTCACTGTGTAATTCCTGTAAGCTTGAACTCTAAATTTTGGGTATACATATATTGGTATGGGGCAGAACAGACCAAAAATTGTGGTTGTCGGCAGTTCCAATATGGACCTGGTGGTAAAGTCTCCGCGGATACCCGCTAAAGGCGAGACGATTCTGGGTGGAGATTTCATCATGACACCCGGCGGCAAAGGTGCGAACCAGGCCGTCGCCGCAGCGAAACTCGGCGCCGAGGTGTACTTCGTGGCGAAATTGGGCGACGATATTTTCGGCAGGCAATCTTTGAGCAATTTTCAAAAAGTTGCAGTTCAAACAGAATATGTCATCCAAACAAAAGAGGCCCCTTCCGGCGTGGCGTTGATTACCGTTGACGATGCGGGTGACAATGTGATAGTCGTCGCCCCGGGTGCGAACCTGAAATTATCCCCGGAGGATGTTAAGAAATCTCAACCGGTCATTGCCTCGTCGGGTGCCGTAGCGGCACAGCTTGAAGTGCCGCTGGTAACGGTTGAATTCGCGGCCCGGTTGGCGAACGACGCCGGCGTGCCGTTTATTCTGGACCCGGCGCCGGCACAAAAGCTCAGCTCCGAATTACTTGGTATGGTGGACGTTCTGACGCCGAATGAGACGGAGGCTGAAATTCTTACCGGTATCGAAGTCACGGACGAAAATTCCGCGCTGGCCGCGGCCAAAGACCTGTTGCTGCGCGGCGTCAAAGCGGTTATTCTGACGATGGGGGCTAAGGGATACTTGCTGGCGACGAAGGACGGAGCCCGGTTCGTTCCTTCCGTCAAGGTTTACGCCGTCGATGCCACCGCAGCGGGAGATGCTTTTACTGGTTCTCTCGCGGTCGGCCTGGCCCAGGGAAAGACGCTCGCTGACGCCGCTTTATTCGCCAATCATGTCGCCGCCCTGTCTGTTACGAAAATGGGAGCACAATCCTCGATGCCCGACGCGGAGCAAGTAGAGAATTTTATAAGACAGAAATCTGCTCAAGGAGTAAACGATGAGAAAGTATAGCAAAACAATTGTCAGTGTCCTTGTTTTTTGTGCCGTGATTTCATTCATTTTGCCGGCCGGCTGTAAGCGGCGCGAGACGGGCAAACCGAAGATCGCCCTGATTATGAAGTCGCTGGCGAACGAGTTTTTCAAGACAATGGAGGAAGGCGCCGTCGCCCACCACAAAGAAAACTCCGATCAGTACGATCTGACAGTTGTTGGCATCAAGGACGAGCAGGATGTAGCAAAGCAAATTGACTACGTCGAGTCGATAATGGCCCAGAAAGTTGATGCGATTGTGATCGCCCCGGCCGATTCCAAGGCATTGGTCCCCGTGTGCAAAAGGGCGATGGATGCCGGGATAATCGTCGTTAATATTGACAACAAGTTCGATGCCGCCGTATTAGCCGACAAGGGCGTCAAGATTCCCTTCGTAGGGCCGGACAATCGCAAGGGCGCGCGCCTTGCCGGGGTATACCTTGCGAGCAAACTGAAACCGGGTGACAAAGTAGCAATCATCGAGGGGATTCCCAACGCGTTCAACGGGATTCAGCGCAAGCTCGGCTTTGAAGATGCGATGAAAGCCGCCGGGATGAACATCGTCAGCTCCCAATCCGGTTACTGGGAAACATCTAAGGCCGAACCAATCGCCTCGGCACAAATTACCGAGCATGCGGATCTCAAGGCCGTCCTCTGTGCTAATGACAGCATGGCCCTCGGTGCCATAGCGGCGATCAGGGCCGCTGGCAAATCCGATGATGTCCTCGTTATCGGTTTTGACAATATCACGGCAGTGCAGAGACTGCTTAAGGAAGGAAAGATTCTTTGCACAGTCGACCAGCACGCCGATAAGCTGGCCCTGTACGGCATTGAGTACGCCCTTGAGATGCTCGGGGGAAAGGGCACACCTTCGGATAAAGAAACACCCGTCGATCTAATTACGGCGGAAACGCTTCAATGAGGCTGGCGATGAGCAAAACACTGTTTAGGGCCAGTGACATCAGCAAGTCTTTCCCGGGCGTCCGCGCGCTTTGCTCGGTGGACTTTGACCTGAGAGAAGCAGAGGTCCACGCCCTCGTAGGCGAAAACGGTGCCGGCAAGAGCACGCTGGTTAGTATTATCGCCGGCCTGCAAAGCCCCGATTCGGGCCTGATGCAGCTTGATGAGCAAACGTATCAGCCCGGCGGCAAGGCGGATGCCGAATCGCACGGCATAAGAATGGTAATGCAGGAGTTGCACCTGATCCCCAACCTCAGCGTTGCCGAAAACATTTTTATCGAGAAACTGCCCAGCAGGTTCGGATTCGTTAATTACGGCAAGCTTAACCTCGCCGCCCGGCAAGTCATGCAGCGGGTGGGCCTTGGGGACGTTGAGCCCGATGTCCCGGTCGGGCGCCTTGGCGTGGGCCAGCAGCAGATGGTCGAGATTGCCGCCGGTTTGTCGCGGCGCTGCCGGATACTGGCGCTGGATGAGCCGACCGCCTCGCTGACCGACCGGGAGATCGAGCTGCTCTTCACCCAGATCAGAAAGCTCAAGGCCGAGGGCGTCGGAATTATTTACATCTCGCACCGGATCGAAGAAGTCATTGATATTGCCGACCGTGTCACGGTGCTTCGGGACGGCAAAGCTGTCTTCACCGGCCAAACAAGTGACTTAAGTCCCGGCGAGATTATCTTCAAGATGGTTGGCCGCGATTTGGAGCAGGAGCAGTTACGTCACGGCTCGAAGCCGGGCCCGGTCGCGCTTCGTGTTGACGGGCTGACCGTTGGTGACAAGGTTAGAGACGTTAGCTTTAAAGTTTGCCGGGGCGAGATTCTCGGCGTCGCCGGGCTGATGGGTTCCGGCCGCACCGAGACGATGCGAGCGGTCTTCGGGGCCGATAAGGCCGACCGGGGCCGGATATACCTATACGGTGCAGACGAGCCGGTCGAAATTCGCAGGCCGCGTGACGCTGTGCGGAACGGCATCGCTCTTCTGACTGAGGATCGCAAGGAGCAGGGGCTGCTGCTGAGCCTGGCCGTTCGCAAGAATATCTCGCTGGCGAGGCTGGGCGATATCAGCCGATTCGGCTGGCTGGACGTATCCAAAGAAAGGGCCGTGGCCGGCCGATACGTCGATGCCTTGTCCGTGCGATGTTCGTCCGCCGAGCAAACGGTCGGCGAATTGAGCGGCGGCAACCAGCAGAAAGTCGTCATCGCAAAATGGAT
>Ga0114918_10005498_pt1 | contig 10872 bp, 7 predicted proteins | sample LantaG_FD_87015 | JGI IMG/M metagenome (GOLD analysis project Ga0114918, IMG submission 87015) | Deep subsurface microbial communities from Baltic Sea to uncover new lineages of life (NeLLi) - Landsort_02402 metaG | ecosystem: Environmental > Aquatic > Marine > Oceanic > Sediment | place: Baltic... | reverse complement strand
TGTGTGTGTGTGTGTTTGTGTGTGTGTGTGTGTGGGTGTGTGTGTGTGTGTGTGTGTGTGTGTGTGTGTGTGTGTGTGTGTGTGTGTGTGTGTGTGTGTGTGTGTGTGTGTGTGCGTGTATCAACGTCGCGTCGCCACTGTGTGGTGCACGCGCAGGGTCTTGTGAGTGAGAGAATGGAGAGAGAGTGAGGTAAAAACAAAACCACACTGCGGCTCTCCTCCAACACACACGTCGTCACGCGTATCACGGCGCCAGCCGGCTGACCTTCCACCCCCCCCCACCCTCCTCGGCCTTCTCATACACCACCCGGTCGTGCAGGCGGCTGGACGCGCCCGCCCAAAACTCAAACCGGTCCGGGCGCACAAGAAACCCGCCCCAGGACGGCGGGCGGGGGATGGGCTGGGACGGGTCGGCAAAAGCCGCGCCCGCGGCGGCGACCGCCGCCTCCAGCTCCGCCCGCCCGCCCTCCAGGGGGGACGACTGGCGGGACGCGTGCGCGCCCACCTGGGACCCGCGCGGGCGGGACGCAAAGTAGGCGTCCGCCTCGGCGGCCGGGACGGCCTCGACAGGGCCCTCCACCCGCACGCTCCGCTTCAGGCATTCCCAGTAAAAGACGAGCGCCGCCCGGCGGGGCGGGGCGGCCGGGGTGGGCGGGACCAGTTCTTTGGCTTTGCGGGAGCGCAGATTTGTGTAAAACTGGAAGCCACGGGCGTCGTAGCCCTTCAGCAGCACAAACCGGGCGGACGGCGCGCCCGTGGCGGGGTCGGACGTGGCGACCACCATCGCGTTTGGCTCCTCGGCCGCGCCGCTTTCCACGGCCACGGCGAACCAGGCCGCGAATATGGCCAGCGGGTCGCCCGAGGCCGCCGGGTCGGGCAGGGCTGAGGAGGACGGGTCGCCGTAGTCGGCCCGCATGGCCGCGACGTCCAGGCCGGCGGCGGCGGGCGCGGCCGCCGCAGCTTCGCCCGCGACGGCAGCGCCTGTGGTCGCCGCGGCAGCCCCGCCCGCCGCCGCAGCACCGCTGCCGCCCACCCGCACCACCTGGGCCCCATCGGCCGGGTACATGGGGAGCGCCAGCCCGTACTTGGCCGCCAGGGCCGGCGGAATGAAGCGCCCGCCCACGTAGTGGTGGGCGCCCCCAAAGCGCGCGGCACAGTGTTTGGGGGCGGTCAGGGAGACCAGCACAGTCGGGCGGGGGTCGTCGTGCCCGGCCTCTCCCTCCTCCTCCTCATCCACGCCCCACCCGGACGGGATGTCGACCGCCACGATGGGCGGCGGGGAGGCCGACGGGCGGAGCGCGTCCACCAGGGCGGCCAGGGGCGGGCGGGGACGGCCGCGGGCGCCGAAACCCAGCAGGGCGTCCACTACCACGCCCGCGGCCCGCACCCCGGCCTCGGCCTCGGCCTCCCCCACAAAGGGCACGCCCGCCGCCTCCAGCTGGGCGACCAGGCGGGCGTAGTGCGGCTGGGACGCCGGCCGGCGGGGGTAGCAGACGGACACGGGGTAGCCCCACAGGGCCAGGTGGCGGGCGGCGACGAGGCCGTCGCCCCCGTTGTTGCCGGGCCCAGCCAGGACGAGGATGGATGGGGAGGAGGGCGCCTTCGTCAGTGGGAACACGGCCGCCGTCGCCTGGGCGACCGCCAGGCCGGCCAGCTCCATCAGCTGGTCCAGGCTGTAGGCGATGCCGGCCGGGTCCATGAGGTCGGCGTCCAGGGACGCGGCGTCGGCGGCGGAGCTAAGAAGGGGGCGGGGGGGAGGCGAGGAAGAAAGAAAATGATGAGGTTTGGGATGGAGGCGTCGCGCGTCCCTTGTGCTCCCCTGTCCTCCCTCTCTCGCTCTCGCTCTCTCTCTCTCTCACGTACAGGTACGGGCTCAAGCCGGGGGGCGGGGACGCGGCGGCGGCGGACGCCATGGCTGACGTCCCCAGGTGGCGGGCGGGTGGCGGGCGGGCGGCCACACACGGCGCCGCCGGGTGCGGGGGCAAAGTTGGGACGACGGGCGGGGCGAGTCTGGCGCCGCGGCTGGCGGCCAGGCGTGCGAGCTCGGACGCGGTGCGCCAGGAGACGGTGCGCATGTGTAGGTGTGGGTGTGGGCGCCCGCGTGGGTGCAGGCGGCTGGCTGCACGCGGACGGGTGAGAAATGCGAGAGAGCGGTCTGAGACTGCGGCCGTGCGCGCCCCCCCCCCTCCCCACTCTCCCCTCCCTTTTTTCCATTCGCTGCTCTCTTCGCTCTCCTCGATCATGGCCAAGATCCAGTTGCCCTTCGTCTCCAAGCAGGGTGCGTTGCGTGTGCGCTGTCCGCCCCCGTCCAGCCCGCGCAGGCGGGAGGGCTGGGTGGAGGAGGGAGGCAGACCGCGGAGAGGGGGCGGCGCCGCGCGGCTCTCTCGGGGCGCGCAACGAGGTCTCCCTCTGCTTTGCCCTTCTCGCGCGTGAGGGGCAGCGCCGCCCCTTTGCCACCCTGCCTCCCAAGCCCCTGGGACCGTCCCCAGTCTGTTCCCGCACCCCATGCGAGGCGCAGGAAGGGGTGGAGAAGGACTGGATCCACGGCCAGCGAGGGCAGCGCCCCCGAACAGACCCGCGGGCTTCCCACCGGGCGCCTCCCCCCTCCATTCGTCGCCGCGCGCTGTCCCGTGGGGGGCAGCCACGCCCGCGTGGGGCGGGGGCAGACCACAGACACGCGGTTTAGCCTTTGCGCCTATCGAGGGCCTTTGTCTCTCTGCGAAGGCCGAAGGGGCGCGTGGAAAGTCCCCCCCTCTCCTCTCCGCTCGTGCACGTTGGAGAGCGGACGCCGACGCCCGCAGGGGATGTTTTTTTTTTTCTCCCGCCCCTCACGCTCTCCTCTCTCCCTCTCTCTCCTCAACAGTCGAGGACCTCCTCCTCTGGCGGGACGTGCCCAAGACCGGCCTGGTTGTCGGCGGCATCACCGCCCTGTACCTGCTGCTGGAGTGGTAAGCAGATAGAGAGAGAGAAGAGGGGGAGCGGGCGGAAAGAGTGCTCTCGACCGTTTGATCGAGCGCACCCGCGCTCGCGCGCGCGCCGCTCCGCTCTCCTCCGCTCAACCACTCTCTCATCTCCTTTCCCCTCCTTTTCACTATAGGTCCGGCCTCTCGGTCGTCTCCATCGTGGCCAACACCCTCCTCCTGACCGTCGCGGCCGCGTTCGTGTGGAACAACGTGGCCGCCTTTGCGGGCCGGTCGACCGGCTTCCCCGTGCCCGGCTTCCTGAAAACCGGCATCACCGACGCGCAGGCGCGCCGCGCGGCCGAGGCGGGCGCCGTCTACCTGAACCGGGGCCTGGCGGCCGCGTACCGCCTGGTGGCGGGGAGGGACGTCGTCCTGGCGGCGCAGGCGTCCGCCGCCCTGTGGCTGGTTGGCCGGGTCGCCTCCTGGTTCACCTCGCTCGGCCTCATCTTCGTGGCCGCCGTCCTCGCGTTCTCGGCGCCCAAAATCTACGAGCTGCGCAAAGCCGACATTGACGGCGCGGTCGCGGCGGCCGCCTCCCAGGGCAAGGCCCACTACGCCAAGTTTGTGCAGCCGTACGTGGCCAAGCTGCCCCGGGCGACGGTGTCGGGCGGCGGGGCGGCGTCTGCGGGTGCGGGCGCGCGGGCGGACGCGGGCGCGACCGTCGCGACGGGCGGCGAGGCCAAGAAGACGACTTGAAAATGTGTTTGAGAACCAAGACAAAAGGGGACACAGGGGCGCGCGGGGACTGATGACGTGCCGGGCTGCGTGCGCGCGCTGAGTATGTGTGGTGGTTGCTTTCGCTCTCGAACGGGAGATGTGGTGTGTGTGTGTGTGTGTGTGTGTGAGAGCGGTTGTCAATGAGAGCCTTTTCCTTTTCTTTTGTGTGTGTATTCTACCTACACGGGGCCTCTAGCTAACAGCACTGAAATGGCCTGGGCGGGGCGCCGGGGGCGCACGCGGCGGCGAGGGGGACACACACAGATCACGTGGGCTTCCCCTTCGCCGCGCGCGAGGCGGCGCGCGCGGCCGCCGCGGCCGCGGCCTTCACCGCCGCCGCCGGGCCCGCGCAGCCCGGCGGCTCCCGGTCCGTGTCCGGCACCCACCGCTCCACCAGGCGCTCCTCGATGGTGATGCGGGCCAGGGCGGCGGTGGCGGCAGGAGCGCTTCTGCCGCCACCCGCTCCTCCACCCGCCTCTCCTTCCCTGTCCTCCCCCTCCGCCCCGCCGCTCACGTACAGCAGCAGCAGGCGCTTGTCCACCTGGCAGGCCAGCCGGTTGCCGATCTCGATGTCCAGCCACTGGATGGAGGGCGGGCGGGAGGGAGGGGCGCCAGCAGTGCCGCCGGCGCTGCCGCCGCGACCCACCACCACCCCGCGCGCCCCCGCCGGCCCCGCCAGGGCCAGGACCAGCAGGGCCGCGTGGCTGGCCGCCGGGTGGCCCGGGTACAGCGCAAAGTCGGCGCCGTACCGCAGGCCGGACCGAACGACCCAGCCCTTGGCCCGGCAGTGGTGGAAGGCCGCGTAGGAGACGGGGAAGGGGAGGGCGGAGGGGGACCTGGCGGCGCACGCGGCCGCCCACAGGGCATCGGCCGAGAGCGGGGTGGGCGCCCCGCCCGGCTGGGCCGCCGCCGCGGACGCCGCCACCACCCCGCCCAGGACCAGACCACAAAACACCGCCTCCTCCAGGCTGAGGCGGACCAGGCAGGCCAGCGGGTCGCCGACGGAGGCGAGGGAGGCCACCGCGGCGGCCGCGGCCCCTCCCCCCGCAGCCAGGTCGGCTGCGACACCCGCCGCTGCGGCGGGCCCGCCCGCGGGCGTGCCCACGCAGGACCCCTCCAGCAGGCGGGCCAGGCCGTCGTTGACGGGCACCCAGGCGGCGTCCCCGTCCAGGAGGGCGCCCAGGCGGGCCTGAACAAGGGCGGGCATGAGCTGTATGAAGGGAAGGGAGTCAGGAGGGAGGTTGGTGAATGTGTGTGGGACCGCGGGGCACGCGAGGTTTGCGGTCGCGCCAGGGCGTCAGGCCGGCCTCAGCGGACGGGTTATTGTCCCTAGACGGCGCCGTGAGTCGATTAACCGGTACCGCGGCACCGCGCGTGCGTTTGTGGGAGCGGCCAACAGACGGCCAACATGCGGCGGCGGCGGCGGCGGCAGGGGCGGTGTTTTTTAGTCACCGCACCGCCCGCGTGTGTTGCCACTGCAGCCCTCTCTCTTACCTCATTGGGCGTCGGCCCCCTGCGGGCCCACCGCTTGCGCTTGATGCGCGGGCGCCACTCGTCCGCCATGTGTGGGAGAGCGTGCGTTCGAGAGAATGAAAAAGCTAGCAGCTAGCAAGCTAGCCACGCGTTCCTTACCGTTCCTTTTTCACCTCGACCTCTGCCGCCTCATCCTCTACGGCCTCCCCCCCCTCTGTCCGCGCCCGCCCCGCCCCCGCCACGACCGCCGCCGCGACCGCCGCCTCGCCGGCCAGCTGTTCAGGCGTAGGCGGCACCCAGGCGGGACGACGCCGGCCCCCGCCCCCGCCGCCGCCGCCCCCACCGCCGCTGTTGGCCGCCCGCGCGAGGAGCAGCCCAACCTCGGCGACTAGTGCGAGGGCGAGGCCGGCCAGGCCGCCCGCCAGGGCGCCGGGCCTGCTGTCCTTGCTGCCTCCCCCTTTCAACACGCGCCCGCCCAGGGCGTGCCCGCACGCGAAGCCCGTGCCCAGGGCGATGGCCAGGTGCAGGCCCAGGACGGCCGCGGCCCGGTACGATGATGGAGAGGGGCCGCTACCGCCGACGCCGGCCCCACCACCGCCCAGGCCGGGCAGGGCACCCGCCTCCGCCTCGGCCCGTCCGGTCACGGACGCGACCATGGCCTCGTACTGGGCCTGCTGGGCGTCGGGCGGAAGGCGGGCCATGCGGGCGGCGAAGGCGGCGGCCGCGGCGGAGGGAGAGGGCTGGGGTGCGGGGTCGGTGGTTGCGGACGCGCTCCGGGGCGAGTCGAGGGCGACGCCGCCGCTGCCGGCCAGGACGGCGCGGGCGCCGCCCCAGGGGAGGGGGCGGTTGGCGTCCAGGGCGGCGAGGAGGGCGGCGGCGCGGGCGCGGTCGGCCTGAGAGAGGGGGGAAGGGGGAGGGGGGGAGGTTGAGAGGGTGCGGCATTCAGGTGTGTGCCTCACGCGCCCGCCTCTCTGCCACCTCTCTCGCTTATCCGCTTCTCTCACCTCCGTCGTGGAGCCATTGGCCACCACTGCCTCCAGCTCCTGGCGGAGCGGGGTGGCGGAGGGAGGGCGGGGTGGGGCGGGAGAGGGCATGTTGGAGAGAGCGGCTCTCGCGTCTTTTCTTTCTCCGCTCTGGTCTGCAGCATGCTCTCCTCAACCCCCTCCCTCTTTTGCGGTGTGGGGGGACTGTCGACGCGCCTTACACACACATCCACACCAACAAACACAACCTTTCCACCGTTTCACGCCGCCAGCACCACCCGCCCGCCCACCGCCTCGGGCGCCAGGGCGCTCAGGGCCGCGTTGCGCGCGCGGGCCGACCGGCGCGCGAGCTCTGACAGCTCCTCCACCGCCTCGTCGAACTGGGCGACGGCCGCGTCCGCTCCCGGGGAGCCGCCCGGCCCCGCCGCCGCCGCCGCGCCCGCCGCCGCCAGGACGCGGTCCCGGTCCGCCCCGCCGGCCGCCGCGTCGGGGAGGAGGGCCAGGGCCGCCCCCAGCCAGGCCAACCCCGCCTCGCGCGCGGCCCGCACCATCGCGAGCAGCACGTCCGCCACGTCCCGGACCCGCGGGGCGGGGAGGCCACCCGCCACGCCCGCCAGCAGGGCGCGGGCCAAGGCCGGAGCAATGGGCCGGACGGCGGCGGCCAGGACGTCCCGGGCGGGCGGGAGGCGGGCCGCGGCCGCGGAGGCGACGCCGCCGCCGCCGCCGCCCGCCAGGGCCGCCGCGTCCGCGTCCGCCCGGGCCAGGGTGTCCGGGTCGAGGACGCGCTGCAGGAAGGCCAGCACGCTGGCGCAGGCCTCCCGGTGCTGGGCCAGGGCGCCGGGCACGGCGGATGCCAGGAGAAGGGCCACCAGGCCGCCGTCGGCGGGGGCGGGCGCGCTCCCGCCGCCGGCACCGCCCACGGACGACACGAGCAACAGGGCTGGGCAGTACGCCAGCGCCCGCCCGGCCAGCAGGTACGCGTCGTCCGCGACGTCAGGCGCCGCGTCAAAGGCGGACGTGGAGGTCAGCCCCTCCAGGGCCGGGCGCAGGGTCGCGTCCAGCAGGCCCGCCAGCGCGTCGGCCGTGGCGCCCGCCGCGCCCCGCCCGTGCGCCTTGCAGAGCTCGGACGCCGCGTAGAGGGCGGCCGAGCAGCGCGTCCCCGCAAACCAGCGGGGCAGGGCGGAAGACACGGCGGTCAGGGCGGGCCCCGCCGCGGCGGGCCCCGCGGACCGCAGGGCGTAGCGGGGCACGCGGATGAGGCGTTCGGCCGCCCGCGCGTCGCCTGCGGTCGTGGCCAGGGCCGCCTCCACCAGCGGCAGCGCCCGGCCCAGGCTCTCCGTCGCGGCTGCAGGGTCCGGGCCGCAGTGCGCCAGGACGGCGGCCAGGCGGTCGGCCATGGCGCAGATGAGGGCGGAGGACGGGGCGGAGCCGGACGCGCTGGACGCACGCGCAGCGGCAAGCGCCGCCGTCGCATCACCGCCCCCGCACGCGTCGTGCACAGCGGCCGCCAGCCCGCCCTCCGCCTGGCGCAGCAGGGCCTCCAGAGCCGCCCGCCGGGCGGCCGGGTCGGGCTGGGCGGCAGCGGCCAGTGCGGCCGCCTCCCCGATGGCCACCACGTCCGCCTCCTCCAGGGAGGCCAGGCTGGCGGAGGAGCCGACGGGCGTGGGCCCGCCGGACGAGGAGGGCGGCCCGCCGCCGCCGCCGCCGTCGGCCGAGGGGCGGGCCGACCCGCCCCCACGCGCTGCCGCGCCCGCGCCCGCCGCCGCGCCCGCCAGGGCCGCCAGGTCCCGCAGATGGGGACCCAGCAGGCCGCCCGCCGCGTCGCACAGGTGGCGCAGGGCCAGGGCGGCCGCGGGCGCGGCGTCCGGGCAGGCCAGGGCGCGGGTGACGAGGGCGAGGAGGGGGCCGAGAGCGGCGGACGGGTCGGGCGCGGCAGGGCCACCACTCCCGCCCGCCGCGCCCGCGGCCGCGGCACTGGCCGCCACCCAGTCCGCGTACGCGCCCACCGTCAGGCAGGCCGTGTACTGGAGGAGAGGGGCGGGCGGCAGGGAAGGCAGGGAGGCCAGCAGGCCGGACAGCAGGGGGTCCCCCGGAGGTGGGGCCGCCCGGTGAATGGCCCGAACACAGTAGAGCGCGGCCTCCGCGGTCCTCCAGTCCAGAGGGGCGCCGCCCGCCACCGCCGCCGCAGCGGACGCCAGGGGCGCGGTCAGCAGCTCCAGCGTGCGGCGCCCGCCCAGGACGGCCGCCGCGTCGGTCAGGGTGCCGCCCACGGCCGCCCGGGCCCGCTTGAAGTCGGCGCGCTCGTCCCGGCGCCAGGCCTCGTGGCCGGGTGGCCACGCGACGCGGCCGGCAATGGCAGTGACCAACGCCTCGAACGCGGGCGTGAAGGCGGCGAGGGCTGGGGAGGGGGGGGGGCCGTCGGCGACGGCCCCAGTCGCACTGGAGGGGCGGTGCCGGGCGCTCCCGCCCGTCAGCGCCCGGCTGAGGCGGTGCCAGAAGGCGAAGGAGGTCGCGGCCACCCCATCATCGGGGTGGGCTGCGACGTCCAGCAGGGCCGCCGCGGGGGCGGCCGCGTCCGGGGTGGCCGCGGCTGCGATCAGCCCGACATACGCCTCGCCGACTTCGGCAAACAGGCGGGCCATGCCCCGTGCCGTGTCGTCGTCGTCCTCGAAAGCTGCGGAGGAGGAGGAGGGAGTGGAAGGCTCGGCACCGCTCCCACCGCCGCGCGCCCGCGCGGCCGCTGCCGCAAAGCGGGGGCGCAGGCCCAGGACGGCCGGCACGATGGCGGCCGCCAGGGGCTCCATCCCCGGGGCGGGGCGCCCGCCGGCCGCGGAGACGTACACCAGCTCCGCCACCGCGTCGACGGCCGCGTCAAAGGCGGCCGGGTCGGCCAGGCCCGCCAGGGCGGCGGCCGTGAGCGGGTGGGCCGCCAGGGTGGCGCCGTCCATCCCCGGCAGGGGGCCGCTCCCGCCCACCACGCCCGACGACGCCAGCCGCACCCAGGCCGCGTACGCAGTCAGGGCGCCCGCCCGGACGACCGGGTCGGAGCCACCGCCGCCGCCGCCGCCGCCGCTCCCGCCCACGCACCGAGCCAGGACGGCCAGCGCGGCGGGCGCGGCGCTCCCCGCCTCGGCCGCCCAGGCACGCCGCCGGGCGGGGGTCAGGGAGGGGTGGTAGCCACTCGCTTCCTCAGCCAGCACGGTCAGCAGCTCCAGGGCTGCGGCCAGGGCAGGCGGGCCTGCCCCCGCGGGCGTGTCCACCAGGGAGGACGCCAGCCAGGGGACGGGCCCGCCCCCGCCCGGCCAGGCGGGAGCGGGGATGTGCGTCGCCAGCGCGGCCAGGGCACAGCAGACCTGGGTGCGGACGGGTGGGGGCAGGGGTGGCTCGGCGCCGCCGGACCCCGTCAGGACGGCCGCCAGGGCGTCGCGCAGCGGGGCGGCCGCGCCCGGGGGCAGGTCCTCAAAGTCGCGCTGGATCTGTGAATGGAGGGAAGGCGATGATGGGAGGGTCGTTTTCTTTTCCGGACGCTCCCTGCGCGAGCCGAGAGAGAGAGTTTACGCACACGCGCCCTTGACCCCACGGCGCGCCCACGCATGCACACACCCGCGCGCCCTCTTCTCACCTTGGTCCGCAGCGTCTGGGCCGCCAGGTAGCGGGCCTCGACGGGGACGGGGGCATCACTCCCGCCGCCGGCGCCCTCCCCTCTCAGCACGGCCGCCGCCAGGTCCCATGCGCCCGGGCTGGCCTGCCAGTCCTCCAGCCAGGCGGAGGCCGCCCGCTTGACGGCATCATCCGGCGCGTGGTACAGCACGCGGATGGCCTCCAGGAGCTGGGGCGCGGTCGCGGCAGACGACGGGGCGGAGGCGGACGACGGCGCAGAGGCCATTGGTGGCGAAAAGCGCGCTCGCGCTCGCTCCCTGTGTCTGCCTCCTCTCACGGTTAACAGCAGCAGCAGCAGCGCTCTCTTTCCAGCGCCTGGACGGGGCTGCGGCGCACAGGTCGCAGGCCGCGTCGGAGGGCGGATCGGGTGGGAGAGGGAGAAGAGAGAGTTGGCGCGCGCGTTCTCTTTTTTCCCAATTCTGAGAGGAGAGGCAGCGCCCTTCTCCGCCTCTCTCTCCCTCGACCCCCTCTCCACGGGCGTCCCCCCTCTCCTCAAAACGCCCACTTCTCATGCCCGCTCCGCCCTCCACCTTCACCCTGGCATCCGCCTGGGCCGCCGCCCTGGCGCACGCCGACGCCCCAGCAGGCAACCCCTGGGCCCTGCCCCGGGACGCGGGGAGGCGCGTGCCGGGCCTGCGCACTCTCCCGCGCGCCGCCCGCCTGGGCGCGCCCGCGCTGGAGGCGTCGCTGGCGGGCGCGCTGGCCCGTGACCCCGCCCTGGCCTCCCTGGCGGGTCGGGCAGCAGCCACCACCGATACTGCGGCCCTGGCGGCGGTGCGGGCCGCCGCCCTGCTGGCGCACCGGGAGGCGGCAGTGGGGGGTGGCGGGGGCGGGGGCGACCCCTCCACCCCCCCTCCACCCGCCGCCGCGCTCGCCGCCGCCTGGCTCCAGGCTGCCAAGCTGGACGCCCGCACCGTGCTGGCCCGGGCGGAGGAGAGCGACAGCCTGGCGAGCGCGGTGGGGCGAGCCCTGGCGGGGGCGGCGGCGGAGGCGGCGCACGTGCGTTACAGAAGGGAGAGAGAGAGAGAGACGAAAACGGCAGCACGCGCGCGCGTGGCGCTCCCCCTCCCCCCCCC
>Ga0114918_10005497_pt1 | contig 10872 bp, 10 predicted proteins | sample LantaG_FD_87015 | JGI IMG/M metagenome (GOLD analysis project Ga0114918, IMG submission 87015) | Deep subsurface microbial communities from Baltic Sea to uncover new lineages of life (NeLLi) - Landsort_02402 metaG | ecosystem: Environmental > Aquatic > Marine > Oceanic > Sediment | place... | reverse complement strand
GTTCTGGCGGGGGCACCATCTGAGCTGGCTTGGGGTAGTGCTGGCTCTTGTGGCCATATACGTGTTCGGGCGGTTCGTGGCCAGTCTGATCGGACGAAGCATCTGGCGGCTGGTGGAACAGACGCTGAGCCGCCTGCCCTTCATCCGGCAGATATATCCGCAGGTCAAACAGGTGACGGACTACCTGTTCTCGGAAAAGCTGGTACATTTCTCTCGCGTCGTTGCGGTGGAGTACCCACGCAAGGGAGTGTGGTCGATGGGACTGGTGACGGCCCCGGGAATGAAGAGCCTTCAGGATGCCGTCAAACAGGAGATGCTGACAATCTTCATACCGTCCAGCCCGACGCCGATGACGGGATACACAATCACTGTGCCTAGGCAAGACGTGATCGAGGTGCCGCTTACGATAGATGAGGCGTTTCGATTCACGATCAGCGCTGGGGTAATCCTTCCTCGGGCCCAACAGGCCGCAGGTGAGGACGCCGAGGAGACGAGGAAATCCAAGCTGTTACTGTCCGAGGGCGAGGAGCAAGAGTGAACATTGTAGTCAGAGCTCGACACATGGACGTCACGGACGACATTCGCCGGCGAGTGGAGTCCAAAGCCGAGAAGCTGTCAAGGTATTACGGCGATATTCAGAGCGTCGAAGTAATGCTTGACGTAGAGGCCGACAAGCCGCTGGTGGAGATCATAGCCACGGCCCGCAAGAAGACCACGTTCGTGGCCACAGCGCGGGAGGGCGACATGATCGCGTGCATAGATCTTTGTCTCCACAAGATTTCCGAGCAGATCCGCCGGCACAAGGACAAAGTGCGCAACCGCCAGGGCCCGCCTCACAGTGAGACAATGGAAGCCGGCGAGGAGTAGTCGCTTCGTCGGCGCCCGATGGCCCGCGGCGTCGCTGGGCAGGAAATGGGCACGTCCGCTTTGTTTCTGGCGGGCGCCTCGTGGTTCTGGTAAAGTCAATGGCATGTTTCGTGGCATTGCCCGACGACGATGCCAGGCCCGTGCGGCGCGGTACTGGCCCGCCGTTCGGGCCCGTGTGATAGTAGGAGCAGCAGATGAGACTAGCAGATATTATGGTCGAGCAGGCCATTGTCCCCCAATTGAAGGCGACGACGCGGAATGAAGCCATCACGGAACTCGTGCAGGCCCTCGCCGATGTCGGCGCCGTCGCCGGCAAGAACGTTGGGGAGATAGTCAAAGCCGTTGTGGCCAGGGAGTCGCAAGCGACTACGGGCATCGGCAAGGGCGTGGCTCTGCCTCACACAAAGCTGAAGTTTGTCAAGAAGCCGATCTGCACGATAGGTCGCAGCAGCGACGGCATCGATTTCGGTGCTCTGGATTCCAGGCCTGTGTATTCGGTCATTCTGCTCCTGTCCAACCCGGACAAGCCCGACGAGCACCTTCAGGCTATGGAAACGATTTTCAAGCACATCCAGCGGGACATGTTCCGCAAGTTCCTGCGACAGAGCGAAACGAGAGAATCTATTGTCGAGTTAATCGTCGAGGCCGACGAGCTCGGATAGCTGCCGGGCCGGCCCGCATACCGGTCGAGGTTACGGCAGGGCCGGCGAGGCCGGGACATACGATTGGCCAAGGTAACCAGAGAAGCCGAGATAACCAACGAGTTTGGTTTGCACGCGCGCCCGGCCATGCAGTTGGTCGAATTGGCCAGCAGTTTCCAAAGCATGGTGGAAGTCTCCAACGGCACGCTTAACGTGGATGCCAAGAGCATCATGTCGGTAATGCGATTGGCTGCAACCAAGGGCGCCAAGTTGACGATAACAGCCGATGGCCAAGACGCCGAGGAGGCCTGTCAGGCCATTGGCAACCTTATTGACCAGGGCTTTGGGCAACCGGAGCCCGGCCAGGACACCGATGACGCCGACGGATCGACGAGCTGATGATAGTTAAGAAGGGCATAGGGGTCTCGCCCGGCGTGGCCATTTGCCAGGCTGCGGTGGTGGATGCCGAAGACTTCGACATCCCCCTGCGCCACGTTTCTGTCGACCTGGCGCAGGTTGAGGGCACGCGCCTCCGCGAAGCTATTGCCAAGTCCAAGAAGGAGCTACAGGAGCTTTCCAAGCGCACGGCCGACCGAATCGGCAAGGAGACGGCCAGGATTTTCGACTTCCACCTGACGCTGCTGGAAGACAAGTCGCTGCTGCGGAAGTTCACTGACGCGATCACGGCGGAGCACGTGTCGGCTGAATACGCCGTCGCCACGGTGCTTCGCGGGTACGCTAAAGAGTTCCTGACCATGCCCGAGTACCTTGCCGAACGGGTCAAGGACGTCTACGACATCGAGAAGCGCGTCCTGCGGAACCTCATCGGTCAGAAACGCCAATCCCTGACGAAGCTCAAGCAGGACGTAATAGTGCTCGCCCACGACTTGACGCCGTCGCAGACGGCTGCGATCGATCGCCGGCACGTACTGGGCCTGGGGATAGACGCCGGCGGGGCCACCAGCCACACCGCGATCGTCGCTCGCGCGATGGGCATACCGGCCGTGGTGGGCCTTAACGACGTATCCGCCGAGGTCACCACCGGGGATCTGGTCATTGTCGACGGCAACCGCGGCGTGGTCGTGATCGCCCCGTCCGAAGCCGCTATCGAGGACTACCAGAGACTCGCCGAACAGCAGGTGGAGTTTCACCACAGTCTGGACGCCATCCGAGACCTGCCTGCTACAACGCAGGACGGCCACGAGATCATGCTATTGGGCAACATCGAGTTCCCCGACGAGGCCGAAGCCGTCCTGGATTACGGCGGCCAGGGCATTGGCCTCTACCGTACGGAATTCCTGTATCTAGGAATGGATACCGAGCCGACCGAGGAAGACCACTACCGCGCCTATCGCAAGGTCATCAAGCTGATCGGCCGCCATGGGGTGGTAATTCGCACGGTGGACCTCGGGGCCGATAAGTACACCCAGTCGCGGGCGCGCATGCCGGAGCGCAACCCGTTCCTGGGCTGTAGGAGCATACGCTTCTGCATGCAGAACATCCCGATGTTCAAGACCCAGATACGTGCGATCCTCAGGGCAGCCGTCGACGCGGACGTGTCATTGATGTTCCCGCTGGTTACGAACCTGCTGGAGCTGCGCCAGGCCAAGACCATCATTAGAGACGTGATGGAGGATCTGGAAGAAGAGAACATCGAGTTCCGCCATGACATCCCCATTGGGATGATGGTGGAAACGCCGTCGGCCGGGCTGCAGGCCGACGCCTTCGCCAAAGAGGTGGACTTCTTTTCCATCGGCACCAATGACCTGGTCCAGTACACGCTCGCCGTCGACCGCGGCAACGAGAAGGTGGCGTCGCTGTTTTCCGAGGCCCACCCGGCAGTGCTTCGACTGATAAAGGAAGTCATCCGCACGGGGCAGCGTCAGGGCGTGCCGGTGGCGCTGTGCGGGGAAATGGGGGGCGACCCGCTCTACACGATGCTGCTGCTGGGATTGGGGCTCAGGACGTTCTCCTGCTCCCCGCCGGTTATCCCGGAAGTGAAGAAAGTGATTCGCTCGGTGACGATGGAGCATGCTCGCCAGGTCGCCCGACGCGTTATGAGTTTTGATTCAGACAAAGAAACGGTCAACTTCCTCCGCGCGGAACTCCGCAAAGTAATGCCTGAAGGTCTGATGGACTGACCGCCCGACGGTTCAGCCCCCAATCAGGCGGCGCACGCGGACACGTAAACGGGCAGCGGCTGCTGCGCAGCGGCGCCCGGTCGCCGCGGAGGCGACGGAAAAGGACACGGACAACTTGCCGCAACGATGGGCCATTTGGCTGTCCATTGAAGGTGACCTGCGCTTTGCGTCGCATCGGGACATGATGCGCGTGATCGAGCGTCTTGCCCTCCGCGCCGGGCTGAGGCTGCGGTTTACGCAGGGGTTCAACCCACACCCGATCCTTTCGCTCATCCCGCCGCGCCCCGTCGGCGTGGCCAGTCGAGATGACCTGCTGGTTGTCACGCTGGACGAGTCGATCGAGCCGGCGGCGCTCCTGTTGGCCCTCCGCGCCGCCGATTCGCCGGCAGGCTTGAAATTCATCGGCGCGATGCAACTTCCGACGAAGGCGACCCCGCAGCCCCGGTGCAGTCTGTACGAACTAGCGCTTAATCCGCCGCGTACCAAGGCTGTCGGCGCTCGCCTGGCCGAGCTGGCCGGTGCAGACAGTTGGCCCGTCGAGCGGATGGTAAAGACCGGCCGCGGCCGGAGAAAGGCTTCGGCGGGATTCGCCACCAGGACCGTCGACCTTCGCCCGCGCGTGGCGGACCTTCGCGCAAGCGAGGGCACGCTGGCGTTCGCGGCGCTAGCCGATCAGCAGGGCAGCGCCAGGCCCGGCGAGGTACTCGCCCTTTGCGGACTGGACGAACGAACTGATCTGGCGTCGCTGGTGCGCGTTGAAGTGGATTACCGCGTCTCAGGCGGCAAGACGGACTTCCGCGCCGCGGACGCCGAACAAACATAGAGAAAGAACGAAATGTCAAGAGAAATGCTCATCAACAACCTGCACGGCCAGGAGTGTCGCATAGCTATCGTCGACGATGGCCTGCTACAGGAACTGTACATCGAAAGAAGCTCCAGCACCTCGCAGGTGGGCAACATCTACAAGGGGAAAATCACCAACATAGAGCCCGGCATTCAGGCGGCGTTCGTGGACTTCGGAATGGGCAAGAACGGCTTTCTGCACATCTCGGACATCCACCCGCAGTACTTCTCAAAGGACCGGGAGACGGCCGTTGAATCGGTTGGGCAAAAACGCCCGCAGCACTCTCGTCCGCCGATTCAGCAGTTCTTCAGACGCGGGCGGGAGGTCGTCGTGCAGCTCATCAAGGAAGGCATCGGCACGAAGGGACCGACGCTGACGACCTATTTGTCAATCCCCGGCAGGATGCTGGTGATGATGCCCGGCATGGGCCGGCTGGGCGTTTCACGCAAAATCGAGGACGAGGAAGCCCGCGCCAAGGCACGGGCGATGCTGGCCGAACTGAAGATACCCAATGACATGGGCTTCATTGTTCGCACGGCCGGCATGGGCACGTCCAAGCGCGAACTCCAACGGGACCTTAACTATCTCCTGCGGCTGTGGAAGTCCGTCGAGCACCGCATCGAGACGTCCCGGGCCCCGGCCGCGATATACCAGGAGTCCGACCTCGTCATCCGGACGATCCGCGATGTCTACAACAGCGACATTAAGCGCGTCATCTGCGACACGGAATCGGACGCTCGCAAAGTCCGAGAGTTCGTAGACGTTGTCATGCCGCGCGGCGGCAACGTGATTGAAGTCTACACCGGCAGGGAAGGGTTGTTTCAGGACGCCGGGCTGGAAGATGAAATCGAGAGCATGTACGCCCGCCGCGTGGAGTTGCCTTCCGGCGGGTCGCTGGTGATCGACCAAACCGAGGCGCTCGTCGCCATCGACATCAACAGCGGACGCATGAGAGACCACGCCAACGCCGAGGACACAGCCTTCAAGACGAATTTGGAGGCGGCCGTTGAAATCGCTCGCCAACTCCGCATCCGCGATCTGGGCGGGATGATCGTGATCGATTTCATCGACATGAATAGCGAGAAGAACTGTCACAAGGTGGAAAAGGCGCTCAAGGACGCCATGAAGCCCGATCGCGCCAAGAGCAGGGTCCTTCGGATGAACCAGTTCGGCCTGGCGGCAATGACCCGCCAGCGGATGCGCCCGTCGCTGGAGCAGAGCATCTACCGCGCGTGCGAACACTGCAACGGGGTGGGGCTGGTCAAGAGCGAACAGTCGCAGACCATCCACGTGATGAGGGCGCTGCAGGCTCTCTGCGCGAACGAAGACGTAGCGAGCATTCGGATCGGGCTTCCCGAGACCGTGTCCGAGGCGATCAACAACGAGCAACGTCAGCAACTGCGCGAGCTGGAATGCAGCACGGGCAGAACTATCGCCATCCAGGGGCGGCCGGACCTGGGCGCCGGGGAAGCTGCCATCGACTACACCGACAAGCGAGGGAACACCATCGACTGGGCCGAGGCCGTCAAACGCACAAGCAAGGGCAGCCGGAAGAAGACCATATCGACGATCAACATCGAGCAACTGCCCGCCGATCGGGATAGGCCGGTGCAAGTCGGCGACAGTGGCGGCAAAGCTGACGGACCGGTCCAGGCCGACATGCTGTCCGGCGATCAACTGGAAAAACAATCCGCCGGCAAAAAGCCTCGTCGTCGCGGACGACGCGGCGGGCGGAAGCGCAAGCCCTCTGATGGCAAGCTCGCCGAGATGGAATCGGCCGCTGAGGAGGCGGCCGAAGCTACTCCCGCAGAGAAAGAAACAGACCAGGCGCCGCAGGCCTCCGATGACGCGGAAGTTGTCGAAACGGAGGCGCTCGCTACCGTGGAGTCGCCCGTTGAGGCGCCACAGGCTGCCGCCAAGAAGAGCGCGAAGAGGAAACGCTCTTCTCGCAGGCGCAAGACGGCCTCCAAGACGAACAATCCGGCCGAAGCCGACGCTGCCGAGGAGTCACATGCGGCCGAAGTGGCCGCAAAGAGCAAGAAGGTTAAGAAGACGAAGAAGGCGAGAAAGGCCAGGCGCGCCGATTCCGGTCAGAGCGCCGATAAGGCCCAGCCCTCCGAGCCGGCCGAAAAGCCGGAATCAGCGGGATTCCAGAGCGCTGCGGAGGAACTTGCCGATGGCTGGCCCCTGGCCTGACCAGCCTGTGACAATGGACTATCGCACGAGGATATCAGGCCGGCGGACCTTGTAGTCCTTCCAACGCACGCTGATCATGGGCCAGTCAGTGGGGCCGGCCAACGGGGTCGGCTCACGCGGCGTGCACAGGATAGTGTCCTCGGACTTCGTGCCCGCAATCGACGGATTCCACGCAAATGCCTGGTTCTCAAGTGCGGTCGTTGCATCGCCGGGAGCGGCCTTGGCGTCGCGAGGCTGGTATCCTATCGACCCGCCCTGGTGATGGAACCGCCACTGATCGGCGTAGCCTGTCCGCTGGTAGGCCTGGCGGGCCTCATCGAATATCTGCCCCAACGTTGCCCCCGGGCGGGTGGCCGACCAGAGGGCCGCGTCGACCGTCGCAACGGCGTTGTGTTTCTTCCGCAGTTCGCGTGGCAGCCTGGTGAACGACACCACTCGCGTGCACGCCGAGATCAGCCCATCTCGCTCGGCGCCGACGGCCAGCATGGCCATTCGCTTACAGACGTTGTCGGTCGGCAGCGGATGGCGGAAGCTGTCCAGCCGCTCGTCGCCCGCCACCAGCAGCACCCAGGGCACGGCGCCGACGCTTCGCAGCGCACAGGCCAACGCCCCCGCTATGGAAGCCTCGCTCTCGCCCTGTTCAATGTTCAACCCCGTCGCCTCGACGGCGAGCACAACGTCGCGCGACAGGTCGCGCATCCGATCAATCTCTGGTTTCAACAACTGCCACCGCAGCCCGTCAAAGGCCGAATCCAGAATCGGCAGCGCCAGCCCGCCGACAGCGGCATCGGCTGCGACATGACGCGATCCGATAAGCCTGTCGAAAAGCTGCGCTCGGTCGATGAGGCTGGAGTAGTCGAACGGGCACACTTCGATAGGCAGGTCTGCAAGCTCTTCATCGCGCAGTCGAGGGGCCTCGATGTTATTGGCTATCACCCGCGCGCCGTCGCGGTCAACCAGCAGATGACTGTTGCCGACTTCGCAGGCGTTGGACACGTAATTGTGAGCTCCGCACGTGTACCAACTGAAGTTACACCGCCGTGACAGCAACACGCCCTCCAGGCCGGTCGCGTTCATGTAGGCCGTCACCCGCTGATGCTTGGCAGTGAGTTCTTCGTTGCGGTCCATCGTATGGTGTTCGGGCCTCGGGGTCGCGCCAGCCGAGGGATCGGCGGCGAATCACCTGCCGCAAAAGTCGATGACCCTGGCGATTTCGTTGCGCATCTCTTTGCGATGAACTATGTGATCGATGAAGCCGTGCTCCAGCAGGAACTCCGCGTGCTGGAAGCCTTCCGGCAGTTCGGTCTTGATCGTGTTGGCGATTACTCGCTGCCCCGCGAAGCCGATCATCGCCCCCGGCTCGGCGAGAGTCATATCGGCGAGCATCGCAAAGCTGGCGGTCGTGCCGCCGGTCGTCGGGTCCGTGAGAACGGCTATGTACAAGCCGCCGGCGTCGTCGAACTTGCCGAGGGCGGCCGACGTCTTGGCCATCTGCATGAGGCTCAGGGCGCCTTCGTGCATGCGTGCGCCGCCGGACATGCACACGATCACCAGAGGCAGCGACTGTCGGCACGCCTCCTCCACCAGCAGCGTTATCTTCTCACCGAGTACCGACCCCATGGAGCCCATCAGGAAATCGCCGTTCATTACGCCGAGGGCGACTCGCCGGCCCTTGATATGCGCCACGCCGGTCAGGACCGCTTCGGTGCAGTTGGTCTTGGCCTGCTCCTGCTCGATTCGCTGTGGGTAGGTCTGCCCCAGCCATTCGAAGCCGAGCGGATCGGCCGGCGCGATGTCGGCGAAGAGCTCCTGGAAGCTGTTGGGGTCGGTCAACTGTTCGATGCGCGGCATCCCGGTAAGGCGGAAATGATGATCACACTGGGGGCATACCTCCATGTTCTCGGCGACCACTTTGCGATAGAGCATGCCCTCGCACCCCGGGCACCTCATCCACAGGCCCGAAGGGATGTCCCTCCTGCTGCGAATGGCTGGACCCTCGAAGGCGTCGGGGTTGTAGGGGCTGACCGGGGCGGGGACGTTATCTGCCATTCGGCTCTCCAATTCCTGTGGCCAACGGCCTCACAGGCGATCGACGTCGATTTCGAAACCGGCCCATGTGAAGGATTTATCCACGTGCTGCCACAACTGTTCGAGGGCCACGCCGCCAAACAGGCACCTCAGCAAACCGACCGCGACCGGCCGGAGAACCAAAGCGGCGGGGGTGTTCTTGGGTTTTCTGGCGATGTTCGCTATTCGCCCTTTCAGGCGGCTTTGGGCGTCCTGGATGGTCTCTCCGCTCGGCGGGCAAGTTGTGGTCGGGTCGTCGATCCATTGCTTATAGAGCTTGGGCTGGCGGCGTTTGATTTCTCCGACGGTCAGCCCCTGCCACAGGCCGTAGTCAAGCTCACCCATTGCCTCGTCAGTGTGGACCTTCACGTGAAGGGCCTGAGTGATCACCCGGGCCGTCTGCTGGGCAGCCTCGGACGGACACGTGTAGATGGCCTTGATGCCCGCCGTCGCCAATTCGCCCGCAACGGTCTCGGCCGATCGCGCGCCTGACTCCGTCAACGAGGAGCCGGCGGGCAATTCTATTCGCGAATCCGCCTCCCACACGGTCTGGCCGGTCTGGATGAGAAATATCTTCATCGCTGGCGCCCAGTCGCCACAGCCTGTCGCAGTTCGTCGAAACTACTCGGGATGTCGCCGCGGCCGAACACGGCCGACCCGGCTATCAGCACGTCTGCGCCGGCTTCGACACAGCCTGGCGCCGTATCGGCGTTTATGCCGCCATCGACAGCCAGCCGCTGGGCTGAGCTTAGCCGATCGGCAACGGCGGCGACCTTCGACAACTGATCGGCCATGAACGGCTGGCCGCCATAGCCGGGCTCGACGGTCATCACCAGGACGACGTCGACGGCCGGGATTATGTCGTCCAGCATCTCGACGCCGGCGCCAGGCTTGAGTGTGACCCCCGCGCCGAGCCCAAGCTCGCGTAGCCGCTCGACCAGGCGCATTGGCTCGTCGGTCGCCTCCATATGGAACGTTATCGAGTCGGCGCCGGCGTCGGCGAACTTCTCGATGTAGTAGGCCGGGTCGGTCACCATTATGTGCACGTCGAGCGGCGCATCGGTGTAATTACGCAGCGACTTGACAATCTCCGGGCCCATCGACAGGTTCGGCACGAAATGCCCGTCCATGATGTCAACGTGCAGCAGGTCGGCGCCGGCGGCGAGAACGGCGTCAATCTGCTCGCCGGCGCGTGCAAAATCACACGCCAACAGACTCGGCGCGATCAAGGGCCCAGCCGGCAGTTGCCGCCACGGATTGCCGCGTTCAATGTGCGTCATGGTATTGACGGCCAAAGCCCACCACGCCGTGTGGGTTGGCTTTGTGGTCGGAGTAGTCTACGGAGGAGATTATTGCTCGGCGTCTACTTTTGGTCAAGCACTTCCAGCGGAGGCATGGCTTTGCCCTCCAGGTACGTCAGAGACGCCCCCCCGCCCGTGGAAACGTGGGTCATGCGCTTATCGAGGCCCATTTGCTCGACCGCCGCCGCCGAGTCGCCCCCGCCTATGATGCTGACGGCGCCGTTGTCGGTCGCATCTGCGACGGCCATGGCGACCGCCTTCGTGCCTTCTCCGTAAGGCTCGCGCTCGAACACGCCCATTGGACCATTCCAGACGATTGTCCTGGCCTGGGCGATCACCTGGCCGAAGGCCCGGGCGCTGGCGGGCCCGATGTCCATGCCCAACAGCGCCGCAGGAATGTCCGTGCCGTCGACAGCCCGCGGCTTGTCGGAAGAGAAGTCGTCGGCCGCGACGTGGTCGCACGGCAGGAGTATCTTCGCTCCGGCGTCGGCAAGGAGCTTTTTCATTGGTCCAACCTGTTCTTCTTCCACCAGGCTTTTTCCGACGGCGAAGCCCTGGGCCTTCAGCAGCGTGTAGGCCATCGCCCCGCCGATCAGGATGCGGTCCACCTTGCCCAGCAGGGAGGAGATCAGCTTGATCTTGTCGGATACCTTGACGCCGCCCAGGACAGCCACGAATGGCCGGGCAGGCTCGGCGACGGCGTCGTGGAGGAACTTGATTTCCTTCTCGACGAGGTAGCCCGCCACGGCGGGCCCGCCGGCGGCCTGGATCGCCCTGGCGACGCCATACATGCTGGCGTGCTTGCGGAAGGAAAT
>Ga0114918_10005496_pt1 | contig 10872 bp, 8 predicted proteins | sample LantaG_FD_87015 | JGI IMG/M metagenome (GOLD analysis project Ga0114918, IMG submission 87015) | Deep subsurface microbial communities from Baltic Sea to uncover new lineages of life (NeLLi) - Landsort_02402 metaG | ecosystem: Environmental > Aquatic > Marine > Oceanic > Sediment | place: Baltic... | reverse complement strand
AATTGTCGCTTTCGCCTCACAGATCGGCAGGGCTAACGCTGACAGCGTAGAAGCGGCAGCCGCGTCGATGACCACTCTTAACAAGAAGGCCTCGCAGCTCATGGTCAAATTCGGCGCGCATGCATGCACCGACGTGACAGGTTTCAGTCTGATGGGCCACCTTGCCGAGATGGCCCTTTCGAGCGGTGTCGATGTCGAAATAATCTGGGACGATATTCCGCTGTTTCCGGGCGTGCTCGAATACGCCGGAGAGGGAATCCTGCCCGGAGCGATCGAGCGAAACAAGGAATCGTGCGGCGACCGAATTATCGCCGACGAATCTCTGCCGCAGGATATGGTAGATATGTGCTATGATGCGCAGACCTCCGGCGGCCTTTTGATTGCCATCGCAGAAAATGACGCCGGCAGTTTCCTGAAAGCCCTTCATAAAGATGGAATCTCCGCCGCAGCGATTGTCGGAAGAGTTCTCGCAAAAGGTACGGGACTCGTTCATATCAAGACCACTGGCAGCCGGAAGTTCAAAATCGAAGAACGAGAGACGATTGATGAAGGACGAATAATGGACAATAAGCAAAAGGATCGCGAAGAGGTCCCCTGCTGTGCCGATGCGGTAAGCTCGGCGAAACCGGGTGCCGGCGAGGGTTCCGATATCGCCCAGATAAAGGCTAAATTTAAGGATTTTCTCGGCGATGCCAGTTCCCCTCACGGCCTGGACGCCTATACCAAGCAGGCGATGGCCATTGCGCTATCCGTGGCGACGCGGTGCGAGCCATGCCTGAAAATGCACGTGAATAACGCCAGGGACAAAGGCTTCACGCAAGATGAAATAGACGAAGCCGCCTGGATGGGCATCAGCTTCGGCGGCTCACCAGCCATGGTCTTTTACGAACAGCACAAAAACTCCTGACAGACAATCCACATGAGACATAATAAAACCTCTGATAAAGTGAGAAATAAGAAGCTGGCCGCAGATTTGTATTTGGGAAATCCGTATGGGAAAATCCTCGGAGTCAATCTGGAAATGGTAAGTCGCAGGTTCAGCCTTTCATTGTTGATCTTGGTCACTATCGTGATCTTGTTGTTTGGACTCTGGCCTCTGAATTTCTTTTCCGAGAATCAAGTCCGTTGGCTGGGCGGGCAAGACGGCATTCAATTCTATAAGCAAGGTCTTTCAACTCGAAGAGCCAGTGGCGGCGTTATTTACAGCGATTCACCTGTCGATGTCCGAACTGGATCGCACACGTTTGAGCCCAGCACCATCGAGATATATGTCGAATCGCACGAGGGAAAAGGTGGTGGTTTGGCACATATCGTATCCTTCCATGATGGTTATCCTCGATCGTCATTGGTCATTGGTCAATGGAAGACCGAACTGGTTATACGCAGCAGAGACAACCAGAATGATGCTCGCGATACATATCGTGAAATCGACCTCAATGACGGGCTCAACGCAAATGAAAAAAAGCTGATCACGATAGCCTCCGGACCAGAGCGAACCGAGATTTATGTCAACGGAGAGCCGGCCCGGTCGTATGACATTCAGTCACTGATAGGAGTGGAGCATTTCTGTGGCTACCTTAATCTTGGCAATTCGTCAATTGGTCAAAATGCCTGGATTGGAAATCTGTACGGCTTGGCCCTATATGACACACTGTTAACCTCCGAGCAAATCCGGCGACATTACGAGTTATGGTCCGACAGATCGGTGGACAAGCCCGCCGCTATTGAGCCTGAGCCAATGATTTTGTACACTTTTGCAGAGCGAACAGGTACCTTGATTTACAACCAGATGGATAATACGAACCACCTGACCATTCCTTCGGCATTCAAGGCCCTCAGAAGGGAAATAGTGGTGCAGTTTTGGCGTGACATGTACTGGGATGAAGGGATCGCGAAGGATATCCTCGTCAATATTCTCGGTTTCGTCCCCTTTGCCTGGTGCATGCTAATGTTTCTGATCGGAAACAGACACATGTCCCCCAGGCGGGCCGCCTTTCTGATACTGCTGGCCGGTGCGCTCCTGAGCCTTATTATCGAAACCGGTCAGATGGGTCTGCCGACGCGGACGCCATCGTTACTCGATCTCCTATGCAATACAGCAGGCGCTGCGCTGGGAATCTTAGTGCTCAGGATAATTCCTTTGCCTCAAAATGCATCTGAAAAAAACTAAAGAGAAAGGCTTTACCCAGGACGAAATTGGCGAAGCCGCCTGGATGGGCACCAGCTTCGCCGGCTCCTCGGCCCTGTTGAGCAAGGAAAAACATGGAAAAATTAATTTACCAATGACGCAAGCTTATTGACTGGAGGAAGCAGATGTATTATTATGGAATCTGATAAAATAAGAGATAAGCTTTTGTGGAGGTGACTGGTGCCTGGTGGTGCCCCTGGTCTTCAAAACCAGTGTGGGGCTGATAAGGTCCCGGGTGGGTTCGATTCCCATTCGCCTCCGCCATTTTAGAATCGCCGGCAAAAGTGAATTTTTCGCATATGGCTGGTCGATATAATAAGTGAAAAGGAATGCATTATGATAAATAAAAATACGAAAATCATAATCTTCGGCCTGCTGGTTCTGCTCGGGACGGCCCTGCTGGCATATGGCGCTTTCTTCCATTCGGCGAACGTCTCGCCCCAACAGGGAGACGATACGGCAGCAATCGCCAAGTCGGAACCGGCCCTTATCAAAGAGGCCTCGATAGGCGGCGTAACGCTGGACGAGTCGGGCAAGATCAAACAAACGTACACAGGCAAAGCCCCTGAAGCATGTGCTACGTGAGGCAGTTAAAAGGAGACCATGGTGGCCATGGTCACGAAAAATAAAACAGGCAGTTTCGCTTCCAGGCTACTCGGCTGGCGAATGTGGGTGCAGGCTTCATTCCTGCTGGTTTGGCTGGACCCCTTGGGTTTGCGTCTGCATACTATGTGCTCGCCCGTTTTCCACTGCTATGCGTGTCCCCTGGCGACGTTCGCATGCCCTATCGGCGTAATCGCTCAATTCGGCGCGCTGCATGTTTTTCCATTCATCGCAGTCGGATTACTGATTGCGGTCGGTGCATTATTCGGCACGCTGATATGCGGCTGGGTCTGTCCATTCGGCTTCCTGCAGGATCTGGCAGCTAAAGTCCCGACGCCTAAATTCGACCTGCCCAAAGTCACCGGCTATCTGCGATACGTCGTGCTGATAGTAACGGTGCTGGCGGTGCCCTACTTCTTCGGCGAAGATCACCCGCTTTTTGTCTGCCGGGTCTGTCCGGCGGGAGCACTGGAAGCGGCGGTGCCGAGCATGGCAGGCCAGGCGATTGCCGGCGAAACAATAATCTGGCCGAGCGTCGTAAAGCTGACGATCCTCGTTCTGTTCCTGATCGTCATCTTCTTTATCAGAAGACCCTGGTGCAGACTTCTATGTCCGCTCGGCGCGATATTCTCGCTGTTCAATCGCATCTCTGCATTCTTCCTTCAATTCAACGGCGACAAATGCACGCACTGCGAACAATGCCACAAGTTGTGTGAATACGGCATCCAGCCGGAAAAAAGCACAAACGACCTGCGCTGCATACGCTGCCTCGAATGCACCAAGTGCAGCCCGGACGCCCTTAATCTGTGTAGTATCTTCGAGCGTTCAAAAGACAGGGCCGATCAGCCGGCCACAGATAGCCATTGACCCTCCCTCCCTGTCGGCATGGTCACTAATTAATACTCCAGCGGAGCTCCGGCAGCTTCTTTTTGAGCCGTTGCAGATCCTGCTCGGAAACCTTGCAGCGCTCGAAGGAAATATGTTTTAACGCCGGCAATTCAGCAAGATGCTGGAGTCCGTCGTTTGTGATCTTCGCACTGGCCAGGCTGAGATTCTCAATCGCCTTGAGCTTAGAGATATGCATCAGACCTTTATCATTAATGCCGAGAGAAATATCTTCATCTTCATCCGGTATATTGGGGCTGATGATTAACCGCCTTAAACGACTCAGTCCTGATAGATGGGCAATGTCCACATCCGTAAACTCGGATTGGATCCAGTTCAAATCTAAGTATTCCAATGAGGACAGTCTACCTAAGGCCGCCCATTCTTCGCTGGTAAGCATCGGTTCGACAAGTGACACTTCTTTCAGACGAGGCAACTCAGCCAGTGCTGCAATGCCCTTGCCTGTGACTTGTGATCGGAAGATATCGAGTTTTTCCAGAGACTGCATATTCTTTAGATACGCAAGTCCTTCGTCCGTAAGGCCTTCACAAATGCTTAAAGATTTCAGTTTGAGCGAACCAGCCACTTTTTTCACAACTGCATCCGTATTGTAGCTGCCACCTTTTCTCCAACAATCAATGATAACATCTTCAAGAGACTTCATCTCTGACAGGATATCAAGCCCTTTTGGTGTCATGGAGCTTTCATCAAGCCGCACGTGTTTGAGCGAAGCCAGGCCTGACAGATGCACCAGACCGACTTCTGTGAGAGGAAAATCTAAGCGTAACTGTTCGAGTTTCGTGAGATCTTTCAAATGGACCAATCCTTCTTCCGTGACGCGAGTCTGCCACAAATACAGATCTTTAAGTTTCTTCATCTGCTTAAGGTGGCACAGGCCTTCATTAGTTATCTGTGTTTCTGCAATGTGCAGAGATTCCATCTGTTTCATACCCGCTAAGTACGATAATCCTTTATCAGTGATAGACGGATCGTATACAGACAGGTGCCGCAGTGTGGTAAGGTTCTTGAGTAGGCTAAGACCTTCATCACCCACTCCCCGGCTTAACAACAGTACCTTTAAAGAAGCGATCTTTCCCACATGCACCATGCCAGCATCAGTTGTCGGAGTATTCCAGAGAAAAAGGCTTTTCAGAGATGGAAGATCAGAAAGATAGGCCAGCTCATTATCACCCACATGAGTGCTTTTCAGGTTGAGACTTTCAAGTGATTTTAGGTTTTTAAGGTATTTCAATCCTGTTCCAAGTATGTTTGTGCCGTGAAGATCGATATGTTTCAGGCCGGTCAAATGAGATATGTGTCTTAGCTGGTCATCAGCGATCTCTACGCGGTAGCAATAAAGGATTGCCAGATCATCAGGCCGCAGCACAGACAACGGCGATAAATCATTACCAGCCTCTTTACTCAAAACAAGTTTTAGTACCTTACCTGCCGGCACCGTCACATCACTGGTAGCTTCGCAAAGCAGCTCCCAGCCCGAGAAATTGCTTGTTTCCCACTTGTCACAATCCATCACGTAAAGCATCCCCATGGATCGATCCGGTGGAAAATGTATAATGCGTGAATCAGCTTGTTCAGCCCCGGCATTAGTTGCAAAGCATAACAGCACAACAGTAATCCAGTTTGATCGTCGCATCGCTTTAACCTTTCATTTATTCACCTTTAACTTTTCATCCAACTCAACCAGGGCAAAACCTTCCGCCCGGACGATCTGGTCCTTGTCAGTTAGAATCAACCACGGCAGTGATTTTACACCCCAAGCGAACCGTATTTCTTCCTCATCGCCCCGGACCATTCCGACCGGGAAGGAGATGCTTTGGTCCTTGACCCACTTGTTGAGCGTCTCTTCATCAATCTTTGAGACCTGGATTGCTATAACGGTCACACCATTCTGTTTCAGTTCTTCTGCCTGGTGGACCAGTTGAATCACGGCGTTCCGTGATGGCCGCTGGTTCATGTCCCAGAAGCAAACCATGATCATCTTGCCTTTTGCTTGTTCTGGGGCCAAATCAATCTTCATACTGCCCAAGTCCGGCAGGGATTTGCCGGCCAGCGACGGTACAAGGGCTGATTTTCCGATGACTTCCAGTTCCAATACACCAATATCCAGAGGCTCATCGCTTCTGTCGCCCGGCATCTCGGGAATATTGAATGGGTGGGTTAGCACGCCGATTCTCTCGCCCCAGCGGCTCCGCGAATCTGTAGGCGGCCCGTAGGCGGTTAGATATACACAGTAGTCTCCGGCGGGAACATCTTCGGCGCGGAATGAGCCGTCTTCATCGAACTCCAGGGCTAAGATTCTATAGGAACTATTGGGTGAAGATACCCGCAAACGATGATTGGTGTATTGCCAATCGAATTTATCCTTAATCATATCGGGGATGACTACTCTGCCGATCACGGGACGCCCGGTCCCGCCAATTTGGACGCGATTCACCTGGCCCGGTTTGACTTCAACGCCTAAACTATGGCTCATGCGTCGAGCACGGTCGCCAATCGGTATTGCCCGTGTGACTACTCCCTCGCCAGGCAGAACGTGAGCAAAAGCAAAATGCCCGTACTTATCCGTTTGTACCTCATACTCAAAACTGATTCTTGGCTGTTCCGGTCCCCGGCGAGATTCCGGCAAGAAGGCGACAAGCTTATCGGCGCCGGGCCGTGCGCCGATTCGCAGTGTCCCTTCTATCCGCCCCCAGGGGGACACCGTAATGGTTTGTGATGCTGTGAAATCATGCGACGTAATCTTGGCGAATCCCTGCTCGCCAAGCACAATGATCGTATAGGTACTAACGGGCGGTTTAAAACGAAATCCACCATTTGTATCGGTCTTAAGGACGAGATTCTGCTCCGACGAGCGGGAGTCGATCTTGCCGTTCACGATTCCCAGCTCGTGCGTTGCTATCATCACATCGGCGCCCGGCAAAGGCCTGCCGTCAGGAGAGTGCACCTTACCTGTAACGACGGCGGCCTTGTCCAATTTGAAATCACGGACGATGTTGCTTTCCTGAATTTCACTTGGTCTGATGCGGTCTGATACGTCGGACTGATATCCCGCAGCATCGACGCGTATACGATAGGTAAATATCTCCTGCATGTATTCCATCTCGTATCGGCCGCCTGTGAATGTTCGGACACCGTGTTCCTCCCATTCTGGGGCTCGACCATCTTCATAATCAAATCCATTTGTCACCGTGAATTTATCTATCGGCCGGCCAGTTTGAGCGTCAATAACCGTACCGCGCACTTTTAATGTCGGCCGGAGCGTAATGTCATATTTGCGTTGGCCGGCTCTCATCACATACTTTTCAAGCGCCATATAGCCTTCTTTGCCTATGTCGAAGGTAACCTCGTCGGCCGGGGCGTCCGTTATCCTGAAGTTTCCCTCGGCGTCCGATTTGGCCACCAGATGCAGCCTTCTCCTGTTCCTGCGCCATTCCTCGGCACTTACCCAGGCCTCTTCAACGGGCTTGCCGGCCTGATCGGTCACCTTCCCTTCAATAATCCTGCCCGGCTCCAGGCGAATCTCAACCGGCGGCATACCAGCTATGATCGTGACGACTTTCAGGTCCGGTGCATATCCCGGGGCCTGCACGGTCAATGTGGCCGCGCCGGGTTTAGTGTTTGCCTGGAACTGCCCCTGGGCGTCGGTCTCAGCGAATGGTTTCGTCGAGCGCCACCAGTAACCTTCCGTATCATATATCTTTGCCCCGGCGATGGGATTGCCCCGTTTGTCGGTGACCTTGCCGGCAACCTCAAGTCCCGCTTTCATCACCATCACAGCACTCAAATCGCGCAGGCTTTCAATCGAGGGCTGCCGCGTGATAGGTAAGGGAATATGACTGGGTCGCAGATTGTCGCTTATGTAACCGGGATGTGTCAGGAAGATTCTCAATTCATTCTTATCGATCTCGGAAGGCATCTTATTAAACGTCCATCGTCCGGCTTTATCTGTTTTGATGTCTGTCTCAATAGTGTTAAAGATCAAAACTTCCACGTTGACATTCTCCGCAGCATCGGGATCGTCTATCCGATAATACACACCCACCGCCACTCCCTCGATCGGCTCACCCTGCTCTTCTCGAACAACGCCCCCGATTGTGGTGCTCGGTTCTATCGCTATAGTAAAGATCTTCGGTAATTCCGGCGGTGTCGGAATCCCTCTCCACATGATAAACAAAGGGACGAATCCTTCCTTAAGGGGATAGAGCCGCAGTGTTTCTATCTGATAATCAGGCAACTTGATCCTGCAGGAACCCTGAGAATCGGTCTTATAATCCCATGATTCCTGCTTCTTGTAATTCTCTGCGGAGACCCTTACCGTTAGAGTCACATCCGACAGCGGCTTTTTGGTCTGCCGGTGGATCGCATGAAATTCCATTACCTGTTCACCGGCCGTACTCTGAATATGGCTGTCCTGAACTATACTTGCCTGCCGGCCCTGAGCCCGGGCAGAGTTCGTAAAACTGATCAGCCCGAGACTAACGCACAGAATTGCTGTCCGATTTTTGCGCATACCTATTCCCCTATCATTACTTTGCACCACATCAGAACATCTGACTCACTCAATTTAAGCTGCTGTTTTTTTGTTGAAGATTGCTATTCCGGCAACAACAACAGCTATCACCCCAATGACCACAACTAACTTCAAGCCTCCACCCTTGACGGCTTGTGTTTCGCCAGTCGTCGAGGCTTCAATCTCAGCCGGACCGGCAGTAGTTGCAGGCGATACTTCGGCGACGACGGAAGGTTCGCTTACTGCAGTGCTCGGTTTGCCGGCGACAGCTATCGTGTATGGCTTGGTTTCGATCTTATACGGCCCGGCCACTGCGACAGTCGCTTTGAATGGTCCAGCCACGTTTTTGGGCTCTCGCCACGAGAGCGAACAGGTGCCGCCTCAGCCATACTGGAAGCTAAAGGTTCGGTCGTATGTGCCATCTTCGCTGCTGATACGCACCTTTGGAGCTTGCGGCTGAGCGCCGTTGCGTGTTAATACGATATTTTCGCCGGCCCGGCCTTTCATGCTGTGGCGAAAGGAATGCGTTCCCTCCCTTTCCGATGCATCAAGGGTAGCGACAATGGGCTCGCCAATCGAAAGTACGGCTTCCTTGCCCTCAGTTATATCGAAGATATTCTTCTCGCCAAGGCCGGTGCCTTCGAGTTTCCAGTTACTACCTTTTTCATCCTTGCGCTCGACGGCCCAGTCATAAACGCGATATTTTCCTATCGGCAGCGAAGCGATTCCCTTTTCAGGCTTGAGGATAAACAGTCCATTCTCGCCATTGGCGGAGAACTGCGTAATCGCCTCGGCCAGCCGAACACTCCCAAATTTCACATTTTCGGCCTTTGTGAGCTTTATACAGGCCCCATCCCGGGCGATTTCAGGCTGGTATATTGTTTCCTCAATTTTGATATAGTTGCCTGTAAAAAGCGTGTCTTGAACGCCCTGCTTGCTTATCCGTATCCGATCGCAATCGGCGGCATTTGCAGATTTGTCATTAAATGCACCGTTCACATTATAGTCGAAAAGTATGCAGTGCTTCTTTTCTCCACCCACGGTGATATCCCCCTCGTACCAACCGCCGGATGATATGTACAATCTATTATCGGCAGTGCCGTATTGGTAGGAACTAAAGTTCAAATGATATGTGACCGGCCCGTCTTCAACCTGGAAGATTACTTTCACAGGCCCGAAATATGCACTTCGCTGGTCAATTCGATATGCCGTTACAGCGGTTTCATCGTCGAGGCTGCCATTACCGTTTGAGTCGATATACAGCAAGTCATACGGCCCTTGTTCATGTGTGCGGTCCAAGGCTATCCAGAGCCAGCCGCTCTTGACCATAGGAGTGGGCCACTTGGTAAACAACTGGGTCTTGCCCTTGAATTGCGGCAGCTTCACACCTGTTGGCTTCTCAGGGCTTAGCTCTAATGCCGGCGACCCTACTTCGCCCAGTATCTGGCCAGCCTCTCGTGATGAGTGATATTGCAGCCACTGCTCCTGCTGTGCCGATATCTGCGATACCAGGATAAGCAGTCCAATTCCCACTGAGAGCTGAACGTAGATTCTCTTTCTCATTTTCGGAGCCTCCAAATACAGTCGATTATTTAGTTGGACGAAGAGCCAGCCTTTATCCTCTCCACGTATTATAAGACTTGATTCTTAGATAAATGTTACAGTTTTTTCTCAATTTTTGCAACATTTTTTATTTCATAAACCCTTGCCGGACCGGCACTTTTACGTAGAATTCTCTTTTTCGGGTATTTCTGTGCCGGGATTTTGATCATTAATCCGGCCGATATCAGCCTGTTGCGGAGCTTCAGGCTTCGCTTTTAGACGCAGGCACGCGTAAAATCTCTCGCGGAAAAAAGAACTCCTCAGCGCTAAAATCATGTAGGGCAGGTTAATTACGTATAAGAAGATCGCAAGTATTAGCCCCACTATTGATGCCATAAACAAAATTCTGGTAATCGGAATGGGAACCTTCTGAATGAAAAACGTAATTACATAAAACACAATCATGCTCGCAAGGCAGACAACGACCATCCAGACGGCCAGCCATAACAAGAATCGCACGGGGCCGTAGCGTTTTCGACAGCGCCGGCCTGCCAGTATGTATCCGAGCAGCATCCCCAATGCCAGCAGAGTAAGCATTGAAAGAGCCACCACGGCATCTTGTGAGAACCCAAACCCAAGATACGATACAATGCCAAGCAAAAAAAACATCGTAATCAGAGCTAAGGCCAGGAAAAAGGCTATCCATGGATTGAACCTGCAAAGCTCAGGTGCAAATAACCACAGAAACGTAATTCCAGCAATTAGAGAGTTAAACATCATGTTAAACATCTCAACATCCCCGGCAGAGCGAAAATCCATCATCTGTGTAAGTAGAAACCACAAGATTTTCATGATCAGCAAAGGCACAAAGATAAGCAGGATACGAGGAGTGCGATTTTTTTTGATGAGAATCAAGGCAGCAGCCAAAACAATCCATAACGCCAGGCTTGGCGTACTGTGATACCATCTCCAATTATAAACTGCCTCCACCCCCTGCTTCGGTCCCAAATCGCCTATATTAACAGAAGAAACAAACCTCAATTCACCGAAGGTCATTCGAGGTACTCGCCACGAGTACGAGCAGCCGCCGCCTCAGCCATATGCCAATTGGCCCGAGGCAATT
>Ga0114918_10005495_pt1 | contig 10874 bp, 11 predicted proteins | sample LantaG_FD_87015 | JGI IMG/M metagenome (GOLD analysis project Ga0114918, IMG submission 87015) | Deep subsurface microbial communities from Baltic Sea to uncover new lineages of life (NeLLi) - Landsort_02402 metaG | ecosystem: Environmental > Aquatic > Marine > Oceanic > Sediment | place... | reverse complement strand
TAATATTAACAGTATTTACAGTTATAGGAGGTCCTACAGGCACATCTTCCGTAAAAGGCCATTCTAACCCCGTACCATTCTGAAATAAATAATCTATATCATTACCAGTATCTGAACAATTATCCCCTATAGTAGTACAACCTGTAAGATTTAAAGGTACGCTAAATATAGTAGTTACATCAATAGAACCATTAATTGGTCTCCTATTTCCAGGCACAGCAGTAGAACCAATAGCAAAATCAGTATGAGTTCCTGAAGCCATAGTAGTGGTTAATGCACCATTTCTAGCAGATAATACTCCATTTACATATATAACTACCCCGTATGTCGCACCCCACCCTATAACTATGTGGCACCATTCCCCTACCACGCATGCAGCATTATCACTTGAGAACGTACCAGTTTGCACACCCCCCGTTTTTGTATAAAGTTCAAAAGAACATGTTGAATTTTTAATATAAATTTGATAATGCTCATCACCTGTATTTTCTTTCGTTGTCACACTTTGTGTAAAACCACCAACACAGTTATTAAATTTCATCCATGTAGATATAAAAAAATCATCATAATGAGTATCAAATAATGATGCATGTTCTAAATAATCAGTATTAGTATCAAAAGTAAACGCTTCACCTCTTAATCCTGATTGATTTACAACTACTCCATTATTTGTAAGATTATATAATCTATTCTCCATATCTATAGGATTACTCGTACCTTGTTTTAAATCAACAGCATTAAAAGTCCAAGATGATATAAAACCTATAGACCTATTAAGTTGCCATACATCGGAATCTTTACCAATATGTAATTCAGCATCTTCACAATAATCAAATTCAACTACATATTTATTAAGATAATTAGTATATTTTTTAGGATTTCTTACAACACCACAATCAACCCATACCTTATATTTTTTTATCATTTCTATTTCTACTTTCATCACCGTTTCACTATCATACCAGTATCCTAATAAATTACTATCAATATCTAAATCATCTGATAATGCTACGCTTTTATCTTTAGATTTTTTATATTTTATTGCTCCGTCATAAATTGTAGAATTAACAATCTCAAGTAACCTTTCGTTCATAAGATTATCTTCAAGAACAAAATCTTTATCTTTTTCTTTTATATCTTTTGCAGTAACATTAATAATTAAAATAATAAAAATTAAAATATTCAGAAATGTTAGTAATAATTTTCTTGTTTTCATAATCCAAAAGGCCCCCATACTGCCGATAATATTAATAATAAAGTTGGTGCGGATATTATTGATAATGCTAATGATAATTTACTACCTATTACTGGAATAAATAATATTCCTGCATGTACTAACATAAATACTAATAACCAAATTATAGTTTCAAAAATCTTACCATATATTGCAACACCGTTAAGTTCAAAAGTATTAGCTTGAATATCCCAATGACTAGATTCATTAATATTCAATACTATTATTTTATTATCTATTGATACTTGATCGTCCATTACAGGTTTAAAAAATTCTAAATAATTAAAAGTTGGACTTGATACTTTATTACTAACAATATAAACATTATGATAACCTTGTTCGTATACTTTAATACTAGCTTTTCCTTTTATATACTTACCCCAAAAATATACCCTTTCATCTACCCCTGGCTTACCTAAAAGGTTTTTATTACTTATCAAATTAGAACCTGGTAACATTTTATTAAAACTATATAACATTCCTTGGGTATCTACCATAGATTCTCTTAATATGCCTAAGTTATTACTACCACTTAAATTACCTGCGTAAACCAAATAAATATAATCAAATTCATCAGAAAATAATATAGGTTCCATGCTTCCGTTCTTTAATGGTGTTTTATATATAGAAAAATTAACATAATACGATTCTCTAAATCTCATTTGAGCAGTTTGTGATACTGAACAAGAAACAAAAGTTTCATTTGTATGTATACTAATAGTAATATCTACATCTTCCGAAATATTAGAGGTTAAACCTAAATTCCATTGACTATTAGAAACATCATAAGTCATAGTATAATTAACAGTATCTACCAATGCAGTAGCGAAAGCGTTTTGTTCCTGGGTAGTATTAAGATTACTTGTATCAGCATACAGATAACAACTATCATTAATACTACAATAAGGAGTTACAAAAGTCATCATCTGTATACCATTATCATTACAAGTACACGTAGAACTTGTACCATTATCAGTAGGTAAAGTAAAATTAGTACCACAACTATTATTATCCGTATAAAGTAAAGACGTTGTGAAATTTGCATCACAATAACCATTAGACGGTATCCAGTTTTCTTCACAAGATAATTCTATAAAATTAACATCACTAACAAACGCCAAATCAGTATCATAACATAAAACATTAATAGAATAATTACCAAAAGGATAATCAGTATAATTTATTTTAGTAGTGGTGGTGAAATTTTCATTTATTGTAGTAGTATTTTCTAATCCGCAATTAATATCAATACCTGAACAAACATATATATCATCTATTAATAATACTTTATTATTACTATTAAAACCTAACCAATTAGATGATAAATTTTCAGTAGGTGTCCATAATAAATATTTTTCATTTAGATATATTGATGCATTACCTTCAGAACGTTTATCAGTTATAACTATCCTATTCCAACCATTAGTAAAATTACCTTCACTTACATTTCTACCCTCATTAAAAAATGCAGAATTAGTAGCATTATCAAAATAAAATATAAATCTTCCATTATATAGCGTAGTTTCTACACCTGAATCCTCATACCATTTCATATAAAATGAATAAGTATAATCATTTGCAATATTACTATATTCATCAGATAAAACATTTTGTGCTACTTCATCATTAATTTCTAAACAATAATTACCATTAAAGCAATCAGTATTATTAATATTATTAGATGTGAAAGGAGTACCTATATATTCCCATAATCCTATACTTTGATCTTCAAAAGTTTCAGATATTTCATAAGGAAAAACTTTAGAAAAAGTAGCATTACAATAATCTAAATTATCATCAGAATCATACGCAGTGATATTAATATTTTTATTATCATACCATTGCGTAGTATTAGTAGCAGGATAAGTTATATTTACTTGAGGTGGTACATTAATTAATTCATTTTGTAATTCTGCAACATCAAATAATACATAAGATGCACCAATACTAATACTTTCTCCCGTACCGACAGTAAGATTTAAATCATAATTATTAGTAGTCGTACTATTAGTATTAGAATACATAAATACGGTTGCCCTATCAGTATTACCAGATAAATATCTTTGATATAATGCGCTTGAATCACCATTAAAATACATCTTTAATGCAGGAGTTTGTACTCCTGTCGTACTACTAAAAGAACTACTAGATACTACTTCTGTAGAATTTCCTGATTTTAAAGTACGTCCTGTTATACTAATAAGTTTATGTTCTCCCACGCCATAAGTACCACTATTTAATAATCCTATATTAGACTGAACAGTTTTATTTTCACTATCTATCATAGATATTAACAAAGCATTAATATTTTGTTTCACAAATACACCATTACTATTATTACAAAATAATTTATATGTGATATTTCCTGTTTGATTAACAGTATCTAACGTAATTAATCCAGTAGATCCTAAATCAGAAGAACTTGATAAATATCTTTTATATTTTCCAATAGTAGTATTTTGAGGATTACGTAATTCACAATATAAAGTAGTAGTGGCAGAAGCGTTAATTAAATTATGTAATTCTATATATACACTACCATTTTTAACATTATTTATCGTAACATTATATAAATTTGATAAAGTTAAAAAATTACCCGTGACATTAAAATTATTATTTTCATAATTAATAAAACTAGAATTTAAACCCCTTGATGTAAGGGTATGCAAACCAAAATTTTGTATTATGACATTTCCAACTCCTTCTTCTCTTGCATAAAATTTAATATTTATTATATTTTGTGCATTTTCGTATAATAAATAAGAACTTGATACTCTTATATCGTTTGGTCCATTTATACTAGCAAATTTAGAATCAAATTTAGTAACGCCATTAATGTCCATTCTAAAATATAAAGAACTTATACCTACTGACGGAGATGTACGTTTAGCTTGTAAACCTCCTCTAAACATTAAATCTCTCAAATCTCCTATCGTAACATTTTGTTCAAATATTAACTGATAAGTCGATCCTGATATTGTTTTATTTCCAATATTAGAATCAAAATGTTCTATCGCAGTATAATCTACTGAATAAACAATACTAAGAAAGATTAACATTACAAACATAAAAAGTAATATTTTTTTATTCATCTTCGTAAAAACCTCTCTTTACTATCTTTACTCTTAATTTGTATCATTAAAAATACTGCATACATCATCCCAAGTATGACAATTCCTATGATGAATGGTAAGAAAGCGTTAGATAATGTCATGAATAAATATACTATGCCTTCAAATAAATAACCTATATTCATTATAAGTTCGTCTAAAACTTCAAAAGCTATATCTACCATTATACTCGCCCTCTTCTTCTTTCTTCAGGATTTAATGTATCTTTCATAAATATACCTAATCTAAACATTAATAATATTAACATAACTATACTAGTACCTAAAATGATAAGAGAATAATATATTGGTGATAATTGTTTAAGATATTGTATAGTAAAGTCTATAATTTTTAATACATCATCCCCGATGGTGTATATTTTCAAACTATCTGATACATCTATCCAACCCATTTTTAACCTATCTCGTACCTAATTTTGCTATAATGTTTGCAATAACGACCCCAATTACAACCACGAATGAAAATATGAACACTAATATGAATGCACCTAATAATCCTGCACTAAACATTGATGAAAAAAAACCATATATCGCACTAAGTCCATCAGCACCAAATTGTATAGCACTTTCATCGTATTCACTAAATATCGGCATATCATAAATAATATTTAAACATATATTTAACCTTTTCTATTTTTTGATAGATTTAACATCAATCTCGTCCTTTTTTGGCTTATCTTTCAAGAAATCCAAGAAAAATAACCAACCAATAAACTTTAATATTGTACGTAAAGGATTAAATTTAAATCCGAATAAAGCAAATATCACAGGTAAAATTATTAAAAATAATAAAAATATGAATAATACTATAAAAACTACTATTATGAATATAATTATGAAAGGTATTACTGTTGCTGCACCCTGGAACTCCACACATTGCTCTATGGCAAAAGGAAAAGTTAATACAAGCGCATCATGTAATAATAACCATTCAAAATCATCATTTTTTAATATTTCAGGATTTTCTGAACACTTACCGCATCTACCATCATAATCAGGTTCTTTTTCATTAGCATTTTTAATATTATCATAACATGATCCCCAACATTTTTCAGACCATCCTACAGTAGCATTAGGATTATCACTACCTCCCTCATCCCAATCATCAACACCATCATTACATAATCCATTAACAGTATATATAATTTCAGAAGTTCCCCCACTTCTTTCCTCAGACGATAATAATGCTATGGCCTTAATATTACTACCTGAATCATTAATTCCCATTACAACTGATTGACACTTCGTTGTAAGATAAGTATTATTATAATCCCATACCCCATCACCATCATAATCTAATAAATATCTAACATTATTATTATTTGCGCCTACATAAGAAGTATTAGTACAAAATTTCACAGTGGCAAACTTATTAACAGAAAAATCATCATTTAATTGTTCTGTACCTTGATATGCAGTTATAACAGTAGTTAATTGATTTACTGGTACTACTACGGGTATTATTAAATCATCACAGTACCATACACTATTAAACCAAAAATCATAACATAATTCTATTCTTGCAAAATAAATTCCTGATTCTATTACGGGATATATAAAACTATTATTAACAGACCATAACCAAAAAGTTTCAGGAAATTTAGTATCAGCACCACTCATAGTACCTTCATAAATTTTCATCAAATCTAACGTATTTTGATTATAATATCTAATTCTAACTTTATTTTGTGGATAAACATATTGTTTAGATTCTGCATAATTATAAGCAGTAGGTATATCAGTTATAGAAAAATTATCATTAACATAACAAGGAGTATTATATTCACATGTGACAGGATAATTTATATTAAAATCTAACCAATTTCCTATGATAACTTTTTTAGAAATATCATAATAATCACTATCACTAATAAATCCATCATAAACCTGTTCACTATTAAAATCTATAATGTCATAAACATCATTATCTATATAAGGTTTAATTCTTATAGTGGTAGAATCATTATAATCTTGACCATGTGCAGATATATCCATAGAACAACTATATTCAGTACCTGCGTCATAAATGCCAGTATCATCGTCAGTTGTTAGTGCTTCACCAGGTGTTATAAAAGTACATTCATAACCTAAATAATAATCTCCTTCAGTTTCCCATGTGATTTCAATACTACTAGTATCTTCATTAATGGTTACGCTATCGCTAGATAATGTATAATCAGTAACATCTGTAATACTTGATTTAAGTTTAACATTTCTAAATTGTATAGTATAAAACGGTCTGCTTCCTAAAGATTCTTCCGCAATAGCATTACAAGAGTCATCTACAATTTCAGCAGTAACAAATTCAGTAGATGATAATAAACTTATAAGATTTTCAGTATCACTAAAAGTACCTGTGCAAGTAGGTCCATATGCTGCACATTCTATTGTTGCGGCACCATTACATACGTCCCATATACCATCATTATCATAATCATACACTACGCAATCAGGACCGCCATCACTATTATATTGTGTATAAGTTGGTTTTTGACCGAAAGTGGTACCATTGTTTAATAGGAAATTATCATCAGTATCAGCATCAGCAGGATCACTCGTAATACTAAAAGCTACAAATTCACAACTACCACATCTATTATCATCATTACATATATCGGTTTGACATTCACCTTCAAAAATATTATTACAATTACCAACATCAACATTTAAATCTATAGTACAAGGATGATCGTTACTATTATCAGTAGCTTCTATATTAGTATTAGCACTATATTCTTCATTATTAGCTTCTTCAACATCACATCTGACATCCCCTAAAGATAAACTTAAAGGTGCCAGACTATAACTTAATCCTAAGAAATCACTAGCCATATCAATACAATTTTCTACATAAATATTTAACCATGCTCTATCTCCATCACCATTTATGAAATATCCTTCTAAATCAAAATCATTACTACGGGAACCATCACAATCATGTTTTCTAACATCAATAATATACCATGTTTCAGCATCAGAATCTTCTTGTGTAACATTATCAGGATCAGTATCAGCACATTCAAAAGATTTAAACCACGTAGTTACTTTATATGCTGTACTATCCTCCATATTAAAATTTAATACTACATCTAAATCAATATCACGTTCAACTGTAGTAATTGAAAGAGTATTTAACATGTAACTTAAACATGCCCCTTCTTCAGGATTACCGAATATATCTTCAGAAACCCAACATCTATCACCTTCAAATACCCCATCATTACCACCTTCATTCTCTTCATCGTTCCATTCAACACAAATCATAGGTTCATTAGCACCTACTCCACTTATATTAAGATCAAATAATCCTGTATTTTCAAAAACTACTTTATCATTCAAAGTACCGTTTTGATATTGAAACGAAGTACTACCATATTTATCCTGATACCCTAAAGAAAATGAGTGGGCAGCTTCGGGGAAAGAGGTGAGAACAAGAAGAACCCCTATAACTGCCCACAGAAAGATAGGTGGTTTTTCAGATTCATTGTTGTGTTTCGTTCTCATCCTCTGCATCATCATCATCATTTATTATCAATCCGTTTTGTTTACCTTGGCCCATTGCAAGATTAAACATTTGTTGCATACTTTTAGTCATTCCTCTTATATATTGGTGACACCACTTAATATGCTTTATGTTTGTATAAAAATTATCTTTAGTGAAATCATCATCACAACTTAAATTCAACATCTTATCATAATTATCTAAGATTTTTAATGTATCAGACATATTTTTAAGTTTACTATTTAGCATCATTTTAGATATTTTATTCATGTTTATACACTCCTTGTACGTATACAATAATTATTAATAGTACAAATATAAAAGAAGAATTAATTAATAACTCACCTATTGAAAATGAACCAACTAAGAAATTTATTATTGAGAATACGTATAATGATATTACTAAGAATAAGTTAGGATTTAAATATTTCTTCAAGAATTTATTTTTATTTTCTATATCAACCATCTGTTCTAACACCAATATTATTTTTTCTCATAGTAATTTTCTCATCAATATTAAATTCATTATAACCATAATTATTAGCTAACGAGTTTAATAACTTTTCAATTTTCTGTGTAAACTCTTTCTCCCCTCTTTGTCTTAACATTCTATATATTTTCATTAATTCTCTTACATCAGTATGCATATCGAAAGAATGTAAACCATATCTCCCTACTATTTTTAAAGGATATAAATGAAAATGATGCGGATTAATCACTACTAACTTCACCCGTTTTATCATGATATAATAACCAAGCGTTAGTAACTACAAAATCTCTCTCTTCATTAGTTAAATTATTAAACAATTTATAAGCTATAGTTTTCAATACTTTCTTCTCAAATTTAGGAGAATTTATTACTTGAGGATGTTTAAGTAATTCTTCAGACATTTTATCAAGATTAATAGTTTCTTTATTATCTTGTCTTAAAGTTTTTTCAATAAACTCATCCTTTTTAATATTATAATCATATTCTAGTTCAAAGAAGTTTTTAGTTGAAGGTATACGTACCTGAATGAATCCTATACAAATATTGCTTCTAAAAACTGCTGCACACGTTATTCTCCTGGAAACATTCTTCGCAAATACTAATAATCTATAATATATTGTTTGATTTTGATGTTTTGCTACTGCCCTACATCTACAAAAACTTAATCCTGCTTTTCTACAACTTTCAATCATTTGGTTAAGATCATTCTCACTTCTTACCGATCCAACACCATAAGTTTTAACATCTTCATCAAGAACTTTAATAGTAAACTTACTTTTTTCAGGATTATCTGCAATATCATCCAACATAGTCCTTTGTAAATAAAAAATATCATCAGAACAAAAATCAGGCCAATTCTCTAAACAGAATGCTAACATTAAAGTAGATTTACCTGAACCTGTATCACCTTCAACCTCTATCTGCATATGGTCAGGGATAACTCCATGAGTTTTTCTATCAATCTTATCATAAACCTCTTTATTAATGATATTAGGTTTTGTTAATATCCTCTGATGAAAATTTTTATCGACTGATGCCCAAATTTCTAAATCTGTTAAATCAGCATCATCAAGTTCCATGAAATCACACCAATATTCAGGAACTTCACCATTTTCTTTATAGAACTTCTTTTTAAAATCCACCCATGATTCTTTTACTTTTGGAACATTAACTAATTTTAACATTCTAGTAACATATTGATCCCTAGTTTCCATATTACACACTTGTTTCGTGTATATCAAATTCAAACATATTTTTAGGATCAATAGTATTAATTATTTCAGATAATACATCATTCATCTCAATTCTAAGACCAAATAAATAGTCTTGCGTACGTTTCTCATCTCTTTTGATATACTTTTTTATTTTTTCAGTCATTTTAGTAACTTTATCTTTAATTTTTCCTTCTGAAGATTTAAAATTGTATAAATTGCACACTATCTGCATATTTGAAGCTAATAAACTAAAATCCTTTTCATCTATTATTTTCTGCGCTATAATCCACACTCTCTGTTGGTCAGCATCACTTAATCCCATACTTAGTCCTCTTCAAATTTATTATCATCTTCTCCCACATTATCTAAACAATACTCTTTCATTTTTTTCCTCGTAATCTCCTAACACGTTTTTGTTTAGCTTCTTTTTCTTTTAATTTTCTTAATGCGGTTTTCTTCTTCTTAATACTTTTAATTTCTTCAACATCTTTCATATCATTACTTGATTTAATATCAATAAACATTTCAACTTTCTTAGTAGGAACTTGTTTTCCTGTAGTAGTAGAATAATATCTTTTATATATGACAGGTTGTTGTTTAATTTTTCTACCTCTAACAACTATAAAATAATAATCAGCAGTTTCTCTTAATGGAATGCCTTTTCTTTGTTTATTAGTATCTTTAATGATAATATCTTGTTTTAGTGATTCAAGAACATTTAAATATTTAGAATTAGATTTAAATTGTGTAACTATAATATCCCAATCCTTTCTATCTTGAGATTTAAGAAATCTTAAATTAGGATCATCAGTAACAGAATTTATAATATAATCTCTTATATCTTCATTAGTTGTCGGAACATTATTTTTATTTAATCCATTATAATCAACATACTTATTCATTCTTTCTTCTACATACGTAGGAGTTTTAGAACCTCTAGAATTGTATTTTTTCACATTACTATTAAGTCTACGTTTTTCTGATTTCAAAAATAATTTTTTATTAACCATACTAATCCCACTCTTTTAAAAATGATGATGTTGTAAGACTTCTTTTACAAATCCTACAACATCAAATACCCCTGTACTTAATAGCACATATAATAATATGTTTAAACATATATATAAATGTTTCTAATGGGTCATAGTTAAAACTGTTAATGTTAAATCATAAATTGTATCGAGAATGCGCTTTAAATCAATTCTAAGACACTTAAATATATTCCCCATACGCATCAGGGTTTTCTTTTAAATGTTGCCTAGCAACTTCTCTTGATTGACTGATAGATAGTTGCGGATGTTCTT
>Ga0114918_10005492_pt1 | contig 10880 bp, 12 predicted proteins | sample LantaG_FD_87015 | JGI IMG/M metagenome (GOLD analysis project Ga0114918, IMG submission 87015) | Deep subsurface microbial communities from Baltic Sea to uncover new lineages of life (NeLLi) - Landsort_02402 metaG | ecosystem: Environmental > Aquatic > Marine > Oceanic > Sediment | place... | reverse complement strand
TCTTCAAGTAGTTCTTTTATTGCTTCTTTAGGGAGTTTTGATTCTACATTAGATATTGCATTGGCTATGATTCCTTTGCGTGATTATGAAAATGATAAGAGTCTTTGCGAAAAAGTAAAAGAACTAAAAAGCATATTGCCTGTAAAAACACCTATAACTTTTAATTCAACCAATTATAAAACATATATTTATATTGAAATAGTTGATGGCGAAGAAATGTTTGTAATAGATACTTGTAATAATCATCCGTTTTCTGAAATTGAAGAGTTTAGATTTGTCCCAGAAGATTTTGAAGATAAGATGGAATACGACGAAATTACTCTTCGTCAAACATATTATAACATAGAACTTGATTTGTTATATGAAGAGATTCCATATAACGGAAAGAAAGTTTGTAAAAAAATATGTAATAAACATTATGAATGTTATGTTAAGTTAGTTGATGGTCCAGATAAGGGTAAGGTTGTATGTGCATATTGTTATTTTGCAGAACGAGAAAAGAAAAAACCGGTTGAGCTATATTTAAAAAAATGTATAGCAGTTGTTGATTTTAATGATGTTTCTCAAATAGTAGAATTAAATAATCTTTGGAGAAGTGCTGTTGAATTATCTAAGCGAATAGAGACAGCTGACGAAGATCAAAAAACTAATCTTCGTATGTCTGTAGAAAATATAATTGAAGATCTAAAGGTCTCTCTTATTGGAAAATAAATTCACAAGGAAGTAAAAATGAAAATGCGTAATGGTTTTGTTAGTAATTCAAGTTCGGCTTCATTTGTTGTAATGAGAGCCCATCTTAATTTACGTCAGGTTGATTCTATTCTTAATCTCAAAGAAGGATGGGATATTTTAGAGCAGACCATTGATGGAATAGAATACATCAAGGGTAATACTATGATGGATAATTTTGGCATTGAGGGATTTATGGAAAGAATTGGTGCCAGAAATGTAGTGATAATTGAAAGTGATAATTGGTCTGATGGTGATGAAATTTACGATAAGTTTGCCTCTAATGTTGGTGAAGATATTGGAAATGAAGATTTTTGGCAAACTTATGGAGAAAGAGAACTTGATTGGAAGCAGATCGCAAGAAGATTAATGGCTGTTGTTCAGTTTTCATCAATGGAGCTAAGTAAGGATTTGCCGCATCACCCAGCTTCTCTTTTGTTGAATGCTGAGACCTACGCTATGCAAAATTGGCAGTTTGTACATAAAAATATGAAAAGTCGTAAAGAAATAGAAGAAGATGGTGATTGGGATCCTCTTGGTATTAAAGATGCATGGAAAAAAACGATAGAAGAATATCCTGATTTAACACCGCAAGAAATAGCTAAAAAAATTAGAAATAAAAGAAAAAGAGAACTAGAAAAGGATGACGATGAAGACAGAGAATAGATATGTTTATAAGATTGGAAAGTCTCATTTTGTTATAGAAGAATCCGAAAAAGGTAAGATGTGTGCTGGTAATGGATACAACTTCATTTTCGACAAACAAAATGGAAACTTTGCAAGGTGGGGTATTGATTTAGACGACGATCCTCCCTTCAGTCCTATTGGTCCAGAGATTCTAGATTTAGAGATATCTGTTCATGGTTGTAGCATGAATTGTAATTTTTGTTATAAGGGAAACACTAATGAACAACCAGTTAACATGACTTTGGATCAATTCAAATGTATTCTGGATAAGTTTCCCAAGACACTTACTCAGATTGCTTTTGGAATAACCGATCTTCAAACAAATCCTGATTTCTTTAAAATGATGGAATATGCTAGAGAGAATGGTGTAATTCCAAATTTCACAATGACTGGTATTGATTTAAATATTGATTTAGCGAAAAGGATTGTCGAGTTAGTTGGCGCAGTAGCAGTGAGCGCATATTCTCATGCAAAGGATGTAGGATATAATACAATCAAGATGTTAACAGATCTTGGACTGAAACAAACAAATATGCATTTAATGGTTTCAGAACAAACTCTTCCGTTTGTTTATGAGGTTATTAATGACATTCAGACCGATGAGCGTTTGAAGAATTTGAATGCTGTTGTCTTTCTTGGACTGAAGCCAAAGGGAAGATCGAAAGGACATTATAATCCACTTGAGGAATCTAAATTTGTTGAGCTTTGTGATTTATGTATGGAAAAAAATATTTCATTTGGATTTGATTCATGTAGTGCTCCGAGATTTGAAAGATTTGTTTTGGCTTCAGATTTGAGTGATGCTAGAAAACAACAACTTCTATCTGTCTCTGAAAGCTGCGAGTCTGGTCTATTCTCCGCATATGTTAATGTGAATGGGGACTACTTTCCATGCAGTTTTTGCGAGGGAGAGGATAATTGGACTGACGGAATATCGGTTTTGAAGTGTGATGATTTTCTACGAGACATTTGGTATAACAAACAAGTTATTTCTTGGAGAAGAGAACTTGTAGAAAGTAGCTGTAATGGTTGTAGGAAGTGTCTTGTTTTTTCAGAAATAAATTAAACCCACATCTATTTCGACAATACATATCAAATTAAATATAGATATAATCATTTTAGACTGACCTCTAAAAAGGGTATTCGTGTGTATAGGATGTAAGGTTAAAAAGGGGGAAGAATGAAGCTGATTATTGATATTGATAATGTAGTGTGTAATTTTGTATATGCCATGATTGAATATATTAATTTTAAATTGAGCAAAAATTTTAAACCTAAAGATGTAACAGTATGGGATTTTGTTGATAGCCCCCGTATTGACATTGAATACGATCATATGATGGAATTATTTAATGAGTTTTTTGGTTTAAAACTATGGTCCAACGTTCCTCTTTATCCTGATACCAAAGAGATATTAAATTGGATAGCTAAGAATCATGAATTTATTTATTTAACCAATCGTCCTCCAGAGGCAGAACAAAATACGATAGATTATTTTGAACATCATAATTTACCATATTGTGCTACTCATGTTTTAAGATCATACGAAGATGATGTGTGCTCTGGATCAATAACATTTATTAATGGGCATAGAAAGGCAGAATTCGCTAAAATAATTGGCGCTGATGTTGCCATAGAAGATAAACCAAAGACTGTCCAAGAATATTTAGATGAGGGTATTCATGTTGCTTTAAAGGTTGAGCCGTATAATGAGTGGATTAAATATGATGATTCAGACGGCAAACTTCATAGATGTAAAAATCTAACAGAGTTTAAAGAGTTGGTTACTAGATTAGAAGGAGAAAAATGATGAATCCTAAATTTATTGTATTTGAAGGAATTGATGGTTGCGGAAAAGGAACCTCTATTGAATTTGCAAAGAAAATGCTGGACGAAAGAAATATTCCATATGGTTGTGTAAGAGATCCTGGAAAAACTAGAATCGGAGAAAAGATTCGAGAGATTCTTTTGGATCCAGAACACGAAGAGATGAGTAGAGAAACAGAACTTCTTTTGTATGTAGCCGCTAGAGCTCAATTGCTAGCCGAATGTATTGAGCCATTGTTGGATAGTGGTAGATTCGTTCTTTGTGATCGATTTGACCTTTCTACTTTGACTTATCAATATATTTTTGGTGGTTGGGAAGATGAAGTTCCTATTGAGACTACTACCAGGATTTTTGTTGGTCAGCGTAAAAGTCCAGACCATTATATTCTTCTCGATGTTCCTGCTGAGATTGGAAAACAGAGAGTAGGCAAGAACAAAGACCGACAAGAGAAGAAAAGCTGTGAGATTTTTGAAAGAGTACGTCAGCGGTATTTAATGTATGCTAAAAAATTTGATAATGTTACTGTTGTAGATTCTTCTGGTACTATAGAGACGATGTTAGATGGTGTAGAAAAAGCTATGATAAATATTTTGGAAGGCTAATAAAATGACAGATGATTTTCTAAACACGCAACAGTTACGAGAAATTGGAGCTAAATATGTTTTTGCTTTGATGACGAATATTATGGTTGGAGATACACAAAATAGGATGTCTCGTATTCCAAAATATATTATCACAAAGCATACTGTTGGTTGGACGGATATGGAAATTAAAGATGCTCCAGAAGCGGCAGTAATTCCATTTTATGTTTTGAGTGGTTTTGAGATTATTCGAGCAAATGTTCAATTGGTCGATTTAAAGCTTCTAGAAAAGCTATAAAATATTCCTACCTAATTATTTGATATCAAGAACAAATTGTGGTATATTCACGATAGAGATTGTCATTTTATTTTGATGATTTTTCTATTGTTGATAGGATAAAATTCCAGATTCTTTTTGGAATTTGGTTTTTGTCTTTATTCTACAGATAGAGAAAAAGTCTCTGTTGTAGAAGGGAAAGATACCAGTGGATTCATATATCGTTATGCGTAAACGATTTGCAAACAATTTCCGCCAAGTTGTGGATTTTGGGCTAGGGCGCACTCGTGACCCTAGATGTTTGCGTATTTCTTCCGTTTTATTGATGAATGCTTCTCGAATTGTCTTGAGAGAATTCGTAGACAATATAGATTTTCGTTTGAGAAATGCTGCTAAAGATGTACCAATTCTTCCGCATCCCGTTACCCCAAACAGTTATGAAAACTTTATTCAAGGTATGAACGGTATGATTACATCTTTGAATACATTTTTTCAGGCGGAGCCAAGAGAGGGAGAGGATATTGGATCTATCGTTGAGGTAGTTGAGTCTCTGTTGGAAGTTTTGCAACAGATCAAAAAAGTTTCTGGTTTGGTAGTACAACAGGGCAAAAATCAATATCGGCTTTTTTCTGACGAGAAGATTAAAAAGATTACCATTGAGTTTTTAAAAGAGCTTGAAATCAAGAATATTCAGTCTCTTTTAAAAAAAGATATGGTTAAAAAAGAACTTGAAAACGAAAATAATACAGATATTCTTAGAGATTTCAACAATGCCTTTAGAGAGATTTTAAAAAATCTTCAAGCTGTAGATCGTGATATGGATCGTAAGATAAAGAACAAAGTTCCAATGTTAGATGCTTCCGAAAAATACAGTGAGTTGAAGTATGCATCTGAGGGAGAAGTAGCTTGAGAGATACGTTAAGATTTGCCAGTAAAGCAGAAGCTATTGAAGCTCTAAGAGAACTTACAGGAGCTAGGATTATTATTGCTATAGGCAAAAAGAAAAGCATTTTAGATCGAATAAAGGGTTGGGTGAAAGAAAAATGGACTGGTTTTCGAGAAGTTGATTTAGATGTTTTGTCTTCGGCTATTTCGATGGTGCGTTATAATAAAAAAGGAAAAGTTTTAGAAATTACGTTTAAAAAACGTGGAACGTATCAATATTCAGGCGTTCCGGAAAGACTTGTAGAACAATTTCTTTCTGCTAGATCTAAGGGTAAATTCTTCAATAGGAAGATTAAAGATAGATATACATATAAAAGAACAGCATCTCAAAACAGAAGAATGAAAATAGCAAGTCAACTTTCAAGGGCAAACTTTGTAGGTAGGATGCTTGCAAAACAGGGGATGCTAGAAAAATATGAAAGCGTTAGTTGAGTTTCATTCGGGCTCATGGACTCGAATTAAAAGACGCTTGATTCCCCATTCTTTTGCTTCTGAGTGTGTTTCAAATCTTACATCAATACGATTGCCTTTGATTGCTCCTCCAATATCATCACATAAAATCCATGAACCATTATTATTTGGCCCTCTTAAATAACCAGGAATATCAATATGACTTCCTAAAGGAATTAGCTTTGGATCGATTGCTACTCCTGCTGTTTTGGCCGAGGTTCCTGTTTTAGTAATTCCTGGACTTCCTTTCCCGCAACATATTTCGCAAGGACAATATGCCGTTGCTGTTACCCAAATTTTGTAAGGTGATTCTTTGGTGTCGCTGTCGGCAAAGATAAAACCACTAAGAAGAGTTGAAATAACGAGTATTGCTATAGAAGATTTCAGATAAACATTCATCCTGTTTCCTCCTTCTAATATCGTCTATATTAAATTTTAACCAAAATATTTCAATAAACACATTCCTATGTCTATATTTCCGACTATACATAATTTCTTTCAATGATTATCCATTTTTTTGTTATATTTAGTTCTATAGTTAAGAGAGCACCTAAATGCTTAATTGATGTGTGTTATAGATGTAGGAGCTTATTATAATGGCAACAAAGAAAAAGAAGCACAAGGGTGGAGGTCGTTGGATTCAAGAATTAAGTACCGATGACTCTGTAGAAGAGCAGGAAGGTACTTTTTCAGGTGATAATTCGGCTGAAGAGATTGCTATTGAATTAAAACGTAAAGCACCAGATTTTCAAGCTGCGGTAGGAAAGATTACTTTATATCTTAATCGAGCAGGCAAGAGACTGTCCGAAAGCCGAAGAAAAGAATTAAATAGAGTTAAGGCTCTTTTGCGTGAAATGTATGACAGAAAAGACCGTCAAAAAGCCAATAAGAAGAAAACTAAGAAGAAAACCAAGAAGAAGGCATCAACATCACGTACGAGAAGTTCTTCTATAAAAACTGCTGCTAATTATATGAAGTGGGTTGACCCAAAAGATCCACAGAAAACTGAACATCTTGGAGATCAATATCTTGAATTATTACTTTTAGATGACAATGAACTTAAAAAGATGGGGAATAGACGCAATATTAACATTAAACCGAAAGCAATGAAAGAATATAAAGAGTGGTTATTAGAGTTGTTTCGTCAAGAAGTTCCTTATCCAGACCCGCATACTCAAGAAGAAGAAAAAGAAGATATGGAAATCATTAAGAAGAAGATGAGCGAAAGGGCTAGATCTAAAAGAAACATTCCCGTTTTCGAGCCGGGGGTTGGGCCAATATTAGTTCCAGAGGGTGAACCACTTTTTATGACTTTTGCAAGTGATGTGGAAGCTTTGCAATTTTTATCGGATTTAACTAAGGAGAAAATTATTGTGGCTAAAGGAAAAGTAGCTAAAGGAAGAACGTGTCCCGAGTGTAAAAAAGGTGTTGGTCCAAATGGATATTGCCTTACTTGTAAAGACCAGACAATGGAAAACATAATGAAAAAGAAAAAGGAAGCGTCTGAGAATTTGATTTTTGCAAGTAATGATGAAGCCATTCAGTATTTGGCAGACCTTACAGGAAAGAATATTCAGGTTGCCGAGTAAAATGTTATAAATTTTAAAAATCAACTTGGGGCCGTATTTGAGTGCGGCCCTTTGTTGTATGTAAAGGTCAATATAAATGGAATTTATTTGTACATGTAGCGGACAGACTCTTTGCTGGAGTCAAATCGGATTTTTGACTATAGCAATAATTTCTATGTTGTGGGTCTTAAGAGCTGTAGTATATCGTAAAGTTTGTAAAAAGTGTTTGCATCCATCCGCAATAGCCTTACGTCGTTATCATACTAGCTTTTGGAATAATGATGTAGAGGTTAGCGATTTAGTATTGATTGCTTTAAAATTAATTAAGGTTAGACAAGGCGCATATGAGGTTTTTTATATTCAATATAACGAAGATGAAAGTCTTAAATTGGCAGCATCTTCAGAAGAAAAGCTTGACATTAATTATAGCAATCTAAATGATACAGATATTATAACTCCTCTTGAACATTCATTACTTGAAGAATGTAGCAAATATGATAAAAACAGAGAAGAAGGAATTTCTGGTAAGTTAGAAGTTGACAAAAATAAAATAGCATTTCTTTTTCCTATTAATGTTGATGGATATGATATAGGACAAATATGTATTATTTTTGAAGAAGGAAAATCACCAGAATTAATTGATTCTTATGAAATGATCAATCTGGTAACTGGGCTTTTAAGATACAGAGAAAAATCTGGAATTTTAGAAAATGCTCTTGGTAGATGTGAGTCCGATCTTGATACTATGATGAATGCCACTCCTAATGGTATTTTGATATTAAATATGGATATGAAGGTTAGGCGAATTAATCATATAGCAGAAGATATGGTTGGTTTTAAAATAGAAGATTGTCAGGGTTGCTTTGTAGAAGATATTATTAAAATCATCAATGGAGATTGTCGGATAATACGTAATCTTTTAGCTAAATCAATAGAGTCTGCCGCTTATAGTGTTAATGATGAACGACTAACAATTCAATCAAAGTTTGGATCTGAGTATGTAGTTCGATTTAGAGCGGCACCTATTTTTGGTATTAATGGAACACAGGGAGTAATGTTAATAATTTGTGATGTAAGAGCCGAAGAGATTATCGAAACTGAGAGAAGTCAACACAAAGAAGAAAGAGCAAAACACCATCTCGAATTACAAATGGAGCAAGAACAAAGAAGAGAAGTTGAAAAAGCCCTTATGAAGTCTGGTGCTCTCGCTTCTGCTGGAACTTTAGCGGCGGCAATAGCTCATGAATATAATAATGTAAATTCTATAGCAATGGGCAATTTGGATGTTTTACTTCAGATGAAAGATTTACCAGAATTTGTAATGGATAGTTTAAAAACCGTTAGAGGTATGATGTCTAAGGGGGCTGAAATTACTAAGGATTTATTAGATTATACAAGAAATAATCATACGAATGGGAATAAAAGAGAGAATGTATCTCTTATTGATATCGTACAAAAAACCAAAAAGATGGTGGACAAAGAATTTATTGTCGAAGGTATTAGGTTTTATTCTAATTTTGATAATGTAAAAGATAAAAACTCTGATCAATATATGGTGTTTGTAGACCCTTCTAGAATTCAACAAGTAATGCTTAATTTGATTTTGAATGCTAGACACGCAATGGTAGATAGTAGTAATAAATCTGTGACTTTTAAAATTGGTATAGACAAAGGTCGTCCTTACCTTGATATATCCGATACGGGTCATGGTATATATGAGGAAGATTTAAGTAAGCTTTTTAATCCATATTTTAGTACAAAAGGACAATTTGCTAAGTTTGAATCACAAAAACAATTTACGGGAAACGGATTAGGGTTAGCAATATGTAATCTTATAATGAAGAAGAATGGTGGGTCTATTGGTGTGACTAGTAAATTAGGAGAGGGAACAACATTTACTCTCAAATTTGACGAAGCTCCATTAGAATCTTTAGATATTGATAAACATGAAGAGAACGACGAAGATGAAGATATAGAAATAAAAAACGGAAAAGGACGTAGGATTCTTATTTTAGATGATGAATTTGAACTTTGTAAATTGTTAGAACATATGTTCTCAGGTCATGGATATATAGTGAAACACACTGATGATGGGCATGAAGGATTAAGGATGCATAAGGAAGATCCTTTTGACTTAATTATAACCGATGTGCAAATGCCAAAAATGACTGGTCTCGAATTTTTGAATAAATTATCTATACTAGGAGAGCCACAACCAAAGAAAATGGTGATGACTGGAAGGATTACAAAACAAGAAACTGGTAATACAAAATTTGATGAGTTTATACAGAAGCCCTTTGATTTAATTAGGTTTATGGCAATTATACAAAGGCTGTTAGAATTATAGGAGCTACGTTATGGCCGATGGTTTAGACCAAACGATGAGTTTATTGTCGAATTTATCTGATGTTCAATTATTTGCAAAATTGATTGCAGATGAAGTTGTAAATCATTTAGGAAGTACATATTTAAAGATCTTTGGAGGTATTTTGAGTGCAATGGCTTCGGCAATTGTTTATATGTATTTAACACAAAAATCTGAGAGAAAAACTGCCGATGAGTCTACAAAAGATGCTAACAATAAACTTTTTGCTGTACTTGGAGAATCAGGAAAATTAATGGAGACAGTTAGAAGAGGTCTTGATGATTCTGTTAAGTGCGAAAGAAAAACCAGGAGAGCGCTTGAAAATATAATTGTTCTTGTTCGTGGTTGTAACGGAAGAGATAATCGATTAGATAATAATCCTCTTGATACCATTTTAAGTCAAAACAATGAAGGAGAAGAGGAAAATGAAATCGAATAACAGTGTCAAAGAACTCAATTCTGCCTTTCAAAAATATTTTAGATACTCAAAGAGGGTTCGTATTCATAATCGTAGTGGAGTGTTTGTAGTAGCAGATGACAGAATTGAAGCTGTTGATTTGGTTCGAAAGCTATTTATATCTAGAGGAGAAAAAGAACAGGAAATTATAAGCTCAAGGAATGTATTAGAGGCACAAAATCAAATTGAGAATTGTGATAAGGGTAATGGCATTAAAGCAGTTGTTATCGACTTAGGATTAGATGGAGAAGGTGAAAACGGTGACGGAGTATTTTTGGCTAAATGGTTAAATGATCAATATCCAGAAATACCGTTTGTATTTAGTACTGGTAGAGAAAAAAGATTTAGAGAATTGGAGAAACAATTTCCTGGTGTTGATATTTTTATTAAAGGGAAAGATAGTCTTCATGATTTAGCTGAAGCTCTTGGCCTTAATGTAGAAGATAATAAAATAACTGAAAGCGATTGTATTCCAATTGATAATGTTAGAACAGAAGAACGAGAAGAAGTAGGTAGTGGAATGTTTAGTTTTGTGAGAAAATTTTTGACAATATGAGGTGAAATATGTCAAACAAATTACCGAGATGTATGCGAATTGCCAAAACATTAGTAGCAGAAAAAGATGTTGTCATTCCTCGTGTTGTTTTTAACGATGTTGTGTCGCAACTCTCATCGCAAGAAGGTATTAGTGTAGTTTCTAAAAGACCAAACCGAGGATGTTTTGAAGTTAATGGTTTGATGAACAATATTCGAAAAATAGTCAAATCTCTTTGTAAGAAATACGAAGGTCAATTTAGAATAGATCTAGATAATCAAAGTGCCGATGAGCGTAAGCGTTGTCTCATTGTGATTCGTTCAATTCTTCCTAATATTCCAGATAGAGCGAAGGCACAATATAAGAACGGAGTGCCACATTTTGTAGATGGTCCATTTAGAGGCGAAGAGGTTATTTGGAGTTCTAGAGATAATTCTGACTCAATTTCTAACGAGAAT
>Ga0114918_10005491_pt1 | contig 10881 bp, 8 predicted proteins | sample LantaG_FD_87015 | JGI IMG/M metagenome (GOLD analysis project Ga0114918, IMG submission 87015) | Deep subsurface microbial communities from Baltic Sea to uncover new lineages of life (NeLLi) - Landsort_02402 metaG | ecosystem: Environmental > Aquatic > Marine > Oceanic > Sediment | place: Baltic... | reverse complement strand
TCCCCCCCCCCCCTCCCCACCCCTCTCCTTCCTTTCGACGAAGAAAGAGGAACGGCCACCGTCAGCGGTTTTCTCGTTTTTTGTCGTCTCCGTTTCCCGATTGTTAGAAGGCAAAGGCACAGGAAATGGAAGAAGCAGAAAAAAGCAAAAGAGATGATCCGAGCTTTACAGAGGCTGCCCCTCCCCCGCCTCGGCTCCCTCTCCCCCTTCGTCCCCGCCCCCCCCGCCCCCGCCCCTCCGCTCCTCCCTCTCCCTCGCCCGCTCCTCCGCGGCCCTCGCGTCGGCCTCCGCCTTCGCGACGAACCCGGCGATCTCCGCGTCGTCCCAGCGCAGGCGGTCGAGCTGCTCGGCCCACAGGCCCCAGTCCTCGTGCCGCAGCAGCGCGTCGAGCGCCGCGTCGAGCCTCGCGCGCCGGAACTCGCGCGCGGCGCGCTCTCCGCCCGACCTGAGCTCCAGCCTGTCCCCCGCCCAGGGCGCGACGTCTCCGGGGGCCAGGGCCTTCGCGGGGTAGGCCCCGAACCGCGCGCCGGTGAGCACGAGCGTGTGCGGCGGCGCGAGCGGCAGCGACAGCCGCGCGGGGACGCGCAGCGCCGCGGCGACAACGGCGGCCGAGGGGAGGGACCCGCGCGCGACGGCGACGGCGGCGCCTATCATGTGCCGCAGCTGGCGGAGCATGAAGGACCCTCCGGAGATGCGGACCGTGAGGGCGGGCTCCCCCCCGGGGACGAGGGGGAGCGCTGCTGGAGCGGCGGCGGTTTCGCCGCCGCCGCTCGCGCCTCTTCCCTCTCCTCCTCTCTCTGCTCCTCGCTCAGGGAAGACGATCCTCGCGGAGTCGATGCGGCGCCAGTGCGCAGGGCCGACCTTGTTCCCCGAGGGGGGCTCGTCGAGCCAGAGCGGCCTGACGAAGAAGGGGAGGCGGGGTTGCTCCTCTCCCTCGGCGGGCGAGGAGGTCGAGGTCGAGGCCTGGCGCCTGGAGCCGCAGGGCCCGCCGGCGGAGAACGAGAAGGAGGCAGACGCCGAAGGAGAAGATGCCGGTGCGAAAGAAGGAGGAGGAGCCGAAAGAGAGGGAGGAGAGGAGGACGACGCTGCCGCCCCCTCTTCCTCTTCCTCCCCCTCTCGGCCACCGTCGCTCGAGCGAGGCGCGTCGGCGCTGCTGCTCTCCTCCTGCCTCCTCCCGAGCCGCTGCCTCCTGCTGCCCTCCCGCGCCTTCTCGCCCCTCCTGCTCCCGCCACTTCCCGAAGCGGCTTCGGCGCGGTACTCCCGGCGCACCGTGAAGTTGTGGAAGGGCCTCTGCCCGACGTAGAGGCTGAGGACCTCCTCCAGCCTGCGCACGGCGGCCTCGAGGTCGTCGCTTTCTTCCTCGCCCCCCTCCGCGCCCTTCCCCGGCCTCCTTGCGGGCAGCAGGATCCTCGCCGGGAGCGTGTACTCGTACTCGCGGGCCTCGCACATCCCGCGCGCGTACCACCCGCCGTTGACGCGCTGGGCCGAGAAGACCCGGACGTCGTCGGGCAGGTGCTCGTTGACGGCGCGCGCGAACTCGAGCCCCTCGGGGTCGCCGGTCCGCTCGAAGGCCTCCGGGACGCACTCCGCGCGGAGGGAGACGATGGTCGACAGCGAGTGCACGCCCGCGTCGGTGCGGGAGGAGCGGGTCCAGCCGACCTTGGCCGGGTTGCCCGCGTTGCTCTCCGTGACGGCGCCCGAGAGCGCGAGCGCTCGCTCGAGGACGTTCTCGACGGGCGGGCGGTAGAGAGGAGGGGGGGGGGTTCCAGATTCTGCTGCGGCAGAGGCAGCAGCCTCTGCCGCGGCCGTCTGCGAGGGGGGCTGCCACTGGAGGCCTGCCGGGGGAGGGGCGGGGAGGGGAGTGGAGGGGGAAGGAAGGGAGAGGAGGTTGAGCGTTTTGTTCTTCTGTGAAATGCCACGACGGCGGCTAGAAAAAAAACCTCCGATCGAGGCGGTTTTCCCCCTTTTTTCTCCACTTTCCCATACCTCGATACGACGTGCCAATGTAGCCAATGTGAAGGGCCAGCTTGCGCTTGGCGAGCTTGGGCGACTCGTCGGCAGGAGGAGGAGGAGGAGGAGAGGAAGGAGAAGATGACGAGGAAGATGCGTCGGCGGCATGCGTCGGCGACGACGCCGCCGCTTCGGGAAAAGTCGAGCTTGCTCTCGTGAGCGTGACGAGCAGCGTTGAGGACGGGAGGGAGGAGCGTTGCTTGACGAAGATTGTGCCGCCGTTGGAACGCCGCAGCCTGCGCCAGGCCAGGCGGCGCGCCGGGAGCACGCACTGGTGGGCGCGGAGGAGCATTGAACCGTTTAAAAAAAATGAATCCGTTTTTTTCTTTTTTTTTGTCCCTCGAGTTCTCTGACTCGGCCTCTCAAAATTTCTCGGGGAGGAGCCAAGGTTTCCATCGCCTCTTTCTTCTTTCTCCTGCTCTTTAACCTGCGTCTCTGACCATGGAAACTCCGCCAGAGCCGTCTCTCGAGTCTCTCGCGCGCCGCGGGGCGTGGCGTGCGATCCTGGATCGCGTGGGAGCGACGGGAGGAGCCGCTCCTCCAAACGCACCTTCGTCGTCGTCAATCCAACCATCGACGTCGTCCAACGTCGCCGCGGCCTGGCGCGTCGCGGCGCTCGTCAAGCTCCGCAACTTCGCCTCCGCGGAGCTCGAGCTCGAGAGGCTCGGCGACCGCGGCCTCCTCGACTCGACCTCTCGAGAGGAAATCCCCTTTGCTCTGCTTTGGTGCGCGGCAGACCTTCCCGCGCGGGTGGGGAGGCCCTCCGACGGCGCGGCGGCCTTTGCGAGGCTCGCGGTGCTGAGCGACCGGCGGGCTCGCGAGGAAGAACACGCAGGAGGAGGAGGAGGAGGAGGAGAGAAGGGAACACGACAAGACGCGGAGAAGCAAGTCGCACTGTGGCGCGAGCGCGCCGAGGCCGCGTGCTGGGCCGCGGCAGGGATCCACGCGAGGAGCGACGACCCCCGCGCGGCGAGGGCGATGGCGCGCGCCGCCCTTAACAGGAGGGCGGCGAGGAGGGGGCGCTGCGGCGGCGGCGGCGGGGCGGGCGCGTCGGGCCCCGCTTGGTGTCGCGAGCAGCCTTGGGAGCCCCCGCTGGCCGCGGGAGCCGAGGCGCTCTCCGCCGCGGCGCGGCTCGAGCTGGCCTCTGGCGAGCCCTCGGAGGCGAGGAGGCTCTTTGTCGCGGCGGCGGCGGCGAGGGCGAGGGCGGCGGCGGACGTGGCGGCGGCAGGGGGCGGCGAAGCGGCGGCGGCGGTGGCGGCAGCCGCCGAGGCGGAGGCGTCCCGGGCGGCGGCGCTGCTCCGGCTCTCGGCGGGTGATGCCTCCAGGGCCGCGGCTGGCTTCGGGGCGCTGGCATCCCGCACCCCGGTCGACTCGAGCAACGAGGCCCTGTGCCTGCTGCTTTCCGGGGACGCGTCGCGGGCGCGGGCGGTTGCGCTCGAGGGCCTGCTGCTTGCGCCCGCGTGCCCGGCCTCTGCTCCGGAGTCGTCGTCGTCCCCGTCGCCGCTGCTCTTCAGCGGGGCCGCCCTGAGGACGGCGGTGGCGCTCGCGGACCTTGCCCCTCCCGCCGCGGCAAGGGCCGCGAGGGATGCGCTCTTCGACGCCGTGCAGGCGGCGGGGGCGCCCGACGACCTGGACGCGAGCTTCCTGGCCGCGGCGTGACGGACCTTGTAAAGAAAAAAAAAGTGAGAGCCACGAAAGAAAAGACAAAGGTCTACTTTTGTTCGAAAAACAACATCGAGCAATCCGATGCTCTCTTTCCTCGCTTGCCTCCTCGTCGTCTCCCTCTACGTCCTCCCCTACTATCTCCTCCCGTTCCAGGTGTTACGAGGCCACCGCGATGCGGCCAGCACGATAAGGGCGCGAGCCCTGTGCTCTTTCGGATCCTGTGCGGCGATCTCCGCCCTGCTCTTCGCGGTCGTCGCGGCTCGATTGCGGTCTGACGACGAAGATTTCGGCGGCGGCGGCGGCGACGGCGACAGACACGAGAGAAGCCGCCGCCTCGTCGAGGCCCGCCTCGCCCTCTCCGACCCCTCGGCGTGGCTCCGCGCCTCCTTCCCTCTCTGGGCCGTGCGGTCCCTCGCTCCGGCGCTGGCGGAGGCGCTCGCGAGCTTCCTGGGGGCCGGGAGGGCGGCCGCGAGCGCCTGGAGGACGGCGGCGGCGGAGGCGGCGGATGAGGCGCTGCGGCTGCGGCTGCGGCCGGGCGGCGGCGCGAGCCCGCCGGCGGTCCCCTCGCCCGCGGCGGCGACGCTGCGGCTGCTGGGACTGAGCCCGCCCTCCGCCGCGGCGCCGGGGGCGCTGGTCGGGTTCGTCTCTCTTTGCTGCCTTCTGGCGTGGCCCCTGTCGCAGAGGGCGGTCGAAGCGGCGTTTGGAGGGGGGGCGCGGCGGGAAGGGAAGCAGCGGTGGTGGCGTCTCCTCTTTCGCCGGAGCAAGCGAGGAGACATCGGCGCCGAGGTGCCCTATCCTTCCTCCCCCTCTCTCCTCCGTCGTCTTGTTCCCCAGGCAACAACCCTCCGAGACCTCGTCATTGCGCCCCTCACGGAGGAGATCGCCTTCCGCGGGTGCCTCCTGCCGGCGCTGCTGCTGCTGCTCCCGGCGACGGCGACATCGAGGGCAAGGGCACTGGCTGCCTCCTCCGCGGCCTTCGCCTCGGCGCACCTCCACCACGCCGCCGCGACCCTGCTGCTCTCTCCGACCCGTCTTCCTCGAGGCCAGAGCCGCGCCGTGGCTCTTGGAGCCCTCCTCCAGCTCATCTTCACCTTCGCGTTCGGGGCCGCCGCGGGCGCGCTGCTGCTCGCGTCCGGGTCGCTCGCCGCGCCCGTCGCCGCGCACTCGCTCGCAAACTTTTTGGGGCTCCCTCGACGGAGGAAAAGCGGCAGCGGCTCTCCCCCTCCCTCTCCTCTGCTGCGCCGGATAGAGGGCGCCGTCGGCGCCCTGGGCGTCGCGGCCTTTGCGCTCATGGCCGCGGGATGCGGAGGGGGGCAGGAGAGGAGGAGCGGGTTCGTCCCGTTTGCGGGCCTGGCGTCGAGGGTCGGCGCGGCCGCGCCCGGCCAGAGGTACCGCCTCCTCGCCGCGGCGTTCTCTCTCCCTCCGCCGCAGTGAAGGAGAGGGGGAGGGAGCAGCCCTGTAAGAACAAAAGAAAAGACGCACGCATGCAGTACAAGGAGAAAAGGAAAGAAAGGCAGGGCATTGCAGATGGAGAAACGAAGCAAATGAAAGAAAACAGGGCAGCTGCAGGCGTTGAAGAGGAAACCAAATGGAAAAAAAAAGTCAAATCATTTTTCAGTGCGCCCCTCCAAAGCCCCTCGTCGTCCTCGTCGTCTCCTGCGTCCCCTTCCCGCGCTGCTGCTGCGTGCTCCCGCCGCCGCCGCCACCGGTGCGAGTGCCGCCGCGCTGCTGCGTCCCCCCTCCTCCTCCTCCTCCCGCCGCCGCCGTCGCTCCTTGGGTCCCGCGAGAGGCGGTAGCGGCCCTTCCTGCTGGCGTGGCAGCGGCTGCGCCGCGGCGAGAGGCAGCTCCTCCTCCTCCTCCTCTTTCGCCTCCGCCCCCGCCTCCCCCTTCCTCGTCGCTCGAGGAGAGCACGATAGAATGCTCCTGCTGCTGCTGTTGCTGCTGCGTGGAGGCGGCGCGGCGGTTGCGGCCCTGCGTCGTCGTCGCCGCCGTCGTCGGCTGCCCGCGGGAGCCCCTCCCTCGCTTGGCGGCGGGCCTTGCCCTTTTCGCCTCCTCCTCGCTGTCCTCCTCCTCCTCCCACTCCCCGCTGAACGCCTCGTCAGCGGCCTGCTGCTGCGTGTCCTCGAGGTCCGCCGGGCGCACGTCCCGGTCCTCCGAGTCGTCGGAGGAGATGGCGTTCCCTTCGCTGTCGCTGTCGCCGTCGTGTCCGTCGCTCCCCTTATTCGCTGCAGCTGCGGCGACTTTCGCGCGGGCGGCGGCGGCGGCGGCGCGCGGTGGGCGGGAAGACTGCTGCTGCGCGGCGTCTGCTGCTGCTGCTGCGCCCCTGGCGGGCGGGGAGCGGCGCTTGGTTCCGGCCACAGCGGTCGCGGTCGTCCCGCGCCCGCCGCCGCGCCTGGCTCCCGCGGAGCTCGGCGTGGCGGCGACGGCGGCAACAGGGTGCGCGTTGGGCGTCGTGGCGACGACGCTCGGGGTCAGAGCGACGACGTCGGTCGTCGCCGCCGTCGCGGCGGCCCTCCCGCGCGCCCTCCCTCCCCGAGCCCTTGCCGTCGCCTTCGGCGCCCCTCCGCGGTCGCCTCCGCCGCCGTCGCCGGGATGCTGCAGGCTTGCTCCGTCGCCGTCGTCGTCGAGGAAGTCGCCGTCGTCGTCTGTCCCCGTCAGCATCGAAGACCCGAAGTCGGAGTCGTCGCGCGCGGAGGCGCCGGCGGCGGCTGCCCCTCCTCTTCCGCCGTCGAAGCGCGGCGGAGGCGGCGCGGCGGCGCGGGCGGCGGCCGCAGCGGCCTCGGCCGCCGCGGCGTCGTCGCCCGTTCCTCCCCCGCCGAGCTCGACCCCCGCGGCGGCCCCCCTCTCCGCCCTGAGCCTGCGCGCCGTAGCGGCGGCGATGATCGCCTTGATCTCCGGCTTGGACTGCTCGGCGGCGGCCTTCGAGGCCGCGGCGCCTTTCGCGTCTTGGTACTCGCCCGCGGCGAGCGCCGCCTCCGCGGCAGCCTCGGCCTCGGCCTCGGCCTCCTCCCCCTCCTCCGAGTCTCCTTCGTCGCCGTCGTCGGCGTCGTCGGCGCCGTCCAGGTCGACGGCGCCCTCTTGCCCCTCCTCACCCCCGGCGGCGGCCAGCCTCTCGGCCGTGCGCAAGGCCCGCGCCCTCTCGCGGAGCTCTTTGCGCTCTTTTTTCTTCGCCTCGGCCTGCCGGAAGCGCCGCTCGCGCTCCGCCATCGTCTCGCCGACGGCCGTCTGCAGGAGGGTCGCGAACGAGTTTTTCTGGTCGAGTTCGATGAAGTTATGGAGCGCGTTGGAGAGCTCGGGCAGGCTCAGGATGGAGAGGCCGCCTGTGTGGGTGCATTGGTGTTTTGAAAAAAGAAAGAAAGAAGAACAGGGTGAGTTTTTTTTTGAAGGTTTTCCCCGCCCCTCGACGCGCCCAAAAAAGGGGGGGGAAACTCGCCTCCACCCGAAGAGCCCTCGGCGGCCAGGTACTCCCCCACCAGCCCCGCGATCGCGCGGTCGTCGAGCTCCGCCGGCGGCGGAGGCATCTGCGGGGCGCCGGCTCCAGCCCCGTCGCCGCCGCCGCCGCCGTCTCCCCCGTTTGTGATCGCCTCGCGCGTACTGCCGCCGATCGGCCTCCCCCCGAGCCCGCGCCGCTGCTTGTGCCACAGGAAGATGTCGCCCGGGTTGGCGACGCGCCCGACGTATCGCGCCGCGAGCTTGGCCGACGACAGCGTGGTGACGTCGGTGTAGTCTATGCGGAGCCTGACGAGCGGGAGCTTGGGCGGGGGCATCGAAGCGGCGAGGGCGAGGCCGGAGGAAGCAGCAGCAGCAGAAGGAATCGGCCTGGCGCCGCCGCCGCTCGCGCTCGCCGAGCGCGCAGACGCGATCAGCCTCTCGACCCTGGTGTCCAACAGCTCCACCATCTTCCTGGGGTCCCCGCGGTCCTGAACGGGCAAGGCGTCTCGAAGAACGACGTCGCCGAAGGCGAAGGGGCGAGGGGAGCGCAGCGGGAGGTGCACGAGGCGGTAGGAGTGGAGGCCCGAGACGGTGCCGCCGGCGTCTCCGTCGCCGCCGTCCTCTCCTCCGTCGCCGGCGAGCCGCGGGCGGATCTCGAGCAAGAAGGCGTGCTTGGGCGCGGCCTCGCCCTCGGCGAGGGCGGTGGCGACAGTGGATCCCGGCTGCAGGACGTCGAATGGCTTGGCCCCGCCTGTTTTTGGTGTTTTTTCGTTTTTCGTGTTTTTTTTGGGGGGGGGAAGGGGGGAAGAAAGACGAGCGAGGTTTTCTTTTTTGTTGAGTTTCTTTCCTTTTGAAATTCCTCGAGTCTTTTTCCTTCGCTTTCTCTTCGAATAAAAAGACACCGGCAAACGACCTCACCGGCACCCCTGTCCGCAACCGGGCGGCTCTCGTGCTCGTGGCCCCACACCACAAAGTCCAGAAAGTCCGGCAGCGCGCTCTCCGGGACCGCGTTCTTGGCTTGATGCCCCCGGTAGACGCGGTTCTGGTGGAGCACGAAGAGGTTGAAACAGGCGTCGCTTCCTCCGGGCGCGGGGATCCACGCGATGCCGGACGAGTCGGGGAAGTAGGCCGCGGCGTTGTTGTCCCTCCTGGCCCTCTTGCGGGAGGCGCGGTTGGCGTCGGCGGCGGTTCTCTCGGAGGCGCCGTCGCCTCCCTCCTCTTCATCGCGGCCATCGCCGTCGCCGGCCGCCGGGTCCCTGTCGTCGGCGTCGCCGCCGTCTTCGTCATTCGCAGCGGGGACGGTCGTCGTCGTCGCCCCAGCCAGCCCGCCAAACACCCTCGCCACGCGCTCGTCCCTGATCGCCCCCAACCCGTAGAGCGCCACGCGGACGCCGCCCTTGGCCAGCACGATCGGCGCGAGCGACAGCGCGCCGGCGCCGGAGCCCACCAGCGGCTGCTTGCCAAAGTAGTTGACGAGCCGAGCGGTGGAGAGCATGTCGACGGCGGACAGGTGGTCCGCGCCTCCCGGGTCGTCGTGGTTTCCGTGGACGGTGAACACCGGGAGGCGGACATGGATGTCTGTGGCCTCGGGCCCGAAGTTGGGGGGGCTGTGTCGATTTTTTGTTGTTGATTTTTTTTATATTTTAATGTTTGAGGTGAGTGAGAGCTGCCGAGCTTTCTTTTTTTTTTCCCGCGCGGCGAGCTCCTCCCCTCAAAAGGCGATATAAGATATGAAAGAACAGAAGCACACTCACCCTGCCAGCAGGCCGTCGACCCTGTTGACGATGCTGACCTTGGGCCCCTCGTCGTTCCCGCCGACAGCGGCAGCGTTTCCGCCCCCGTCTCCTCCGTCGCCTCCGTCAAAGGCCCCGTCGTCGAACTCGTACCCAGAGGCAGCGGCGGCAGCAGCGGCGCCCCGCATGCCCTGCTTTGGCCTCACCATGCAGTGCTTCGACAGCGTCGACATCGCTTTGACGACGGTCGCCCTCGAAGGGCGGTTATCGTGGAAGAGGTCCCCGCCGAGCAGCACGATGTCGGCCCCGTGGCTCGTCGCCAGCTGGAAGACCTCGTCGAAGGCCGCGAACGAGTCCTGCTTGCGGATCTCGTCCTTCTCCCAGGCGCCCAGGTGGTTGTCGGAGGAGATGAGGATGCGGAAGACGGTGTCGTCGTTGGGAGCGGCGGCGGCGTCGCTGCTTATTTTGGTTTGGTTGGTTTTTGTTTCGAGGGGGCGGCAAACGAGAGGGCGAGAGGCTTGAGAGAAAGGAAGGGAAAAGAAAAAAAATCATTGAAACCGGACGGGCGCAACAAAAGCCCTCAATCATCACTTTCTTCTTCTAATCTTTGCCCTCGCGCAACAGGAGAGGCCCTCCGGTGCCGCCTGTGATGAAAAACGGGGGCAAAAGAGACGGCCGAAAGAAGAGAAAGAGAAGAGGCAAAGGGAAGAATCGAACGACACTCTACGACTTGACGATTTGACGATCAGGGGCCATCGATCTTCTTCTTTCTTCGTTCAACTCACCCGTGTCTCGTCCCGCCGCCACCGCAACCTCCGCCTCCTCCCGCGCGGCGCGGCATCCTGCTTGATGCAGAAACAGGAAGAGCGCGAACCAGGAGATCGGAAAGAAAATCCGTTTCTCTCTCGCGCGGAAGCGAAAGCTACACGGAGCGAAAGGAAAAAGAAAGGAAAACTGACGTAAACATGTTTTTTTTACTCTCTCTCGCTCTCTCTCGCTCGCTCGCTCGCTCCATCGTAGTAAAAAAAACAAAAAATCGAAATCATGCGCTCTGTCCTCCCTTCGCGGCCTCGGATGCTCCACGTCCAACCTCGATCGTGCTGCACGAGGTCGATCGACAAACCCGTAACCGCGAGAGCGGCGAGTGCGCGTCCTCAGGGGGCTGCGTCGCCCGAACAACAAGCAGATGCGACCTCGACATCACCAACCTCGACCTCGACCTCTTCTTCTTTGTCGTCGTCGCCGTCGTCGCCGCACCTCTTCCTCTCCGCAGCAGCGCTCGCCGCCGCCGCCGCATCCCTCCCCCTCCCCTGCTTCGCCGCCGCCGCCGCATCAGCAGAGCAAGGAAGCAGCATCACGGGAGTCACAGCCTCCCTCGAAGCCGCGGTCGCGTCTGCGGGGCCGGCGGGCCCAGTCCTCTTCGCCGCCGCCTATGCCGTCGCCGTTGCTGCGCTCGTCTCCGCCGCGCCGCTCACGCTGCTCGCCGGCGCGCTCTTCGGACCCGTCGTGGGCACCGCCGTGGTCTCGGCCGGGGCCACCACGGGGGCGACGCTCGCCTTCCTGCTGGCCCGAGGCGCCGCGGCCCCGGCGCTCGAGAAGGTCCTTGCCGGGAGGCCGGCCTGGGACAGCGCCCGGTCAGCGCTCTCAGCCGCGTCGGCCTCCGGGGCAAAACTCGTCTTCCTGCTGCGTCTCTCGCCGCTGATCCCCTTTTCGCTGTCCAACTACGCGCTGGGGGCCCTGACCGACGTCGGCACGGGGGCGTTCGTGGCCGGGACCTGGGCTGGTGCGCTTCCCGGGACAGCGGCGTGAGTTTTTTTCGTTTTTTTCCTTGAGTTTTTTTTGGTTGTTTCGTTCTTCTTCTCTTCCGAAAGGCACGAGAGCCCCGGCTCTGTCGCGCGTATTCTCTCTCTCTCTCTCTCTCTCTCTCTCTCTCTCTCTCTCTCTCTCTTTCTCTCTCTCCCCTTCTTTTTTCCCTCACTCCCCCCCTCCTCCAACACCTTCTCCCCCTTCCGACTCGCCCCCCCTTTCCTCCCGTCGCGTC
>Ga0114918_10005489_pt1 | contig 10884 bp, 5 predicted proteins | sample LantaG_FD_87015 | JGI IMG/M metagenome (GOLD analysis project Ga0114918, IMG submission 87015) | Deep subsurface microbial communities from Baltic Sea to uncover new lineages of life (NeLLi) - Landsort_02402 metaG | ecosystem: Environmental > Aquatic > Marine > Oceanic > Sediment | place: Baltic... | reverse complement strand
CCGGTACTGGTATTATTCCCGGGCCTGATTGCGATTGCTTTGCATCCCGGCATGGAAGACGGTGACAACGCTTTTCCTTTACTGGTCAAAGAATTGCTGCCGGCCGGCTGGGGATTGGTGGGATTGATGTTTGCCGCCCTTCTGGCGGGACTAATGTCCAGCATCGATTCAATGCTGAATTCGACTGCGACCTTGTGGACGAAAGATATTTACGAAAAATATATAAGAAAGGATGCCCCCGACCGGCACTACCTGATAGTAGGACGAATGGCAACGATTGTACTGTTAATTTTCGGCGTGATTACATCGCCGGTAAGTCAATACTTCGCCGGGATATATATCGCTATACAAACGTTCCTGTCATTCTTCCAGGGGCCGGTCTTTTCGGTTCTCATGCTGGGTATTTTCTGGCGAGGCACCACCCAATGGGGCGGACTGTTCGGCCTGCTGGGCGGAATTACAGTTTCCGCTTTGCTTTATATATTCAAAGGGTACCTGTTCGAAATCGAGGATCCGTTCCTTTATGTTTCCTGGTGGTCGTTCCTGGCCGGGCTGGTTATTGCTATAGTTGTCAGCCTATTCACTCGGCCGCACCCGGATGAACGGCTGTACGGATTAGTATACCGGCTGGCGGAACCAAAACCAAACACGGCACAAGTTGGGGCTTAAGCAGAATGTTAAAAGCTATATTACACGCTGTCAGATATGTCCTTAATTTCGATTGGTTGGCCGGCGTCTCAATCGGTGCCGCCAAGAACGTTTTTCTCGTCCTGTTCGTCCTGATAGGGATTCTGGTTCTGCTTATTCCAAATGATTACATCTACAAAGGACTGAAAAAACGCAGATGGTGGCTTAACCTGAAACTCTGGGCACTGTGCGATCTGGCCTTTATTTTTATCACGTATTATATTTTCTAAAGCCTCAGACGTCAGCAGTGTCGAGCAGCCTATAGCAGTTCCTCGGCGTTGCCATATATCTTTTTAATGGCCTTGACGATCAGGTCCATGTCCGCCTTTGTCCCCATCAGGACAGTATGATGAAAACAAACCGATTCTTCCGTAAAGATTCTATGGCAAACCGGCAGTTCGAATCCGGCCGGATTGATTTGCTGCCAGTACTTTTTACTCAGCTTATACCGCTTCGGCTTCGTATGGGGGGTATATAACGCACATGCATTCAGAGGTTCATAGCTTGCCTCAACCGAACATCCCAGCTCTTTGCCCAGCGCCTCTCTGAATTTCCTGACATCAAGGCCCTTGAATTTGCCATTATTGTACCTGAACGAGAAATTATAACACGCCCCCAATGCTTCCGTCTTATCGTTTTTCATCGGTAGAACACCGGGCAGTTCCGCGAGCAACGAGTTCAAGTATTTTGCATTTTCGCCTCGAATACGGTTTTGCTCCGGCAGTCTTTTCAGCGATTCAATCAGCAGGGCCGCCTGGAAATCCGTAATGCGATAGTTGCCGGACTGAATGAAGTCACCTTCGCTGCCATAGAGCCCCGCACCTTTATCTGCACCTTCTTCTTTCTCCGGCCTTCTGCCGCAATTCCTGAGTGCATCGAGCTTCTCGAACAGTTGCGGATCGCTGGTAGTAACGGCCCCGCCCTCCCCTGCTGTCATGAGCTTCGAGAGTTGAAAGCTGAAACTCCCCATGTCACCGATACTGCCGGCTTTCTTACCCTTCCACTCGCCTCCGTGCTTATGCGCACAGTCCTCGATGACCCTGAGATTGTGCTTACGGGCAATCTCCATAATGGCATCCATGTCGGCAAAACATCCGTAAAGATGCACGGGGATAATCGCTTTGGTTCGCGGCGTGATTGCCTTCTTCACTTCAGCCGGATCGATGCACCAGTTGTCTCGCTTGACGTCAACGAGCACGGGGACAGCATTGACATCCAGTACCGCTCCGGCCGTCGCCTGCCAGGTCAGCCCGGGGACAATCACTTCATCGCCCAGTCCGACGCCGCACGCCTCCAGAGCGAGCTGTAAAGTGACGGTTCCATTGGCCACTGATATTGCATATTTGGCCCCGATGAATTTCGTAAAGGCCTTGTTGAACTCCAACTCCTTCGGGCCGTTATACGACCAAATTCCGCTTCTTAAGACCTCAAGCAGGCCTTTCTCTTCCTTTTCATCCCAAACGGGCCACCTGGGCCACGGTTTCGCTTTGGCATCCCGCAGCGGCTTGCCGCCATTGATGGCTAACATGCTCATTCTTTTTTTCCTTTCTTAATGTCTGTACCAACTCGACTGAACCAAGATAACAAATTTATCTGATAGTTGCAACCGTTCCTCCTATTCTGTACCATCAATTGCATAATTAGAGTTGATTCATGGTGAACAACGCAGTCAATGGCAAGGCTATGAATAAAAGTGATTCTCAATATGATAGATTACTTTCCGCCGGCTGGATGATTCAGGCGTCTTCGGAAATTATCAAGCCGACGGAGCGAATTTCCAGCCAGGGCTTTGACACGCGCCGCTGGTACCCGACGAGTGTCCCCTCGACAGTATTAGCCGCCCTTGTGGAGAACGGCGTCTATAAGAATCCTTATTTCGGCATGAATCTGAGCAAGATTCCCAGCGAACCGTACGAGAAACCGTGGTGGTATCGAACGGAATTTGAACTTTCTCAGAAAGACGCCGCCGGGACGGTGCTGCTCGAATTAGACGGCATAAACTACAGTGCGGACATCTGGCTGAACGGCAACCAGATCGCGCCGGCAACCAAGGTCAGAGGCGCCTTCCGCCGATTTCAGTTCGACATCTCGAAATTCGTTTCCGAAGGCACGAACGCGCTTGCGGTAGAAGTTATTCCCCCGAAGCCGGGTGATTTTTCCACCGGTTTTGTCGACTGGAATCCCCCGCCGCCCGACCGCAATATGGGTATTTTTCGCACCGTCAGATTGAGATTCTGCCGGGGCGTCTCAATCGAACGGCCCTTTGTCCATACCAAATTGAATCTGGAAACACTCGATGAAGCAACACTCACTGTCACAGCAGAGCTGGCCAATCATGAACAACACAGAGTATCAGGAATTGTCGAAGGCGAAATAGAATCATTAAGATTCAGCACAGCTATTGACATAGAACCACAAGAGCGAAAAACCGTAGAGTTTACCAGCCTGAAAATCAAGAATCCGAGAATTTGGTGGCCGTATCAGTTGGGCCGGCCGAATCTGTACGATTTGAATTTGAAATTTACAGCAGACGAAACAGTCTGTGACGTCGCACATGTGAGATTCGGGATTCGTGAAATCGAAGACTATACGAACGAAGGCGGGCACCGTGGATTCAAGATCAACGGGAAAAAAATCCTTATCAAAGGAGCCGGCTGGACGGATGACCTGCTGCTTGCCGACACGCCGCAGACCATCGACGCACAGTTGAGATACGTCAGGCACATAAATCTTAACTGCATCCGCCTTGAGGGCATCTGGGGCAGGGACCATACGCTGTACGATTTGTGCGACCGGTACGGTATACTGATGATGGTCGGCTGGAGCTGTCACTGGGAGCACGAACAATACCTCGGAAAGCCGGTCGACGACCGCTACGGGGGCGTGACTTGCCCGGCAGATATCGAACTGATCGCCCAATCGTGGCAGGACCAGGTCATCCGGCTGAGAAATCACCCAAGTATCTACGTCTGGACCGTCGCCAGCGATAAGGTGCCGACGCCGGAGCTGGCGCGAAGATATATCGAGATTTTTCGACGGCACGATCCATATCGCCCCTACCTGGCATCGACGGGCGGCGTCGGCAGCGAACAGCAAATCATCGGCAAAGATGTTGTCATTAGTGACATCTTCGGCCCCTCGGGCGTCAAGATGCTCGGCCCCTATGCGTACACACCGCCGGTCTACTGGTACACGGACAAGACTTTCGGCGGAGCTTATGGTTTCAATACGGAGACATCGCCCGGAGCGATTGTGCCGACGTTTGACAGCATAAAAAAAATGATTCCCGAAGATCATCTCTGGCCGATCGATAAATTCTGGGAATTCCACTGCGGATTGAACGAATTCGGCACGCTGGATCGATATCGTGAAGCGATGAATCGCCGCTATGGCGAGCCGGACAGCGTCGAGGAATTCACCGGAAAAGCTCAGGCCCTGAATTACGAATTGACCCGGCCGATGTTCGAAGGATTTCGTGCCAACAAAGGCTCGGCTACCGGAATCATCCAGTGGATGCTCAACACCGCCTGGCCGAAAATGTACTGGCAGCTTTATGACAAGTATCTCATGCCAACTGGAGCATTCTACGCCGCAAGGAAGGCCTGCGAACCGCTGCATCTGCTCTACAATTACGGTGACCGCGGCATTTATATTGTTAACGACCATTTGACAGCTTTCCGGAATCTGAAAGCGACCATTCGTGTGCTGGACATAAATTCCGCGGAAGCATTCAACAGGACATTCGCGATTGACGCCCAACCTGAATCGTCGGCTAAAATCTTCGAGCTTCCTGAATTCGCAAACATCAGCACGACGTATTTTCTCGATCTCAGGCTCTATAATGACAAGGGTATCGAAATTGGAAATAACTTCTACTGGTTGTCGACCATGCCGGATGTTTTGGACTACGACGCCAAGGTCGAGCCCTGGCCCTATTACACGCCCAGCAAAGAATTCGCAGACCTGACCGCACTGAATTCGCTGCTGCCTGCCAGAGTTAACTTCAAGTATCATACCGAGAGATCCGGCGAACAGACGAAAATGATGGCAACGCTGCACAACGCCGGCGATACAATCGCATTTTTCATCGAGCTGAAAGTGTCGGACAAGAAAAGCGGCGAAACGATCCTGCCTGTCTTCTGGGAAGATAATTACGTGAGCCTGCTGCCCGGCGAAACCAGAACCATCGAGGCCACATTTCCAGCCACAAAAGAGCAAGCCGTCCTGACCATGAACGGATGGAATCTGGAAAGCTTCTTCAATGAGTAAAAGCCGCTCTTTCAGCCTTGATTCTGGTTTTATCATAAGTGTCATTAAGCTTGCCTCCAATTTTCTTGCAATGCCGGCCTGTTGCTCGTAAAGTATGCAAAATACGAAGGAGCAGTGGCCGAGCGGCTTAAGGCGACGGTCTTGAAAACCGTTTTACCGAAAGGTAACGGGGGTTCGAATCCCTCCTGCTCCGTTTTGAGCGGTTCGAACACCCATAGATGCCAGGCAGATACCACGGGGGTTTGACGCCCCGGCGTCGTGGCCGGTGCATGGCGCCCGATGCCTTCTCGGAATCCCTCCTGCTCCGTTAGGAGCGGTTCGAACACCCGTAGATGCCAAGCAGATACCACGGGGGTTTGACGCCCCGGCGGCGTGGCCGGTGCCTGGCGCCCGACGTCTTCTCGGAATCCCTCCTGCTCCGTTGGTGTCAGACTTTGATTGGGTTTGTTTGGGTTTGAATTGGCTTTGTTTTTTCGCCGCTCGAAAGCGTAAAAATCCTCATAATCCCTATTCATATAGATACTTATGCTCATTTTGCCCATTTCGAAATTGGCTTTGTTTTTTCAACTTAAGCTCGATTTTTCGTCGTTTTCTTCTCTTTTTCACCTGTTTTTTTCATTATTTTGTGTTTTTTTCTTCAAATTAACCACGAATTTACACGAATAAACACCGGATTTACTCTCATTTTTGCCTTTTTTCGACACGGATTTACACCGATTAACACTGTTGTTTGAGCCTCATTTTTCCTTTTGCCTTTTACCTTTTTACTTCTTTACGTATTATACGAATCTAAACGTAAAAGGGCGGGCTAATTCCAGAAAAATCTCCGTGAGACGGAACTTTTATCTTGTATGGCGTTCTGCGTATCGCGTGATCGTCCAGCCGACGGGATGGCGATTAATTCAATTTCTCTTTTAATTCAACATGGTAGGATGGCGGTTTGACTTTTTAAGTTTTTTTATCAGCATTCGGCCTCTAAATTCAATTCTATTCGACCGAAAGAGAACTTATCGCAAGGCTGGGTTTAGAATAACAGCACGGATGGTCAGTACATCAGATGACAACTCTTGGGCTTGATCATCGAAGAATTGGCTTGCTTCCTGCAATGACCACTTAGGAGTGACAGTTTTTCGCGGATCATCTTTGTCCCACTGCTCACAGGCATACCAACCAACAAGATATATGCCATGGTCGCAATCGTAGTCTTTAAGATAACGATCTACAAGTTGTGTCTTCATAGCGGTCTTCAGTTCCCGATGCCAACAACCCTTAACTTCAATAATGACTTGTACCTGTTCAAAAGATTTGATTGAAAGCCCTGGGACAACAGCAGTCACCTGAATATCGGTTTTCTCTCCCCGACGTGTTTGCACTTCTCTTGCCACTACAATTCCACAATTTTCCAATTCAGGCGTAAGATTTCGTGCAATCCAGTCAGAAAAGTGGTTCTCATCCTTGGGGCGGAAACTACCCTTGCCCTGCTGATCCCACAAATCCGGTGCAGCGTATTTGCTCTGGAGTAGGCTCTGCAATTCTCCAAGTGAATCAACAAGCACCTCTTGGAGTTCTTTGGCGTCCCGAACCAGTACTGAATCTGTCTTTGAAGTGACCTCTAAAAATTCTTGTGGACGAAGTGGTCGCCAGGTCGACTGGAGTGTGTTCTTCCTTGCCTCTATCAATACAACATTTAGCCAGTCTAACTCGGTAAGAGTCTGCGCAATGCGCTGAATTGCCTGACATGAGGCAGGCGTACCTACCTTTTCCAAAAAGTTAATCAATCGAGTACGTAGCTCTCGTGCGGCATCTTCTTTTGACGGCGAGTGAACACAGTTGTATTGAGGGTCCTCATCGTAAGGAAATTGTCGTACGAGCCAAATGAATAGGTCGGCCATAGAGGCTTCGGTTAATTTGGAAACGAATTCCTTTGGGTCATGGTTAAGTTCATATGCAAATTCCTTGATGAGGTCGCGACCGAACTCTCCCTCTGCTTGCAGTATGGGCCAGATCATTGGCCATGCGGCGTCATCTCTTGATTGCATTATTACCAAAGCGGCCTTCAACGCAACTGCACGTCCATTTTCGGCTTTAGGGAGTGGTAGCGAGAGCTTGCTTTCCGCTAACGAACGCGCGCCCTCATCGCCATGTGTGAGTAAGATATGAAGAATCCGTCCCCAACAAGGTGGCTTGACTTGAGTCTCTTCCAACATACTGAATACAGCGTTGGCAATGGGCTGATCCCAGATGTTCTCAACTAGTTCCAACACTGAGATATAGCGATCTTCTTTACCGATTTCGTGTCGGATAATTTCTTTTAGACGTGTCACGACATTCTCTGGTACCTTCTCATAGGCTATTGAGATTAATATCTTCTGAATTTCTCTATCCCCATTGTAACCAAACGGCCCAAAAAAGATTGGAGTCCAATAGGCCCAAACATCTTCGCGCAGACTGAGAAGATTTTCTAATCGTTCATTCATGAGTAAGAGAAATGCCTTGTATCCAGCGACGTCCTGTTCATCTGCAGAACCATCTAAAAGTCGCGCCTGATTAAATAACCACTTTGAGTTCAGATACCTTTCTGCTGCATCTAAAATTCTATTTCGAATATTATCATCGGAATTCAACCAGCCAGGTAGTTTTCTAACATCTGGATCGAACAAGTGATCATGTCCCTCGCTTGTATCCTCCAGCGTCATCTCGCGGAGGAGCATCCACCATGCGTCTTGCTTGCCCTCCTCTAAAAGTTTCAACCAATGTTGGATGCGGTCTTTTGGTAGCCACTCTAACAATTTGGGTTCTTTCTTCTGCTGCCATTTTTGAGACTCTTCATATTGATGCTTCAGCTTATGGGCTTCTTCAGATTCCAGAACAACAGGCATAAAGAACGAAGCGGACTTTTCCCTAAGCTTTGCTGATTTAGCGCGCGCATCCACAAGCATGTCCAGCATCCAACCAGAAGGTTCAGCCCACATGAATAGCGTCCAGAGCAACGAGGCCCAGGTGGACTCTGCCGAATGCGATATGGAGTACACGAGTTCTTGTACGCACCATTCAAAGTCCCCGTCGCTGAGAAGACGAGGTGAACTCCAGCCTACTGCGAGTAAAAAGGCGTTTTGGGGGTCTAAACCCTGTTCAATCATAGCCTTCGCCAGCTTGCGTCGCTTAGTGACATTCTCAAACAGACTCGAATTCTCACTCCGTTTTTCTACTTCTGCTACTAAGTTTTGGTGTTGCTTCATGAGTTTTATCGACGTACTCGCAAGAGCATCCAGAACGTGAGGATCATCCATTTGTTTCCAAGAAATAATGATTATGTCATCAGCAAGCTGGTGAAAAGGAAAGCCCAATCCGCTATGTTCCGCATGGCTCTTAAGCCACTCGAGCGCATGCGGAAGATGACTTTCGTATAGGTGACGAGCGAGTTCGTATTCAGCAAAATGACGATAGGCTCCAAAGAAATTTTCTCGTTTAGGCAGAGTCAGTTGACCAAAGAGTTCTTCCGCCGTTATTAGGTCCGGCCAGAGCGAGCGAAGTGCGTTACCCTTCAACTGGTCTTCCAGATCATCCCCTGTTTGTTCCAACGCGAGTGAACGCAGCCTCGTTCGCGTTTCCGGATCGCCGATTTTTGACAGAGCGCGTGCAGCAGCGCTCCGGAGACTTATAGGTTCATCATTATTTAGAGCCACATCTGCGAGAATCGACTGAAGGTTGCATGCACTACAAGCCTCTGCAATGTCTATCGCGGCATCTCTAGCCATTGTCTGTTTATTAGAATCAATAATCCAAGGTTGGAGTTGCTCTGCCAAACTTATGTGTTGGAGCTTGGCATAATGACGATGTAGGTCCCAATCACGATCATTTGTGCGTCTATCATCGAGTGCTTCAAGGTACGACTGAGTCAGTTCAGCACGTTGTCCTGGCGACAAAGCGCCCTCATCGCAACGCAACAACACTTGAGGCTCGTCGCGCGCGACCGCACGAAACACTTCCTCATTTCGGCTTGCAATCCATGCAGCAGTTTCGTAAAGCTGAGGTACAATCTGCGCTTCAAGATCGACCGAATGCTGTAGCAAAGCGAATATCTTCTTAACTGGAATTTCATGCAAATGTAGGTATCGAGAACCAAGAAACTCTACATAAGTCTGATGTGCGAAACCCATTAGGTCAGCCCCTCGCGAGGAGAACAAGCCAGTTCCCAGGGTCTCTCGGATATGAGCTTCTGATACTTCCCATTGCTTCGTCGCTGATACTGCCTCGACTCCGTCCAGTTCCGAGACTGCTATTTGTTCCGTTTTCTGCGGTGAAATGTGTGTGCCCGTTAAGATCGTGGGCTTCCGGCAAAAAATGCTGATTGCGGCGATACGAGATGCGATGTCTAATCGCTCTTGAGCAGATAGAATGCCAGCGCCTCCAGCCGCCCGAAGGTCCCGGCGATTGGAATTCAATTCCTCACATAGGAGTGTGCACCCCTTTTCATATAGTTCGGTGCGTGTATGTGGGAGTCTTCCCTCGCTTCGAAAGACCGAGACAAGAAAACGCAGAGTCGCCGGTTTGAGGGCAAGGGCTACAGATTCAGTTCTCTCCACCTCCGCCATGAACTTCTCAGCGTCAATGCCCTCCATTCGTAAGGTTTCCTCGACATCCTTTTTTCGAAGCGGACACAACTCATACGCACCAAAGCCATCCTTCCCCCATAACTGTGGGAGCGATTGGTCCAAAGTGGACGGCCAATCAGCAGTTCTGCAAGCGATGCGTAAACGCAGTCGCCCCAAATGGTCAGAGACACCCTGGAAGCGATTGGTTAGAATGGTTCCTACTTGTTGAATTTTAATGTGGCACTCGTCGAGGCTGTCCAAGAACAAGTGTAGAATTTGATTTCCCTTGATCCATGTCACAAACATCTCACAATGAAAAAGGTCTTTGATAAGTCGAGACTCGTCGCCATATTCGTTCAAATTCAGATAGAGAAGGCTATCGCCTGAAGACTCGATAGGTTCTGCTAAGGATTCCCCGAGTTCTCCCATAACAGTGGATTTACCGATACCCGGCTCTCCTAACAGCGCAAGGCACGGCTGATTGGCTATCTTCTCAAAGGATACGACGTCTGACTGGACATACTCGGCGTACTCGCTGTCAGGGTCATAAAGAAAACCGCCATCGGAGAGGTTCATTACTCCATCACGCGGACACCAAAATCGTTTCCATGGGTATTTCATCTTTTCATTCTTTTTGATATTTTCTCAATAATCTCAGTGCAGTGCTGTGCGGTTCATTAATATTAGCACTTTTTGGAGGAACGAACAAGGAATCTAATTTCGTATTATTCTGTTGTGTATATATCTATGAATGCATACCCCATTCACTAATAACGGCATTTATGGCAGGTAATATAAGGCAAATATGGAGAATTTCTGCCAAGAACTGACAAACCTATGGCACAGTGAGCGAAGATTTTATGGTCCGGTTTGGAAATTTCCTTGAGAAGCGACCCGCAACGTAAAGGTACGGGCTAAACTTAATTCTAAATTCGTGCAACCCGGCACCAGTAGTTCGGGCTAAGCCGGTTTGGGCAAAAAGGTAAAGCGAGCCATCTGGGCCCTATCTCCAAGCTGCCGTTCGATTCGCATTAGCTGATTGTACTCAGCCACGCGTTCGGACCTCGACAGCGACCCGATCTTGATCTGTCCGACATGCGTGCCCACGGCAAAGTCGGCCTCGAAGGGCAATTCGGTTTCACCCGACCGGTGCGAGATAATACAAGTCATATCGTTTTGATGCGCCAGCTTGATGGTCTTGAGTGACTCTGTGATGGTTCCGATTTGGTTGACCTTGATAAGGACGGAATTTGCGGCCTTTTTCCGGATTCCCATTTCCACGCGTTCGACATTAGTGACAAAAAGATCGTCGCCGACAATCTGAATCGCATTG
>Ga0114918_10005488_pt1 | contig 10885 bp, 10 predicted proteins | sample LantaG_FD_87015 | JGI IMG/M metagenome (GOLD analysis project Ga0114918, IMG submission 87015) | Deep subsurface microbial communities from Baltic Sea to uncover new lineages of life (NeLLi) - Landsort_02402 metaG | ecosystem: Environmental > Aquatic > Marine > Oceanic > Sediment | place... | reverse complement strand
TGGTGAGCTGAAGGCGAAGAGACCGATTCGGGCCAGAGACTATATCTACAATATCGGGGCGCCCATCAGGACTGCTCACTGTCACAACATCGTTTCTGATGATGTCTGGCATACCCCACTACTCCTTCAACACCACTCCGATGCCGTAGCAGTGCTCGCCCTGCTGCCGGAACGCACAGTAACTCTTGCCCTCGCAGAGTTCCCGGAAGGCAACCTGAACTCCGTCTTCGCAGGTGTAGATATCGTGGAAGCCCATCAGTCCACCCTCTGCTACTGCTGGCCACCACATCTCGATCTCAGCCCTGGTACTCTCGACAGTGTGGTCGGTGTCGAGGAACACCAGATCGGCTGGACCACCCACGAACTCCAGGGCGATCTCGCGCGTCCCCTCGTCCATCGAGTCGCCCTGGTACCACCGGAACGCGCGCTCAGGGGCTGCCAGCCTCTCGAGCGCCTCAACTGCGTCACTCGGCTCCGAAATGTCGACACTGAACATCCTGCCACCAGGAGCCAGTGCGCGAACCAGCGTGGTGGCAAAGCTGCCCGGGCCAGTGCCGAGTTCGATGATGCGCCTGGGTCTGCGCATGCCGATATAGTCGGCAAACTGTACCTCCTCGTCCGGGAAGGGCTGCGTACTGAAGAGGGAAAGGCCATTGCGAACTTTGATGAACCGCTCGGCCGAATCTTCCATGACGGCTCGAAGGACCTCAACCTCTTCCCGCAGAGTTCTTGACATTACCGACTCCTCTCCTGGACGTCGATTGGCTTGCCAGCTTGTTTGACGACGTGATTGGCCGGGACATCCTTGCGCAAGATGGAGCCAGACGAAATGAGGGCATCGTCACCGATCGTGATGTGAGGTTCGGCGAAGACTCCGGTTCCCATCCTGACACGGTCGCCCATCGTCACGTCCGTGGAGGTCATGCACCCCGGCCCCATCGAGCAGAAACTGCCGATGTGGGAGTGGTGCTCAATGGAATTGTAGGCCGAGAAGAAGTTCCCATCCCCAATCTCCGCCGCTGATCCCACGTGGCAGAACGCGCAGAGGATATTGCCCACCCCGATCTTCGCGTCCTTGGCGACGTGGCAGGTAGCGTGGATGGCATTGACGAGTGGGATCCCGAGTTCCACACAGGACCGAGTCAGCTTGTCGCGGGCCTCAACGGAGGTGCTGATTGTGACGAGCGCAGCATCCATCTCTCCTTCGGCGAAGAGGCGCACGATGGAAGTGCATGGCCCCAGGACACGGTGGCCGAAGAGGGTCTCGCCCTGAATCGCCGGATCATCGTCGAGGAGCCCGATGATCTGGAAGTCCTGGTCGTCCAGGATGTCCTGAACTTGGGTAACCGCAAGGCCAGCCCCAAGCAGCACCATGCGCATCTTTGCTGCGCCGGCGTCAACCCTGACCCGCTCGACATCGTCGATGTGTACGATCTTCCCGTTCGATACTGGGAGCACGGTCGCCAGATCAATCCCGAGTTCTGCCGCTCTCCGCTTTGCGGCCGGGGAAGCCCTCACCTTACCGTGTGGGGCACCAAGAACCCGCTCCCGGTGTGACGGAAGTGCTACCGGCTCCTCTTGGCAGCTCTTGATGGTGAGGTTCGTGGCGCGGGCTTCCTCTGCTGCGGTCTCCACCTCATTGCCATCACCGACCACTGCCAAGACGGAACCCACTGGGTAATCCACGCCCTTCTCACACAAGAGTTTGACGCATCCATGGACGTGGGCATCAAGCTCCACGGTGGCCTTGTCGGTCTCGATCGTAACAACGTTCTCGCCTTCCGCCACGAAGGCTCCATCCGCGACCGCCATATCAACGACACGGGCGGACATCATGTTGGTGTCCAGCTTCTCGACGATGAGTTTTTCTACCGCCACCTCTACCGCCCCTCAATCGCCTGTAGGGTCGATGCCACGGATGCTGCGAAGACTGCGTCGGAGAGTGGTTTCTCGCCCGAACCGATGCAGGCCACGAATTCGGAGAGCTGCGTGGCGAGCGGTTCCCTGTGTTCCACGGTGGGCATGTGGATGCCACCATCATGGCGAGCCAGCTTGAAAGAGATGAAATCATCAGGCGTGCTGGGCTCAGAGCCGCGATCATAGATGGTGATCGGGTGCTGAATGCTGAGATCATCCCAAACCACGGTCCGGCGCGAGCCCACAACCTTGATCGTTCTGGTCTTGATGGGCTCTGCCCAGCTGGCGTGGATGGACGTCACCACGTCGCCATAACGCATGATCGCAAAGACGACATCCTCATGCTCGGAATTAGGACTGCAAAGCCGCGTGACCGCACCAGCGTAGTCCGCAGCCTTGCCGAAGATGAAGTTGAGAATCGAGATGTCGTGTGTGGCGAGATCTGCAGCTGCTCCAACATCCGTCCTCACGGGTCCCAGGTTCGTCCTGTTCGCCTCGACGTACAGGATGTCGCCGAGATGACCGCTCTGAACGATTTCCGCGAGTGTGCGGATACCATCGTTGAAAAGAAAGATATGACCCACCATCAGGATTTTGCCTGCCTCTTGCGCGTGCAGCCCCATCTCGATGCAGGTATGGACATCACTGGAGAGTGGCTTCTCACACAGCACGTGATAGCCTTGGTCGAGCATCTCGGTGACTACCGAGAAGTGGGTCTCCACTGGAGTCGCTACCACGACAGCGTCGATGCCATTCATCTCGCTCAGTTGCCGCGTGTCTTCCGGACAGGGTACGCCGAACCGAGCGATCATTGCTGAGCGGCGGGCAGGATCGGAGTCCACGCATGCGGCCAGTTCGGTCTTCGGGTTCTCATCTATGACCCGGGCATGGTTTGGACCCCACCTCCCACACCCAATGACCGCCATCCTGATCGTTTGCGCACCAATCATAGCGCCACCCCCGTCCCGATTCCCTGAGGCGTCAACCACGAGAGCTCAACTGCCTCCATGTCAGACAGATACCGCTCATGCAGTTCCTGCTGCGGGCAGTCCAGCTTGTCCGCACAGCCCCACTTGTCGGCGAACATCCTGCGTGACCGGTCCATCCTACCAACTCGAACTCCGTCCACGACAGTGGTGCCGAGCTCGTGATTGGAGGCAAAGGTTCTGCCGTGCCAGTGCACCACTGGGGGCCAGGGCAGCTGATAGTTCCTCTTGCCAAGCTTGTCGTAGAACCGGAAGCCGAAGTCGGTCTCCTCGTAGAAGCTGATCAGCTCGTCCCAGAACCCGTCCACCGCGTAGTAGTCCGCCTGCCTGAAGGCGAACGAACAGCCTACCGGTGCTCCGCATGCTCCCGGAGTCGGAAGCGGCTGCTCGAGATTGGCTTCCGATGCCTCATTGTTTGCGGCGTCATACTCCCCAGTATCCGGCCGCTTGTTGATGGTCGGCCATCCGCAGACTCCCACGATGGGGTTGAGTGTCAGGAAGGCCATCGCGGTCTCGAGCCACTGCGGGTGGATGACCTCGATGTCATCGTTGAGGAGCACCACGATGTCTGCTTCGGCGAACCGCGCGAGGTCATTCCATGACTTCGGGATCCCCATGTTAGTCTCGTGCTGGATGAAGCCAGCATTGTGGTCAATGCAGGCACCCTCCGCATCATCCCTGCAGCTTTGGGAGGGGGAGCCGTCGTCGAGACCCACCAAAACCATCTTTTCCTGTATGGCCTGCGGGGTGATGTTGCGGATAGACTTCAAGCACGCTTCGAGTCGTCCATTCGTGTTATAGGTCGGAATGCCGACCAACACCTCTGCCTGCGCCATGATTGAATCCTCCATTAGGATTTGCCGAATGCGTTTGCGATCTCCTCCACGTCCCGGCCTTCCAGCAGAGCCTCATAGAGCTCACAGTGCAGGCCAGCCACCTTCCGCCACTCTATTGACCATGCCCAGGCCCGCGAGGCGTTCGACATCCTGGCCACCCGCTGCGGATCTGCCATCAGCTTCTTGATCTCTTCGGCTACTGCCATGTGATCATCGTCATCGACCCGTACTGCCAGTTCGGTGGGCTTGCCGTTGACCTCGATGGTCTCCGGGACATCATCGAAGGTACCGACCCGGCTCAGAAGCATCGGGCGGCCCGCCGAGGCGCAGTCCTTGGAGGCGCTGCTGATCCCGATGCCCTCGGACTCATGGCAGGTAAGGGCCAACACGTCTGCCACATGCAGGAGGTTGATCATCTGGGACTTGTTCTCGAGCCGCTCCCGGATCAGTGTGACGCGCTCCGGCCCCATCTTCTCGATGGTTTTGATGAACTCCTCATCGTAATGGCTGCTGCCAAACTCGTGAGGACTGGCGAAGATCATCAGCTTCACGTTCTCGGGCAGGTACTGGAGGGCGTTTAGTAGCACATCGTAGCCCTTCTGGGGCCGCAGGAATCCGTGGCTGCCAATCACGAAGTCGTCGGCGCCGTAGCCCTGCGCTGCCCTGAGCCGCCCGCGATTCAGCAGCCTCACTGGAGCCGAGCCACCAGGCACCATGCAGGACCGGGCTGTGCCACCATGCTGCTTCAGCAGGTCCAACTGGTTCTTGGAATGGACGAGGATCAGGTCTGCATTCCTGCAGAGCGGTGACATCAGATCTTCACGATCCAAGATCGAGTGCGCGGTAATGACCGATGCGATGCCAGCTGCCCGCAGCAGTCTCAGCATGCTCTCGAGCTTCCACTGGTCGAAGAAGCTGAACTCGTGCTGGACGTGCAGGAGCTTCACATCGTTGTCAATGCAGAACTGGGCTACCGCTTCTGGCGCGTAGGTGGCGTACTGCTCCGGGAAAAACCCGATGTCATGCATTCCGGCCACCAGGCCGCGGCTGTACTCGCCAATTCCGCAGTTCTTCTGGAAGGTCGGGCATAGCATGCCGGTCTTGACGGTGGCGATCTCGACCTTTTCCACAACCCAATCCCTGGGCGGTGCCGAGATCTCGATCGCGGCTTGCTTGCGCTCCATCAGCTTCTCGACCTTGTCGCAGAAGCGGGTCCAGGAATGGAACTCGGCCCAGCGACGACCAGCCTTGCGCATCTTCTCGATCCTGACGCCACCGGCCTTCCAGTCCTGGTAGAGACCCTCCAGGGCCTCACCGAGCTTCCCGATATCAATCATGCCACGAAGCATCGTGTTCTCGCCATAGCCCTCGTAGGCCGTCGGGATCAGGACACCACGCGACCCGTCGGTCCCGAGGGTTTCGGGGAGCGCGGAGAAGTTGGTGGCAACCGGAATGCAACCACACGCCTGGGCCTCATAGCCAGGCAGCCAGTTGCCCTCCCCGCAGGACGTGCAGGCCACGACGGACGCGACCCCGTAGTATTGGAGGATCTGGGCATCCTGGATGCCGGTCATTGGAGGCGAGAGCCCGAGCCCCACCTGTCCGGGCGGCAGGTTCTCGTAACCCTGTATCTTCATAATGTCAAACCCGCTTGGCGTGTCGTAGCAGATCTGCATCATCAGGTAGGCGTCTTCGTGGTCTCGTAGCAACTGCTTCGTCCCACGGATGAGGGCATCGAGATTCTTGCGGTTGCTGTTGACGCCGATCCAGAACACCATGAAGGTGTTCTCTCGCGTGAATTTCCGCTGCCCACGTGGCCCACCGGAATTGACAAGAATGCTCTTGGGCTCGTCGATCCTCCAGAAGTCTGAGTCGACCCCGAGACGCATCAGCATGGGGTCCAGCATCTGGTCCAACTCCTTGATGGCCTCACTCCCGTACTCGGATGTCACACCCAGCCCATCGACGCGAGAGAAGATGGGGAGCCATTCCTTGAGGAGTGGGTGACCATCTATCAGGGAGACCCAGTACCACCGGACCTTCTTGCCCTGCGAATGCAGTTGGCTGAGCACGGTCGGCATGTGAGGAAAATCCCACGGGTCCCCCACCGTGAGAACGATATCTGGCTTGAAGTCCTCGCAGGCGCCGAACGTGACGGCCCGGTCGCTCAAATCGTGCTTCTTGACCGAGTAGATGTGGCAGGGGAAGCCATGCTTGTTGCCCTTGTAGCCCCAGCCAAGAACGCCGAGCTCATACCGTCCACTGAAGTGCTTGAGTAGAGCGCGCGTGATCCGTCCGAGCCCGCTCGGCCATGTCGGGCTGTCGGAGTAGATCAGCAACCGCTGCTTGGCGTCTGTGACGCCCGTCTCGTCGGTCATCTGGGCAGACCCCTACTGACGCTCGATGGCTTCGTCGATGGCCTTCAGGTACGGCATCTGCAGTCCCTTGATGGCCGCGAGCCTGCGTAGCGCCAGCAGCGAATCGTTGGCGAAATGGATCTTCACGAGATCCTTGACCATCTCGTCCGGCCGGTCGATCATCTTCTGCATGTCCTGCTGGGTGAGCTTGATGAACTCGGGGGCGTCGAGTATCTGGCCATCGCGGGCGCATCTGGCGATACGGCCCTGACGGATCAGCTGTTCACGGTATTCGTCGTCCACGAGGATGGCCTGGGGGATTTGCTCACCTACCGAGATGATGATGCCCTGCCCGGTCTTCTTGTCAGTGAGGCGGATGTCGCGGGAGATGCGGTAATAATTGCCCTTGTGGCCTTGGAGTTCCATGTCGGTCTCCTCTCTATCGGGTCAATTCCAGTCATGGCAGTGGGGGGGACGGTAGTCGTCCCCCCCCACTCCTGCCTCAGTTACTACTACGCGCGGTCCGCCGGCGACATGAGAATGTTCGTCGTCAGCGTGGGCTGCGTGTACGATCCAGAGGTGACCTGGAGTACAACAGCCGCACTGCGCCGCAGTACGTAGGCGTTGAACCATCGGAGGTAATAGCTGTTGAGTATCGGGTATACCCCGACGGGGATATTCGTGAGACGGTCCCGCGTGAGCGGGTAGTTGTCGTGGAACAGGACGAGCCCCTTGGCCGCCTGGTTGACCATCTCCACGAACGCAACGAGCTCAGCGGCCCGCGGCATCGAGATGAAGATGATGTAGTTCTCCGGCATCCACTCGGTCTGGAACCAGTCGACCCCGAGCATCCTGCCATGGAAGCCGTCCACTGCGACCCGAGCGAGTATCGGGTTGTACATCGGGACACCCGCGTCCCACCTTGCCATCTGCTCGATGTCGTAGACGTTGTGACTGTTGATGAGCGCCATGTAGGGCCCGTTGTCGCCGTGATGCGCCATATGCTCCTTGGCCGCCGAAATCGACGTTGTGGTCGTGAGAGCCGCCGTTCCGCTGGTCAAGTAATGGGTATGGGTCGTGGCGAACGTGTTCTGGCCGTAGCTGGGCGGCGTGGTCTGCCCGCCAGCGTAGGCCGTGTTGATGAGCCCGTAATGAGTCGCGCTGTCGAAGAGCGTCCCGAGGATGAGGGCGTTGACGGTATCCTCGTCGGCCTCGAGAAGCGACTTGATCGCATCCGGGATGCGCTCGCTGGTGGTTCTGGCGAGGTACTCCCAGGTGTAGGTCCAGCCGAACCCGAACTTCCGGACGTCCCTCGACTTCTTGACGTAGCGCTGCATCTGAGGATCGGGCTTGCCGTGCGGGCCGAGCTCAACTCCCTTGAGGCGGTCGATGGGGAACTCGTAGTAGCCCTCATCGACAGTGCGACAGAACATCTTGCGGAAATCTGCGGTCGCGTGGAGGTTCCACGCTTCCCTCATGGGGAGCTCGTAACGGTTGAGGACCGCGTTGAAGTCGACGTTGTCGACCGTAAAAGCGCCTACGGCCATATCGGTTCCTCCTTTCCGTTACATCAAGAGCCAACCCAGTGGGCCTGGCCAATCTGAATGACCAGTTCGTTCTCGGCGCTTGCGATCCCGACCTGCTGGAGCATGTCGCCCAGTATGTTGGGAGCCGCCTGCGTGAGCCCGCCCGCTATGAGTCTGTCCAGGTAGATCGGCTGACCGATGTTCCAGGACCAGGCCGAATCGTACCTCTTACCCTGGCTGTTGGCCAGGACATGGGTGAATATGCCAGTTCCCTCGACCTTCGTACCAGCACCGGATGTCTCGGGGAACCCCATGACGGGCTGAATATCAGATCCCGTCGCGCAGGCTTCCAAGTAAAAATACCCGTTGCTGTCGATCGAGACGGGAGTGCATGGATTGACCGTGACGCCGGCCAGCACTGGCCGGGTCAGGTCACTGACGCGATCATGGAAGGAGCCGCCTACCGCCATCGGTTAGCCCCCCTTCTTCTTGAGTCCGAGCGATTCCTCGAACCCCTCGCGCAACTTGTCGCGCGCCGCGTCATCCAGTGCTCCCGCAGCCGTCGAGCCGACGGCCGGAGTTCCGCCTGGAAGAGCTGCGGTTTCGGAGATGGCGACCCGCAGGGAGGCGAACGTCTCGGCCTCGTCGAAGGTCATGGGCTCATCGACCATGCCCTTTGCGAGCAGCGGGACGATGGTACCCTTGTCCTTGTCGAGGTACTTGCCTTCCTTGACGAGCTCGGCGAACTTGCTCTCCGCCGCAGCCGTCTGGTCACTCACCTTCTTCTGCCGCTCGTACTCATCCACCTTCCCCTTCAACGTGTCACGATCGCTCGTGATGGTCGAAAGCTGGGCGGTGAGCTCCCCGATCTTGGTGTCACGCTTGGAGAGCTCCTCGGCGGTAGCCTGGGAGGTTGCCATCTGTGATGCCATGACATCCACCAGGTTTTCCACCTGAGCACGATCCTCATCGGCGAACTGGCCTAGAAGAGCGTTTACTTCGGGGCTGCGCTGCACCATCAAGGCTCCTTTCGATCCGGAGCTACCCTTCCGGGCGCGTCCAGACTTTGCCTTTGCCCTTTTTGTGGCCTCTTCTGACCCATTTGATTGTGCCAGCGTCGGCGCGACGCTTCCGCCGCCATCACCGCCGGGACTCCCCGCGCTGGGGTGGTCGGCGTCCTCTGGCGATGCGCTGCCACTACCCGATCCATCACCATCTATCGTGTCAGGGTACGCGCTTGCAGCCAGTACCCTCATCTCCGAGTGTGCTGCCTTCGATCTCCGAAGTATCGCCTGTCCCATCGGGTGATAGTCGGAGATCGTGTAGCCCCCGTCCTCGTCCTCCCCCTCCAACAGGTCCTCGAGCGTGTGCCCGACCTCATAGGAGGCTCCGAGAACGTCCTGTATCTCCTGCATCAGGTCCCAGATGCCCCCGACCTCGCGGTCCCATACCTGGGATGCGGTCAGGACCTTGGGGTACTTCCCGGCACGGTCGATCACGACCTCGATCACGGTGCCGATCGTCTGCCGATCACCCATGAAGCCGTGGCCACTCAGCGTCTTGTCGACAATGACCGGCTTCCTCTCCAGTTCCTTCCAGACCTTCTCGGCGTTCTTACTGGACAACGAGACCGGGCCCAGCCCCCACATGTTGAAGGGCTTGGCCATCTTGTCGAGTTCGGCGAGTTCGGTCAGCAGAATGGAACTGTTGTGGCCAGGCTGCATCTTGCCCTTCAGGTAGCTCTTGACGCGCCCGTCCTTGAAGAGCGCCTTCGCTCGTTCATCCTTGACCGAGAAGCCGCTCGCGGCGATCACCATGGTCTCGCGGCCATCGTAGGAGACCTCGGAGGCCGCGCTCTTCTGCTTGTCCTTCAGCATGACATTGGCACGCGCGAACGCATAGGACTTCAGGGTCGGGAACTTCTTGGCGAAGCTCTTGCTCTTGCGCTTGAGTGTGGCATAGCTGGCCTTGAAAGACTTGCTCTCAAGGAGACCATCCACGATGTTGTCAAGTTCGGCTGGCATTCCTACTCCCAGACTACTGTGATGGAACCGTTCCCCGTTACCCCGATGTAGATGCCGTTATCGAATGGCTCCCCCTGCTGCGGGAGCATTACCGGAACTGTGTCGTGGGCGTTCACGTAAATGTGGTACTTGACCACGGTAGCTCCAACAGCGGTGGCGGAATCGTAGACTTCCACATCCACGCCGGCGGCAGCCAGGGAATTCTCTGCCACAATGATACCCATGAACCTACAGGGCTGCGCGAACACTATCCCGGTCGCGGTGAAATGCGCGGATTGCATGTCAAGCCTCCCTCAGCTATTCCTTCTTCGACGTCCCGCTCTCGCGTTTGCCGGATGGCTTCGTGGGCCTGCCACGCTTGTTGTTACCATCCTTCACGACCTCTTCCTCACCATCGGGGCCTACCGTACTCTGCACGAACGCGACTGGTGCGTTCTCGTTCATCACGTCCGGCAACCCCCGCTCAACCTCTCTCCTGATCCTTGACTCCTCGGCATCCGGAGAGTGCCCGAAGATCCGCATGAGCGACTCGAAGCTGAAGCGCCCGGTCTTAGCAAGGTCCACGGCCTCCTTGCGCATCTGCGCGACCCGAGTGGAAAGCGGGCGCCAATGGTAATTGGGCGCGCGGCTTCCGTAAAGACCTTTATTCTTCGGATGGTTCATCACGCGCTGTGCCACCATCTCCCAGAAGCGGGCGATGTGGGCCTCGCGGATGTTGGAAATGTTGGCCTCGAAGCCCAGCACGTTCATCTCGCCAATCGCTGGATTTGAGGCATCTTCTCCCACAAATACCCCGAACCTGTGCAGCACCTCGCTCGTCGAGTGCCAGTATTTCGCCGACGACAACAGGCTCTGCACATCCGGCGATACCATCTTCAGGTCGATCCAGAACGGGAGTACGATTTCCATAACATCCATCATCTCGGCATCGCTCAAATATTCCTTCGCCTGGTCAATCGTCCCCTTTTTGTTGACCGACCCGTTGGAGTGGTAGGTGGTTGGCAGGACCGGGTAGAGTGGCCGACCTTCCTTGGTCTGATCTGGCGTTCCGACCTTCCACAACAGGATGAAGTTTATGATGCCATCTATGATCCGCAGATCGGATGCCGCCAGTGCGCGCCGCTCCGCGATCGCTTCCCGGAGGCTCACGTATGGGACCGCCGGATAGCCCGCCCCGGTGTCGTCGGAACCCATGGCCTGCGAGACCTGATAGGTTTGTCCACCGATCCTGTTCACCCG
>Ga0114918_10005487_pt1 | contig 10886 bp, 15 predicted proteins | sample LantaG_FD_87015 | JGI IMG/M metagenome (GOLD analysis project Ga0114918, IMG submission 87015) | Deep subsurface microbial communities from Baltic Sea to uncover new lineages of life (NeLLi) - Landsort_02402 metaG | ecosystem: Environmental > Aquatic > Marine > Oceanic > Sediment | place... | reverse complement strand
TCATTGTAGGTATCTCTAAACATGTGAATACTACTCATTTTAGTTCTTCTAATACTAGAATTAAATCTAGATCTTGTGTAAAGACCTTTAAGTAAAGTACATTCATCATACTCATTTGTTATCTCTACATCACCATGTCTTATTGTGACATCATATACTATTTGTAAAGCTGTTGGATTGTCAGCATGACCATAGTAGTTTGTTATTCTAATATCAATATCATCAAGAGATCCTGTCATATCATAATGAGCTTCAATTAAGTCATGTAGATTTTAATGACAGGTTGAAATTTTAGATAAGAACGTTCTACAATATCTTCATCGTCAGCCATATTAGAAAATGTATAATCTACATTTATAGTTGTTTCAACTAATCCTACAGGATTTACTAGCATAGAAGCTCCTGCACGAATAACCACAACACCGAATTTGTCATTTCTTATTAGTATACTTTCCATATTTTTAAGGTATTAATAAGGGTCTCCCTGTATTAGAGAGACCCTTAATATTAATTACTTGTTCAGAAACTCTCTGAACGCTTTGTTGATAGAACCCAAAGTACTATTGCCTATAGCAACATTTTCTTCATTTTCTACCATAAGATTACCTACTGCACTAAGAGATTCTCTGAATCTATCTGTTGCATTAACTAATTCTTCATAGTCATTCATAAGCTCTGTAAACTCACCAGTATTAGATACTTGAGTTTCCTCATTTGAATCACGTGTCAATAATGGACCTTCAAACTCATAAGATCTAATTTTTTGAATTAGTTCGTTAGTTGGAGTATGAGGGTAATTACCAAAGTAATCCTTTGCTACTTGACCATCTTGATCGCAGTATTCTCTTACAACAGACATGATTACATTTCTCGCCATGCTCTCATAGTTATCAGACACATCTCTGATTTCTGAATATCCTGCTTTCATCTTTTGAGGAACAACAAGAAGAATCACATCACCTTCCGATGGGATAAGTGACGAATCATCAAATAGAGTCGTCTTCGTTGAGTGTATAATGACATTTGAATTATCAAAGTTTACCTCTGGAACATGAGCTTTTAACTCTCCAAATGTAAATCCTTCAAAATCAGTTACTTTCAACGGTCTTGCGTTACCTTCCGACTTAATATAAATCGCTCTTGACATTTTTTTATAATATTTATCAAATTAATATTCCACCATTGTCTAGGTGGTCTTCTATTTCAATCATTAGACTTCCAAATAGGTCATCTAAATCTTGCTTACGTGATATTTCAGCCATGATAGCATCTCCTGCCATAGCTGAACTCATCACATTATCACTTGCTATATCCTGAAGATAGCAGACTTCATATCGTAGTGTACTAACACTACTAAATTCAATCTTATCTCTATCTTGTTTCAGAACTTTGCAAGCCTTTTCCAAAGTTTCATTGGATAATTGTTCACCTAACATGTTTCTTAATGGTGACACCCGTAAACTTGTCAACATAAGAGTCATAGCCAACAAGTAGGTCAATCCTATTTACCCACCTTCGGTTCATTCTATCAGCTACCATCCACATACCATCATAAACACCAGCTCCTGTTACAATAACAAAATCACCTGGTGAAAAGTATGTTTCAAGGTCTCTACTAATAGCAATGTACCTATGTGACATAGGATCTTTTGGGTCTATCTTGTATCCGAATGCTGTTGTGAACGGGTCACTATCGCATTGCGCTACAGTAGCTTGGTAACACGTTACCGTTACTGTTTGGTCGATACTTAATAGAATACTTAAAGTTAATATTGATAGTTTTAACATGATTTACGGATTAGTTCAACAAAATCTTCCAATTTTAAGTGAACATATATCCCTTCTGTTACAAATCTACCTTTCGGAGTCTTACGTGTCTTCTTATCAAAGATGACATTCATTTGACCCTCTTCGTCAGGCATTTCAGACAGAACTTCAACATAGTTCACTCTGTCTTTCAATGTTTTGCACTGCACGTTTAGAAATCCAGTATAACAGAGGTCAACCTTTTGGTCATCTCTGTTTCTTGATTCTGCACGTGATGTGACAACATCTGGAAAGAACTCAACGAGTATCTTTACACATTCTCTCTCCCACGAATGACCTGCTCTTCTATTGCGGTTTGCCATTTTTCAACTTCACTGTGCTGTTAAATACTCAACAGCTTATCTGTCATGTTTTTAGCGCAATCCTTACCATACTTTTCACAACAATCGGTTATATCCTTAGTATCATCAAAATTCATTACAGATGATACACCATAGAGATCTTCATGTCGTTGTATAAATGCTTTACCAGCATCATCTGGGTCACCCCATATTACAACTTTATCAAATCTCTTAAGAATACTTTCCATAACATCTTCAGGCACATCGACTGATTCAGCCTGTGGTGCAAATGATGGATAACCGAACTCATGCATAAGCATAGCGTCTTTATAAGACTTTTGAATTACACATATCTCACCTCGTTGCGGAAGAAGTTTATAACCTTGTAGAGATAAACCTCCTGCAACAAACTTCATTATCTTCTCAAATGGTCTATATATCTTGAACTCTGTGAAGAGGTCATAAGAATAAGAGAGGGTCTTACATTTAAATAATGACCTATCTACCCAGAATTTAGATATTGGTTCCACTCTGAAATGATTCAAAGTATTTGGCGTGATTCCCCACTTTTCCCATAGGTTGATATCATCAACTGTTGGTGTCCTCTTATTAATAAGAAGTTGTGGAAACTGTGTTCTTTTTAGACGCTTTTCTACTGTTGGAAGCTGTGGGAGAGACACGCATTGCATGTCCTCCCATACTCTTTCGAGCAGCTCACCAAAAGTAAGATAAGGATATTGTATCTTGACATAATCAAAGACACCACCTTTTATACCTGTACCATAGTCTACAAATCTTAAACTACCGTTGTTACCATAATAGAGTCTGAACGAAGGTGTATGGTCGTCCTCACGTAGAGGAGAGCATATCATCTTCAATGGTGAAACATCACCGATGTATCTCCTATAGATATCAAGCTCGGAAGCTTTCTCAAGTATTTTATCAATACTGAGTTCTTTGTGTACTTTAACAGGCATAATAACATATTTACAGAAATTAACTGTTCATCATCCCCAAGGTGTGTCAGAAGCACCTGCCTCTGTTGCACCAGTTGGGGTCGTTACTGCAGTAGGATTGTATTCCTGCCACTGTGTGCTAGCTTGGTATTCGTCTTTAAACGCACCATACTCGCCATTAAGTGACTTAGAAAATTCAACTGCAGCATTTTGATAAGGTCTGATGTATAGCTTGCGATATGCAGACTGATACTGTCGTTCCTCACCATTTACGTCTACTGTTCTTACACCGAACAGCATACCTACACGATTTGGTTCACCTTCATTGGTCATCTTCATGATGTCCTTGATCTCTGAGAAGTTACCTGCAAAGATAGCATCCCAATTATCAAAATGTAAAGGTTCTCCTTTCTTTCCTCCTTTGTGGTTTACCCACGCACGAATGAAATTTATGAGTTGTTCCTCACCGTTAAATGACTTACGCATACCTTCTTTACTGTACCACTCATACGTTGGTCCCTCAGTTGGGTCTGCATAGCAAAACTGTGCTGAATTATTCACATATTGAAACTTACCTGTCTTTGATTCAACAGGTTTCTTTGTAATAAAGAAAGATTCACGATATAGGAAATCATCTTCTGGACGACTTAACCACATATCAATACGAACACGAGTATTACCCTCGTTATCTTTATCTACATTAGCTGTAGGTTCTTTAGGATTATCAAATCCCAATACACTTTGCATTTCCTCAACACTAGGACATACAGTTTTAACAAATACGAAATTCGCACCTGTCATTAACTTACGTCCTCCTGTGACTTTCTCGCCACCATCTCTAACGCCTATTGCCATGCTTCGATTGTATTGTTTGAAGTGTTAGTTTCCTCTATATCTTCGTTGGTTGTTACACCAGGAATTACAGAAGGAGTCTCATTGAACATTGGTTCTGTAGTAGCTACATTATCAACGTTTTCAGCAGTGTCATCTACCAATGTGAAAGTAGGTGCAATCACTTTAGTAGTCTTAACACTTACTAATTTTGGATGCTCAAACAAAAGCCTTACCTGGTCTTTAGGTAAGTCATAGTAATCCTGAATACATCCGATTTCAGAATTGTAATTACGAGCTGTATTTGTTCGCGTGTACCCTGAACCCATCAAGGTAATAATCTCACTAATAGAGATTATCTTTTTTGAATTGGAATTTTCCATTTCTAATAAAAAATTAAAGATTAATTAATCAGTGGGACCCTCTCCCGTAATAATCATCAATAGTATTGATGACCTTCTTTAGATCGTTGTCGATCTTAAGTTCTTTAAACATCCCCATTGGAGACTTTGCAGTGCTATCACCCATATTCTGAGTTACAAAATGATTCCAGAGCTTTTTAGTACCTCCTTCTTCTTTTATATCCACTCCTGCATATAATACAATAGTAAACATACCTTCTAATGTAACTACATTATCAACAAGTTTACCTACCGTCTTAGCTTTGCGTTTTCTAACACCTGATGAATCCATAACTTCTTCATCGTGTGTAAGAAATACAATTGTCATATCATCACGTAGATCTGCTGGTGCATTAGCGAGTTCCCATATATGTTTGCCGATTTGGGTAAATTTCTCAAACCCTTTTACTTCAGCCTTACGCATGAACTCATTTGCTGCACAATATTGCCAATCATCTATAACGATAGTCTTTATCTGTGGCATCTTATCATTGATAAACTTCATTACCTGAAGTATTGTAGGTACATCATCTGAAGAATACATATTGCCACCATCAGGAGATGCTCCTTTTTCGACTCTTTTGTATTCTTTGCCTTTAGGAAAAGGTAATGCTTTCCCTTGAACATTAATGACATAAGTACTTTTTGGATCGAGATTCATCATTGAAGTGCTTTTACCGACACCCGATGGACCGATAACACATACGCCTATTGCGCTCATTCTTATTTTATTTAAAGATTCTGTGTATACTGATAAACCTTTTCTATGGCTCCAGTATCTTCTATTCTTGGCAGTTCTTTGAAATAACTGCATGCACCATCAAAGAATAATGGTGTTCTAACATTGGCTTCTCCGTCACGACTTTTAAGTATTAGTAACATTCTGAAATGATCTTGCATTACATTTACTTTATAACCGTCACATTCTTCCATTTGATATCTATCAGGGGCAAACAATCCGAAAACATTATCAGCATCACGCTGTGTCTCCTTATTGTTTGCTAACCCATCAAGCGATGGTTCAAGCTTCTCGTCTATTGATTGACCTTTGAAAGTGTATTGCTTTTTTTCTTTATCAGAACTCTGCTGTTGAACGTTCACAACTATGTTAGCATATTTGTTACGTAGTTCAATACAATGCTCTGAAGAAAATCTGCTTATTGTCTCATGTTTACTAAGACCTTTTTCTGTCCTCAATAACCCGATATGGTCAGTGATAGCAATAACATACTCATTGACATCATCTGGAATATAGGTGTCATTCACCTCTTTATCCACTCCGTCAATAGTAATAGTACGCTTAGTCCATTTACCCTTAGATTCATTGTAACTCTTCATTGTTTTGAAGATACCTGTTGGATTGTGTATATGATCTATGATGGTAACATACTTTTCAAGATCAGCAAAGTATTCTTTTGCTTCTTCTATCTTAGCTATTACATCATCAGGTAGATAATATCCTACGTTTCCAACTGATCTAAGTTGTTTAATAGACACACGCATATTATGTTGTACAAACAACCAGTATGATATGATTGACATCATAAACTTCTCCTTACTTTCCTCTAAACTGAAATAAAATATCTTCAGTCTGATATCCGTGTCAGGATTTTCCTTGATGAACGTGTAAGGGATAATAACATACAAAAAGCGAGCGAGCTTTGATTTACCAACGCCACTGCTTGCTGTACATATATCATATGTACCTCGTTCTATACCAGGAAAATACTGACTGGTTCTTTCAAAAGGAAATGGAATACAGTTTACATGTCCGAGAGCTGCTCTCTCCTGCCTTTTCTTTATTTGCAGGAGTGCAGAATCAAATATGCCTTCCCCACTTAACTTTATCTTGTTCTCCTCCATCTTCTATCATTGCGTCACACAGTGAAGCAAGCATTGAGTCACCATCTTTATAGATAAGATACTCTGCTACTTTCATAAAAGCGTAGCCTTCTTTTGCTTTACCTGCAACATATTGTTTAGTAGCTGCCAATATTATATCATCCGTATAATTGGGAAACTCTCTTTTAAATTTTCGCATCTTGCGAACGATATTAGTAAGATTCCCTCTTACAGGATGATTGTTGGTCTTAACACCTTTTGGAAAGAAATCTCTAAATTGTGTACACAAGTCTACTATTTCCTTAGTGGAAAGGTTTACTGATGTTCTTACTATTTTAAAGAATATCTTATTAACAAACTCTCGACCTTTATCAGTTATATAACCATTACTATTAATAGCTTCTATATCCTTCAAATAATCTTTGTTTACTAAATTTCCAATTATGCTTGTAGACCCGTCATTTAGTACCTTTAAATAAAATACTTCATTTGGTGTAAGTCCATAATCACTCATCAACTTCACATTTACACCTACATCTTCCATTATATCTTTTTCATTTTAGTTATATATTCCGATTAAAATTATCATTTCAATTATACCGCTTTCTTAGCAAGCGAGTTAACATCCAAATGCGGAACAACATTAAATTCTTCCATTGGAATACTTTCTGTCATCTTTTCAAACCACTTTTCTTCCTGTGTACCTAGAGTAACAAGGATAAATACTTTACCTTTCTTGTTACCGTTTTTACGCAGTCTTCCTATACGTTGAATCATATCCAATGAAGAACTATAGTAACTCATTATGATGACATTATCTGCACCTTTCAGGTTAGCACCTTGTTTAAGCATCTTAAAAGAACCTATTACATCTATGCTACCCTTATCAAAATTGTTGCGGGTTTCAAAGTTCATAATATCTCTCTGCTTTTTGGTCTCACTTTTCTTTGCAGACCTTACAATGTGAGGAGTTATATCCTCAAGTATATTCAAGTCATTATTAAATATAATACTCTTACCTTTTGTGGTTTTCAGTATGCTTTTTACAGCATCTACTTTTGAAGGTAGACTATACAATAACTTTGAACGTTTCATTGCAGCACTCCTAACAAGATAATCCTTGTTGCTGTAGACACCTTGCCAGAAAAGATCATCTAAATACTTATAGCTACGTGCCTCAGTAGTTTTAAACGGGTTCTTTTTAGACCCTCCATCTATATTCTTTTCAGTCGCATTGAGTCTATGATAGATAACATGTATGTCAAGCTTTCTGCTCGTTCCCTCACGTTGACCATCACCTACATCATATGTAAAACATACTGGTGCGATGTCATCAAGAAGTATTTCTTTACTAACCTCTACACCATCAATTACATATGTACGTTCTGATTTTACAGTTGCACTAAGACCAAGTATATTCTTACACTTGTTCTTTTTATAGAACTGTACATATACAGGACTCATAGAATCATGTATTTCATCACATACTGCAAGATCAAACTTTCTTTTAGTCCATCTGCAAGCTGATTGATAACACGCAAACTCAAGATTGATATGTTCTTTTACATCAACACCAAAAAGTTCATTATACTTCTCTATATCGACCATAAGGTCATGCTCACGTTGAGCTGTCTCTGCAAGAAATACAACATCTGAACCTTTAGGCATTTTTACCATGCAGTCTAACGACAGAAAAGTTTTACCCATGCCTGTTGCAAGTTCTACAGTAGCTTTTTTGTCAGCAACTTCCCAAGCAGTTATTGCCTGGAAAGCTACATCTCTTCTTTTCTTGTCTATCTTCATTGTAGTAAGTATTTTCCATAAGTAAATACTGCATTAAAAAATGCTATAAGCACTAATAGTAAACCAAAACCTACTACAACTTTAGTCAATAATATATCTGACGGTTCTTTCATAACTTATTAAGAATTTTATTACATTCATTTACATAGTAATCATAATTGAGATCATAAGGTCCATTAAATGCTCTATTGAACATCGTTACTGTATGACCTGCCTCAATGTATGATTTCCGTTCTACATCTATTTTGACATCCTTTACGATATCAAAGATGTTTGTCTGATTTGCTGGCTGTAACTCCAAGCTGTCTTTTTTATTGACATCTGGAGGTAATACCTTTTTCAGATAAACACCTTCATTTGACACATAGTACCTGTTGGTTTTCTGTGTCGGTGTGACATTATATTCTCCGTTTTTAAAATATTCTAACTCGTACTTTGCTCCTCCTCGTGCTCTTACTGAACCACAGAAGTCATAAATACCGTGTGCTTTTACATTAATGTCATCGTATTGATTAACATCAAAGTGATTCATGATAGTTTCCTCTACAGGAATACCATGAATACAAGCACGAGCTACAGCAATAGCCACAATTCTATGTGACTGATCTTTATGCCAAGCTTTATCTATCTCAAATGCACCTTTGAACTTACACTGATTATCAGTAGTGACAGCTATATAGTTATTCACATCGCGTATGAACATACTTTTATACTCTGCCTCTTCAAGCTCAAGAGATGTAGTCTCCTCCCATTGGGTCATTAACTCCTTTATGACAGAATATTGCTCATTTGGAAACACGACAGTTATACCGTCTGTGTTTGCCTGAAGCAATACTGAATCTGTTTTCGTTAGTATACTCTCACTGAGCATACTTATCAGAAGTTGTCCATTCACCGTGATAAACATAGTGAAGAGAGGGTCATAAAGATAAGAATAAATGTCATTGGATTTACCATAAACACCATTTAATGCGATCTTTAATCCATAATTTTCAGGAGTTCCTTTAGCATATGTTTTCCTCGTATTGAAGATGTTTTCATATACTTCACAGAACGCTTGTCCTAAGTGTTGAGGAGCCTGTTTATTACGTATTGCAAGATTCGGATAGAATGATGTAACATCTATATCAAGCATCATATGTGTGTCGCTATTGTGGTATGAACCACTCTTTGTACACGCATGTATACCACCCGTACCATAATCATATGGAACATCTCTAAATACAAGTTGATGTTTTAAATCACCTTTTGTATCATGTACTATTGTATTCTTAAACTTATCTAATACTGAGTTAAACTCAGGAGTTGTAAAGTTTATATACGGTAGTATGATATTGTTTAGGTCTATTCCACCATTACGATACGTTCTCATTTTACGGATATTCCAATGTGGAACACCCATCTTTTCTGAAACAAACTTGAGAATAATCTCACTACCTATTTCAGGGTCATTAGAGTCGTATAACTTTAGATCAAACGATGTGCTTAATCCTTTACGCAAATCTATTTCTTTATTAGATGCATAAATGAATTTCTTAGTAGCATCTACATCATGGTGACAATAGTCTACCACGGTCTGTACATCCTCTTTCTCAATAAAAGTACCTGGAGCATATGGAAGGTCTTCCACATTATCCATTCGCATTGCAATCTCAATATGTTTAAGACCACATGCTTTAGCTTTATTGTTAAAGTGATGTAACAGATAGATATCAAACTCAGGTATTTTGATTTCCCTTTCTTTGAACCATACTCTTTCATTAGATTTTATAAGATTGTCAGAATATTGAAATATACTTTCGCACATATCATCTGCTGAACCATGCTTACTCATTGAAAGTATATGATGTAATACAGGGTAATCATAACCTTTGTTGTTGAATCCCATTAGCGCAATACCATTGGTCATCCTATCACAAAATTGTTGTATACTATTATCTTCATAAGAAGAGTGAAGAACGTATTCATAACGCTCCTCACTCTCTAATGAATGTCCTACATAAATAAACAGGTTTGGATAGACTTCGATGTCTCCAACCTCTTTAATCATTCTGATGCAAAATCTAACAAATCAATATGATCACGAAGATTAAAATTAGGCTTGTCAACCATCTTATCTATTAAAGATTTATGATTTACAATAGTTCTCATGTTCTTGTACTCTTCAGGATACCTTTTGATGTGTTCAGCCATTGCAAGAATCAATGTAAAATCTGCTGCACTTTTTTGTATATCAGAAAGTAACGTGCTCATACGAAAAGTTGAACATAAAAGATGAGATTCATCTCTTTTTATTTCAAAAGTTTTTGTCCTTGAGCTACCGTTATTGTTTGAATGTAACTTATATGTTCTAGTTCCATCATCACTTTCATGATAGTTCAAATACTCATAAACATAACCTTCATGTTCAGTACCTACATCTTCAAGCAACCCTACAATATCACTGCTATTGTATGGATTTACAAGTGGCTTGCTATAAACAGGAATAAAACCTCCTATTCTATTTAGCAAGTCACTAATGTTTGATAAATCTTCAATTGTCATTATGATTTATTTTTAGGTTCAACCTTTCTAAACTTGCTGGCAGGATGCCAGTGTCTCGTAACCGCTTGTCCTTCTATATTGTAGAACTCTAAGTAATTACCACTTACACGTTTAACCGTGTACCATTGCATGTGAACATGTTTTTTACTAGAGTTAAGATTTTTTACAGTCTTTTCTCCTATAATCTCATCACGCCACAACTTTGCATTACGTACAGAAACATTGAACTTCTTAATCAAGAAATCATCTGCAGAATCATTGTTATCAAAAAGAATATCTTCTTGTTTTTTTTTACTAATTCTACTTGGACGTTCTCTATAGTCCGTACAATATGGAGCCATTATAATGCTGCTCTCAACACATATTACGCGATCTTTCTCACGCAATTCTTTACCTTCAAT
>Ga0114918_10005486_pt1 | contig 10886 bp, 7 predicted proteins | sample LantaG_FD_87015 | JGI IMG/M metagenome (GOLD analysis project Ga0114918, IMG submission 87015) | Deep subsurface microbial communities from Baltic Sea to uncover new lineages of life (NeLLi) - Landsort_02402 metaG | ecosystem: Environmental > Aquatic > Marine > Oceanic > Sediment | place: Baltic... | reverse complement strand
GCGGGGGTGGCGGCGGCGGCGGCGGGGGCGGCGGACGGGGGGAAGGGGACGGCGTCTGAAGAGAGAGAGGGGGGGGAAACGAGAGGCGTGAGGGAGGTGAAGCGGCACGCGCGCCCAAAAAAGACATCAGGCCCTCTCCCACACACCACACACACACATACAACGCACTGTTAGATGGGGCGGCCCCAGCGTCAGCACCGCCAGGCCCGCGCCCCAATGCGCCGCCGCGCTCGACCGCGTCCGCCGCCGCCCGTAGCGCGGCCGCGACCTCGGCAGGCGGCGCGCCTGACGGGTTGGACACGCCAGCCGCCGTGGCCAGGGCGGCCAGGTCCAGGGTGGTCATTAGTGGGCAAGGGACGGCGTGCAAGAGACGGCGTGCACAGAGGGGTCGCCCAGGCTAACGCGTCGCCGGCTAGAATTGCGGGGGGGAAAAGTGCGTTTCGCCGAAGTCGACGTCGACCCTCTGCTCTTTCTACTCGCTCTCTCCTCCGTCCTCGTCCGCCCCCAGCCCCGCCTCGCCCAGGTGGGGGAGCACCCGCCGGATGGACACATCCACAAAGGGGCCCGCCATGCCCGCCACCACGCCGCCCTTCAGGCCGTCCAGGGGCCCCAGGGCGGTCGCCAGGGCGTCCTCATCCCCGCCCAGGCCGCCCGCCGCCGCCGCCAGCCCCGCCCACCGCCGGGCCTCCGTGCCCCGGTTGGGCGTCAGGCTCAGCAGCTGGGCCATACGCCAGGCGATGGTGGACGCCAGGGACGGGTGCACGGGCGGCGGGTGCGACGCTGAGACCGATGCCGCCCACACCCGCTGCTGCTGCCCGCCGCCGCCACCGCTCGGCTCAGCCAGGCCCGCGTCCAAGGCGGCCCGCCGCAGCAGGCCCTCCGCCACCGTCACCTGGGCGCGGCGGGCAAAGACGTCGCCCAGGATCAGGAGCGGGGCGGCCGCCGACGCGGGGTGGCGCGGCAGGGCAGGGGTGGTGGCGGACGGGCCGGCACCACCACCGCCGCCGCCACCGCCTTCCCCCGTTGCGGCCGCCAGGGCGGCCGAAGCGGCGTCCTCCGCGGCCGCCCAGTCCCGCTCCGCCAGGGCCAGCTGGGCGGCACAGGCGGCCAGGGATGCAGTGACCTCGCCCCGGGCGACCGGCCCGCTCGGAGCAGTCAGCGGGGCCGCGGCGGCGGCGGACGCCGCGGCCGTTGCCGGCCCGCAGCCAAGCACTGAGCGCGCGGCGGCCCGGCCCGCCTCACCGCCCGCCGCCGCAAACACGCCGCCCGCCCGGGCGGCCGCCCAGACGATGACCATGGGGTCGTGCGCGATCAGGTACTCCATCTGGTCCGGCTGCTCGTCGTACAGCAGCACGCCGCGCAGGGCGGCCGCCAGGGAGCCGGCCGCGGGCGCCAGGCCTGTTGCGTGGGCGTGCAAGGCTGAAAGGGCGACGGTGGGCAAGGAAGGCCCGCCGCCGGCCGCCTCCTCCAAGCCCGCCTCCGCCGCGCACGCCTTCAGCGCGTCCTCATCCCACCCGGCCGTCAGGCAGGCCCGCACGCGCGCGTCCAGGGCGGCCTTGCGGACGGCGATGGCGTCGTCGTCGCCGCTGGCCGCCTCGACCGCGCGCCAGGCCGCGTCGGCGGCCGCCCGCCACGCGCCGCGCCCGGCCTCCACTTCGGCCAGGGCCAGCAGGAGGCGGGCGGGGGTAGAGGAGACTGGTGAGGAAGAAGATGTGCTGGCGGCCAGGCCGTGGAGGGTGGAGGTCAGGGCGTCGGCCGCGGCGTCGGGCGTGGGGGCCTGGAGAAGATGGAGAGAGAAGGTTGAGAACGGCGGACGCATCCCCTCTTGTAAAAAAACCGCTCCCCCACACCACGCTCCTTGACTCGCACCTGGCCGCCGCGCACATACTCCAGGACGGCCACGACGCTGGCATCGCTGCTGTTGGTGGACAGGGTCCGGGCCGCCAGCGGGCGGAGAGCGCGGCGGAGGAGAAGCATGTGAGAGAGCGAACGAAAGAATGAGTGAGAGACCGCTCACACACGCATGCTCCGCTCTCTCTCTCTCTCCCCTCGCCTCCTCGCCCGGCGCCTGGCCCGCCCCACCCTCGTCACGGCTGCTGCCGCCATGAACGACGTCACAAGCCAGGCGACCGAATTCGCGGCTGCCGCGACGCGCGTTGCCGTCGTCGGCATTCGCCCCAACCTTGACGAGAGAGGCCGCGACCTCTCCACCCGCCCGGCCGCCTTTGTCCCGGCCGCCCTGGCCGCCGACGGGGTCACCATCATCCCCATCCCGACCGCGCCCGAGGCGGTCACGTATTACGGGTCCCCACCCTTGGCATCCCTGGCAGACCTGGCGACCGTCCCCAAGGTCGATGTCCTCGTCTTCTTCCGCAAGCCGTCCGACCTGCCGCCTGCGTCCGAGGTCGTGTCCGCGCTGCAAGCCAACGCGGCGGGTGAGGCCCCCTTACCCGTCGCCTGGCTGCAGTCCGGCATCCGGGCGCCCGCCTGGGAGGCGGAGTTGACCGCGGCGGGCGTGCCCGTCGTCGCGGACCGGTGTATGAAAGTGGAGCGCGCGCGCGCGCGCGCGCGAGGGGCTGGCGGGGCGGCGGGGCGGCTGTAGACGACAACAGGAAGACCTTCACCCCTCGTCCACCTCCTCAAAAAACGCACAATGTGCGGCCGTCGGGGAAGGGACGCGGTGTGGCCTGCACAAAGGACGACCGGAGATGACAGGAAAGAATCAACCTCCATTCACATACCCCCTTCCCCCTCTCTCTCTTCCTCACTTCTTGCCCTCCACCTCGGCCGGCGTGCGCGTCTCCAGGGTCAGCGCGTGCACGGGCCCGGCCAGCTCCTCCGCCAGCGCCCCATACACCAGCCGGTGGCGGGCCAACAGGCCCAGCCCCTCAAAGGCGGGCGAGACGGCGACCACTTTAAAGTGCGTCTCGCCCGAGGGCGACGCGACGCCCTTCGCACCCGTGTGGCCAGCGTGCAGGCCCGACTCGTCGATGACGGCCAGCGACGCCAGTGGCGCCAGGGCGGCCGTCAGCTTTGTCTCAATAGCTGCCCGCACCGGCTTGACAGAAGGGGAAGGAGCGGGCGAAGCAGCGGGCGCAGCAACAGAAGGCGCGCTGCTCGGCCCTGCCTCAGCCTCACTCTCGGCCACCAGCGCGCTCAGCGCCTGCTGCTGCATGAGGCGGAACATGTTGAGGAAGCCGTTGTTCCGGGAGGGGGTGAGCGACTGGGCCAGCCCCAGCTGGGTGATCCAGTCCGGCGACAGGCGGGCGACGGCGGCGGGCGGGCAGCCGGACAGGCCCAGCACAAGCAGGGCGGCCAGGCCCTTGGTCAGGGCCGAGTCCGAGTCGGCGGACCAGTGCAGGGTTCCGTCGTCCCGGACCTCCGGGACGACCCAGACCTGGGAGACGCAGCCCCGCACCTTGTGGGCGTCCGTGTGGTCGGCCGCGGGCAGCGGGGCCAGTTTTTTACCGTACGTCAGAAGCTGGGCGTACTTGATCTTGGGGTCGGGGACCTGTGGGGGGATGGATGGAAGAGGGTTGAGGAATGGGCGAGAGAGAGACAACGCGCTGTCGCTCTCTCGTTGTCGCTCTGGCTCTGGGCCCTCTTTCTCTTTCCCTACAAAACGCACCATCTGGAAGCCCGCCACAATTTTGGCCAGCTCGGGCGGCAGATCGGTGGTGGGCGCGGCGGCGGAGGCCTGGGAGTTGGAGTGGGAAGAAAGAGAGCGCCGCGCGAGCTTGTGAGTGAATTGCGCCTTCGAGAAGAGACACGCGCCGGCCGTGTGCACCCATATACACGCTGTCGCTGCAGCGTGTGGGGGTGTGCACCGTACCTTGACCAACATGACCCGCCGGCGACGGAGTGACGCGGCGCGGCCGACAGGCGCGGCGCGCACCGACAGCGCGTTGGGAGCGGCCGCGCGGGCGCGGGGGCGCGGGGCGCCGGCCGTCAGGGCGCCCGGCGTGGCCAGGGAGGCGGAGAGCATCCTGTGGGGTGAGTGTGTGCGTGTGTGTGCGGTCACGCTGCTCGACGTGTGCGCACGACGGAAAGAAGAGTGAGCACGCGAGCTAGCCGGTTGTCTCGACCTCTGCCGAACAGCTGACACAGACACTCACCGCCGCACACCGCACACATCCAGGAGGCGGGGGCGATCAGCTCAGGACCCCACACAACATAAACACACACACACACACACACAGACACATCAAACCTAAAAAAAGAAACTAGGCATTCTTGGGCGTCGTCGTCGTCGCCGCCCCCGCGCCCGCGCCCGCAAACGCGGCCGCCACCTCGGCCATCGCCGCGTCCAGTTCCACCAGGACCTCCTCGCCCGGCGGCTCGGCCGCGCCCGCCAACGCGGCCAGCAGGCCCGGCCTGGACCGGCGCAGGGCTGAGATGAGCAGGCCCAGCCGGCGCGGCACGGCGGCGGGCTGCACGGCGTCCAGCCACCCGGCCGCCAGGGCGTGCAGGGTCACCGCCTCCTCCTCCACGGGCACCGGGTGCCCGGGGGGCTGGGCCAGGGCGGCCCGCATCCGGTCCGCCCGCACCAGGGCCGCCGCCGCGCGGGGCCCCGCCAGGGAGGCCGCCGCGGACGGGGACAGCGAGGCCGCGCCGGGGCCCAGCGTGCGCGCGACGTCCGCCGCCTGAGCCAGCTCCAGGCGGACGGCGGGGCCGACCGCCCGCAGGGCGGGCGGGTAGGCCCGCGCACCGATGCGGGAGACGGAGGCGGCCGGGTCGACGCAGGGAGGGGAGGAGGACGCGCCATCGCCGCCGTCCCCGCGGACGAAGACGGCCTGGCCGTCCGCGATGGACATGAACTCCTCGACCACCTCCGTCCGCACTCCTGTCCGGCTGCTGGGCCCGGCGGCGCCCTTGCCCGCCGCCGCCGCCGCTGCCGCCCGAGCGGTCAGCGCGGCCGCCAGCTTCTCCCGCTGGGCGGGGGACAGGGTGACGTAGGCGTCCAGGTTGATGGGGGCGGGGGCGGCGCCGCCGCCCTCGCCATCGCCCCCTCCACCACCCCCTCCACCAATCTCCATCCGCCCTGACGCGGGCACGCCCGGCAGGACGAGGGCCATGGTCAGCGACCCGCCGCCCAGGCGGGGCGTCAGCTTGGCTGCCCGCTGCAGCAGGGACGCAAAGAAGCGGCGCCGGGCGGCGGCGGCGGCGGAGACGAGCATGCCCTCATACTCCACTAACGCTTCGTCGGCCGACCCCTCAGACGAGGAGGACGCCCCGCCTGGAGGTGCGGCAGCAGCAGACGACGACGCCTCCGCCGCCGCCGCCTCGCCGCCCTCGTCCTTCGTAACAGCTTCCTCCTCCGCGACCGCCGGCCCCAGGCTGGCCAGGGCGGCCGTGACGCGCTCCCACATCTCGGGGACGCAGCCACCGTCATCAATCACCAGCAGCGCGTCCTCCCCGCCGTCCCGGGCCCGCTCCGCGATGGCGGCCGCCGCGCACAGGGCGACGTACCGCTCGCCCAGGGGTGCGCCGGGCGGGGCGGTCACGATGGTGACGTGGCCCAGGGCGTCCTTGCGGGCCAGGGCGTCCGCGGCCGCCGCGACGGCCGAGGGGGCCGCGCCGACCGCTGCCACCACGCACCGCACGCCCGTCCCCGCCTGCGCCAGCACCGCGTCCAGCATGGCGGTCGACTTGCCGGCGCCCGGCGCGCCCAGGACCAGCAGGCACTGGCCCCGCCCCAGCGGGGTGAGCGCGTCGACGCCCTTCACGCCCGTCGTCAGGGCGGCGCAAATCTGGGAGCGCGCTTCCATGGGGGGGCACTCGGCAAAGAGGGGTCCCGACACGTCGGCGCCGAGGGGCGTCGGGGAGCCAGAGGAGAAAGGGAGGGCCGGGGCGGCCTCGTCGCTGCTCATACTCTCCCAGTCCAGGGCCCGCCCTCGGAAGTCGACGACGGACCCCGCCAGGCCGGGGCCCACGGGGACGGTCGCGACATCGTACTCTCGCTGGGTGAGCGGCCCGTCCGCCGCGTCGACGACCTGGAGGATGGCCTTGATGCGGACAGCCACACGCTCGCCCAAGGTCGCGGCCCCACCCAGCAGGACGGCGAAGCAGATGTTGTCGGACCGGCGCCAGAGGAGGGCGCTGCGTGATGGATGGAGGAGAGGGAGAGGGAGAGGAGAGAGTGATGAGGGTTGATGGAGGCGCCGGCGCGTGAGCGAGCGCCCTGCCTTCCTGTCTTGTGCGCCGCGCAGGGGGCAGAGGCTCGCGCCCTCCCACCCACCCACTCTCTCTCCACCCACACTCACCCGCGCGCGCCGCCCACGAAGGAGAGGACCGTGCCGACGGGCGCGTCATTGTCCAGGCCGCGCACAATCGCGAGGCCGTCGCCGGCGTAGAGGACGGTGCCCAGCTCGACCTGGGCCTCCCGCTCGCGTAGGGCGGCCAACTGGTTGGGCGCGGACACGCGGCGCCGGAACAGGGACATCTCCTCGTCCCAGTCGGGCGTGGCGCCGCCATCCTCGCCCGAGGAGGAGGACGCGTGCGGCGGAGGTGGGGCGCGCCGAATCGGCAAGGGCACGGCGTGGTGGGCGGGTTTGGCGGTGCCGCGGTCGCCGGCCCGGCAGACGCGGGGCGTGGAGGCGGCCCGCATGGGTGCTGGGTGTTTGTGAGTGTGCCGCGGGCCCGGTTGAGTGAGCGCAGGGGGGGCGCCCTGGCCGCGAGACAGGAAAAAACGGGGGTTTGAGAGGAGAGTGAGAGAGCGAGAGCGAGCGGTCGCAGTCGCTTCGCGCTCCGCTCTCTCTCGAATTGACGCGACAGCTCTCCACACTCCCGCGTTTCGCCCAACAGAGTCTCACGCACGCTCGCACAGCGCCAGTGCCCTCGTTTGTGCGCGCGTCCTCGTCTTCACCACCGCCACCACCACCCCACACACAAACGCGCGCGACGCACGCACACAACACACGATGACCGCCCTCCCGCCCGACGTCGCGAAGAAACTTGACTTCCACGACACGGACGTCTCCCTCCAGCTGCCGCAGCTGGGCGCGGTCGGCCCGCAGACCACGCCCGAGCAAATCCTGGAGGGCCTGGGCGAGCCCTGCATCGAAAACTTCCGGCGGTGAGTCGTGTTGTGGGGGGCGTATGTGGCGAAGAAGGAGAGAGAGGGCGCTGCGGCGCGCCCGCGGGCTGCATGCGCGACGCTTTGCACTCTCACACTCCTCTTCCTCTCCTCCCACACAGCCTCCTGTCCCAGATTGACGCCTCCAACTCCTCCCGGGCGGCCAAGATTCTGGAGGCAGCCCGTGAGCGTGCGGCGGGCGCGAGCGAGTCGGACCTGCGGCGGCTGAAGCGCCAGGTAAGCGCGGCAAATGAGAGCGGCGGCGGGCGACGGCGTTTTTTTGTTTTTTCAACCTCGCCACACACTCACCCCTCACTCTCCCTCCCTCTCTCCACACAACAACCACAGTTCGCCTCCCTCAAAAACACGTTCACCCTGTACGATGTCAAGGATGGCTTCATCGACGGCCTGACAGAGGGCGGCCCGGACGGCGGCGAGCGGGAGCGGCTGGCCCAGTTTGAGTCGCAGGCGGCCGAGTTTGGCGGGGCGGCCAAGGCCGCCAAGGCCGCCAACGCCGCGTCCGCGGACGCCCTGCGGGGCCTCATCGACCGGGTGTGCGGCGCGGCGGCCGAGTTCGAAGCGGAGCGGGACGCGGCCCTGGCCGCCTTGGCGGACGTGGAGGCGGCGGCGGCGGGCAAGCGCGCCAGCAGCGGGGAGGGTGGCGGCGAGGAGGGCGCCGGCGCGGGTGGTGCGCCCGCCCTGCCGCCGACCGCGGACGAGGCGGAGGCCGCCGCCCGCCTGGCCGCCGAGGCCGAGGCCGCCCGCGCCCTGGAGGCCGACATCGCGGCCGCGGAGGCGGAGGCGGCTAGCCTGGCCGCGGCCGCGGCGGCCGACGATGCAGCCGCCGACGCGCTGCAGGGCGAGGCCGACCGGCTTGGCAGGGGTAGCGGCGGCGCCGGTGCCGACCACTCCTCCACGCCCGCCTCCCTGCCCGCCGCGGGCCGCTTGGCCACGGCGGCGGCCTGGTGCGACGAGGCGGCGGCCCTAGTGTCCGCCCTGGCGGGCGTGGAGGTGGAGGCCGTCGAGGCGGACGGCCTGGCACTGACCCTGCGGCCGTCGGCCGACATGTGCGACGGCGGGGGCGACAGGGAGGGCGACGGACCGCCCCGGGCCGCGGCCTACGCCCTGCGCCTGGCGTATGCGCCCGGGAGCGACACCCTGGTGGGGGCCAACCTGTCCCCGCCCGACGTCGACCTGAGCGGGGCGGTGGCGGCGGCGGTGGCGGCCGCGGCCACGGCAGCGGCTGGTGGCCCGGCGGCCACCCTCCCGCGCGCGCCCGCCTCGGCGCTCGTGCACGAGGCCCTCGCCCTCACCTCGGCCCGCCTGCGCCGCATGGAGTTGGTGGACGAGGCGTCCGCCGCGCACGCCCTGGCCTCCGTGTCTGCGCCGCCGGGCGACCTGGGCGCGGAGGTCGACGTCGTCGCCGTCCTGCGGTGCGGGGTGGAGGTGCGGGTCCGCATCCCGCCGCTCTGGCCGCGCACGGGCGCGGGCGGGTGCGGGGCGGGGGGGCTGGCCCTGGTCTCCCTCACCCCGCCCCGCTCCGACACCGACCTGAGCGCGGCCCGGGCGAAGCTGGAGGCGGCCGACCTGGGTGGCGGCAGCCTCTGTGGGATGTTGTCGGCGGCGGCGGCGGCGTGTGAGGGGGTGGTTGGGTGAGGGGGGGGGGACTGATGGGGTGTGGGAAAAAGCATCTCTCTCTTCTAAAAGCCGCCCAGCCCAAAGCCCGGCGCCCGGTTCTCCTCCTGTCCCTCCTCCTCCTCCTCGCCGCCCCACGCCGGCCCCGCGGCCGCCGCCGCCGCCGCCCGCACCGCCCGCGCGGCGGCCGCGACCTCGTACAGGCCCGGCCCCTTTTTGAGCAGGTCGCCCCGATCGTTCATCGCGTCCAGGGCGGCCGGCACGTCGGGCACGTCCAGGTCCAGCTCGTCCGCCAGTGCACACAGTTCGCCGGTCGTGAAGACCGCGCTGCCGCGGGCCCGGGCGCGCGTGGTGGCGGCGGCCAGGAGGCGGGCCAGCTCGGCGGCCGTGCCGCCCCGCCGCTTGGCCGGGGCACCGCCCGCCCCGCCCGCCCCGCCCGCCCCGCCCGCCCAGTCACACCCGGCCAGCGCGCCGCCCAGGACGGAGCAAGCCATGAGCTCGGCCGCGTCCCGGGCGTCGTCCGCGGTGGCCACGCACCGCAGGTCGGCCCGGGCGCGGGCGGACGTCAGGCGGACCAGGGCGTCCAGGTGGCGGGCGGTCGCCGACACGCCACCGCCGCCAAGGCTAGCACCCCCGCCACCCCCGCCGCCCGCCATCCAGGCGTCGATGGCCGCGCCGTCGTCGGCCGCGTCCTCGTCCGAGGGAGGGGGCGCACCGTCCCGTAGGGCCAGGTAGGCCGCCCGGACGACCGCCCGCGCGCCCGGGGACAGGACAGGGAAGCAGTAGGACCGGGCGTAGGCCACGTAGAGGGCGATGAGGGAGGCCGGGACGGGGTCGGCGTCGGAGGGGGCCCGCGCCGCCAGCTGGGCGGCCAGGGAGGGGCGCGTGCGGGGCGGGAGGCGACCGGCGGCGGCGACGGGCGCCTGGGAAGGCGGCTGGTGGCTGGCGTCGTGCTGCTGCCCGCCCTGCGTGAGCAGTCCGGGCCCCTCACGCGCCCTGTGTGCGGCCGCAGCGAGCGCAGCGCGCGAGGCGGCCGCCCGCTCCGGCCGGCCCGACCGCACCGCCAGCACGTGCTCCGCCAGGGCCGCGTCCCGCCCCGCGTCGGGCGCGTCCGCCATCAGAAACACCAGGTCGAACCGGGACAGCAGTGCGGGCGACAGGCGGACGTTGGCCGCGATAGAGCGGCGCGGATCGTACCGCCCGCCGGACGGGTTGGCCGCAGCCAGGACGGCGGCCCGGGCGGGCAGGGTCGCCACCACGCCCGCCTTGGCGACGGTGACCTCCTGCGACTCCAACACGCCCTCCAGGGCGCCGTGGTCCGCGCCCAGCTTGTCAAACTCATCCAGGCAGCAGACGCCCAGGTGGGCGAGCGGCAGGGCGCCGGCCTCAAGCGTGGGCGCGCCAGTCACAGGGTCGCGCCCGACTACCGCAGTCAGCCCCGCCGCCGACCCGCCCGACCCGCACACGTACAGGCCACGCGGCGAGGCGACCGCTGCGGCAGCCAGCAGCTGGGACTTGCCCAGGCCTGGGTCGCCGCATAGCAGGACGTGGATGTCCGCCCGGGCGGCGGAGGAGGAGGAAGAAGAAGAGGTGGAGGGCGAGCCGTCCGCCTGCCCGCCCTGGGCGCTCACGCCCGCGCGCCGGCCGGCCCCAAATATGGCCAGCATCAGGGCCGCCTTGACCATGTCGTGACCGTAAATGCCGGGCGCCAGGGCGTGCACCAGGTGGCGGAACTGGGCGCCCCCCATCTCGCGGGCAAAGGTCGCGACAAAGGCGAGGTCTCGCACCGAAAAGGCGGCCGCCCCCGGGGGCGCGTCGTGGCCGGGCGGGGGCAGGGCGACCACGTCGCCCACCCGGCGGGCGGCGGCGCCGGGAGAGGCGGAAGAGGCGCCCGACCCCGGTGCGCCCGCCTGGACCGAGATAGCGTCCAGGTACAGGACGGCCAGGCCCGCGGCGGCGCCAGCCTTGTTCGACCCGCCACCACCACCGCCGCCGCCGTCGCCGCCGACCGGCACGACGCGCACCAGGCCGACGACCGTGACCAGCGCGCCCGGCGGCGCGGCCCCGACCAGGTCCTCCGTCAGGTCCACATCCACGCCCGTCGGCATGGCGGACGCGGGCGTCGGGGCGGTGGTGGATGGGCCCTCAACCTCCACCGCCCCGACGCCCGCGTCCG
>Ga0114918_10005485_pt1 | contig 10887 bp, 14 predicted proteins | sample LantaG_FD_87015 | JGI IMG/M metagenome (GOLD analysis project Ga0114918, IMG submission 87015) | Deep subsurface microbial communities from Baltic Sea to uncover new lineages of life (NeLLi) - Landsort_02402 metaG | ecosystem: Environmental > Aquatic > Marine > Oceanic > Sediment | place... | reverse complement strand
AGGAGCCGGCAAAAACTTCGGACGCACCAGGCTCCGCCGAAATTGTCCGGATAGAACGCGAGCCGCCGAAAGTAACGGTTGATACCCTTGATACAGAAGACGACGAGGGCTTCACCCGGCCAGGTGGTGCCAAAACTGTAAGCGATGACGATGTTCCCGCTGGTTCCGGCACTGTCCGTAGAGGCAGGGGCTTCGGTGGAGGTTATGGCAGCCGTGGTGGCTTCGGCGGGCGCGCCGCTGCTCCACCTGAAGAAAACAAAGAACTCAATAGTAAAGACAGCAACTCTACCGAAGATAGTAACTCCCCACCACCTCCGCCTCGGCCGCGCGGAGGGTTTGGTGGAGGATAGTAATGTGATAGAACCGGAAACTAATACTGATTAAGAAGGAGAATTATTATGGTTGAGAGATTAAAAGGCAGAGTACACAAATGGTTGGTAGCGGCGATCGTACTTGCTTTGGTCCTGGGCGCTGTGGCCCTGATCAAAGCCAGCTCCAGCAGCGCAACATCGAAATCGACGGTGCAAGCAGATGTCAAGGTCGGCGGGGGATATGGCCGCGGCAGGAAAAAGGAGAAGGAAAAGGACAAGGAGGAAGATTCCGAGCAGGAGTCTGAAAGCAAGGCCTGCGGTCTTGCAGGCGGAATGAGGTCCTGTAGCGAGTAACCGGCTTTGCCCAAGTGGCGGCAGAGGAGGCCAGGTGCCCGTGCTTTCGTTGCTCTCAAGTTAATAGGCCGTAGGCTTGCAATGTCTGCTGTAATATAGCTTTCTTGCTCTCATCCATCACCGTCATCGGCAGTCGCATTTCTTCCGAGGCCATATTTAGCATCGACATAGCCGCCTTGATAGGTATTGGGTTGGTCGCTAAGCTCAAAAGATTTCTGCACAAAGTAAACAGCTTGTTGTGCCACTGCCGTGCTGAGACCAGATCACCTTCGAGGATTAAATCGGTCATTGCTTTAACGTCTGCAGGGACGATGTTCGCCACCACACTGATAACGCCTTTGCCGCCGACCGAAGCCATAGGAAGCGTCAGGGAATCATCGCCCGACAGGATAGTCAGGTCGCAGCGGGTCGCAACCTCGCTGACGTGGTCGAGCTTGCCGGTCGCATCTTTGAGGGCGACAATATTTTCAATCTCAGCAAGGCGCACAATGGTATCGGGAGTCATACCTGCTCCGCATCGGCCGGGTATATCGTAGAGCACTATCGGCAAATCGACCTCCTCGGCGACTGCCTTGAAATGCTGATAGAAACCTTCCTGCATGGGCTTGTTGTAATACGGGTCAACCTGCAGAGTTGCATCGGCACCGACCTTTCTTGCAAATGTGGCCAGGTCAATTGCCTCGGCGGTGCTGTTTGAGCCGGCACCGGCAATGACGGGGACTTTTCCGCCCGCGGCTTTAACTACTCGTTCCATAACTTTTTTGTGCTCATCGTGACTTAGGGTGGGCGATTCGCCGGTCGTTCCGACGGGCACTATTCCGTCTATGCCGCCTTCCAACTGGAAGTCAATCAGCTCGTCAAGTGTTCGCCAGTCAATTTCACCATCCTGAAAAGGCGTTACCAACGCCACTAATGCTCCTGTAAACATTCCTGAACTCCTTTATTTATGTAGCTTGTGACCCGAGTTATGTTTGAGCCAATATTTTCAAGTATTCCTTGACCGCATTATATAGTCCCATCTCGATTGCGTCAGCAATTAAAGCGTGTCCGATGGAGACTTCGAGCAGAGCAGGAACCGCGCTGCAGAATTTCCCGAGGTTTTCGAGATTCAAATCGTGGCCGGCGTTCAGTCCCAGGCCGAAATCGGCTGCAGCCTCAGCCGCGGTGACATAACGCTCGAGTACCTCATCTGGCTTCTGGTTTGTTCTAAATGCTCTGGCGTATGGCTCGGTGTATAACTCAACTCGGTCGGCTCCAACGTCTTTAGCCAGCTTGATTCCGGCTACATCCGGGTCCATAAAAAGACTTACGCGAATTCCTGAATCTTTTAATTGCTTTATGACCGGTATCAGCCGGTCTTTATCAGCCTGGAGATTCCAGCCGTGGTCTGAGGTGCTGGCCCCCGGTGCATCCGGCACGAGAGTGGCCTGGTTTGGTTTGACCTGTGGTACAATTTCCATATATTTGCCGGTGAACGGGTTGCCTTCTATATTGAACTCGATATCGGATTCAGTGGCCAGCAGCGCAACGAGCTCGTGCACGTCCGCGTATTTTATGTGCCGCTCATCCGGCCGAGGATGAACCGTTACGCCATAGCCGCCGGCTTTGATAACGGTCTTGGCGGATTCTATTACGCTCGGTATTCCGATATCGCGCTGGTTACGCAACAGTGCTATCTTATTTAGATTAACGCTGAGTTTAGTCATTTTTTCACCGTGAAAACCTTGTGCAATTATATATCCACATCGGTTTACATCAAGCGAATAAGATTGTAAAATATCAGCGCGTGGGACGGAAGGAAATTTGGAAATTGTAAGTCCGTAGAGAATATGAGGTTGCAAAAATGGCAAAGACGATAAAAATCACGGCAGGCGAGGTTCAGGTCGAAGCCCAGCTCAACGACAACCCGACAGCAAAGTCCATAGCCGAGGCGCTTCCGATTAAGGCCAAAGGTCGGCGGTGGGGCGGTGAAATCTATTTTTCGATTCCCGTAAAAGCAGACCTTGAACCTGACGGTCGGGACGTATTGGAAGAGGGCGAACTGGGATATTGGCCGAGCGGCAGCGCATTCTGCATATTCTTCGGGCCGACTCCTGCCTCACAAGGTGATGAAATCAGGGCCGCATCAGCCGTCAATATCATCGGAAAAATGAAGGACGACTGGTCCGAATTGTGGAATGTCCCCGATGGTGCCGATGTCCTGGTCGAAGCGCATTAACGCGAATTTCTTTTGCGCCGGAGAACGCTCAGAGAGTCCTTAGTTCTGACCCCTCAGTTCTAAGTGTTTGTCTTTGTCCTAATCAAGGGCTGACATTCCTGGCAATAACATAAGAAGTCTTTCCAATCTATTTCTTGCTAAATACCGTTTTTCCAGCTAATATAATCCCTTATGGAGCTTAAGGGAACGACTGCTGTTATTACCGGTGCAAGCGGGCGATTAGGCGGCGCTATCGCAAAAGCTTTAGGCGAAGTCGGCTGTAATTGCATCTGCCATTACAACAGCAACAAACAGGCAGCGGAGGAGCTTGTCGACCGGATTCAAAAGACCGGTGTAAAGGCGCTGGCAGTTGGGGGCGATTTAGTCAAGCCGCAGCAAATAGAGGATTTGTTCGGCAAAGCATCGCAGTTTCATACGCCGCAAATTCTGATAAATTCCGCTGCTGTTTTTTCAAGGCTGCCATTGGCAGATGTTACTTTCGAAGAGGCTCAAAGAATTTTCAATTTAAATTTGATAGCGCCGATTTTGACAAGCCGGGCTTTTGCGAAAACTATAAACGCTGAATTTCCTAAGGCTAAATCGGTCACTGCCAAGATAATCAATATTGCCGACGTCGGCGGGGTTCGGCCCTGGGCCGGGTATATTCTTTACTGTTCGTCGAAGGCTGGGCTTATTGGCGCTACGAAAGCTCTTGCGCAGGAGTTGGCTCCGGCCATTTGCGTCAATTCGATAGCTCTCGGCATCGTGACCTGGCCGAGTGATTTCGATGAATCGGAAAAACAACGCCGGCTTTCGTTTGTCCCGATGAGAAGAATTGCCAAAGTGAATGAGGTTACTGAGGCGATAATTTTTTTACTCAAAAATGATTACGTCACCGGCCAGGTGCTCAACGTCGATGGCGGAAGATGTATTTAGAAACTATCTCAAAAATGTCACCCTGAGCGAAGCGAAGGGTCTCGTAGGCCCAAATAGGACATTCTTCGCTGCATTTAGAATGACATCTTGTGTCTTGAGATAGCCTCTTAGCCGTGAGTATTTAGTAAATCGTATTTAGTCGATACTGGACAACGTTATGAGATTGAGTTGGGCTAACCGAATTACGATTCTTCGGATATTTTTGATAGTGCCGTTTGTCAGTTGTATGTTGAAGATAAATGATGCGGCCCTTAGCGCTCCGATGCGTAACACGATGCGGTATATTGCCATTTTGATTTTTTTTGTTATGGCAGTTAGTGATGGTGTCGACGGCTATTTGGCTCGCAGGAAAAAGCAGGTTACCACGCTCGGCGCATTTCTGGACCCCATCGCGGACAAGTTACTTATTACTTGTGCGTGCCTGCTGTTGGCTTCGCAGCGAGGAGAAGTGAAGGGTTTTCCGCTTCCGCCGACAGTTGTGGTCCTGATAATCGGCAAAGACCTGTTATTGCTACTCGGTTTTGTCACTGTTTATTTTATCACTTTACAGATTCGCATCGTTCCTGTGCTGGTCGGCAAGGTTGCTACAACTCTGCAGTTGTCGATGGTAGCGGCAATTCTAATCGCTCCCGAGGTCTCCGGTTTTCTCCCCGGCTGGATTTGGTTCTTGCGGGTTCTCTGGTGGTCGGCGGCGGGAACCGCTATTTTGGCAACGCTTATTTACATTCGCAATGGAAGTCGCTACATTGGGGAATACGAGCAAAGCCTTAATGAAAAGTAAAAAGTGAGAAGGCAAAACTAAAATATAAGGAAAACTACAAAGCGATGCAGTTTAGCGAAATACCGGAAGTTTTGGAAGACCTTCGGCGGGGCAAAATAATCGTCCTTGTTGATGCTCAAGACCGTGAGAACGAAGGGGACCTGGTCTGCGCAGCCGAGAAAGTAACGCCGGAGGTCATTAACTTTATGGCCAGGTATGGTCGCGGTCTTATTTGTCTGCCGTTGACGGCCCAGAGGTGTGACTCGCTTGGTCTTTATCCGCAGACGACTGAAAATACGGCCCGGTTTGAGACGGCGTTCACAGTCAGTATTGATGCCGCCAGGGGCGTAACTACGGGTATCAGCGCTGCCGACAGGGCCGGGACAATTCAAGCGGCAATTGCAGATGGCGCCAAAGCCGGTGACCTTGTTCGTCCGGGTCATATATTTCCATTGCGTTCGCGTCAAGGCGGGGTTTTGGTGCGGGCCGGTCAGACAGAAGGCGCTGTTGATTTAACGCGATTGGCGGGGCTTAAACTCGCAGGCGTAATCTGTGAGATTATGAACGAAGACGGCTCGATGGCTCGCGTGCCGGAGTTATTGAAATTCTGCGAAAAACATAATCTCAAAATTGTTTCAATCGCCAAGCTCATAGAATATCGTTTGCAGCGAGAGAGTCAGATTAAGCGAGTTGAGTGTGTGCATTTGCCCACCGACTATGGAGAATTCAAGTTAATCGGCTATGAGAGCATAACTTCGTCGGAGCCACATCTGGCATTATGCAAGGGCAGAGTCGGCGAGCTTGACGAAAATGGCAAACCTCTCGAACACGGTGAGCCGGTATTGGTGAGGGTGCATTCGGAGTGTATGACCGGAGATTTGTTTCACTCGCAGCGCTGCGAATGCGGTTATCAATTAGTAACCGCGATGAAGATGATTGAAAAGGCCGGCAAAGGCGCTTTGATTTATCTCAGGCAGGAAGGAAGAGGCATTGGCCTGACGAATAAGCTCAGAGCGTATAAACTTCAGGAGCAGGGCCTTGATACGGTTGAGGCGAATTTAAAGCTGGGCTTTATGGCTGACAAACGGGACTACGGAATTGGCGCTCAAATCTGTCGTGATTTGGGCTTGAGTAAAATACGGATACTGACCAACAACCCCAAGAAGATAAGTCGCCTTGAAGTTTATGGGATAAAGATTGCAGAGCAGATACCATTAAGGGCTGAGCCGAGCAAGCACAATGTTGACTATTTGCGGGCGAAAAAATACCGTCTCGGCCATATGCTCGATGAGGATTTGTAGTTAGACACAAACTGAAATGAAGGCTATTGGGGTAATATTGCAGATATTTTTCTTTGCACTGCTTTTGGTCGAGGCAGGTTGTGAGCCTGCGCCGCCGACCCTTCCCAAACCGCCGACCGTAGATGGCAATATCCCTGATAAATTTTCCGTTTATACTCGTTATGTGCCCGCCAAAATAGATATTATCCCGCTGACGGAATTTGTTTGTGTTGGTAGTGCCCAGGACGCGTCGAAAATAAGGATTTACGTCAGCTTGTTTGACTCATTCGGCTGCCAGATAAAAACGCCGGGAACATTCCGTTTTGAGTTATACAGGTATGTTCAGCGCTCTGCTGAGCCAAAGGGCAGAAGAATTGTTGTTTGGCCCGATATCGATTTGACCGATACGGCGGAAAACAACAATTACTGGCGGGATTTTTTAAGGGCTTACGAATTCAATTTAGATTTCCAGCCGGAGAAAGACCAGGGCTACATACTTGAGGCAACCTGTCTATGCCCTAACGACAAGCGCCTGTCTGCCGATTTTGCTCTTGAATATACAAAGTGATTTTCCGGCAGATATGCTGCTCTGAGCCTACTCCGCCGAAGCGGCTGCGAAGGCCGGGAGCAAATTGCCCACGGCAACCGCATCTGGAAGGATTCAACCGGAACCGAGTGCAAGTACGTCGTTGACATTGTGGGCGATTTGCCGGTAATATTGATGGAGCTTGATGGAGATGAGAATATCAAGAAAAGCTATATCTACGAAAACAGCAGAATAATCGCTCAGCGCGACAGCGCGAATAAATATTTCTATGTCAATGACCGCCTTGGCTCTGTGCGACAGTTAATTAATGCCAGCGGCTCTGTTGTAAGAAATTATACATACAGCCCGTTCGGCCAGATCCTCGAAGAAGGTGGCTCATTCGAAAACAGCTTTATGTTCACCGGCCAGTGGTTCGACAATGAAATCAGCCAGTATTATCTGCGGGCAAGGATGTATGACCCTGTCCTGATGAGATTCACCTCCAGAGACCCCGTAAGAGGCAAATTCAAGGAGCCTATAACTTTGCATAAGTACCTGTATTGCGGAAACGACCCAATTAATAGAATAGATCCAGATGGCAGATTTTTTGGTTTGGCCAGACTACTGATTTACAATTCTATGGAGAGTCAGCTCCGAAAAATGGATTATAAATTTAATATGGATATTTTCCGCAAGGCTGTAGGTAAGATTGATGCTTTTAGTGTAATGAACTTGCAAAGAGGGATTACGATGGATTTATTTGCTGCTAGTATGCAAAGCGATTTAGCAGGCACTGTTAGAGACGCTGGCATTGAGGCATTGGGTCTATATAGTGAAAATCTCGGGAGGTTAGCGGGATTTTTTGCAGAAGTATATGATAAACGTATAGCAATATGGAAGATACTGCAAGGCAATAAGGAGCTGGATGATTTTATTGGTGAGGAATTAGGGGAAGCTATTTCATCAGAAATGGGTTATTGATTGGGTATTGTTTTTTGAGAGATAGTAAATTCTGTTTATAATTAGGTTTTCGGTGCAATTGTAGATAGTGTATTTATAAGAAAATTAACATGCGAAATATTTTAATTATATTTTTATGTACTGGTTCTGTCTGTTTGGCTCAAGAGAGTTACCATAATGGTGAGTTTGGTTTCACTCTTGAAGTTCCCTCGGGTTGGAATATAAGTTTTGAAAATGAATGGTCTGATAAACTTAAAGCTGCTTTGGAAAGGGCTTACGCAACTAAGACTCTATTATTGCTCAGTCCTTCAGACAAAAAACCACATGAGATGCCGCTTATACAGATTCAAGGTAAAAAACTTGAAAGAATGACCACATCTGAAGCAATAGAAAGCATCAAGGAAAAACACAGTAAGGATATGATTTCGAGTGCGCAATATACGGCACTAGCAAAGCTTGGGCCCAAAATGAAACAATATCGACAGAAAGATACATTTTATAATTACGATTCTTATAGAAAATTTGCAATAGCTAAAATTCTTTATCAACATAAATACGAGGATACTTATTTCTTATCAGCAGTCGCCAAGTTCATCGGACTTCAACGGGTAATTGATTTCAGAGGATACTGGAAAGGTGATGACCCGGAAAGTTTTTGGCAAATATTTAATGAGGTAGTAGATTCCTTTGAATTCGACCACGATACTGTCCCTAAAGGCTCAATTTCTGAACCAATAACTCTCAGACGAGTTATGAAGTGGGGCAGCATAATTCTTACAATTTCAATTATTTTAGTTTTTGTAAAAATGCTGTTAGGTCGCTATTTTTAACTTACGTAACTGAAATTTTACCCGCTCTTTCAAAAGATTATATATTCACGCCAACGGCTAGATAATCGCTCAGCACGATGGCGACTATGAAGCGAAAAGATACTTCTATCTCCGCGAACGGCTCGACAACATCAGGCTGATAATAGATACTTCCGGCGATGTTGAAAATCGCTGCAGCTATGAACCATTTGGCCAGGTTCATATGACGGAAGTTAATTGAGTTAATCGGAGACAGTTATCTATTTTAAGAACAAGAAAGGTTGGGAATAATTATGAACAGATTATGGCTGAAAATGGTTGGTTGCGTGGTTGTGGTCTTATTGGCGGCTATAGCCGTTTACGTCTTCTGGCCAGCCGAACCCACGCAAATTGCAGAATTGAAGGATACCGAGCAGATACAGAAACCGGCTGAGCACAGGTCTGGAACTGCGGCAAAGCTGCAACAGCCGAGAGTCAAAACCTCGGCCGCACAGACCGGATTCAGGTCATCAAAGGCTGCCGATTATAGGAGATTAAGTCCGCTTGCGAGAAAAGCTTATCGCCGACTTGCCTCTCGCAACCAATCAGGCCATCTTTCCGCTACAAGTCTTATATCCTAACCAATTCTTATCCATTGAAATCTGACCAAATATTCCCACCTGGCTGAATTGGATTGACCAAAGAGGCCTAATCTGCCATTATATCCTGTGGTTGAGCCCCATTTTTGTTTTTGTATCTGTTTACCGCCGAGATCGCGGAGGCCGCAGAGATGACAGAAAAAGATAGATTAGACCAAATCACGGAAAGTATTATTGGTGCTGCCATCGAGGTACATCGCGCCTTGGGGCCTGGCCTGCTGGAGTCTGCCTACGAGGTCTGCTTGGCTTTTGAACTTGCCGAACGCAGCCTGAAGATAGAACAGCAAAAGCCGTTGCCGGTAATCTATCGGGAGGTCAAGCTGGATTGCGGCTACCGCTTAGACATTCTCGTCGAAAACGCGGTCGTTGTTGAGATCAAGGTCGTTGATCGCCTCGCACCTATCCACAAGGCCCAGTTGCTTTCCTACCTGAGACTTTCTGGTTGTAAAGTGGGCTTGCTGATCAACTTCAATGTTAAAGTTCTCAAGGACGGCATTGTCCGAGTAGTAAATAACTTTCCTGATTCTCCGCGTTCTCTGCGGGCTCAGCGGTAAAAAGTCCCTATTTTTACAGGAACCTTTCGGGCTAACGTTTGGTCTAATTGAGGAGAAAAGGCGTGGCGCAAGCGCAAAATATCAACATTGACGACGCTGTGCTGGTTGAGCAGTGCCGCCGGGGTGATTCCGCGGCGATGGAGCGGCTGATTCTCAAGTATCAGAATCGAATCTATAACGTCATATTGAAAATATGTGCCAACCCTGACGATGCCGCGGAACTTACGCAGGATACATTTGTCAAAATAATAGAGAATATAGACAGATTTGATCGCAGAAGTGGTTTTTACACCTGGGCGTTCAGAATAGCTGTGAATCTGACCTTAAATTACTGCCAGAGAAGCGCCAAACACGGATTTAGTTCGCTGGACGCCGAGAACGATGAGCACAGCCAGCAGGCGAAGGCACAGTTGAAGGGGTTTTTGAGCGATGATAGCTCGCCCGACCCGGCTGTGGTGGCGCAGAACAAGGAGCTGTGCCGGATAGTTGCAAAGACGCTGATAAAACTGGATGATGCGCAGAGAACTGTGCTTGTCCTGCGGGATATTGAAGGTATGAATTATGCCGAGATTGCAAAGGTGCTGGATATTGAACTCGGCACGGTAAAAAGCAGATTGAGTAGGGCCAGAAGCAATCTAAGAGAACTTTTGGGGACGATATTGCGATGAAAGAAAATCCAAATATGGACACATACGCTTCTAACGAGCGTATCGACGAGTTGTTAAGCAGCTTCATTGATGGAGAGCTGACTGATAGGCATCGCACGGAGGTTCAACGACTGATATCACACGATGCGCAGGTTGCACAGAGGCTGCGGGAGCTGCAGAAGTGCAGAATGCTCGTTAGCTCTTTGCCTCGTGCCGAAGCGCCGGCTGATATGGCCGAGCGGATAAAGACTTCCCTCGAAACAAGGACACTGCTGGGTTCGCAACCTTCAGCCTTTGACGAGCGCAAAGGCGCCAGGCATTTGCTCGTTCGCAAGGTTTTGACTGCCGCCGCTATGATTACACTCGTAGCTGTTTTGACAGCGCTGGTTTACACAATTGTGACCCCTGAGACTGTCGTACCTCCGACGGGATTTAGGGCCAGGCTGGAAGTGAAGACAACTAATTTGATTGCGGTTGACGCAGTTATCAACAAGGCGATTGAGGGTAATGACATTGTAAGGCACAGCGCTCCGGGAGGACAACAGGACAAAAGGGTATATGCTCTTAGTTGCAGCCGGGAGGGCATGAGTTCGCTGTTGGCTGATTTGGAAAATGTGTGGGAGAGGTTTGATTCGGCGACGCTATTCGTTGAGACCAAAACGCCCGGTCAGCCGGTAGTGGTTGACAATGTTAGTGCTGAGCAGATTGCCAATTTGATAACCCCGCCGAAGCCGCGTTTGACCCAGCCTGAAAAAGCGACACCAGAGCCGACGAGCCGTTTGGAAGATGACAAAAAGGTGCATCTGACTATCGTGGTTGTAGGCGGCGAATAACGGATTATTGATTTTGCTGTCCCGATTCCATCGGGACAGCAAAATCAATAATCCGTTATTCGCCGCCTACAACCACGATAGT
>Ga0114918_10005484_pt1 | contig 10888 bp, 24 predicted proteins | sample LantaG_FD_87015 | JGI IMG/M metagenome (GOLD analysis project Ga0114918, IMG submission 87015) | Deep subsurface microbial communities from Baltic Sea to uncover new lineages of life (NeLLi) - Landsort_02402 metaG | ecosystem: Environmental > Aquatic > Marine > Oceanic > Sediment | place... | reverse complement strand
GTGTTGTTGGCAACACTTGGGATGGCTTTGGACATCACACAGTTTACGTTCTTTCTGATGATAATGCCACTTGGTATCATCTTAATTCCACTAACCCATATTCTCTTATTTCAGGGAAAACAAAATTGAGCCAGTTTCCAAAATCAGATGACCCAAATGATGATATAGGAATCAAAGACGTCTGGTTTTCATATAATGACAAGTCAGCTTGGCATGAATTTGAGACAGAAGCATCAGCTAAATCATTCAAGAAGGAAATGGAAAACATAAAAATAACTCCGGAGGTATAAAAAATGGATTGGACATATTGGAAGCAGATACTCATCCGAGCAGGATGGGCAGCCATTTATGGAGCAATAGCAGATTTGACTATTACTCAAGACATGAATTGGCATACATTAATTGTGGCACTTTCTGTTGCAGGAATTAGAGCACTAATAATATTCTTGACAACCATAAAAGAGTCGCTACAGACAAGAAAAACTACTGCCAGCTCTTTTGGGTTTGGTGTGAAGCAAACTTGGAAAAAGTTTTTGTAAGCAAGGACTTCCTTGCTTTTTTTCTTTTTTTTAATTAGTCAATAATGCATCAATCCTTTCAGCCATCGTCTCACCAATTCCTTTGATTAACATAAGCTTCTCCTTTGTTACTTCATTAAGTAGTTTTGGCAATGAATATTCAAACATCTCAGCGATTGCTTTTGCCTTATCATATCCTATATTAGGGATTTGATATAACATGGCTGTTATGATGTCATTCTTTCCTACTTTATATTGAAGTTTCTTGAACTCTTCAGGGTTGAAGCTGCCCTCGTCCATGTGCTTTTTGATTATTGAATAACAAGCAAAAGCAAATTGCTCTGGTGTCTCCACAAACAACAATTTTATATCATGCTTGATTAACAATGAAGTCATCTTGCCAATTATTGCATGAGCATTTATGCTGCTTTTCGTTTTATAAGGGTTGCCTTCAACAATGACATATTTGTATTGATAATTCAAGCTCATCTTTGCTGCTTGTTCTCGCAGTCTACCATCCATGATGCTGCTTACATAGTCATTGGCTTCTTTGCGCTCAATGACTATGTTGCCACAAGCAACATCACCTACTTCAAGAAATGTTCGTTCATATTCAAATCCTTGCTTTGTAGCTAAGATATCAAATGAGTCAAACATTTCTTGATTGTGCTCTCGTGTATCTACTTTAATGTTCACTTTTTCCACCAAGAGTTTGGGTTTGTTTTCTTTTTGTCTTTTTTAGCTTCTTCTTTATATACCATGTTTTGAATTGCATGGGTAGTTCTGTGCATAACTTTTCCTATTTCTTTCTTTGTCTTTCCTTTTGACAATAGCATGAACACTTCAGCTTTCTCTTTTGTTGTCCAGTTTTTAAATTGTCTTTCTCTTTTCCTTCCTGGCTTTTTCTTTCTTTTTTTAGGTGCATGCTCAAAATCCGAGTTCTTCAGCAAAGCTTTAAAATCTGGCGCTTGACTTTGAACTCCATCAAACCTTGTCACTTTCATTAATGCTTCTGCTGTCTCTTCAAAAGTTGGTTCTTTTTTCTTTGCTTTCTTCTCTCCAAAATATTCTTTCAGCTCTGCTGGTGTTCCAACATGCTTGATTCCATTCTTTACTATTTCCATTTTTTATTCCTCCTTGTATTCTACATTTGGCACATATTTCCCTTTCATATCGTTGTCTTTTACTATGTTTATAGTGAAAGTTTTGTTCTTATGAACTATCAAAGGTAGCCATTCAACAATTTCTGCTATAACTCCTCCTCTAAATTCATTCTTGTGTCTTGCTCTAACTTTCCCATTAATTACCAACTCATATATATATCCTGCCATTTTTATTCCTCCATCTTATTCTGTCTGTTTTTCAAAGCATCTTCTCTTTCCTGAATTATTTTGTCTATCCTTTTTTCATCTCCATACATCCATTCAATATCTGGATGCAACAAGACCTCTTTAAAAGGCAACTTTTTTCGGTTCATCAGTCTTCTAAAAAGAACTGCTGATTTATAATTCCTAAACCTATAAATGTTGCCAAAAAATTTGACTTTGAAATAAGTATTTTCTTCAGGTCTGTCAGGAACAGGACACTGCTTTTCTTTTACAACCATAGGAAACTCGCACATATGAATCAAATTCCATCCTAGCTTGTTGCTCTTAGCTCCACAATAAAGACATCTCTGAGGAACTTTTCTTTCATGCTTCAATGGCTTATTAGGAACAGGTTTACCTTCAAGATATAAAAGGTGTTCATGCATTTCTTTTCCCAAAGCCATCTCTCTGCTCATAAGTCCTGTTTTTTCAAGTTCTTTAAAAGATTTTTCTAAACTCATTTTTTCACCTCAAATTTTTGGTTCGATTGTTCAGCCACTTCTCATCCTGTGTGTCAGGAACATAAAGCTGAAATATGGTTGCTTTGTCTTTTCCTTCATGAGTTCTGAGAACTCTGCCAAGTCTTTGTATCATTTGTCGCTCAACAGATGTGCCAGCAACAATGATTGCCATGCTACAATCAGGAACATTTGTGCCTTCATCAAGAGCCTTGACAGAAACCAATATTTGAAATTCACCATCCTTGAAGTTCTGCAAATACTCTTTTTTCTCTTGATTTGTGAGATTTGAATGGTATATTCCACTCGAAACCCCAGCCTTTTTTAACAATTTATATATCTGCTTTGCTGTTTTTATATACTCACAGAAGACAAGTGTTTTTGGAACACCCTCTTGCTGTATCAAATCAACAGCAGCAACTATCTTATTGTAAGCATTATATAAAACAGATTTCCTTGTGCCAAAAGCCCTCATCAAATCACAAGCCAAAAATCTTTTCATTCCTGATTGGAACATTGCTATCTTTACTGCTTGAAAGTCATAATCGAATTGGTCAAAATTTTCTTTTATAAAATCTTGTGCTATATCATGTTTGGTTTTCTCTTCTAGAGTCAAAGCAACAGGCACATTGATTAGTTCAAAGTCAGAAAGCAACCCACCATTGATTGCATCTGTCTGGTTATAATTATATATAAGTGGTGCATATTTGAAAAGTTCGTTGTGTGCTCCGTCTTGTCTCACAGCAGTTGCAGTTAATCCAAGGATGGCTTTGAAGTCTCCTTGTTCTATAAATTTAATATTTTCTTTCGAGCCCATCCTATGAATTTCATCGAGAATTAATAAGTCAGCTTTGAGATTTGTTTGGTCTCTTAAAGAATTCACCACACAAACCTTTACAGGCTTATCAAACTCTTTAAAGCCATTCCCGACTTTGCCAATGTTGGTGTGGATGCTTTTGTATTCTCCAAGGCTTTCTTTCAAAGCCTCTATCCATTGTGCTTGCAGACTTATCGTTGGTGCAACAATTATTACCTCACAAGGAATGTGTTGCTGGATAGCCATTATGCCAATCATTGTTTTGCCTACACCAGTCGCTATTTGAAGTGTGCCATGCTTATTGCTATCAAGCCAGACATCATAAGCTTCTCGTTGGATAAGTTCTTTCTTTGGGTCTTTAAAAGTTATTGGGTTGAAGTCTTTCATTTTTCCTCCTCTTTGCATTTAACATTATCTCTTCTCACACTCTGTTGCCAATCAAAAACATCAACAAAATCAACCCAAGCCTTATAACGCTCCCAAGATACAAAGCCCTTCCTAACAAACAATCTCTTAAAAAAACGAATCACTTTTTATCACCTCGTCTTTTTTTGTTTTCAATATATAAATCTTCTTTGCCATCACAATCGTCCATATATCTTGGACAGTCCTTACAGGTTTCTTGTCCTAAGCATTTGTCACTTGCTTCTTGTATAGATGTGCTCATTTTCTACCTCTCCTTCTTCATTCAATGTATTACGCCTAAAACTTCCCGATTTTAATGTATTTATTATTTCCCTTATTGCTTCTTGATAAGTTTCTCCCGATATTATGATTACCATATCGTTGTTTTTTCCTATAAATTGTCTTGTTTTCATTTTTTACCTCATTTAATCGCTTGTGTCATAGTTGTGTTTATATATTTCGAGCTCACCATCTTTGCCTTCTTTATACCAAACAGTCCCACACCTTGGCTCTTCATCATCTGTGACTTCTTTTATCTTTGGTGTCTCTGTCCACAAACAAGTCTTCTTGTCTTCACTTGGCAAAATAGGAACATTTTGTAATTCAATAAAGTCTTCCCATCGCATTCCTTTTGTATCAAAAAATTGGGTTACTTGTGCTATCTTGACTTTTTGTAGTTCTTGTTCCTTTCCATCACAATCGTCCATATATCTTGGACAATCCTTACAAGTTTCTTGTCCTAAGCATTTGTTGCTCGCTTCTTGAATTGAAGTAGTCATCTTTTCACCTCAGCTGTTTCTTTCCTGTTGTAAACTCTTGATAATATTGCTCTGCTAACCATCTGTCATAAGTGCCAATGTTAGCATGTCTCTTTTTGTTTCTTATATAATAAAGTGGCTCTCCTCTAGAGGTGTTTTGTGCACTCAAGCAAGCATTGTCGTTCTCTTTCAAAACAAGCCTGCAAAAAGAGGTTATTGGTATCAAAGCAAGCTTTGCATAAAACTCTGCATTTCTTTTTGTCCTTTGAAGAGCAACTCTTTTTCTATGGTAAAGTGCCTCAACCATGACATGAGTTATGGGGTTATACACTCCTTCACCAGCCAAAACTTTTCTGAAAGTTATCAGTTTGCCCTGGATTTTTTTCGATGATAGTGTGTTCATTACTTTAAGTGTTTCCATTTTCATTCCCACCTCGCTCTTTTTCTTTCACAAATAAGACAAAAACCATTGCTTGAAAGCATCCTAAACTTGCTACAGCCAAAACAAATCCCAGTCATTATTTCACCCTTTGTTTTTGCAATTGCTCGGTCAACTTCACTTGACCTTTCTGGATGGCTCTCAACTTATTATCAAGAACTATCTGTTGCTCTTTACACTCTGTTATTGCAGAGTTCAATATATCAATAACTTCTTTTTCTTCATTGGTCAACATTTTGTTTCGCCTCCTTAAAATATTTCATTAACAGTGTCCACCTAAAAGGACTTAGTGCTGCTTGGCAAGACTCACCAACAGCATCAAAATAAGCAGGATTTTCTCGTTCAATCTTGAACCACAGATTTTCTTGTGGTTCATTCTGTATGACTTGCAGATATAAATCACTTTCAAAATTATGAATTTCTCGATAGATGTGATATAATCTGCTATTGGTTCTTCCTTGATAAACCACTCGGCTTGTATTGTGAGTAAACTCTTCTGTGCTGGCACTTGATGTATGAGCCAAAGGAACAAGACCTGCACTTTTAATATAATGAGGCAATTCTGTGTATGCTTTTGTGCCGTGTCTTAGTTGCATCTTATCTCACCTCACCTTTGTAGCCTAATATATATGCAAATCTTTTGAGCCTCATGCTCCAGAACAAATCATGTCCTTCTGTTTTTGTCTCTGCCAAGTCGTCAACATAATGCATCGCTTCATGCACCAAGACTCCTTTCATCTCTTCAATTGGCACACCAGGTCTGAGTTTAATGTTATGCTTGCCATCCATAAACGACCGCAAGTATTCACCATCAAAGCAACCATTCTCAAATACAACTTTGGGTGCATTTGTAATGCCTCCTTTGCTTCTGCTTATCTTGCCGTCTTGGTCAATCTGTTTTGTGTAGCAAGTTTCCTTGTCCTTGCTGGTGTTATATAAACACACATCTTTTTGCAAGACATCAATGAATGCTTGTGCTCGTTTCAGCAAGGTTGGTTTTTGTTTTGCCTTCAAGACATGTCTGAACGCTTTCCTGGTTTCAGAGCTTATCCTAAGCACAGTGCCAATGTTTGTCCTTGGTTTTGAACAATAAGTTTGTCTAAACTTTGCTATCTTTTCTCTGATGGCTTGGTGCTTGGGCTTTTTCCTTTTTGGGTAAGCCCTTGCTTTGACCACAGGCTTACCACAGCAGTAATGTGGTGGCTCTGTGTCAGCCCTATATCTGCGCCAAGCTTTGCCACAGCTTCTGCAAACCCACAAGCGTGTCTTGATTTTACTCATCGTCATTCACCTCGTTTTCTTTCTCCATCTTTTCAATGCAGTCTGCACAGAAAATAGTGTTGGCATTGTTTCGTAAGGTTTGTCTTGTTCGTTTGCCACACTCTGCGCAAATAAAACAACCGCTTCCTCTCTGGAATTTATTGAGAGCTTTCATTGTCTTCCTCCCTCAAAGCACAAGCACCAATCAAAGCCATGCTCTCTCCACAATTGGTGCAATAATGAGTTGCGTCTTTGTCTTCGTGCTCATCACGCCACAATTTCCTGCGTCCACAGAAAGGACACCAAACGCCCTTGTCTTGGACCCAATGCTTATCAAGCAACTCTGTTTTGCTTGGTTTGATTATTTTTTCTGGCTCAACCGCTTTTTGTTTGCAGTGATTCTTTGGGTCTGCAGTAACAATGCCACATACAGGACAGTTCCCAATACCAAGGATTTCTGCCATTTCATTTGCTTGCTCTTTAGTTTCAATGTTCATTCTGTCACCTCTTTGTTATGTGAATCTATCGTTGTATTGTCCACCATTTCTTGAAGCTTCTCAGCTTTCTCTTTGAGTTCTACAAAGTTGTGGTACATCCACCATAGGTCAGTCAAGTCAGGGCAATTCAATAAGGGGTCTTCAAACCTGCACCCTTTTGCTTCAACATGCTGTTTGACTAATTCCTCAATTCTTTCAATGGCTTCTTCCAAATACCTAATGTTGATGAAGTCAAAAGTTATCGTTGCTTTCATTCTGCATCACCTACTAATTTTTTGACTTCTTCAAGGTTTAATCCTTCTTTGTTGCCATTGTTGTTGACTGAGTATCTGGTTATCACTACCATGTTCAAATCTCTGGCATATTGTATCTCTGCTCTGACAACAGTCTTGTTTTCGTCATTGACTTTCTTCATTTCGTAGGTGTAGTAACCACCACTGCTTCTATTGTATCTGCTGTAGTTGCTGTGCCAGTTTTTCTCAAATTCAAAACTATTAGCTTCAGCAAACTTCTTCATGCGTTCTTCTGCATAAACCTTGCCTCTCTCTGATGCCTCTTTTGCTTCTCTTTCTTCAATGGCTTCGATGTTTTTCTCAACAGCCTTTTTTATAGCTGTTTCAAGCTTGGCATATCTGGCTTTTTTGTAATCAGCATACACAACCCAAACCTTGCTGGTTTTGTGAGTACTGTAACCTGATGGTGAGCTAACTTCATCATCAAAGTAGATTTCAATGGTGCCAACTTTAAGCCTTTGAGCGTTGTAGCTATAATTGTCTATTTCTGGTTCTTCAAAGCTTATTTCTTGTCCTTTTAATATTGAGGCATTTTCAGAAAGAATTTTCAATTTGAAGGCTGTGTGTTCTTCAACCCACTTATTATACTTGATTTGCTTCTCTTTTATTCTTTGCTCTTCAATAAGCCTTTCCTTGTTGTCCATATAATAAGTCACAGCTTTCTGCACCTCATTGAATAAGTCTAGATTCAAGACTCTGATTTTTCCCATCTCAATGCCGTCGTAAATCCACTCTTCTTTTGATATGATGCTTACTGTCTTTTCGTTGTGTTTGATTTCGGTTGTGTTCATTGTTCGTCCCTCCCAAGCACTAAGTTGTCGATTTGCACTTTGCCTGTGCTCTCTTCATAGCTGACTAAGTACTTAGTTTCCATCAGATTTTTCAGGGTGTCTGAGCTGATGCCTGTCTCTATTACTATTCTGGCTCCAGAGTCCTCTATCCTTATCTTGGTGCCTGGGGCATCATTGCATGTTTGGCTCCAGTCTGCATTTAAGACTTTCAGTACTGTTGCCCAGAAGTTTTGTTTGTTCTGTTCTTCTCGGTTTTCTTGGTTTGTGTTCATTTTGGTTTTCCTCCGTGTTTTTTGTTTGTTTGGTTCGTGTTATTAACTTATTACTTAATAATAGTTGTTGTAGTATATAAATGTTTCGTTTTTTGCCCCCAGAATTCCCCAGAATTAGCCTGTAAGCTGTGTGTTTAGTTTTCACGAGGGTAAAATTGCTCTATATAATATAGGGTTCATTCCCAAGGCGGCTTGCCCTTTCTGCCTTGCTTGAGCCACGAAGCCTTAACAAAGTCAGGGTTTTTGTTCAAAATATTTAAGTCACTAAGAATTAGTTCTTGCTTATATAATCTGCCTTGTTGCTTGATAAATTTTTCTTCACACATGGCTTCACTTTTGCTATTAACTTTTTGCAGGAACACAGGTTTATCAAAACCATTGTTCCTAACATATCTTGCACCACATCCCTTGAAGTGCTGAAGCCATCTATTAATAAAAGAGTCAGAGACACCTGTATAAAGTGTCCCTGATTTGCACAAAATAATATATACCCAGCAACTCATCTGTTTGCTAAATGGTTCAAGCCCAGCAAGATTTCATAATCTGGATAATCTTTTACCAGAATTTTTGCAGTTACTTTCAAAACTTCTTTCACTTGGGCAATGCTTATTTGCTCTTTTCCTTTTTCTTTCAATGTAACTTTTTTTGCTACATCATTCCAATTTATTTTCTCACTCATTTTATTTCCTCCAAAACTTTCTTCAAAATCTGGCATTGTGGTATGATATATAGATGTTATGCTATACTGTGATGCCAGATTGTCTCTGGTCATTTTATCAACAAATCTTTTTGCTAGCCAAAATAAAAGACTGAGCAAAAAAAAGATTGCAAATACTACAACATATGTCCAAAAATCCATGGTTATGCTAAACAGCTCTATCCTCATATTATCGCCTCCATGAAGCCAATAGCAAACCCTATCAAAAACCAAAAAACATACCAGGCAACAGCTATCCAGCCAAGCACAACCAAAATTTTAAGCCATGCACTCAAATCTCTAAATCCTACATATCCTTTCATTTTTGTTCCTCCGCTCGTCCATAATTCAAACAGCCAAATTTTGCTTTTGGGCAATATGTTCCTGCTTCATGTGGACAAGCCTGCAAATCTATTAATTCCTTCTGGTGTGGAAACATGTATTGTTCATTTCTGTAAAGATAATTTGGCTGTTTCTCGTCTCGCACACAATGAATAAATTTCTTTTTGCTAAGATACTTTTTTAATAATGCTATTGTTTCATCAAGCAAATAGCAATTATCACGCAAAAATAAAATAACATCTCTTCGCTCTTGCCAACCAAGGTCTCCCCTTGACAATAAGTTTTTGATGCAAGGAGTAACACAACCATTCAAATCAGCAAAGTCTTCCTCATTAATTTTTATATTAATATCAGGCAAGAATTTTTGGAACTTTGACTCTGGTGCATCCCACTGAGTAATATCCCAAAATTTGTCGCCATATAAATTGTTTGCAAAATGTTGTTTTTTGGCAATTTCTCTAATGTTTTTTTCTCCTATATATATAATCTCTGAATCAAGAGGAATGCAAAAGCGTCTAGCAGTTGGTTTGTGATTGAAAGTATTAGTTATTCTTCTTATCCTTGGCAAAACATCTTTGGTTTGTGGGTCAGCAATGAAGCCTAATTTTTCAGACAAATACAGAACTGCATCCCAAACACAAACTTTTTTATTCTTTATGTCTGAGTCTGGATTTGTCAAAACGATGGTATCATAGCCACTGCCAGTAAATCTTGGGAGATGCATAAAACCTTTCTTCATGCAAGCTTCATGAAGCTTCAACATATTTTCATAAGCTGGTTGTTGAACCCACTCACCATTAATTCTAACTTTTTGGTCAAAATCAAAATAGACTCTATCGATGATTGCCGACTCATATATAGGATACATATATGGTGGTCTAAAATCTGTAAAGTTGTAAACATCTGTATATAAATCAGAAGAGGCTATGTTGGCATTCACAAACTTCAAAAACCTTTCCTCATTGGCAACAGGATGCCTTTTGGGGTTCGCTATCTCTCTTGGAAATTTTATGTTATACATTTTTGTTTTTTGTGGGGCGTGGCAAGGTCTCCCTTGCCTCGATGGAAAAGCAGCAAAAACCATCGACTGTGAGGTGTAATTGCTGCTAACAGACGCCCTTAAATATGATTTTCTTCTTTAAACTTTTTGATTGCTTTATTAACTTTGTTCCAAAATTTTTTGTTTGCACCCTGATAATTTCTAACCATATTATCAGATTCATTAATTGTTATATCATACCAATTTCCATCTTTATATGCAATGCTAAATTTTCTTCCCAATATCTTTTTATTTCTTATAACTATGGCAGATAACAATTCATAACTTTGGGTGGGTGTAGGCAATCTAAGTCTCTCTTTATCAATCAATTCAATGCTTATAATATTGTAATCTTTTTCTTTCATTTTTCCTCTTTTAAATATGATTTGGACAGTGACTTTTGAATCCACACCACATACAGTTATATTTGGAAGGTTTTGCTTCCCAACTGTCATTATTCAATGCAGTTTGTATGTCTTCTCTCACTGTCTTTATGCTTTTTGCAAGTTCTTGGCAATCCTCTTTTTTTAACTTGCAGTGATGAACATAGTTATCATAAGGGAAATATATTGCTCCCCACTTGATAGGTGCAAGTTCTGGCTTGATAATCTCCATGATAATCTTATACCATAACATGTCTTTCTCATAATTTTTGCATTTCTTTGGTGTTGGCTTGCCTGTCTTGTTTTCAACTATGACCAAGTCTCCCTCTTTAAATTCAGGGTTTTCTGGTGAAAGCAAGTCAGCCTTGCAACACTTATGTACTCGGTCAACTACACCAATAAGTTTTGGTGATTCTGTCTGCCATTTCTTTTCTTTCTCAACTGGCATAAAAAAGGTTTGGTCAAATCCTGCCTCTTTTATCTTTTCCCATCGTTCCATCTCAAACTTCACAACATTTTTCTTATATGATGTGTTAGGGTAAAAAGTTAAGT
>Ga0114918_10005483_pt1 | contig 10888 bp, 9 predicted proteins | sample LantaG_FD_87015 | JGI IMG/M metagenome (GOLD analysis project Ga0114918, IMG submission 87015) | Deep subsurface microbial communities from Baltic Sea to uncover new lineages of life (NeLLi) - Landsort_02402 metaG | ecosystem: Environmental > Aquatic > Marine > Oceanic > Sediment | place: Baltic... | reverse complement strand
GGGAGAGAGAAAGAGAGAGAGAAAGAGAGAGAGAGAGAGAGAGAGAGAGAGGAAGGGGAAAGAGATCGGGAGGGAGAGAGACACCGAAGAAAGAGGAGGGGGGGGTGAAAATGACGAGAAAAAGAGCCGGGAAGGAAAACAAGTTCCGGAAAAGAAAAAAAACGCACACTCCGCCAAACACGATGAAGATGACAGTCACCGCCGGCCCGATCGCCATCGCCGCGTCAGCGCTCGGCGCCGCCGCGCCCACCGCGAGCCCCATCGCCGTAGACGTCAGCGCCTCCAGAGACAGCACGCCGCAGAACTTCGCGAATCGCAGCGGAGACGGGTTGAGCCCGGCCGAGGGGTAGACCGCTGCGCCGAAGAGCAAAGGGAAGAGTGCCCCGAGCGGGGCCTCTGCGGAGAGCTTGGCGAGGAAGTAAGGGAGGACCGGGTAGCCGCCGTCGCCGCTGGAGGTGCGCTCGCGCTCGACGATTTGGCGCTCCTGTTTTTTTTTGTTTCATTTTGGGGAGAGAATCGAGAGAAAGGGAGAGAGAGAAGAGAGAAAAAGAGTGAGTTTCTCGTCTTTGTTTCTCAAAAAAAAAAAACTCAACCACCACCAAAAACCGGCGCGCGTCGACCGACGCGCCTTGCGGCGCGCGTCGACGAGCGCCCGCGGCGGGCCCTCGAGCGAGAGGCTCCCGGTGTTGCGAAAAAAACGAAAGACGACGCACCCTGGGGAAGGCCGAGAGCGTCTTCACCAGCGCGCTCATCGCGGCGTTGATCGCCGAGACCTGCAGCAGGCCCATCCTGTCCTGGATCGAGGCCTGCCCCTTGCCCAGGCGCCAGTAGATCGAGCCGAAGATGAGCGCGGAGGAGAGCGACGAGGCCGCGCGGGCGAGGGCCGTGGCCCTGTCCCGCGTCGTCTGGCGCCAGGCGCGCCTTCCCAGCAGAGAGAGCTGGGTGAGGAACGACGTGCGGCTTCCTCCCTGGGAGGCGCGGCGGTGCGAGCGGTGCGAGCTGCGGGAGAGCTGCTCCGCCGCTCCCTTTCCTCCTCCGCCTTCCCTCTCCCTCTCGACCTTCGCGGCCCAGGCGTCCGTGATCCCCTTGACGCGCGCCCTCGAGCCAGCCTCGGCCTCGGGCGAGCTGTGGTCGACGGAGACCAGGTCGGCGAGGAACTCGGCCGGGTTGAAGTGCGGCGGGCAGCCGTGGCCCCCACCCCGCTCGGACGCGAAGTACGCGAGCGCGTCGGCGGCGGGCCCGCTGTAGGCGACCCTGCCCTCGGCGAGCAGGACCAGGTCGTCGAACAGCGCGAACGCGGAGGAGCGCGGCTGGTGGATGGACGCGACCACGGTGCGGCCCTCGGCCCTGGCCAGCTCCGAGAGCGCCGCGACGACCCTCTCGGCCTGGAACGAGTCGAGCCCCGAGGTGGGCTCGTCGGCGAAGAGCACGGCCGGGGAGCCCACGAGCTCGCAGGCGATCGAGAGCCGCTTGCGCTCGCCGCCGCTGAGCCCCCGGGCGCTCCCGCCGCCGACGCGCGCGTCCGCGACTTTCGCGAGGCCCAGCCTGCGCATCAGGGCCCCGGCCGTCGCCGAGATCTGCGCCTCCGGCGTCCCCTCCTCGGCGCGCAGGCGCGCCGCGAGCTCGAGCGTCTCGCGGACCGTCAGCATCGAGAAGAACTCGTCCGACTGCTGCACGAAGGCGACGCGCGGCGGGGAGCGGGCCGCGGTCCGTTTCGCCTCCTTGGCCGCCGCCGCGGCCCCCCCCCCCACCCTCCTCGACGGGACGAGCGCGACGACGCTCCCCGTCGCCTGCAGGCCCGGGGCCCTCGCCAGCTGCCCGGCCAGGGCGTGCAGCAGCGTCGTCTTGCCCCCCCCGAGGGGCCCATGATGGCGACGAGCCTGCCCGCGGCGGCGACGCCGCTGACTTTGGAGAGGATGGCCTTCTTCAGCTTCTTCGCCGCGGCCCGCTTCCGCAGGGCGCCAGAGGCGACGGCGGCCGCCGCCGCCGCCTTGTCTGGGACGAGGACGGAGAGATCGCTCCACATGAGGTCGACGGGCCGCGTAACGTTGACGTCGGAGCTGATCGAGTCCTCCTGCTCTCCCTTTGCGGAGAGCGCGAGGAGGGCCGGGGAGGAGGCGGAGGAGGAGGAGGAGGAGGAGGGCGCCACAGACGGCGAGACAGACGAGTCGCTCTCTTCGGCTGAAGCGTCTTCCCGCTGCTCACTCCTTCGCCTGCGCGCCGCGCCGGCGAGAGCGCGCACTCCCTGGACGGCCGCGGCGCCGGCGGCGATAGTCAGCTGGTGCTGCGGGGCCGCGATGACCGCGGCGCCCTGTTTTTTGTAGAGGAAGGAGGAGGGAGGAAGAGACAGGAGTTTTTTTTCGTTGGTCGAGGTTGGGGGAAAGGGAAAAAAAAGGTGACGTCACCATTGTCGCCGTCAACTCTCTCATTGCGAGCGCGGCTCCAACTGGGCTCCGAGGCCTCTCTAATCTCTCATCTTACCAAGAGCCAATCGAGAAGGACTCTGCCCATTGTCGTGAGAGTAGGCGGGGAAGCCAAACAGGGGAGAGAGAGGAATAAAGCGAGAGAATGGGCGTCTCTCGCAAGTCACAAGCCGTCCCGATCGCCGCCGAGAGAAAGTCGAGAGTGTGCATCAGGTGAGCCCCTTTTGAGTGACTGCTGGTCTCAGATCACTTTTTTGACGACATTTCTTCTTTTCCCTTCTTTCTTCAAACGATGCTTCGAAGCGCTTCGAAGCGAGCCGCAGACGATCCACATGCTCCCTCCGTGCCGCCGCTGAAGCGCCGCAGCGTGGATATCGATCCCAAGCTGCGAGCGGAGTGGCGGTCGGCGGAGCAGGGTCAGCAGCTCTTGCTGCAGCAGCAGAGGCAAGCGTCCACCTCTCCGTCGTCTTCCGCTCAACATTCGGCGGCGGTCGATGTCTGCGGCCTCACCGCCGACGACTGGTGCGGTCAAGGGACCGGGAAAAAAACATCTCAGTGCCCTCCGAAAAGCGCGACCACAACGGGACTCAGTTGGGGCAGAGGTCGAGCGCGTTTCAATTTGAACTCGCATTCAAATATCTCTCGACATTTAAATATCGCTGGCGAGAAAAATCTTTTTCTTCCTCACTCAAAAATCTCTTTCCTTCCAACTTCCGCGTCTCCCGTTTTTCCTTCTCCTCCTCCTCCTCCTTCTCGCACGGGAGGCAAGCTCACCCGCATGCCCTTCGACCTCCTCGCTCCGAATTTTCCCCTCCAAACCCGTCTCTCTCTCTTCCTGCCAGGTCCTGCGCCCACGAGCTCAACGCCCTCTTCTCCGCCAACGCTCACAACTTCCCCTCGATCGTCGTCAGGTCTCGCACGACATTTACGCGCGCCGAGACCGCCGCCGTCGCGGCCAAAATCGCGTCGTCCCCGGCGGCGGATTGGGCAGCCGGCGTCGGCGGCGGCGTAGGCGGCGCTGGGCAGCAGCAGCAGCAGCAGCAGAGATCCCAACAGCACCTCGTCCTGGCAGCGCACATCCTCTCCGTGGCCTTCGCTCCCTTCCCGACGGCGGCCCTCAGCGTCTACGAGATCGAGGCGCCGGGCTGGCTCGCCGGGTGGGCGAGCAGGTGGTGCTCCGCCGCGGCGCCCGCGACGCCGCGGCTGGGCTCGCCCTCGCCCTCGCCCTCGCCCTCGCAGGCTGCGAGCTCCTCGGGCTCCCTCAGCTCGTACGACAGCGACGAAAACGGCGCCTCTCCCAGCGTCGGGACCGTCGTGAAGCTGATGGCCCTACACGGGTACGCGGAGGGCCAGCCGGCGTGCGGGCAGGGCGCGGGGATTGGGGAGCCGCAGAAGACGGGCAGCGGGGGGAGGCCAGCGAGGACGGTGTTCCTTCGGATTTGGTGAGAAAGGAAAAGTTGGGAGAGAAAGAGAGAAATAAAAAATATCTGAAAAGAACAAGCGAAAGAGAAAGAAAGAGTTGCGCCGCAATTGCCCTTGTAAAACAAAACAAACGAAACATAGAGCCGAACAAAGCGGGAGAAGGAGCAGAGAAGGAGAAACGAGAAGCGATAAGGTCGGAAGGAGGTAAAAGAAAACGAAAAACTCGACGGCTTTGTTTATTTTCACTCTCAATTTTTCAATCTCCTCGACTCTTTGAGCGCCAAGCGCTCCTTCAGTGCGCTGTCTCTGCCAGCAGGCTCTTCTTCGACCTCGCCGCTGATGCGACGAGCTTGTGCCGTCAACGCTTGTCGGCTGCTCGGGGGAGGAGCCTCTCCGTTGAATGCAAGTCGACGACAACGACAACGTCCGTCGATAGTCTGTGTGGCAGCGGGAAAGAAGAAAGGGTTTGGCGCTCCCGCGGCCAAGCCTGCGCCCGCCGATCCGAAAAAGGTAACCGAGAATGCAGAGAGAGAGAATTGGCTGAGCTCTAGGGGCGATTAGTTGATCGAACAGGGAGGCTTTGATGGCGGAATGGCGGCAGATCGAAGGTCTCGTTCTTCGCCAAGGTCGACGCTCGTTTGACCTTCCGACCTCTCTCGACCCAGCTCTCTCTCAGACCCGTCTCTCTCTCTCTCTCTCCCGTACACGACAACACCACCACCAAAAAAAACAGAAGAGGCGGCCGCAGCAGCGACAGCAGCGGGACCCCGCCGCCGGCCCGATCCCCCCGCCGCCGCAGCCCCCCTCGACGCTCGACGCCAGGTTCGCCCAGGCCTCTGCCGCCGCCGAGGCCGTCGCCGAGGGCCGCCCGCCTCCGCCGAGCGACGAGGACTTTGAGCGGAAAATCGCGAGGCTCGCGCGCGAGGCCGCCGCGAAGAAGGCCGCGGCGGAAGAGGCCAAGCTGGGCCTCCGCGGCGTCGGCGGCGTCGGCGGCGGCGGGGGATCGATGCTGGACGGATCGGCCTTCCCCGACTACGACTCGCCGCCGCCGCTGTCGAGGACCATCGCCTCGGCAATGACCGGGAGCGACGCTGCGGCCAATACGAACGAGGGGATGATCTCCAATGGGAGCCTGACCGCGGCCGCGTCCGCAATCTTTTTAGCAGCGGTCTTTGTCTTCACCTCGGGCGGCTTTGGAGGTGGCGGATCGGGAGGGGGCGACGACGACGGCGCGCTCCAGCGCATCTCCCCGGCGAGCTCGGCGTTCAGGCAGCGCACGCTGAGCGACGCCGAGCGAGAAGAGGCGCGGGCGCAGCTGGCGCGGTTCGAGGCCGCCCTGGTGACGAAGCCGACCGACGCCGAGGCGCTCCGCGGCGCCGCCAACGCCGCCGCGGCGCTGGGGGGCTCCGAGGCGACGACGAAGACCCTGTCCCTGCTCGAGAGGCTCGTTGGGGCCTCTCCAAGAGACCCGGAAGCGTGGGCCGCCCTGGGGGACGCGCGGGCGATGGCGTCCGACGGCAAGGGTGCCGTCGCCGCCTTCGAGCGGGCGAGGGCCGAGACGGCAGGGGCCCCGCCGCTGTCGCTCGTCGCCGCCGCCGCTGGCGCGCGGGCCGTCTCGGGAGACCACGCCGGCGCCGCCTCGGACGTCGCCGCGGAGCGTTCCGCCGCGCTCGAGCGCGGGGATGGCGAGGAGGCCTACTCCCTGGCCCTGCTGCAGGCCAAGGTCCTCTCGGAGTGGCCGCGGCACTCCTCCGAGGCCGAGAGGATCTACGCGGAGCTGACGGAGGCGAGGCCGGGCGACTTCCGCGGGTGGGTCGCGCGCGCGGTGCTGGCCAGGTCCGAAGGGCGCGCCGGCGACGCCGCGCGGTACTTCCTGAGGGCCAAGGCGGCGGCCGCGGACGCCGGCGAGGGGGCGAAGCAGGCGGTGGACGCGATTTCGAAGGGGTTGAGGGGGTGAAAAGGAAAGAAAGGGAGGCGTCGTCGTCGTCAATGGCGAAGGTGAAGAAGAGGAACGAGGAAAACGAAAAACATAACAAAGTAAAAAAACAGAAAACTCAGTTTTCTTTTCCGCGTTCCCACTTTCTCTTCGATCGAATTGCTATGGCTGCCTGGCGCGCTATGCTGGCCGCAGCCTCCCGTGCCGCTCGGAGCTCGAGCGCCACGCAGCGGACCGCGGCGGCGGGAGCCTGCGCTGCCGCCGCTGCCGCAGCGTCGGTCGCCCACCGGGGCGGGAGCATTGCCCAGGGCCTCTCGGGGGCGCACAGGGGATTCTACGCCGCCGCGGTCTGCGCCGCTGCGGCTGCTTCTCTCGGTGAGTAGCTCTCTTTGCCGGAAGGAGAGAGTAAAAGGGGTAGGGGCTCGAGAAGCGGTGCAAAAAGAAAAGGGAAAGACGAGAGCATTCGAGGCCATCGATTGATCGCGAACGCTCGTCATTTTTCCGACCTCAACCCACTCTCCCCCCGCCCCCCCAAGAAAACGAAAAAACGAAAAAACAGCCTTCCCGGCCTCCACCGCCCACGCCGCCTCTGCGACCTCTCCTGCCCTCTCCCGCTCCTTCATCATGGTCAAGCCTGACGGAGTCCACCGCGGCCTCGTCTCGGCCGTCGTCGAGCGCTTCGAGCGCCGCGGCTACAAGCTCGTCGGCATCAAGGTCATTGTCCCGACGGCGGCGATGGCCGGGGCGCACTACGAGGAGCACAAGGGGAAGCCTTTCTTCCCAAAGCTCGTCGAGTTCCTGTCCTCGGGGCCCGTCGTCGCCATGGCCTGGGAGGGCGAGGGCGTCGTCAAGGCCGGGCGTGCGATGATCGGGGCGACCAACCCGCAGGCGTCGGCGCCGGGCACGATCCGGGGCGACTTTGGCGTGGTCACGGGCAGGAACCTGGTGCACGGCTCCGACTCGCCCGAGTCCGCGGAGCGCGAGATCGCGCTGTGGTTCCGGGAGGGGGAGCTGGCGAGCTATGAGGCGCACTCGGGCAAGTGGGTTTACGAATAGAGTTTTTATTTTCCCCTTTTCCTTTTTTTGTTTCTCTAGAGCTCTTCTCTTTCTTTCTGTTTCGTTCGCTCTTCGATCACTTTTTTCTCCTCTGATTTCTTGCTCGCGAAGAGCAGAAACAGAGAGAGAGAGGCAGTAGAGGGAGCGTTGGAAAAAGAACGAGTAAAAGTGGTGAAAGATGACTTTTTTTCTGACACGAAGAGAAACAAAATCAAACAGAAGCAAGAAAAACTCCAACTCTCTCTCTGTCTCTCTCCCTCCAAGCTACACCTTTATTCTACTTGCCAGATATCCTCAGACCCCCGGCGTTCCCCGTCGAGGAAGCCGGCGGCGGCGGCGCGGGCTGCGAGTAAGGCACGCAGACGCTAGAGGCCCTCCAGGGAGAGTCGGCGGGGACGGCCCCGCCGCCGTCGATGAACGAGCAGACATCGTCCCAGCTCGTCAGCATGCACCTGGTGTCCGGCCTGATCGCCACGGCCGCGGCGAGCTGCGCGTCGGCGACCGTCGTGGAGGAAGGAGCGGCGGAAGCCTTGCCGTTGGTGTTCCAGGGCAGCGGCGGGAGGGGCAGCAACCCTCCCCCTCTCTTGTCCCCCTCCGAGGCGAGCCTCGCGTTTGCGTCCGCCCCCGGCTGCGGCAGCAGCGGCCCCAGCGGCGAGGCCCCCAGGAGCTGCTCGAGCGGGTTGGCCCCAAACTGCGCCAGAGCGCGCCTGCTGCTGCTGGCCCGGCTGCGCTCTGCCGCCGCGGCAGCAGGGGCAGGGGAAGGAGAGGAAGCCGGGGAGGGCCTCGACCCTTCCTTGGCCCGCTGCGCGACGGCGCCGGCGACGGCCGCGACCAGCTCCTCCTCGGTCGCTCCGGCCTCGAGGGCCGCGGCCACGGCGGCCTCGTCCACGCCGTTGTAGCCCGCCGCCTGCAGGGCCGCGGCGAGGGTGGCGGCCCCCTTGTCCTGCGCGGACTTTCTCTTGGAGACGACGCTTTTGCCGTCGCTGCTGCTGTCGTCGTCGGAGGAAGAAGCCTCGCTCGCGCTGTTCCTGCTGCTCCCTTCTTCCTCCCCTTCCTCCGCCGCGGCCTCCCTGATCGCAACCTCTTCCTCGCTCTCGACGGCCTGCACCCTCAGAGGGGGCTCCGAGGCAGCAGCAGCGGCGGCGACTGCGGCCGGGGAAGGAGCGCCCTTCCCGACGGAGGCGGCGCGGGCGGCCCTGGCCGCCGCCGCGGCGAGCTCGGCCTGCCTCGGCGACGCGGCGTCGTTGATCTGCGGCGGCAGGTCTGCGGCGGTGCTGCCGCCGCCGCTCTCGGACGGCGCCGAAGAGGCCTTGGCGACAGCTGGAGAAGAAGCGACGCCGGAGACGACGTAGACCTCGACCTGCACCGGCGGCGTCCCGTCGACCCCTGGCGCCGCGGTCGCGCTCCCGGCTGCTTTCGCTCTCGCGGCCTTCCTCGCCGAGCATCTCCCGACCCCGGCCAGCGCGGAGACGTCGGAGAGGACCCTGTTGCCCGTGACGAGCACCCCGGCGTTGGCCGGCGTGACGGCGACGGCGCTGCCGGAGGCTCCTCCGGCTCCCCCGCCGGCGGCGCCCGCGCTCGCGCCGCCGCCGACCGACGCGACCGCCTCGAGCCCCGCGAGCGACACCAGCGTCGGGTTGTTCGAGACCTGCAGCCCTCCGCCGACCGTGGTCAGCCCCGAGAGCCCGCGCAGGCTCGTGAGCCTGGTGTTGTTGGTGATGGAGACGCCCGCGGTGGCCGAGGCGGCCCCGGAGAGGGGGGCGGCCGCCGCGGCCGCGGCCGGGGCCGAGGGGCCCCCGCTCGCGCCCCCGCCGACTCCGACCGAGCTCAGCGCCTCGAGCCCCTCGAAAGACCTCAGTCTGTGGTTGGCCGCGACCACCAGCGAGCCCCCGATCGCCGTCAGGTTCGGCGAGGCTCCGGCGAAGCTGACCAGGCTCGGGTTGTTGACGACGACGACGCCGCCGCCGAGCTCCGTCGCCGCCGGCAGCAGGCTGCCCAGCTCGGGCAGCGCCGTCGCGACGAGATACGTGGGCCCCTCGACCGTCCTGACGTTCTTCATCCCGGGCGCGGACTGGATCTGCCTCGAGCCGAGCAGCTGCAGCCCGCCGGGGCCGACGCGGGCAAGCCTGGGGAGCGCGTCGACGTGCTTGACCTTCGCGCCGTCGCCGACGTCGAAAAAGAGCCCTCCGACGCTCTCGAGCCTGGACAGGCCCAGGAGCCTCAGCAGCGCCGAGACGTCGGGGCCGTCGGTCCCCTTGCCGAAGCCGCCCACGGTCAGCACGAGCCCCGCGGCGAGCTGGGAGCACTCCTTGCCGAAGAGGAGGCCGTCGCAGTCCTCCTCGGGCTGCGGGTCGGGGAAGCCCTGCGCCTCGAGCGAGCACGCGGTGTTGGCCAGGGAGCCCGAGGTACCGGTGACGGTGATCGAGAGGAACTGACCCGGGAGGCCGCAGGTGCCGTCGGGCTGGACGTTGTACAGTTTCGGCGATGCCGAGGAGGAGGGCGACGACGAGGAGCCGCCGCCGGCGAGCGCGGCGAGCGGCCCCGCTCGGAGGGCGTCCCCGAGCGAGGGGGGCACCCAGGAGGAGGAGGGTTCGGCAGAAGCGAGGCGGGGGACGTTGGACGCGGCGAGGGCCGCGGCAGCGGCGAGGAGGAGCTGCAGGAGGCCGCGCGGGGTCGAGGCGGAGGCGGAGGCGGAGGAAGAGGTGGTGGGGGTGGTGCCGCGCCGCCGCGATGAGGAAGAGCCCTGCAATGAAGAAGAAAGAAAACGAGTTGTGTGAGCGTTGTTACGAGCATTGAGGCTTGTTCTTCTTCTTATATGCACTCTGAGAGCTATGATAACGGCGGTTTCGTCCCTCTCGGCTGGAGCAGAAGGGTATAGCGGGCGGCGCGCGGGGAGCAGCGAATGTTGGAGATCTGCCCAACTGCTGCCTGCAATTGAAGAAACGCCTACCTTCATTCGAGCTCGATTGACGCTCTCTTCGCTCGTTTTCCCGTGCTCCCTTTCGCCTAGAGAGAGTGTGCTTTTGTACGAGACCTGTTTCTGAAGTTCAAAGTTGAGGAAAGAGAGCAAAGAGAGAGGGAGGAAGAGGGAAGTGAGCGAGGTCGTGCACATACTCGCCACCGCTCCGGCGAGCACGGCGGTCGGCGAGCAGGCAGCTCTTGCATCTCCTCGTTTTCGCGGAGAGAGGAGGGGGAAACAAAGGACGCTGCTGGTTGCTCGCGAGTCCCACGGCATCTCTCAAAGAGAAAGGAACAGTGACAGAGAAGGAAAGCACATCAAGCCGTACCGCCAACGGGAGCAGGAGCACAAGTTGTAAAACCTTGGAAAGTGAGGAGCGAGAACGAAAACGAACTCTTCTTTTTTTACAGAAAAAAACAGACTGTAAATCATCTCACACCAGAGAACATGCGGCGGTTTGCCGTTGTCAAGTAATCATCAGCAGCAGCTGCTGCAACATCAGCAGCAGCAGCAGCAGCAGCAGCATCGGCGTCATTTTGCAGAAAGGGTGACCCGCGCCGGAAAAAAAGGAGAAAGCCCAAACAGAAGAAAAGTTCAGATTGAGCCGAGGAGCGTGTTTTCCCTGTCTCCTTCCAAGCCCTCAGAGGGGGAAACAGGGAAAAAACACGAGGAGCAGCTGGCGATCTCCTCCGATCCTACTTCCCCCGCACCTCGCGGTAGGGAGGGGGGGGGGCAATAATGAAACAATGGTGGTGGTTTGCTTCGAACAACGGGAAAGGCGGGAAAGAGTTTTTTTTGTTTCCTGTCACCACTCACGAAGGTGAGCGTGTGAATCCCCTGTACTCTTTCTCCAGTTATTGTCTAAGGATGGGGGATGGCCGTGTGGCCCGTGAGCGCAGCAACCAGGGGGTGCGAGCGAGCGGGCGACAGGGGGTTTGAGGTCTAAAGGCGGTTGATGGTTTGGTTTCGATGGTGAATCTTTTTTTGCTAAAAGGGAAAACTCAAACGGAGGGGGGGGGGGGGGGGGGGAAACGAAATTTCGGGGGGTGGTTGGGAGGGGGTGGGCGGGCCTTTTGATACGGGAGGGGGGGG
>Ga0114918_10005480_pt1 | contig 10892 bp, 7 predicted proteins | sample LantaG_FD_87015 | JGI IMG/M metagenome (GOLD analysis project Ga0114918, IMG submission 87015) | Deep subsurface microbial communities from Baltic Sea to uncover new lineages of life (NeLLi) - Landsort_02402 metaG | ecosystem: Environmental > Aquatic > Marine > Oceanic > Sediment | place: Baltic... | reverse complement strand
GGTGAAGTTTTTTTTTGTCTTCATTTTTTTCATTGTTCGAAGGGGAAAAAAACGACGACGAACTTTGGAATTGAAAAGCTAGCTGTTTCGATCTTCCAAGTCTCCTCCTCTTTTTGCTCCACCCTAAAGAGAATGCGCCCGTCCGCGGCGCTCCTGAGGGGCAGCCGACGCCTGCTGCTCTCGTCGTCGTTGCGGGGAAATTGGCGGTGGAACGGCGGCAGCGGAAGCGAGGAGAGCCCACGCGGCACGCGACGGCATTCGAAGTTTTCGACGACGAGCGCTTCGTCGTCGGCGGCGGCGGCTTCTTCGGCTTCTTCAACACCGCCTCCGCGCCTCTCCCCGGGCCTCTACATCGTCGCCACGCCCATCGGCAACCTCGAGGACCTGTCCCCTCGCGCGGCTCGAGTGCTCGCCACGGCCGACGCCGTTCTCTGCGAGGACACGAGGCGGAGCGGGCCCCTGGTCGCCGCCGCCGTCGCCGCTTCCACTGCCGCGAGAGAGGCTTCTTCTCCTTCTTCGTCGTCATCCGCCCCGTCGCGCCTCATCAGCCTCCACGCCCACAACGAGGCATCGAGGACGGCTTCCGTTTTGGAGAGGCTGGCGCGCGGCGAGGCCGTCGCGCTGGTCTCCGACGCCGGGACGCCCGCGGTCTCGGACCCGGGCGGCGGCGTCGCGGCGGCAGCAGCGGCGGCGGGCTTCGACGTGCTGCCCGTCCCGGGCCCCTGCGCCGCCGCGGCCGCCGTCTCGGCGTGCGGGCTCGACGCGGGGGACTGGCTGTTCGTGGGCTTCCTGCCGGCCAAGGCCAAGGCGAGGCTGAAGAGGCTGCGGGAGATCGCCGCGGCGACGGGGGCTGGGGGAGCGGGAGCGGGAGCGAGTCTGAACAAGAGCGGTCAAGGTCCCTTGACTCCTTCTTCTTCTGCGGTCTCCGCCGCCGTCGTCGCCTACGTCCCGGCCCGCACCCTCGCCGCCACGCTCGCCGACGCGAGCCTGGCCTTCGGTCCCCACCGGCGCGTGGCGGTGGCGCGGGAGCTGACGAAGCTGCACGAGGAGTGGTGGAGGGGGGAGCTGGCCGAGGGGGCAGCCGTGTTCGCAGCCCGGACGGAGAGCGGTAAAAAGGGCGCTGCTGCTGCTGCTGCTGCTGCTGCTGCTTCTGCTTCTGCTGAGGATGAAGATGACGACGACGAGGAAGATGAGGAAGGAGAAGTGGCGGGAGGAGAAGGAGGAAGCAACAACAAGCTGCTTAAGGGCGAGGTCACAATTGTGATCGAGCGAGCGAAAAACACTCCCTCTTCTTCCGCTTCTTCTTCTCTTTCCTTGGAAGGAGAAAGCAAAAAAGAAGAAGAAGAAAAGTACAGTGCCAGCGCGGCCCCTCTGCTGCTGACGCTCGACGCGGACGCCGCCCTCGGCGCTCTTTTGGCCGAAGGGGTGCCCCCCTCGGCCGCCGCCCGCGCGCTCGCCGCCGCGGCCCAGGTCCCGCGCGGCCCGCTCTACAACCGCGCGCAGAGGCTCTCTTCGTCGGAGAAGGACAGCGCGGCAGGAGACAAGGACAGCAGCAAGACGAAGAAGGGCAACAAGAACAAGTCTGTAAAGTAAAAGAAGAAAAAAGAAACGGTTTTCAATTTTTTTTTTTGCATTTCATTTTCGGAAAACCAAAACATCAAAACTTTTCACTCGTCTTCTTCTCCATCTCCGTCGCCGCCGCCGCTCTCCCCTTCCCACAGCCTCAGCTCCCCGTCGGCCGACCACGTCGCCGTCAGGTTCGCCAGCGGGTGCGCGCACACCCCGATGGGCGCCGCCGCGAGAGAAGAGCTCGGCGCGTGCTTCTTGGCCAGGGCGGCCTCGGAAGCGGTGGAGGAAGAAGGAGGAGGTTCGGAGGAGGTCTTTGCTTTCGCGACGACGACGGGCACGATGCGCTCGAGCGAGACCGCCGCGGCAAACTCCGGGTCCGCGACTCGCTGCTGCTCTTGCCGCTGCTCTGTCTTCTTCTTGCCTTTCCCTTCATCGTCGTCATCGTCGTCTTCTTCTTCTTCGACCAGTCCTCCAGTTGATCCGATGCCGTTACCAATAGGAAGAGAGAAGCAGTACAGCACCCCGTCCTCCGCCAGCAGCAGCGCCCACCGCCCACGCCGGGTCAGCGCCAGCGCGACCGCGTCCCCCCCGGCGCCGCCTCTCCCTTTCCCCGTCGGCACAGTCCGCAACGTCGTCCCTAGCACGCTGTCCGCGCTGCTGCTGTTGCCGCCTCCTGCGGGAGCGAACGAAAGCAGATGGATCCCAGGGGAGCGCGTGGCGGCGACGACGAGCCCCGGGCGCGAAGGGTGCGGCGCGACCGAGACGACCGCCGGCGGTGACGCCGACGCGGACGCCGAGGGAGCCGCTCCCGCCGCGCCTCCTTCTCCTTCGTCTCCTTCTCCTCCTTCCGCCGCAGAGGAGTGGATCGCCGGCGGGACGACGGAAGCCAAACACTCCCCCGTCGCTGCGTCCCACCAGCGCACGCTGCCGTCCGCGGAGCCCGTGACGATCGCCTGCTTCCCGCCGAAGAGGAGCAGAGGAGGAGCAGAAGAGCTAGCTTTTTTACTAGGATCTTTCGAAGTGAATCTTTCGACTCCTCGCACCGCCTGCGTCGCCCAGGCAGCGCAGGTCACGTACGAGGAGTGGCCCCGCAGCTCTTTGAGGACGCGCCCGCTCTTGAGGCCGTGGACGCGGGAGGTGCCGTCGTACGAGGCAGAGAGGAGGTGCGCGGAGGAGGAAGAGTTTGAAGAAGAGCCCCCCGCTTCCGCCGTCGAAGAGCTCGAGCTCAAAGAGCTCGGGGCAAACGCCAGCGCCGTCACGCCCGCCGAGTGCGCCCCCTCCAGCCTCCTCAGGCACTGGCCCGTCGACGCCCTCCACACTTTCACGCAGCCCTCTTTGTCCCCACTCGACAACAGGGTGGAATCGGGAGAAAAGGCCAGAGACAAAATCGGCGATGAGTGCATCATAAACTGCTCCTCTTTCTGGAAACTTAGATCCGAGCGCAGCGTCCCTAGTAAGTTGGCATGGCTAGATTTTGATGATGCGTTTGCAGGATTGCCGTTATTGCTGCTGCTTGATGCGTGCCAGAGCTCGATGAAGCCGTCGGCCGAGCCCGTGGCGAGCGTCGTACCGTCGGGGGAGAACGCAGCGGCTTCGGGGTGCGACTTGGCCCCGAATTTCAAAAGTTTCAGGAGCTTGGAGGGCGAGGGCGGGACGTCGGGCAAGGAGGCGGCGCTTCCCGGTCCCGAAGAGAACGAACAAGCCGCCGCGGTCCCAAGGAGCAAGTCGTAGGCGCCAAAGACGAGGCGCGGGAGCCTTGAAGAGGAAGAAGAAGACGACGACGATGACAGGTGGTGGAACCGCAGCGCCTGTCCCAGAAGCGTCAGCAGCCTCCCCGGGGGAGGGGCCACGACCTCCGCGGCCAGCGAGTCCGCCAGCGCCGCCCTCTTGGCGTCCCGCAGGGCCTTCGGGGAGGTGCGGGCCGTCTCCCCCCCTCCCCAGAGCATCGACGGGTCGAGCGCAACAGAGTTGGAACCCGAGGTCGAGTTTTTCGAAGCCGCAAAGGCAGCCGACTCGAGCCTTGCGTACCTGAAACCTCCTTTTGTTTCCTCCCTCTCCCTCATCCCCCGCAGCACGCTGGACCCGTTCAGTAAGGACCTGGCCGTGTCCCCCTCGCCGGCCTCGCAGAGCTCCAGGACCACCTGCTCGTAGAGGGCCTCGAGTTTTCTTTTCGGCAGCTTCATCGCCGACGCCAGAGGTAAGACGTCGCTCCACCTTCCCGAAGCCACGTCGGCTCGGAAGGCCTCGACGGATGGCACCGCGTTCAGGGAGACGCCAGACTCTGCGGAGAGGGCGTCGGCCGCGTTGCGGAGGCCGGACTCGCGGAGGAACTGGAGCACGACCTTGACGACGCTGTTGTTGAGAGAGAAGAGAAGGGGAGAGCTTTTTGAGGAGGAAGAGGTTGAGTTTTTTTTGTTTTTCGTTTCGCTGCCGACGGCGAATCTTTCTTCTTTCTTTCTTCTTTCTTTCTTCTTTCCTCTCTTTCACTCACTCTGTTGCTTCCACTTTCAGCGTCGGGCCCTGGTCGTCGTCGTCATTTCCTTGTGCTGCTAGTGTCGCTGGGGCTGGCACTGTATTAGCAGCGGCTGGCTCGGAGGAGGCCATCGGAAAGAGAGAGCGAGAGAGAGTCGATTTCCACGTCGAAAAAGAGTGATTGCCAGGAGTCGTCACTTTCCCCTTTTTTTTCGTCAAAAAAAAAAAAGCAAACCGAAGAAAAAACTATGCAGCGCCGCGCCGCCCTCGCCCTGACGCGAGCCCTCTGCAGCAGGCAGGCAGGCCCGGCGGCATGCTCCGGCAACACCAGCTCGGCAGCAGTGGCATCGTCGGCGGCGGCAGCGTCGTTCAGCGGGAGGACGAGCGCAAACACCACCACTCTGATGTCGGCGGCATCTCGCTTCCGAGCGTCGTCGTCATCGGCGCCGACGCCGCCTCCTCCGCCGCCTCCGCCTCCTCCACCGTCAAACGCCTCGCGCCTCTTCGACAGCGTGCCTCCTGCAGAGGCCGCCGCATCTGCTGCTCGATCAGCAGCCGGGTCGAAGGCGTCCACCAGCGGGCGAGAGGCCGCGGCAGCAGCAGAGGCGCTGGCAGCGGCAGCGGCAGCAGCAGCGGCAGCGGCCGCATCGTCGGCCCACCACCCCCCTTCCTCGCCGGCGCTCACGGCCGTGCGCCGCGCGCTGGGCCTCGCCGCCCTGGCCACGGGCTCGGCAGCGGCCTGTCTCACCTGGGCCAAGACCCTGGACGAGGTGGACGAGATGGTGGCGGCGCTGGAGAAGGAAGAAGGAAATGGGGGAGGTGGGGCCTCAGCCGTCGTCGCCGCCGATTCTCCTAGTTCGACCTCTTCTCCGGCTCGGCGCTCCCCTTCCCTCAAGTCCCGCCTGCTGCTCCCGCCGCTCCGCTACTACCGCGACAAGCGCGCCGCGGCCTCCTCCACCATCGCCAGCTACGCCGACCCTCCCACCGACCGCCTGCTGCCCGACCTCCCCAGGAACGCCTCCCACGTGCGGACCCTAGTCCTGGACCTCGACGGCGTCTTGGTCCAGAGCGACTGGCGGAGGGGACGAGGGTGGCGCACCTTCAAGCGGCCCGGGGTCGACGCCTTCCTGCAGGCGGCCAGCCAGTATTACGAGCTAGTGCTGTACACGGACCACCTGCCCACGTACGCGGATCCCATCTTGGACCGGTTGGACCCGCGCAGGCTGGTGCAGTACAGGCTGTATCGGGACTCGACCCGATATGTCCCTTCTGTCGCTGTCGGCTCTGGCTCCGGCTCTGGCGGTTCCGGCTCCGGCTCCGGTTCCGGCTCCGTCGTCTCCGGCCCGCAGCACGCCCGCGACCTCGCCTCCCTGAACCGCGACCCGCGCAGGGTGCTGTTCGTGACGGCCTCCAGGGAGGCAGCGAGCGCCCCCTCCGCGAGGGACAACGCGGTCCTGATCCCCGAGTGGGGGGGAGAGAAGGACCCCGCGGACACGGGACTCCTGGACCTCCTCCCCTTCCTCGAGGCTCTCTTCAGGACCGACGTGCCCGACGTGAGGCCCGTGGTCGAGAGCTACGGCGGGGAGCCCGTGGGGCCCGCTTTCAGGAGGAGGATGATGGAGCTGGAGGCGCGGAAGGGCGGGAGGAGAGGTGGAGGTGGTGGTGGAGGAGGAGCTGGCGCTGCTCCTTCGAGCCAGGGGCGGTTTGCGTTCTTCCGGAATTAGGGGTGGGTAAAGGAAGAGAGAAGAGAGAAGGTGCAGAGAGCGCGCGCGCGCGCGCGAGAGAGAGAGAGAGAGAGAGAGAGAGGGAGAGACTTGTTATCCTGAAAAGCTGCTGCTGTTGTTCGTTTTTCTTTTTCTACACTTTCTCTCTCTTCACCTCGAGGCAACCTCGTTCTCCCTCGACGGCTGCAGAGAAAGAGCCGCTCTTGCTCATGGTTCTGTTCTCCCTTCTTCTTCTTCCGTCTTTCCCGCAAACGCGCAGCGAACGGGGCTAGCCTCTGCCGAAGAGCAAGGGCTCGAAGAAGACGGAGAAGCAGAAGCGGCGGCGGCGACAGAGGCGGCGACAGCGGCGGTCGCGGCGGCGACGCCCGCTGCAAAGTCCAGAGCAGCCCCTTCCTCCCTCCTCTCTACTATCCTCGCTTCCTCCTCCTCCTCGGTGCCCAGGCAGAGGATCTCCCCGACCAGCTCCTGCAGGGCCCCGACCTCCCTCTGCGCCGCGTCGAGCTCGCGGGAGAGGCGGGCGCGGTCGGCCGCGGCGAGCTCGAGCTGGCGGAGCAGCAGCGAGACCGTCGTCGAGTCTGAGTCGTCGTTTTCTTTTTCTTCGTTTTCGGTTTCGTTCTCGTTTGCGTCCTTTTCGTTTTCTTCTTCTGGTGTTGCAGCAGCATCATTAGCAAAAGAAGGAACGGCTATTGCTGCTGCTGCTTCCGTTGCTTCAAACCCGCTTCTGACCCTCCTGCTCCTCGCTCGCTCCTTGGCCACCGCCGCGGCCGCGGCGGCAGCGACGGCCACGGCGGCGGCCTTTGAGGAAGACGAAGAAGAGTCGTTCTGCTCACCTCCTGCGGCGATGATGCTGAAGGTGCTGCTGCTGCTCCGCCTCCGGAGCATAAACTCCTCGAAGGTGCGCTGTCCGGCCGTGCGCGCGTCGTGGCGGCGTTGCTCCTGAGGAAGGCAGAGGTGGAGTTTTTTTTTCAAAAAAAAAAAAGTGAGGAACGAGAGAAAGAAAGACAACACGAAAAGAAAGAAACCGAATCCAGCTTTCCAAAACACTCCAGCGCACCCTGTCTCTTCGCTTCTGGGCCCGGGCGGCTCTCCTGGAGGCTCTCGCCTCGTCCTCAGCAGCGACGGGGGCCGAAACGGCCTCATCTACCGGCGAGGAAGTCGAGGGCATCGGAATGGTTTCGCCTTTGTCGATGGCGGCGTCGTCGACGGGCATTGCTGCGTTTTTGATTTTCACGCTCTTTTCGCGCCCTCTAATCGTCTGTTAATCGGCTATTCTATCCGTCAGAAATAGAGAGGAGAGGAGATTATGTCGTCTTGAAGTGTCGAAAGGGAAGAACAAGGGAGAGAAGGTGGCGAATTGCGCCGGTCGATAAGAGCTTGTGCACAGAGAAAGAGTCAGCGAGCGGCGTCGCGAGGAAATGAAAACGAGAAGAGCAAAAAAATCACTCTTTCGATTTTCTCTTCTTCTCTCTTTCCTTCGCCCTTTTTTTTCTGCGGCGCCTCTGCTCCAGATCCCCGCTTTCGCACCAGCTCTGGCGAGGGGCTGATCACAGAGATCGAGCCTGCGCTCACGCTCGAGGTTAGTAGAGCGACACAGAGAGAAAGAGCTGAAGAAAGGGAGAGACCGAGGAGGAAGGGACTCGATCAGAACTCGACCTCTCTCTCAACCCCGACCTCTTCTGTCTCCCTTCTCCTCCACCCTCCTCATCATCAACACAGGCGCCAACCCCCAAAACACCACCACCGCAACAATGATCGAGGTCGTCCTCAACGACCGCCTGGGCAAGAAGGTCCGCGTCAAGTGCAACGAGGACGACACCGTCGGCGACCTGAAGAAGCTCGCAGCGGCACAGACGGGCACGAGGCCCGACAAGATCCGATTGCAGAAGTGGAACACGGTGTTCAAGGACCACATCACGCTGGCGGACTACGAGATCCACGACGGGATGAGCCTGGAGATGTACTATAATTAGGAGGGTGGAGAGAGTGGGGAGAGGGGAAAAGCAGGTGGAGGCAGCAGTGCAAAAAGAAAGGGAAGGATGAAAAAAAAACGGGAAAAAAAAGGAAAGGAAAGGAAAACAAATCTCGTCTCACTCTTTCATCTCTCTGAAATAGTTTCTCCTTTTCGTCCAACTTCCCTCTCTGTTCTCTCGCTTGCTGCGTGTGTGTCATTGCCTGTTCCTTTTCGAAATGCAGCGCGCTATCGCCTCCCCCTCCGCCTCGCGCGGCCTCAGCTCCCCGTTCCGCGACGCACCCGACAGGAAGCAGCAGTCCGTAAGTGTGGCGTGTGGAGAGAGCTGGAAGCGGGGGGTGCAATCGGAGAGGGATTGAAGGCAAAATCTAGCTGTTTGAGAAAAAACAGTTACTCTGCAGCTCCTCTCTCTCTTTTTTTTCCTGCCCTTCTCTCTCTATCTCTGTTCTTTCTCGCGCGCGCGCGCGCTCACCTTTGCTTGTTCCCTGCTTCTCCCCCCCCCTTTTTCTACTCAAACACACGCTACAGTACGATAGGTTCATCCCCAACCGCGCCGCAATGGACCTCGAGTCCGCGTCGGCCGCGATGACGTCCTCTTCGTCGTCGTCGACCTCCGCCGACGAGGGGATGGCCGCGGCCCGCATCCTCCACTTCAAGGCCTCGGTGAGTCCGATAGTTTTATTAGAAATCTCATCCAGAGCGTAGAACAGACCGGGCTTGACTCGTAGACGTCAAGAAACAGAGAGCGGCGTGCTTTTCGCGTGCTCAATTTATTGAGAGAGGAGACGAAAGAGGCGAGATCTCCGTCGACGATGTTTTTTTTTTTTTCGTTTCGTCCACTTGCTTCTTCTTCTCAGATTGAGAATCTTCTTCTTCTCTCACCTCTCATCCTCTCACCTCTTCACCTCCTTACTCCACACAGGCCCCTGCCGCCCCCATCTCCCTCCCACGCTCCGCCTCTGCCTCCTCCGCCGCCGCAGCAGCAGCAGCCGCGGCAGCCCTCGCCTCGCGCCGCGCGGGCCCGCTCCCCACGGGGCCCGAGAGGGTCCTCGACGCCCCGGACCTCGTCGACGACTTTTACCTCAACCTGCTGTCGTGGTCGAGCCAGAACACGCTGGCCGTCGGCCTCGGCAGGGACGTCTACCTCTGGAAGGCCTCGGACGGCACCGTCTCCGTGCTCAACTCCGAGTCTGACGACGCCGTCGAAGGGGACTACGTCTCCTCGGTGTCGTGGGCCGGGGACGGCCGCCACGTCGCCGTCGGGGTCGCCCGCGCCGGCGCCGGGCGAGCGCACGAGGTCCAGCTGTGGGACGCCTCCGCGGGGCGCCAGCTGCGGTCCCTGAGGGGCCACGCTGCCCGTGTCGCCTCCCTGGCGTGGTCCGGCTCCACCCTGACTTCCGGCGGCCGCGATTCCCTGATCCTCAACCACGACGTCAGGGCGAGGGAGCATGTCACCGCATCGCTGTCGGACAACGGCCACTCGGCCGAGGTATGCGGCCTTGCCTGGGACCGGTCGGGAAGGTACTTGGCTTCCGGCGGAAACGACAACGTCGTCTGCGTTTGGGAGCCCTCTTCCCGCTCCTCGATGTCTTCGGCTGCTTCGGCCTCTACTGGCGGTGTCCCTCTTATCCGCCCCAGGCACAGGTTCACAGACCACCGCGCGGCCGTCAAGGCCCTGGCGTGGTGCCCCTTCCAGCCTGCGGTGCTGGCCACCGGCGGCGGCGCCGCCGACCGCAGCATCCGCACCTGGAACGCGCACACGGGCGCCGCTCTGTCGTCCGTCGACGCCGGCGCGCAGGTGACTTCCCTGACCTGGGCCCCGCTGGCCGACGGGTCCCGCGAGCTGCTGTCTGCGCACGGCTTCTCGTCGGCGCCCAACGCGCCCTCGAATGGACTGGCTATCTGGAAGTACCCGAGCCTCACGCGCGTCGCGACCGTCGGCGTCGCCGGCGCCGGCGGAGCTTCTTCCTCTGGAGCCGCCGCCAACGCCGCAGCGACCAACGGCGCGGGCTCGCACGGCGCCCGCGTTCTGCACATGGCCACCAGCCCCGACGGGCGCACGGTCGCGACCGCGGCCGCGGACGAGACCCTGCGCTTCTGGAAGGTCTTTGGGAGCGGCGACGACGAGGCGGGCTCTGTCTCGTCTTCGGCCGCTTTTTCTTCGATCAAGGCGAAGGCCGGGTCGGGCCTCCCGCGCCAGGGGAGCAGCATGGCTGCCGTCACCGTCCGATAGGGAGAATTAAGAATATAGGATTTGATACCATTTCGTCTTTCTCCAATTCTTGATTCTCTCTTCTTCTTCTTGGCTCGCTCTCTCTCTCTCGAGAAGGAAAAACCGGAAAAACAAATCCGACGAGTTTTTTTTTCCCGCACGCTCCACACGGCCTGTTTTTCTCTTTCGGCTTTTTTTTCTTTCTCTTTCTTTCTTTCTTTCCGCGATCATTCCTATTGGCTTCGACTCTTTTTCTTTCGCGCAATGCGCTCGTCGCTCCTTTATGGAGAGGCTGAGGTGTGCGAAGGAAGAGATAGAGGAAAAGGAAAGGCTCGTGGAATTGAGAGAGAGAGAGGGGTCAAAAGAAGAAGAAAAAAAAAAAGTCGAAAGAGAAGAGCAACAAAGGTCGGGAGTCGAGGGCCGGGTAAAAAAAATTTGAAAAAAAAAATTCTCCTTCGGTTTTTTCAGAGCAAAGAAAAAACGGACACATCCAACCTCCTGGGACATTTGGCTATCTTCGTGCTTCAACTACGACGACGACTGCTGCTGCTGCTGCTGCTTCCTGTTGGGGAAAGGGTTTAAGAGTTTTTGAGAGAGAGAAAGAGCGTTTCTTTTCGTTCGCTTCTTTTCTTTCTCTTTTTCAGCGGAACCTTGCTTTTTTTTCGTTTCCTTCTTTTTTTTCAAACCGCGTTCTATCGCTCGCGCGTTTCTTCGTTTGATCCCTCCTCTTTTTCAATTCACCAAAAGCAGGTTATCTCCCCCCCCCCCCCAAAAAAAAAAACCCCCCCCAAAACGCCTCTCAACAACCCCCCAAAAAATAAAAAAACACCACAAAAAAAAAAAATATTTTTTTTTAAAATAAAAGTGTTTGAAGGGCCTGGGGGGTTTATAGAGGGGGGGGTTTTTTTTTTTGGGGGGGGGGGGGGGGTGTAAAAGTAGCAATTTT
>Ga0114918_10005478_pt1 | contig 10895 bp, 12 predicted proteins | sample LantaG_FD_87015 | JGI IMG/M metagenome (GOLD analysis project Ga0114918, IMG submission 87015) | Deep subsurface microbial communities from Baltic Sea to uncover new lineages of life (NeLLi) - Landsort_02402 metaG | ecosystem: Environmental > Aquatic > Marine > Oceanic > Sediment | place... | reverse complement strand
TTCTCCTGGGTTCTCCATGTCGATGTTTTCATAAAGGATGAGGGCCGGAACAAAATTAACGAGTTCGTTTTCTCTCGGCCTGATATAGCCTGTGTAGTAGTAGCATGTCCCAATACCACCGATATCTCCAAAACAAAAGTAATCATTATAAGGGAATTCAGAAGCCCCGCTGCAAATGAGGATTGCTTTGTAAGAGAGATACCTGGAGGCTCTTCAAAGGATACTACGAAGGAGATGGCAAAAGTCATAGCAGCAGAGCTCAAGGAAGAAGCTGGGATAGAACTGGACCCTAAGGACTTTCAGTATATCCAAAGCCGGCAGATATGCTCCACTTTATCCTCCCATAAGGCTCATCTTTTTGCCGTAGCGATATCCGAGAGGGATATAGAAAAGTTGGACCTCGATACTTCCCACGGAGTGGCGGAAGACAGCGAAGTCACCTACGTTGAGGTCTGGGATATGGAGGGGGTCTTAGCGTCTGACCTGATAGACTGGAGCATGCTGGGTATGATTACCAAGGGAGTCGCTTCTATTAAAAACCCTAAGGACGATGAGGACTGGGTAGGGGGATTCCTGGGATAGAAAAGTCCCCCTCCAAAAAAGAGTACCTAGCAACTATAACGATACTAGGCGATGCCTGACCCAGGTATCCCTTTATTTTTGTTTTATTACTGGTTCTATAAAAAAGTATATTCAAATCCAGATTGGAGATACTATGTCAGATAAATTCTCAGTTTGGGGGAAGGCGATAAAATCCGGCTCTCAAAATAATCGACCCCTTAAGACAGAGCAAGATGTACTCCTTGCCTTTATGGAAGCTTCTATAAAACGAGTAAACGACTGCCTGTGCAGGGTATACACGATAGAGAGTATCCTCGTAGAAAAAGGGCTAATAAGTAAAGAGGAACTCTTAGGTCGTGTCCAGGAAGCTCGAAGGCTCCCCCAAACCAACGTAGGCAGGTCCATACTCAAAGAGATGCTCCACGGGACAGACCCTATACCTTTAGATAAATCAACTCCTTGTAAAGACAATGAGGCCTTCTCCCGCATTCTAGGCATGATCAATTTGGATGATGCCCAATCCTCAAAATAATAATTTAAGTCTGATTTTACAAAAAAGTATATTATCAGCCATAGATATTAAATAACATTCATATTAATGGAGGACCCTGTGCGTAAAAGGTTCAATATTACCAACCTGTTCTGGCAGGCGGAAGAAGAATCAAAAGTAGAACCTACCCAGGAGGCCGCCCCCGTAGCAGCTCCTGTAGAGCCTGTAAGAACTGCCGTTGTTGGGACCCCCGACGAGGCCATCGCTAAATCCCTTTCCGAAGCAATCGAGCAGGCGGACATCCCCGGTTTTGATTATCTTGAGTTTGCAAAGATGGTGGAAGCCCTCAAACAGACCATCCCTGCCGAAGCTACTCAGTACCAGACCGCCTATACCTCTGCTACAGCCTTCGATAAAACGGTCACCGCTGATAAGCTGATCAGCACCGCCTCGGTTTACCTCGACGCTCTGAAGGCCAAAGAGGAAGTGTTCCTGACCGTCTATAAGAACAAGTACGACGAGACAGTGGTCGGTAAGGAGAAAGAGATTTCTCTTATCCAAGCCAAAGTCGAAGAGAAAGCCAAAGCCATAGAGCTCCTTAACGACGAAATCAATCTCCTCAGCACAAAGAAAATCGAGATTGCCAACAAAATTTCGCAGGATCGGGGAGACCTTGAACAGGTCCACACCAATTTCAAAGCGACCCTCGACATGTTCGTGGGAAAAATCTCCTCCGACGTCGAAAAAATCAAAAAATACTTGCCCCCGAAGGAGGCCTAAATGAGCGACGTTCCAGGCATGTCCGACAAACTCAAATCTTTTTGGGAAAAACCTGAGGGAAAAACAGGGATGCTTTTCCTGGCCGGAGGTATCTTCGGGTTCTTCCTGATTATGATGCGGTGGGGTAGCTCCATAGTAAAGGCCGCCGAGAATACACTTATCCTGGGGCTCTACGTAGGGATAGCAGTGGTGGTAGCATCAGTACTCTCCAACAAGAGATTCCAGGCTACAGTGTCCTACGCCTTCAGAGGCCTCATGCGGGCCTTTACCGGGCTCATTATCCAGATAGACCCCATAGCTATCCTCAAGTCCTATATCGAGGAGCTGGAAGAAAGCCACGGTAAAATGAACCAACAGATTACCAAGCTTAAAGGTACTATCAGGACTCTCCGGGATACCATTACCAAGAACATAGCCATTGCTAAGAATCAAATGGCATTGGCAGCCCAAGCCCAAAAAACAGGCCAGCAGGCTCAAATGGTTCTTAAGACCAGAAAAGCAGGCCGCCTACAGAACTCAAACAAAACGTATCAGGACCTTCTCAATAAGACTGAGGTCCTCTACCGAGTTCTTTCGAAGATGTATGATAACTGTGGAATACTCATCGAGGATACCAAAGATGAGGTAGAGCAGAAGGAAATCGAGTGGAAGACCATCAAGGCTGCCCACTCAGCCATGAAGTCCGCCATGAGCATCATAAATGGTACTGGAGACAAACGGGCCATCTACGAGCAAGCTCTCGAGTTTATGGCTACGGATCTTCAGAACAAGGTCGGGGAGATGGAACGGTTCATGGAGATGTCCGAGAACTTCCTCTCTGGGGTAGACCTTCAGAACGGGGTCTTTGAAGAAAAAGGCCTGGAGATGCTTGAGCAGTGGGAGAAGAACGCAGACTCCTGGCTCCTTACCCCGGAGGAGAAGAGTCAGCTCGTCAAAGAATCCAACGACCCGATGAGGAATGTCGATTTAGAGATTCCTTTGAGCATCAAGAAATCAGTTTCACAAACAAACCAGTTCGAAAATCTTTTTCAATAACCTATTAGGAGGTAGTCATGGCCAAAGGGAAAGTTACACCACTAGCCAAAATTCTGGGTCTTGCTTTCGTCGGGATAGTCGTGTTCTTCGGATTCAAATTCTTGAATTCCTCAGGACTGGTGGATAAGGTCGCCCCCAAAAGCGAAGGAGGATCCTTCTCCGCTCCTGTAAAAGCCATAAAGGTCGATGGGGTGAATCCCGTCATTGTGGCGATAAACACATGGGTGGGATACGCCGGTCTCGTCGCCTATAACGGAGGCTTGGCCCCCTCAAAGGAATCCCGTTTCTGGAAAGAACAGGGGATCCTGGTTCAGATCCAGATAATGGATAACTTTTCGGATTCCCGTGGTGCTTTCGCATCCGACCGAGTACACGTTATCTCCAACACCGCCGACGTACTCCCTACGGAGATAACCGGCCTTACCTCTCTTTCCCCCAGGGTCTTCGCTCAAGTAGACTGGTCAAGAGGCGGGGATAAGATAGTCGTACGGCCCGGCATCAACAGCGTGGCAGACCTCAAGAACGCCAAGATTGCTGTTGCTCCCGGCACCCCCTCCAACACCCTTCTGGTACGAGCTCTCGAAACAGGGTCTCTTACGTGGAATGATGTTAAGGCTAATATCGTCAGTGTCGCTTCGGCCCCGGACGCCGCCTCTCTGTTCAAAGCAGGGCAGGTAGACGCCGCTATTGTCTGGGCACCCGATGATGAGGATTGCCTTGCTGCCATCCCGGGCTCCAAGACCCTTATCAGCACCAAAGAAGCTGCCTACACCATTGCAGACGTACTTTATGCTAAGGGTTCCTACATCCAGAAGAACCCCAAAGAGATTATAGGTCTCACGGCGGGTATGCTGCAGATGCACTCCGAGATGAATGCCTCCGCTGAAGTACGGAAGCAGGTTCAGGCTCTCGCTTCCAGGGTATTCAACGTCCCCGAGGTCGTGATGAATCTTGATTTTGCCAGATTCAGCACGTACGGCGATAATGTAGACTTCTTTAACCTCGACCCTACGGGCGGTAACAACGTAAAGGGTGAAGACCTCTACACAAGAATGGCCAGGTCCTTCAGCGAAATCGGAATGGTTAACGGGGCCGTCCCCTCTTGGAGAGAGATCACGGACATTTCAATCCTAAGTGGTCTACGAAATAAGTTCGTGGGGCCTGAGCATAACGGTGAGAATGCTCCGACCTTCAAAGCTCCCACTCTGGAAGATACCAAAGCTCCTGCCGTAGCTACCAAGAGAATAACGATCAATTTTCCCTCCGGGTCCCACACCCTCAGCGATGAAGCTCGGTTCATCATTGACCGTGACTTCGGGCAGGTGGCCAAGAGCTTTGCCGGTTTTAGAGTACGTATCGAGGGTAATACCGATATCGTCGGTAACCACGCCTATAACGTAGCTCTTTCCAAGAGACGTGCTCAGGCCGTAGCAAACTATCTCACTTCCACCTACAAGTTCGACCCCAATAGATTTATTATCGTTGGAAACGGTCCGGACAAACCTGTAGCCAGCAACAATACGGAAGAGGGCAAAGCCGCCAACCGTCGTACCGATTTCGAGCTCCTCCGGTAGCACTACCGCGTCTTAAACCTAACTTGAAAACAGTAGCTCCCGTGCGTAAAAACCATGGGAGCTACTGTGCTACCTCATATTCTGACAGGGCATAAAATGAAACTGTATGAATTCTTTAACCTTCGTGGTCAGCTGGATAAAAAGACGGATACGGTCTTGGGGGTGGCGGGCTTCGTCGCTCTCCTCTCCGTGTGGATTATCATTACCCATTTCAACATGGTCCCCCCAAAGATACTCCCGTCTCCTTTTAAGGTGCTCATGGTCCTTGGAGAGCTTCACACGAAGGACGCTCTAGTCAGAAATACCTTTTACTCGGTGTCTCTTAATTTTCTTGGTTACCTGGAAGCTATAATACTCTCCCTGCTTATAGGTTTCCCGATGGCTCTCTTTCCTTGTGTTCGAAGTCTCTTCTGCAGGTATATAAACGCCTTCCGTTTCATCCCTATCCCGGCCACCACAGGCATCTTCATCGCATGGTTCGGTATCTACAGCCCGATGAAGGTACATTTCCTGGCCTTCGGGATTATGGTGTATCTTATCCCGACTATCATACAAAGAATAGAGGAAGTCGATAAGATATACGATCAGACGGCTCTCACTCTGGGGAGCTCGATGTGGCAGAGGATATTCCATGTATTCATCCCCGGGGCTTTGTCGAAGCTGTCTGACGACATACGTGTCCTAACGGCTATCTCCTGGACCTACATCATTGTGGTAGAGATGATTAACGCCCAGGGGGGCATAGGAGTCCTTTACTGGCTGGCCAACAGACAGGTACGCGTAGAGAAGGTATTCGCTATCCTCGCGGTTATCATGCTGATCGGCGTTATACAGGACCGGATATTCCAAAGGTTGGATAAGATGTTCTTCAAGCACAAGTACCTATAAAGAGGCATATATGAATTTCTTCGATAATATCACAAAGCCCTCAAGCACCGCAGCTATACCTACCGCCAAGGATGGGGTAGCCATATTCGATAATACGGCACTACCCGATATCATAGAGCTTAAGAATGTTACACAGGTTTATAAGGATTCCAAGACGGGTAAAGACAATACCATCATCAAAGACCTGAACTTCTTAATAGAGGACAAGCCTAACCAGGGGCAGTTCGTAGTTATCCTCGGGCAGTCAGGATGCGTTGATGCTGACACAGAATTTTTTAATGGAGAAGAATGGAAAAAGATATCTACCTGGAAACCAATTGATAAAGTGCTTCAGTATGAAGAAAAAGGCACAACTTCATTGATACAACCTGATAGGTATATTAAACTACCTGCTGACACATTAAATTTAATCCAATCCAAATACGGTGTCGATCAATGTATATGTAATGAGCATACTGTAGTTTATATAGACAGAAGACCTAACAGACCAAAAGTCCTACATAAAATAACAGGTGAAGAATTATTTAAAAGACAGACGACCAATGCTACTGGATTTCAAGGCGTATTCCTTACTACCTTTGAATATGAGGGTAAAGGTATTAACCTCAGCAATTATGAGATAAGAGTTATGGTGGCCGTAATAGCAGATGGTTATTTCGGATATAATACAACGCACTGTAGAATAAATTTGAAAAAAGAAAGAAAAAAAGACCAGCTAAGAATTTTACTAGAAGAGGCAAATATCCATTATACAGAAAAGCCTGCTAAAAATGGTTTTACTGTATTTTATTTCTATGCCCCAAGAAGAGAAAAAGAATTCACACCTTTTTGGTATGGTTGTAATCAAGAACAGCTTCGAATAATTGTAGAAGAAAGTCTGTTATGGGATGGGAGTGCTGTAAATAATAGAAAGTATGTCTCTACTTCTATAAAAAAGTCAGCGGATTTCCTTCAATTTGCGGCCTCTGCCACAGGAGTAAGAGCAACTATAAGCATGAGCGATAGAAGGACAGAAACAAGGAAAATATACCAGAAAATCTATCGAATATAAAGTAGTATACTCTCAAAACAGAGTAGTGGGGATTAGTGGTAGTACTCCCATAAAAATAAAAGAGTACCGAACTACAGACGGCTTTAAATACTGTTTCACAGTACCTTCAGGGTTGCTCGTTCTGAGAAGAAATGGAAAAATATTTATTACCGGAAACTGCGGAAAGTCCAGCGTACTTCGGTACATAGCGGGTCTTCAGCAGCCTACCTCCGGAGAGGTCCTCATCCATGGTAAACCGAGGGCCCCTGATTTTCACGTCTCGATGGTATTCCAGAAGTACTCGTCATTCCCCTGGCTCAAAGTCATCGAGAATATTGAGTTCGGGCTGACCATAAAAGGACTTAGCAAAAAAGAGCGTAGGGAAAAAGCTCTGGATATGGTTAAGGTGGTGGGGTTAGAGGGTCAGGAGTACAAGTACCCCTCAGAGCTCTCCGGAGGCCAACAGCAGCGAGTTGCTATCGCCCGCAGTTTACTCTGCAACTCCCAGATACTGCTCATGGACGAGCCCTACGGGGCCTTAGATATCAGCACACGGTTGAAGATGCAGGACTTCCTGGCGGATATTTGGCAAAAGTCTCTTTCGGACATGACTATTATCTTTGTGACCCATGACGTCAGCGAGGCCGTTTACCTGGGGGATGAGATTTGGATCATGGGGGCGAACCCGGGAAGGATAGTCGAAAGAATAAACATCGACATTCCCCTGACCCGAGCCAAAGAGATGAAAAGGGATAAGAAATTCCAAGAGTACGTGTTTCACATCGAAGATAGATTGAATAGCTTTTAACTAATCTATTATAAAATAGTATATTAGTTAGAGGAGGAACCATGAGTAAAAACCAACTGGATACCGAAATAGTGACTGCCAATATCCTTGGCAGCCCATATAATGTCATCCTCTTCAACGATGACCACCACTCTTTTGAAGAGGTTATCCTGCAGGTAGTTAAAGCCGTCAAATGCAGCATGACTAAAGCTCTAGCGATAGTTATGGAAGCCCACAGTGCAGGGCAGGCGGTAGCTTTTACTGGAGGCCTGGAGCGGTGTGAGCACGTAGACTCCATTTTAGCAGGACCTCCCTGTAGCTTAAGTACAGATATACAACCCGCCTAAAAAGTATCTCCGATAATATTCTTTTAATATACTCTTATAGAATAGTGTTTATATTCTATAAAGGGTCCCCTCGTGGCAAAATACGATCATATTGATTTTACCCCTCCAGAATCGGTAGCTAAAGCAGCCGAAAAAGGCCTTGAGTACCGAAAAAAAGCCGGAGGCAAAGGAGGTCTTAGTACCTCTCAAGCCAAAAAAGAAGGCATTGGTTCTGGTGTCCAAAGGGCGGTAAATCTCAAAAACCGCAACACCCTCTCCCCCGATACTGTCCGGCGGATGAAAGCTTTTTTCTCCCGCCATGAAAAAAATAAAGCAATCAATCCCGAATTTAAGGGTGAACCCTGGAAAGACCGTGGGCATGTAGCCCATCTTTTATGGGGAGGGGACCCTGGTAAAACCTGGTCAGAAAAGGTGGTAAACCAGATGGAAACAGCTGATAAGAAAGTAGCCATGAGGATAGCCTTAAACTACGTTATAGCCTCAAACTACGCTAAAGAGTCTATGGATTTTACGGGTATTCAGGATTTGCTGGTACCTGGTAAAAAACTGGATGGCAGAGAGATAGCTCGAGCTATCCGTCTCTCTATTGCTGCTGAGCACGATGCAACGCATCTATATGAGCTTATCGCTGATTCTACCGACAACGAAGACGTTAAGAAGGTCATGTCGCACGTTGCCGCCGAAGAAAAGGTGCATGTAGGGGAGTTCATGGAGCTCCTTAAGAAATTCGACCCGGAAGATGAGAAGCTGTTAGAAGAAGGTACCAAAGAAGTAGAAGAAGAGCTGAAGTAAACTAACCATTTTTATATATGACCGAAAAGGTAAAAAATATGAGAAGTTCATCCCCTGGTATTTCTACAGAAGACCGAAATACTCTACAGAATCAAATAGGCATGCTGGGGCAGATTAGCCAGCTTCAAGCTAAGATAGAAGACTATAAAAGCCAAAAGGGCAATGGGGGGTGCTTCAACTCCGATTTGAAACAGACCCAGGATGCTTTATATAAGCTGAAAAGAGGACTCTCTACTGTGGGGTCTAATGTCTATGCAAAGAGTGCCTCTCAGATAGCCACACATATAGACGACCTTGCCAACCGCCTGGAGGCGCGTGGCTTGGTTAAGGAAGCTCAAAACCTCGACGTCATCTCTAATACCCTTGAGAAACTGGCGTCTGTGGGGTCCCTACCTAGCGGTCGCCTCAAATCTGACGCAGAGATAAAAGAAAAGTATGAAGAACTAAAAAAGCATACCTCCTCTTCTGAGGTGGACCTCAAGGATTCTTTTGTCGTAAGCCAGTTGGAAGATTGCGCTAAGAATAAAGATTATGAAGACCTCTCCGAGTATTACCCGGGATGGGGCACGGAAGACTTTGAAGCTCTTCTAAAGATGATTTTGTAAAAAAATAAATTTGACTTTTTTTCTAGAACGTGGTATATTAGAATCATGCGTAAAATCAATAATAACCCAAATCCCAATCAGCAACCGAATGCAAAGCATTACGGGGTTATAGGTTATTTGATCTAAGCAGACTAAAAGTCGAAAATCAAAAGCCTCCGAACCCCACTAAGGGATTCGGGGGCTTTTTTGTTTTTATGACCTTTGATATCTAAAATTTATTGGCAAGCAGCTCGATTGGCCGAGCGTCTGGTTGTTACCCAGAAGGTTGGGGGTTCGAGGCCCTCCTTGCCAGCCATTTTCCAACTGAACCTCCCGTGTTATATATTAACATGGGAGGTTCAAATGAAAAGAAAAGAGCTAGAGCAGCAGAGGTCTATCGAGTTGAGGAAAGAAGGAAAATCTTTAAAAGAGATTTCAGAAATTTTAGAAGTATCTAAGGGGTCAGTTAGTGTGTGGGTCCGGGACATAGGTATCCCGGAAGCATTTACTGTGGAGTATAGAAGTAGGCGCAGACAAGAAAGACTACAAAAACTTTCTTTAATCAGAGAGAAAAATAATCTTCATAGAAAAAAAGATAGAGTTTTAAGCGGGGATGGGAGATGGATGCTTCCCGCTCCAGAAGGATATCTAGGGAAAACATATATAAAGAATAGGTATGTCTATGAGCATCGATTGATAATGGAGAATAAATTAGGAAGGTTACTAAAACCCGAAGAAATAGTACACCATATCAACGGGGACAAGCTGGATAATCGAGTAGAGAACCTAGAGATTAAAACAAAGCGTAGTCATACAAGTTTACATGTAAAAATCAGACTAAAAGAAAAAGGCATAACAGGACCTACGGTAGACATCCTAACTTGTGACTATTGTGGAAAGGCCTTTGAACGTCAGCGTAGTAAAATAAATAAGCGGCATAAGAATTTCTTCTGCTGCTTATCTCATGCCGGTTCTTTCCAGCAAAAAAATATAGTAAGACCGGAAAATAAAACAAGAGGGATATCTAAAAAAGAAATTATTCACGGAACTCAGTCCGGGTATAGACACGGGTGCCGATGTGACTTATGCAAAGAGCACCAGAACGAAAGAGTGAGAAAATATAGGCAGTTAAAAAAGAAATAATCGGAATGTAGCGCAGCCTGGCAGCGCACTTGATTTGGGATCAAGTAGTCGGGGGTTCAAATCCCTTCATTCCGACCATTTTTACAGGGGAGTCGTCCAACGGTTAGGGCACGAGGCTTTGGTCCTCGCAATGGCGGTTCGATTCCGCCCTCCCCTTCCACATAGGAATCCTGCCCGGTTAGAAACTTCCCGTTAATTTATGCTATTTAAAAAAGTATATTACCCCTATGGACTCTGATAACCACCTCATAGCGGATGACCCTTTTAAAAAGGGCCTTACCATTTCCGACGTTGAGGAATCCTTTAGGGTGGTTGGAAGGGTTTTGGAGACTGTTGGTTATAAAAATGATGGCCCGCTAGTAATACACTCTTCTGCCTACTATAGTGAGCAGAGTCTCTTCACACATTGTGGCCTCTAGGATAATAATGCTATTTCAAAAGAAAAACAATCTTGAGCTAGTTGCGGATGACCCCAAGAACATAATCAGATCCATAATGGGTCAATATGAAAAACTTTCAAAGCAAATCGATATTCTGGGGCGCAGAAAAATGAAATCTAGGCCTGTTCGGGAGCTTACCGCAGACGACCCTATAGGTGGGTCTTACTCGCGCTACCAGGAAATTTATCATAAGCTATGCCAAGATTCAAAGGATAGGAATGAACCTATTTTGATTTCTGTCCAGACCCCCAAGAACAAGAAGCCGGGAAAAGCGTAAAAGGGCCCTCATGTCGAAAAAAGAACCAAGCTAATAGCTGACGACCCCCTAAAAAAAAGTCCTTTTGTTCGAAGAGTTAAGCCCGGGTTATATAATCTATTTTCCTGTACTCAAGACTCCTTAAGGGAGGGAAAGGGTCTTGAGTACAGGAAAATAGATTATATAAC
>Ga0114918_10005476_pt1 | contig 10897 bp, 29 predicted proteins | sample LantaG_FD_87015 | JGI IMG/M metagenome (GOLD analysis project Ga0114918, IMG submission 87015) | Deep subsurface microbial communities from Baltic Sea to uncover new lineages of life (NeLLi) - Landsort_02402 metaG | ecosystem: Environmental > Aquatic > Marine > Oceanic > Sediment | place... | reverse complement strand
CGAATGAAGAGGCGATGCTGGAATTATTATGAAAGAAGGAGATGTAATAAGAAATACAAAACCAAGAACAATTAGAATTGCTCGTATAATTGATATGAATAGAGATAGGATTATATTAAAAGTACTCAAAACACCTTTTAAGAAATGGTTGTATGAAGAAGTCGAACTTTATACTAATGGCATTATTGATTGTTACGAAACTTTATCAAAAGAAGAGGCATTTTTGGAGTTATTATGAAACCGAAAGTTGGGGATTATGCTAAATATAATACAGAAAATGGAGCATTTGGAAAAGTAATAGATATATACGAAACTGGAAGAGGAATGTGTTGTGTAATAAAAGGAATAAATACAGAAGTACCAACAACATATTACTTATCATTAGAAGGTGTAGTCAAAATCACAAAAGATGAAGTGATAATGGAGTTATTATGAACAACAAAGAATTAGATGAAATGATTGAAGAACACTGGGAATATATAAAAGGTGTATTAGCAACCCACGGAATAGATGTAGAATGGATTGATGTAATCGGATTTCATTACAAAACGGCGATGAAACATGGTTACAAACACGGAAAAGAGGAATATGAATGAGATGCCCGAAGTGTGATAATATATTATTGAAGGAACATAGATTTATGAATGGTAATAAAATAACAATATTATCCTGCCAGTGTGGATGGATGAGGATAAAGGACGGTCATATCTAATGGAACAAAAATATAAAATTGGAGATTATATAAAAATATCAGAAACCTCTTTACTAGTGAAAAATAGAGGAATAATATTATTAGTATTACATATAAAAGAAGATAAGGAATATTGTCCTTATAAATGTAAAATAATATATAGTGAATATAAATCAGATATTGGAAAGATTTCTAACTGGTCTATTGCAACAGATGCAAATAAAATAAGTAAAGAAGAAGTGATGGTAGATATGTTATGAAACAAAAAAGGAAAGATAAATTATATATCAGCGATGGAAATATAAGAATGAAAATACCAACATTTTCATTACCTACTGGGAAAACTTGTAGAGGAAAAACCGAACATTGTGAGAAATTCTGTTATGCAAAAAAAGCAGAAGTATGCTATAAAGGTGTTGTAATCAGTAGAGATAACAACTTTCGGTTGAGTAAAAAGAGAAACTTCACCATTGAAATGTGTAAAATAATAGCAAGAAAGAAGGGAAAGTATATAAGAATACACGAAAGCGGAGACTTCTACAATCAAAAATATCTAAATAAATGGATTGAAATATGTAAGATTTTTCCAAATAAGAAGTTTCTTGCATATACCCAGAGTTATGATTTAGATTTCTCCAAGAAACCGAAAAATCTGGTGGTGTATTATTCCGTATGGGATGATTCAAAAAATGTACCAAAAAAAGGACTTTATGCTTATGCTATTGATAATGGAAATGAAAAACTTGCGACTTACAAAATACCAAAAACACATCTCTGTAAGAAAAGTGCAACTCTAACGTGCGATAAATGTTTATATTGCTTCGAGGGGATGGGTAATGTATCATTCAAGTTGCATTAGAGAAGGGAAATTATTCATTATAAAAAAAGATAAAGATTATGGTAGTAATAATTCATATTTTATTGGGAAAATCAAGAAGATAAGGAATGATTGCATCTATTACGAAATCATACATCAATTAGATAAAAATGATAATGATAGTTACCATTTGGGTAATAATGGATACTATATGAAAACAGAATACTTTAATAAAATCACTAGAATAATAACAAAATCCGAAGCAATGGTGGAGATTTTATAATGCCAAAAGTCGGTGATTATGTTATAGAGAAAGAAACAGATAAAATTGGTAAAATAAGTAGTATAATACCACCTATACTCCCGTTATATAATAGAATCCTCTATATTATAGATAATGATGAATGTACCTATACATTTTTGTATAGAGAAGAATTCGTATGGGTTAAGAGTAAAGAAAAAGTGATGATTGAGATGTTATAATGAAAATCGGGGATTATTTTATTATTATAAAAGATGATTATGCAAAGATATATAATGGAAATATTGGAATAATAACTGGTGAATGTGATTATCCAAAAAGAAAATGGTATGGAAAATTATTAACAAAATATAACAATATAATAAAAGGTGATGTAGAGAGTTACCCATTCAACGAAAATGAAGTACGAAAAATATCAAAAGAAGAGGCATTTTTAGAGCTATTATAAAAAAGGTGTCCTGCGAGGGGTTAGGGTACCCTCAAAAATAGTTTGTGCCTCCTACCCCCGTTTCCGTCAATCCTCAGCGATGTTTCAAGGGTATCCTCGGGGTTATTTTCAATAAAAAGTGATAAAAATGTGGCAAGATTTTGTAATAACAGCAACTAACTTACTTTTCGGGTTTATGCTAATCCCGCAATTGAGAGATACAATAAAGAATAAACAATCTATAAATCTATGGAGTTGTGGGTTTACATTCTTGGGGCTGTGTATAGTGAATATAACAATGGCGACTTTGGGATTGTGGTATTCTGCAATACCGATTTGTACAGTGATGTGGGGGTTGTTATTGTGGTTTAGTTGGAGGAATAAGAAATGACTACTTTATTTGGTTATTTATGGGCAAATGGTTATCTAAAACAAGATAGTATTGGTTGGAACATATGGATATGGTTAGTTTATCAACGGTGGAATCAATGGATGTTAATTCCTTATCATTGCGTGATGGGAGTTAGATATGGATATCGCTGGAATGATATTATTAGATTTTGTAGAGAGGTAGTAAGGAGGTAAGAAATGGTAAAACAATTTATAATAAAATCAATAACAGATTTAATCTACGACTATGATAAATTAATATCTCAATGTAAGAAACCGCTATTTATATTCATAACCACAAATAAATATGATTATTATTTCGATGCGGTTGTGTTAGATTTCAATGATGTATCTATTGGAGAGGAAGGATTCATTACCGAAAAACATACTAACATTCTAAAAGGAATAGATTTTGATAAATATGATGGATGGTTTATTGGATGCGATGCTGGTTTATGTAGAAGTCCTGCTGTGGCGAGTGCGATTTGTAGATATATGGGATGGAATAAGGCATCTGATAATCTAAAGAATAAGTATAGATATATGAATATAGATGTATATGGGTTTATTATATCTAATTTAGTGAAAAAGAGGTAGAATGAAAGTAAAATGCCTATGGTGTGGAGAAGTAATCGAAAATAATGAGTTTCACAATATGAAATGGTGTAAATGTGGTAAGACTGGATTAGATTACCACGATATCTGGCCGAGAATCTCATATCAGGCAAAGGGGGATAATGATATGTATGAGAGGATAGAATAAATTAGAATATTCATATAAAAAATGTGAGGAGAAAATTTATGAAACAAATTGAAAAATCACTTATAGAGGAGTTGCTGGGTAAAGAAAAAATAATGATGAAGTGTGAGAGAGATGATATGGAGATGGTATTGAAAGATAGAAAACATACAATTAATAATGATTATGTAATAACTACAACAAAAGTAAAACAAGTATCATTATATCCTAAAACTTATTCATACACTTTTTTAACAAAATATTTCGCCGTGGGATGTTATAAAAAATTAAAAGAGAAATATGAAATGAAAGATGTAGATTTGTTGGCGGATGCTTTATGAAATTAAAAAAGGGTGATTACTTTTTAGTGGTAAATGATATGTATAATCCGATTCTTAATGGAATGATTGGGATATATACAGGTACGCCAAAATTAAAAATATATGATAATTGGAAACATTCTGGTATAATAATTATAAATAAAGATAGATGGAAAGAATACAAAATTGAGTATCAATTTCATTTAGATGAAGTGAAAAAACTTACAAAAGAAGAAGTAATGATTGAGATGTTATAAAGGAGAAAGAAATATGAACGAAAATCAACAACCAATAATAATTATGAGAGAAGGAACCGAGCGAGAAACTGGAAAAACCGCTCAAAGAAAGAACATAATGGCAGCAGAACTTGTTGCTGATGTGGTAAAATCCACCCTCGGACCAAAAGGGATGGATAAGATGCTGGTGGATAGTATGGGTGATATCACAGTAACCAATGACGGAGCAACTATATTAAAAGATATAGATATAGATCACCCAGCAGCAAAAATGATGATAGAAGTAGCAAAATCGCAAGATAAGGAATGCGGTGATGGAACAACTTCAGCGGTGATTCTTACTGGAGAGTTATTGAAAAGAGCAGAAACATTATTGGATCAGGGAATACATCCCACAATAATCGCAAAAGGGTTCAAAATGGCATTGAATGAAATAAGAGAACACGCTGAAGATTTATCAACCAATGTGACAGAATTAGATAAAGGAACCTTGAGAAATATAGCAAAAACATCAATGGCTTCAAAGAATGCTTCTATAGAAACAAATATCTTATCAGATATAGTAGTAGAAGCGGTGACTTCTGTTGTAGAAAAAATTGATGAGGAAATCAAAGTAAATTTGGATAATATACAAATCCAAAAAGTTCATGGACAATCCATATCAAAATCAGAACTAATAAATGGATTAGTTATTGATAAAACAAAGCAACACATAGATATGCCTGATATTGTAAAGGATGCAAGAATTGCTATTATCAACGACGAATTTGATGTAAAGAAAACTAACGTTGAAGCAAAAATTGAAATCGCAAACCCAACAGAATTACAAGACTATCTTGATAAAGAAGAAGAAATGATAAGAGATATGGTGGGATATGTAGTAGATTCTGGAGCAAATGTTGTTCTTTGTCAAAAAGGAATAGACGATTTAGCGACTCATTACTTCAACAAAGAAGGAATATTCACTGTTGGAAGAGTAAATAAGAAAGATATACAAAGAATATCTAAAAACACACAGGGAAAAATCATATCAAGAATCAGCGAAATCACTGGTGAAGATTTAGGAACTGCGGGAATGATAGAACAAAAGAAGATTGGAGATGTAGAGATGATTTTTATTACAGATTGTCCCGAATCAAGTGCCGTGTCAATAATTCTCACGGGTTCTACCATCCACATAGTCGATGAATTGGAAAGAGGACTTCATGATGCATTATTTGTTGTAAAGAACGCTCTTGAAGATGGTAAGATACTCCCCGGTGGTGGAGCAAAGTTTATCTACAATGCTATGATGTTGAGAGATTTCAAATTATCTATATCAGGGAGAGAGCAACTTGCAATAGAAGAGTTCGCTAATGCATTAGAGATAATACCTAAAACTTTAGCCGAGAATGGGGGATTAGATCCGATAGATATCATTATGAACTTGAGGAAATCACAAAACAAAGGAGATAATACTTTTGGTATAGATATCAATGACGGGAAAGTTAAAGATATGTATCAAGAGAATATCATAGAACCGATACGGGTTTCAAATAACGCTATAGAAGTCGCCACAGAAGCAGCGATTATGATATTAAAGATTGATGATGTAATCGCTTCAAAGAAAATGGAAATGCCCCAAGGTGGAGGACAACCCCCCTCACCTTATTAGGTGATAATATTGATAAATATTAGTGAGATAAAAGTTGGTGATTTATTATTAGATAATAGAAAGGAGTGGAAAGGAGATATTGGTAAAGTAACTAATATGAATAATCACGTTATTGAAATAATGTGGATTTATATTGGGATAGATAGCAATTATAAAGGAAAGTTTAAAGTTTCTGTAAAGTATAATAAAAATAAAACAAACTTTGGTGGATTGAGTTTTATATCAAAAGAAGCCGCTTTGTTGGAGATTCTATGAAAATAAATAATGGAGATTATGTTTTATTAGACAATATTGGATATTCTTGGGAACGGGGAGCCAAACAAAATTCAATAGGAAAGATAGAGTATATTAATGGAGATACTGGAGTAATAGGTGTTCATATAATAAACTTTATTGGTAGTTATAATGAATTTCACTGGAAAACATTATGGCATTATCAAAAAAATAAAATAATAAAAATTCTTACAAAAGAGGAGATAATGATTGAATTATTATAAGGAGAGAATAAAAATGAAAGGATACCAAGTAAAAGATATTAGAAATAATATAACTCAAGAAAGAGTATACACAGGATTAATAGGAGTTAAGAGATATTTATCACAATTTCATTATCCAGTTAAAGAAACAGGTAAAAATTGGAAAGATACATTAAGAGAACTTGATTGGGAAATTTGGGAAGTAGAAATTACTCCTACTAAAAAAATAATTTAGGTGAGAAAATGCCGATAACAATAACTTGTAAAGAATGTAGAACCACCCAAAAATTGACTGATGTTATGGAAGATTTGAAGGGAACTTCGAGTAAAGAAGAGAATTATATAATCTGCTCCAAATGTGGACGGATTATGATAAAGTTTGATTAGGTGGAGGAATGAAATATAAAGTTGGGGATATAGTAAAAGTTGTGAATCCAGAATACACTCTAAATTCTGATGGATATAAGGATACAATAGATAGGATAGTAATTATTATATCTTATGTAGAAAAATCTGAATCTAAATTAGAAAATTATGATTATAAAGTAAAATTCATTGATGGTAAATCGGAACCAAGATATAGTTGGGACTATACTTATATGAATAGGGAAATAATTAGAATATCTCGGGAAGAAGCGATGTTAGAAATTTTATAGGAGAAAATTTGATGAGAAATATAATATGTAAGGAAACTTGTGAGAAGTGTATTCATAGTGAGAAGCCGTCTGGAAAAATAAAATCTGCGGTGGTGAAATGTAAATTCAAAATGTGCGATTTGGATTACGAACCGATTGAGAAGGTGGATTTATTTATTTGTAAAATGTTTGAGGAGAAAGATGTGATAGAATGAATGAAGGATTTGAGCAAGATGGAAGTAGTGATAGAGGATTTGTCTGGGAAACTAATAAACCAAAGAAATGTGAGAATTGTGATAAAAAAACTGATGAGTTGTATTGTACCCCAATTGGGGCATCTAATTGGAGATGTAGAGAGTGTCAAATTAAATTGGTTGAATCGGTGGGGTTCGATGAGTGTTATGAAAATCAAGGTAGTTTATATAGTTATCCTATAATACCGGACGGATATATGAATCCAAATCATAAACCAAAAAAGAGTCCATCATTATTAAAAAGAATTTTAGATTGGAGAAAATTTCCAGATGATAGATAAAATAAATCATATATAAAAATATATATAATAATGTATATTGATAGATATATTGTATATAATAGTATATAAATGCTTCGGTAATATATACTAAATAGTGAGAGTAGATAAAAATGAGAACAAATAAAGAATATTCAAAATATAGAAGAACGAAATCTTGGAAATCTAACCCAAAATATGATACATTTTTGGCGTGTTCTTCTATGTCAGATTTAGTTTTTTTAAAACAAAAAAGAGAAAAGGACTTAAATTATTTTAGACAACATAATGATTTGAGAAATCCTAATTCTTTCGGTGAATATAAAGAATTGCAACAAACTTATAAAATGATTTGTGAAGAATTGAAATGCCGTTCTATAGATACAGATTCTGAATCAAATAAATTTGTAAATAATATAGAAACCGCTTACATAGAAGGCGATGATGGAAATGTTTATCTTCAAGAAGACGAAACCGAGGACGATGAGGATTATGTAGATTATGATAAATGTAATGATGCAATAAAATACGACTGGAAAGAGTGGTGTAAGAAAAAAGGATTAGATAATAGTGACGACAACAAATAATAAAAGAGTAATTTTGAGAAAAGAAGGAAATCCAATACCAACACTATCAAAATGGAAATATCCATTATGGAAATTAGCAATAGATTTATCCTTGAGTGAATTATCAATGTTAATTATTAAGAGAAGTTATGATATAAAATATGAAACTTCTCAAGAAAAAATAAAAGATTTAAGAGGAGAGATTCTTCTCCTAAATGATGCATATAAAATTAAAAAAAGAGAAAATTTAAATATAGATAAAAGTAAAGAAGTAATTCACATCGGATATTCTGATATAGAAAATCCAACTATTTCAACTTTGGCGGAGGATATAATAGCAAAATTAAATTATTCGCAGAATACATTATTCAAAACCGAAGTAATTGCGATATCAAATAAAATTGATATAGATTGCGATGATGAGATTTTGGCGACTTGTATAGTGAAATGCGTTCTTGATAAATATAACTCAAAATTTGATGAGAGCGAACTTTTAAAAATACATAATATTCCAGAAATTTTATTCTATAAATGCTTCATAACAGTTTCTTTATGGTGTGATCGAAATTATTGGAGGAGGTAGAATGGCATTAGCTCCATCTTATATACCAACTGATGAAGAAATAGAGAGAAGTAAAAAATTAAGAAAGGAAAAATACGATGAAGAAATAAAAGATATTATGAATAATGGATTTTCAAAAAAACAAGCAGAATATTTATATTTAAAATTTAATAATATCTATTATGATATGAAAACGAAAAGATATTGATGTAAAATATGTTGAATAAAAAGTAGAAAATATAGGAGAAGAATATGGCAAAAGTAATAAGTCAAGCAGACTTGGGAGGGATAATATCGTCCGGCGGATCCAAGTATCTATTTCATAAAGAGGACCTCGGAGAAATAACTCTAATCTTCACATCCCCAATCTCAATAGTAGAGACTGGAGACGAAGATTTAGCCGGAAGAATATGGGATCCCCCAATAACAGACGCAGATGGAAATCCATTACTGGATTTTAACGGAAACCCTCGCGTGAAATGGAACAAAGTAGAAGCGGAATGCACCATTAATGGTGTCTCTCATATATACGCTTTTGGTGGAGAGAAGAGCTCCTCATTGAGAGCAGTTGGAGAACAAATGAACGCGAACGAAATTACTAATGAAACACTCCCAGGAACTAAATGGAGCATAGCTCGATTGGGAAAATGGCAATGGTCAGTAAAATATTTAGGCAGGGAGGCAATAGCCTCCGCTGCTTCTGCTCCAAAAGAGGCAGATAGGAGCTTGGATAAAGAGAGTTATGATAAAATATCACAATCACTTAATGAATTAAAAGGAAAGAACCCGTCCGTGAAAGAGGGTGTTGATAAGAACCAGCTGGTTCAAACTATGGTTTTTATGACTGGGGTAAAGCCGAGCGGGATAGAAAATATGTGGGAAAATCTTAAAATGACGGGATTGATTTCTGAAGTAGATGGAAAGGTAAAGGTATTATAATGACACGATTAGATATAAAATCACCTTGGGATTCAAAGTTCCTTCGTGAAGAGCCATTTATGGCATTCGGTTCGATGATGAATGCATTTGGGAGAATCAATGAAGGTAAAGGACTTACGATGGAAGCTTTTGAAAAAGCAACAGATAAAATCTTCGAGTTAGCTAAAAAATACACCGAGAATGCATTTGAGAATGCCTCTGGTGAAGAGTCGAGTGTAGATATCCCAATAAAACAGTGATAAATGTTTATATAAAAGAGAAGAATAAGAATGATTAGTGATAAAGAAATAAAAAGAAGAGAAAAAATAAGTAAATCACTAACAGGATATAAAAGAAGTGAAGAAGAAATACAAAAAACTACAAACAATAGGAATATTTCCACAAATTCATTATATTATGGTTTATATAATTTAGGATACACAGATAATGAGATATCTGAAATCGTGGATACAACTCCAAATAATATTGCAAAATGGAGAAATTTGAAGCATTTATTACCAAATCATAAGGATATAAATACTAATATGAATGGACATTTCATAATTGGAAATATACCATGGACTAAAGGAATACATCCAGATTACTTACAAGGTGAAAATCATTGGAATTGGAAAGGAGGAATATCAGATGCTTCGAGATATTCAAATGAAAGAAGGAGAAAAATAACAGATAATGGAGGTAATCATACACCAGAAGAATGGGAATTATTAAAAGAGAAATATAATTATACTTGTCCAAATTGTAATATAAGAGAACCAAATATAATATTATCAAAAGATCATATAGTTCCAATATCAAAAGGAGGAAGTAATGATATTTCTAATATACAACCACTATGTAAATATTGTAACAGTAAGAAACACACAAAGGTGATAAAGTATAAATATAGATAAAATCCTTTCTGATTACTATAATGATAAACCAAAGTACTCAAGAACAGTTGGAAGATATTGGGCTACTGATGCATCTAATATTAAAAAAGGTTACTTAACTCCAGAATTATTTTTTGAACCAAAGCCAATAGAAATGACAGGAGTTAGATTTATTAGTACGGGAATTGCAACAGAAGATTTTCTTACAAAAGTATTCAAAGCCCAAAAAGTTGATGTAAAATACCAAGAAAAAAGAGTAATGAAACTAAATGAAGAGATTGATTTGGTTGTGAAACCAGATTACGTATTCCCAGATTTCGTTTTAGAAACAAAATATCCATTTTCTATTGTAAAAGAAGGGACGATACCTGATAGATATAATTATCAACTCGAGTGCGAATATTTTGCATTCCAAAAACCAGTTTATCTTGGTGTATTTTCTACACCATTTGCAATAAATTTCATACCATATAAACCAAGTCCAAGAAGATGGAATAATATACAAAAAACATTAAAAACATTTCACGAAGAAGTGAAAAAATTGGAGAAGGAAAGGAATAAACCGAAAGGGTTGTTAATATGAAAAGAACTAAAATAATCAAGAACTTGGCTTTTGCCGAGTGTAGAGGAGAAATGCAGAAATGCTCTTTATGCGAAGACAAAATGATGGGAAAAGTCGGACTGTCGATACATAAACCGAGGACGGACAATCATGGATATAATGTTTGGTTCTGCTTGAAGTGTGTTGGGAAGTTGCCGGGGGTTATTGAGGAAGGAGTTAGAGAGAATAGGGACGAGTT
>Ga0114918_10005475_pt1 | contig 10898 bp, 7 predicted proteins | sample LantaG_FD_87015 | JGI IMG/M metagenome (GOLD analysis project Ga0114918, IMG submission 87015) | Deep subsurface microbial communities from Baltic Sea to uncover new lineages of life (NeLLi) - Landsort_02402 metaG | ecosystem: Environmental > Aquatic > Marine > Oceanic > Sediment | place: Baltic... | reverse complement strand
CCCCCCCCCCCCCCCCCCCCCCCCCCCCCCCCCCCCCCCCCCCCCCCCCCCCACCGCCCCCCCACCCGCCCGCCGCGTCGTACTCGGCCCGCCGGCGCGGGTCGCGCAGCGTCTCGTAGGCCACCCGCACGGCCGCGAAGCGGGCGGACGCGCGGCGGCGGCCGGCCGGGTCCCCCGGGGGCTGGCGGTCCGGGTGCCAGCGCAGGGCGGCCCGCCGGAAGGCGGCCCGGATCTCCTCGGCGGACGGCGGTGGAGGAGGCTGGGCGCCGCCGCCACTGGCGCCACCATCTCCTCCGAGGGGGCGCGGGTGGCCGCCCCCAACCCCTCCAGGCCCCGCCACGGGCGGGTGCAGGCCGAGCGCACGGTACAGGCCCAGGTGGTCGGCGGGGCGGGACCCGCCCGCCGCGCCCAGGAAGGGCTGGTGGGCGTGGGCCTGGTGGTGGTGGGTGCGCCCCGGCCCGCCTCCATGCCGCTCCGCCCGGCGCCGGCCGGCCTCTGCGTCGGCGGCGATGCGCGAAGCGACCGCGGCCGCGTCCGCCCGGGCCCGCCGGGCGGCGGCGCGCCGGCGCGCCGTGTCCGTGGCCAGCGCCTCCGCCCACGCCCCGCGCCGCCCCGCGTCCCAGCACCACCGGTCCGCCTCCTCCCACCGCCGCCATTCCGCGGCTTCGAGCTCCGCGTCCGCGTCCGGGTCGGCGCCCAGGGGGCCCAGCCCGGACGCCGCGGAGAAGCGCTCAAAGGCGGCCTCCTCCGCGGCCAGGCGGGACGCTTCGTCGGCTTCCCGCAGCAGGTGGGTGGACGCCCGGGCCAGCGCGCCCGCGCCCGCCGCGGACAGGAAGGCCCAAAAGGCGATGGGAACGAGGTCGGGCGGCCAGGCGGCCGAGGCAGACAGGGCGGCCGCCCCGCCCAGGACAGCCGCCACGCCCGCCGCGGCGGCCTGGGCTTTGACGGGCGACACGTGCCGCTCCGCCGCGATGGGGGCGCCGTCGTCCAGGCCGGAGACGAGCGCCTCGAACTCAGACGGCCGCCGCTCGCCCGTGGGCAGGCGGCGCTCGCCGTACGTGTACGCGATGCGAAAGGCCGGCAGGTAGACGACCCGGGCCCGCCGCCGGGTGGGGCGCACGCGCACGCGCACATTGCGGACGGCCGGGTAGGCGGCCGCCAGATCGTCGGGCGCGGCGGGCGTGGGGCGGCCGGGCGGGGAGGGGGGGGAGGGGGAGGAGGAGGTGGTGGAGCCTCCACCGCCACTCGCACCCCTGCCAAGCGCGCGGCCGGCCGCCCAGGCCGCGGCCGAGACCAGCGAGTCCCACAGGCTGGGCGGCCCCGGCGGACGGGCGATGTCCTCCGCCGCCGGGCTGGAGGCGACAGGGTTGGCGGCGGCGCGACGGCGGTGGTGGTGGGCGCGCCCCAGGGGCGGCTTGGGCGGCGGCGGCGGGGGTGCTGCTGCCCCACTGGCCCCACTCGCGGCCGCCTCGGCCTCCTTGGCCAGCGCCCGGGCCGCCCCGCGCAGCTCGGTCCGCCGCACCGCCTGCATGGCCAGCGCCCAGGCGACCGCTTGGCGCATGTCCCGGGGCGCCAGGGCGGCCGCCTCGTCGCCCTGGCCCGCCACGTCCGCCCAGCCGACGTCCAGGGCGACGCCCGCCTCCGCCTCTGCCCGCCGCAGCGGGCGCGACCGGCCCAGGAAGCCCGGTACCGCCGCCGCGGACGCCAGGTCCCGCCGCACCGCGTAGGTCGCACACACCTGCATGGCGCCCAGCGTCCAGGGGTACTCCCGGTACCCCCGCGTCCGCCAGCCCGTGTCCCTCCAGGCGAACGCCGGGTCGGCGTCGGCGTCGGCGTCGGAGGCGGGGGAGGCCCCGCAATCATCGCCACCCTCTCCCTCCCTCGGCACGCGCACCTCGCCCCGGTACTCCACGTGCACGCCCGTCTCGAACAGCCAGAAGGGGAGCAGGGTGGGGCGGATGGTGGGGACGTGGGCGGCCGCGGCGGCGGCGGCGGCGTCGCTCCCCTCGTCCAGCGACGCAGCCGCGTCCGCGCCCTTGAGCAGGTGGGCGGGCGCAAGCCACCGTGCGTCGTGCCAGGCCTCGAAGATCTTGGCGGCCTGGGCGGCGGACACCTGGAAGGGGACGATGCGGGGCTGGAGCATGCCCGCCCGGAAGTCGCGCAGCCAGGTGTTGATGCCGGGGTCGAAGGAGGACGGAGGAGTGGGAGTGGGTGGGGAGGACGGCGCAGAGGTGGAGGCCGGGGCCGAGGCGGCGGGGCCGGCCGGCGCGGGCGGCGGCGATGCGTCGGCCGTCGTCGCGCAGCGGACGGCCTCCGCCGCACGTCGCCGCGCTCCCGCCGCCCACCGCACAGACACCAGCATGGTGTGCGTGCGTGTGTGCTGGGCGCGCGCGCCTGCCGCTGCGCTGCGCGCGCGTGTATGAGGTGAGCAGCCTTATGGCGCGTATGGCGCGCGAGCGTGCGAGCAGCGCCTTTTCGCTTCCTTACTTCAACCACCCCGCCGCCTGGTCACGCAGCCCCATCGCCGCCCACTCCAGCAGCGCCACCCGCGCCGCCCGGTACTCCCGGGCTAGGCGCGCGTGCTTTGCCACAAACCATTCGTCCCTGCTCGCGTCCGTGCCCGCGAGCGCCACCGTGTCCGCCCCGTCTCGCAACCTTGCCGCCAGCGCTTCGCACGCGCCCGCCACGCGACCCGCCGCGGCTGCCTCGGCCTCCGGTGCCATGGTCAGTGCCCGGCCTGTGGGGTCGCCGGCGCCGCCCTCTCCACCCTCGCCCCACCCGTGCACGGCGATGCGAGGCGCGCCCCCGGCTGGAGGGGGGTGGGCCCTGACCACCCACGCCAGGCGGGCGGTCCCGCCCAGGAGCGCGGGGTCCGCGCCGGGCGCGCCCAGCACCCGCACCTCCACCAGCCAGGCTGGCGGGGGTGGTGAGGAGGTGGAACAGGGGAGGGCCGCGTCAATGATCAGGGCCTCCAGGCCGGCGGCCGCGGCGTCGCCCTCCCCGCCCGCCTCGCCGACCCAGTCCTCGAACACGTCCGCTTCGCCGCCCGGGCCGCCGCCGTCAGCGGGAGGCGGCACGAAGGCGTACGTGCGCAGCAGGTCGCGCAGGGCGCGCCGCCCGTAGTCCAGGCAGACGGGGGCGCCGGGCGCGGGGTACGGCCGGCGGGCGACCAGGTCGACTGCCAGAGGGGGGGAGGAGGAGGAGGAGGAGGGCTCTTCTTCATCGCCACTGCTGGCGTGCCGCACAAATAGGGCGGCCGAGCCGCCCCGGTCGGCGTCGTGCTGGGCCAGGTCGATGGCGGGTAGCATGACGAGGGAGGAGGAGGAGGCGGGAGTGGCGGGGTCTGCGTCGTCGTCGGCGGCCGTGTCCCCTCTCCTCCCAAGGTCCAGCGCCCGCGAGCGCGCCAGCGCGTGCGCCCACACAAAGGAGGGCAGGCTAACGGGCGGCTCAGCATCGTCTCCTTCTTCTACAAACAGGGCGGCGTGCAGGGCGGCGAGGCGGACCGCCTCACCCCGCACGGCGGCCGCCAGGGCGGGCGCGCCCAGGGCGGCCAGGTCGGCCTGCGAGAACAGGAGCAGGTCGGTCGCGGCGGGCCCGCCGGGGGCGGTGGCCGCCAGGCGGGAGCCGGGCGGGACGGGGAGCAGGCGGGCGTAGGGGCCGCGCGGGCCGCTGGCGGTGCGGTCGCGGAAGTCGGCCAGGAGGCCCAGGGCCAGGAGCAGGACGGGGGCCGACCCCGGCGGGAGGAGGCAGTGGTGGCCGTTGCCCTCGCCCCCGCCCTCGCCCTCCCCGCTCCGCAGCAGCGCCGCCAGCCTCGCCCGCGCCGCCGGTCTCAGCAGGGTACGCGCCGCACGGAAACCCTCCGCCGGCGTCAGGGCCATGGCCCAGGGTAGCCGGATCAGAAGGCCGCCCTTGGCGACGGGGCAGGCCGTGGCCAGGCCGCGGCAGGCCGAGGTCGGCGCGCCGCTGCCGTCACCGCCGCCGCCACCGCCATGGCTCAGGCCCACGGCCGCCGTGTTCCCGCCTCGGCGAGCGATGTGGGCGACCAGGGCGTCTCACACGGCCTGGCCCTCCATCGCTGATGGGGAATGAAAAGCAGCCGGCGGCGCGGGAGGCACGCGCGCCCCCCCCCTGCCCCGCCCCAGATTCGCGCGTTCACTGCAGAGCAGCAGTGAAGCAGCGACCTCGAGTCCAAAATAAGAAGCAGTTCCTCACAGGCCCGCCTCTCTCACTCACGCCCGCCCCCGCTTCGCCCCGCCCCCTCCACCCCGGCCCTGCCCCCCCACCACCAGTGCTTTCATGGCACCCAGGTCTACGCCCGCATCCTTGTCCGTCTCCACCCCGATCTCGGCGAGCAGGTGCTTCACGTTGCCGTCCATGTTCTCAGAGACGCCGTCCCAGGCCGCGCTGAAGATGCGCTTGTTGCAGGCCCAGGCGGCCACGGCGGCCGCCAGGTCTTTTTCGACGGTCGCCCGGTCCAGGCGGGGGCCCGCGGGCGCGCCCGGGGCGGGCGCGATCGCGGCCGCCAGGCGCTCCTGCAGGGCTGGCAGGGCCGCCTCGGCCGCGGCCGTCCGCTCCGCCACCGTGGACGGGCTGGGCGCGGCCTGGGCGGCCGCCACCTCGCGCTCCAGGCGGGCGTTGGTCGCGCTGACCGACGCCAGCTTCTCGTTCAGGGCGGCCGCCCGGGCGGTGGCGGCCGCGACGGAGGCGGGCGAGTGGGAGTCGGGGTTGGCGTCATGACCGCCACCGCCCACCTCGGGCTGGGGCCGCCAGTAGATCTTGGCCTTGCCAAACTCCTTGCAGGTCAGCTTGCCGGCGGCGGCCAGGGCGTCCAGAGAGCGCTGGGCGGCCGGCTTACGCACGCCCTGGGTGGCCAGCATGTCGGCGACGCCCTGCAGGAATGGAGAGAGAGAGAGAGAAGTGAGAGGGGTTGAGGGGGAGAGGGAGGACACTCCGCGCGAGCGGCGCGAAATGCTCTCCTCACGCTCGCGCTCATTCGACGGCGCGCGGCCTCGGACACCCTCCCTCCTCTCCCTCCTCTTACCTGGACCGCGTACGGCCGGTTGGCCTGCAGCATGAAGTGCAGGATCTTGTCGTCGGCCTGTGTGTGCGTGGGCGGAGAGAGAGAGAGAGAGAGGAGAGCTCAGCGGGCTGTCTTTTTTTTTCTTTTTTTTTTTCGCTTTCCGGCGCGAATTGAAATGGAGCGGCGCGCACGCGCCCAGGGGACAGCGCATTAGGTCCCGCTGAAGTGCGCAGCAGGCTGACGAGGCGTTTCCGCAAATCGAACCATGATAGAAGGAGGGAATGAGGCGGGGTGTGCGAGGCGCGGGCGTGCGGCTGTTGAAAGAAGAGCGCTGGGCGAGAAGAGCGTGAGTGGGCCCGCGTCATGCCCAACCTGCTTTGCGCTTTGCCTCTCTCTTTCTCTCTACACATGTCCAGCGCCACACCCCCCGCCTCGCCGCCCCTCCTCCCCTCCCGCCGCCTCCCCCACCGCCACCCGGGGCTCCACCAGCGTTGCCGCGTCCGCGTGGTGGGGTTCGAGGCTCACAGCATAGTTGCCCCGCTCATTGAGCACGCCCTGCACGACGTGGGCCGCCAGGAAGCCGGCCGCCTCGTCCGAGTCGGCGACGCGGGCAGGGATGTCGGATGGAGGGGCCGACGACGACGCTAGGTAGTGCGACCGGATCTCGGCGCGGGCGGCGGCCAAGGCGTGGGCGTCGCCGCGGAAGGCTGGATGAAGAGAGAGAGGGGGGAGCAGGTTGAGAGGCGAGCGGGCGGGCGAGCAAGAGTGCGGCGCCAATCCCTCTCTCCGCTCTCACACACACCTCGCGCACTGGCACGCAGGATGCGGCGGTAGGCGGCCAGGACGGCGGGCTCTGGCATGGTCGTGGTGGTGGGGAGAGGGCGAGAGCGAGCGGGGTGTGGCTCTCTCGTTGGGTTGTGAAGAGAGAGAGAAAGGGAGCGGAGAGAGCACGCCGCAGTGCGGCTGCGCCCCCCGGCCTCTCCCCGACCTCCTCCCTTCATTCTTTCATTACTAGGCGCTGTGCGCCCCACTGATTTACGCCGCGACTTCGCGCACACCCCTTTTTTCGTGACCCCCGCTCTACCATGACCGCCACCGCGGACGCCGCCGCCCCCGCGGCCGCCGCCGTCGCGGCCAAGCCGGCCGTCCCCTCCAAGGCAGGCGCGTCCGCCCCGGCCCCGCCCCCTCCTCCCGCCGTCGACGCCAAGGAGCGGGAGTCCATGCGCGCCTTCTGGGCGGAGCACTCGTCCAAGCCGAGCGTGGAGTCCATGATGTTGGACTCGCAGGCCGCCGAGATCGACAGCGAGGAGCGGCCGGAGGTAAGAAAAAGGGAGGGCATTGGTGCCGTCGCCCCCCAAGATCGCTATCCGGCGGGGTAGGCCGCGCGTACGTGTGTGCGAGCATCGACGGCCCAGGCCCCGCCCTGCCCTACCCTGGGTGATGTGCATTGGGGGGGCAGCCTGTGATACTTGAATGAGCGTGGGTATTGGTGCGCGCGTTCTCCCCCGCGGACCCGCTGCATTGAGAGGGACCGAGGAGCGGCAAAGGCTGGCGCTTTGCCGCGCAGCTCGCCACTCACGGCCCACCACCGTCGCCCCTCACCTTTTGCCGCTCCGACCACGTGAATGGCTGATGTGTGCGACTGGTCGGCGTGCTGGACCTGCCGGGCGTGCCCGCGGCAAAGAAAAGGAGGCCAAAACCAGGCGCGGACACACGCACCACCACCCCCCATTGCCGCGCGCGTCCGCCAGACCCTCACCCCCCGAACCCACCTCTCTCTCATCCATCCTCCCCCCTAGGTCCTCTCCATGCTCGGCCCCGTGACCGGCCTGACCGTCTTGGAGCTGGGCGCCGGCATCGGTCGCTTCACGGGCCCCCTGGCCGCCACCGCGGCGGGCGTGACGGCCGTCGACTTCATGGCCAACCTGATTGCGGAGAACGAGGCGGCCCATGCAGCCCGTTTCCCCCACGTCACCTTCAGGGTGGGGGACGCGACCGACCTGGACGTCCCGCCCGCCTCCTTCGACGTGGTCTTCTCCAATTGGCTGCTCATGTACCTAGGCGACGCCGAGTGCGCCAAGCTGGCCGCGGACGCGCTGACCTGGGTGAAGCCGGGCGGCACCGTCTTCTTCCGGGAGTCTTGCTTCCGCCAGTCGGGCGACCGCGCGCGCGCGACCAACCCGACCCACTACCGGGACCCGCGCGCCTACTTTGCCCTGTTTGATGGGGTGGAGGTGGCCGAGCCGGGCGGCGGGTTCGCGCACTACGAGCTCGTCTCCTGCCGGTGCGTGGACACGTACGTCCGCCTCAAGCAGAACCAGAACCAGCTGTGCTGGAAGTGGAGGAAGGTGGTGACGCCGCAGCCCCGCCCGGCCGAGTTCCGCCACTTCCTGGATGGGCAGCAATACTCGACGGCCGGCATCCTCAAGTACGAGCGCATCTTCGGGGACGGGTTCGTCTCCACGGGCGGCGCGGCGACGACCATCGACCTGTGCCTGAGCCGGCTGAAACTCAGGGCCGGCGAGCAGGTGCTGGACGTGGGGTGCGGCATCGGCGGGGGCGACTTCCTAATGGCGTCCACCGCCGGCGTCCACGTGCGCGGCCTGGACCTGTCCGTCAACATGGTGCTGCTGGCCATGCAGCGGGCGGCGGCGGCGGGCGACCGCCGGGTCGCGTTCGAGGTGGCGGACGTCATGACCGCCGACCTTGAGGCAGGCAGCTTTGACGTCGTGTATTCCCGGGACACCGCCCTCCACATCCCTGATAAGGCCGCCCTGCTCGCCCGCCTGTTTGACGTGCTGAAGCCGGGGGGGCGCCTGCTCATCACCGACTACTGCCGGGCGCCCGGGACGCCCTCGCCCGGCTTTGCGGCCTACATCGCCCAGCGCGGGTACGACCTGCGGCCCGTGGAGGAGTATGGCCAGCTGCTGTCGGCGGCCGGCTTTGCTGACGTGGCGGCCGAGGACGTGACGCCCGCGTTCGAGGCCTCCTTGCGGGCGGAGCTGGCCCGGGCGGAGGCGGGCAAGGCCGCCTTTGTGGCCGAGTTCTCTGAGGCGGATTACGAGGAAGTCGTGGGCGGGTGGGCCGCCAAGCTGGAGCGGGTCGGTGGCGGGGAGCAAAAGTGGGGCCTGTTCTGCGCGGCCAAGCCCTGAAAAAAGGAGGGAGAGTGCGTGCTGTGTGCGTGTGTGGGTGTGTGGGTGGTTGCTTTGCTCTGCTCGGTGTGTGTGTGTGTGTGCGTGCGTGTGTTGTGAAAAGAGAGGGTTTCTCTCTCATCTTTCTCATCTTTCGACACGATCTCCACCCGTAGGGGCGCACGCAGTCTCTCTCTCTCTCTCCAGCCAGCGGGGCAAAGCAAAGCATGCATGGGAATGTCTCTCTCTCTCTCTCTCTCGCAGTGTGTCTCTCACAAAAGCAGGCCCCGAAAACCTGCGACAGTAGGTAGAAAACCTGCGCCGCAGGGGCGGTCAGAAAAAAAAAAACGGACGCCCCCTCTCACGTCATGAGGCGCCCGCCGCCGGCGGCCACAGGCGCAGCAACGGCCGCCGCCCGGGCGGGGCCGGGTGCATCGTCGCCGCCCTTCTCCTCGGCAGCCGGCGCGGCCAGGGCCGGTGCGACGACGCCCGCCGCCGCGCCCGGCGCCGTCCCCGCCGGCGCGCTCACCGCGGCGGCGAAGCCGGACGCGGCGACCACATTGGCGGGGGCGGGGCCCGCCACGGCGGCTGCCGGCGGCCCCTGGTCGGCCGCCGGCGCCTCCGCCTGCTCAGCCCCCTCCCCGGCCGGCCCCTGCCGGGCGGGCGGCGCGACCCGGGGCGCCAGGCCCGGGTCCTCGTGCACGGGCGGGCTGATGACCGGGCGGGCGCGCGGGACAGGGACGGCCGCCTCCGCCGCGGACAGCGGCAGCGGGACCAGGAGCGGGGCGGTAGACGCGGCGGCGGCCGAGGTCGAGGCCGTGGCCAGGAGGCTGGCCAGGGGCCCGCCCGCTGCGTGGCCGGCCGGCATGCCCGGCGCCGCCGACGCCTGGACCGCCTCCGCCGCCTGGCGGACGTGCGCCTGGTACTCGGCCGAGGGGCCCGCCCCCGCCGGGTCGACGGAGAAGAGGCCGGACGAGTGGGCCGGCGCGGGCGGCTGGGCCAGGGGCTGGAGCAGCATCGGCAGGTCCTCCGACGAGGCCAGGCGGGAGGTGTCGCGCAGGGCGCGGCGCGGGCCGCCCAGGCCGTCCGGGGAGGCGGAGGACGCGCCCACGCCCAGGAGGGCGGCCAGGGCGAGGGCGGAGGCGTGGCGGCGCATGGGAGGAGAGGGGCTGGCTGCGTGTGGGTTGAGAGAGAGAGAGAAAAAAAGGCGGGGGTGAGGGTGTCTCCAGGCATGGAGAACAAGCGCCCGCCGACGAGCGGTGGGCGCTTGTCGGCGCGCATGCGGGCCGTGCCGCGCGCATGCCGGGGGGGCTCTGCCCTCCCAACCCACGCCCTGGACGGCGCCACGGCCATACTGCCTGCCTTTGGGGTGCGGTATTGGGCGCAGGCAGCGTCAGTGCGGGAGCAGGGCGTGGCTCTCGGGCGTGTCCTCTTTTTCTTTCTTGGACGCGCGCGCTCCCCGCGCGTGAGATGGGCCGCTCCCGCTGGGCCCGACCGGGGGCGTCGAACGGGCCTCGCACCTACGGTGACAGACGGCGCAGGACCTGTTGACAGGGTTCGTACCTGGCTAGGAAGGGAGAGGGGCGGGATGCCCGCGCGGGAGGAGGTGTTGGAGGAGCCGGGCCGTGCGCGCGCCGACGAGAGCAAGGCAGTTTGGTGTGCCTGCGCCCTTTCCCTTTCCACTCATCTCTTCTTTGCCGTGTCCGTGTCGCGCGTGCCTGGCTCCGCCCACACGCACGCCTCGCGATCCCACGCACGCCCCAGCCTGGAGCTGTACAGGGGTGGGCACCTTACCCGTACACACCTGCACCGGTATTCCACCGCCCCGCCCCCTGAGAAGCGCGCGGACCTTGAGACACTTTGCCAATGCGCCGACCCCTCCTTCGGCCCGTGGCCGCCGCGGCCGCGGCCGCCCCCGGCCCCGGCCCTACCCGCCCCTCCTCCAACACCACCCTCCGCCTGGGCGACCCCCTGCCTGAGACGCCGGCCGGCTCCGTCGACCTGGCCCCCCTGGCCGACCGCGCCGGCCGCGTCACCATCGCCGGCTTCGGCTCCCTGCTCTCCCGCACCTCGGCCGCCCTCACTTTTCCCGACCTGTCCAACTTCCGGACGGGCCGCCTGGCGCCGTCCTCCTCCTCCTGGCGCCGCGTCTTCGCCCACACGACCGCCATCTTCCACACCCGAGGCGTCGCCCGGCCGGCCACACGGGAGGTAGCCTCCCTGTCCGTGGAGCCCGCCCCACCCGGGGCGCCCCCCCTGCTCGTGTCGCTGTTTGAGGTGGGGGCGACGCCAGAGGCCGCGGCCGCCCTGGTGGACCGGGAGCACGAGTTCCAGCTGCTGGCCCTGCCTGTTGAGGACTGGGGGGGAGGCGAAGGAAGCGCGACCAACGCCCGCCTGGCCGTCGTGTGCGCGGCCTGGAGCGATGACGCCTACCGCGCCGCGCGCTGCCCGCCCGCGGAGTGGGCGCGCCGCTATTCTGGCACCTACCCTGACGGGTCGCCCTTTGCCATTACCTCCGTCTGGGACGACCCGGATGTGCTGCCCTGCCGGGCGTACGCCCGCCACTGCATGCTGGCGGCCCGGGCGCTGGGGCCGGCCGTGGAGGCGTGCTTGTTGGACAACACGTTCCTGGCAGACCGGGCGACGCCGCTGCGGGCGTGGTTGGAGGCGAATCCCAGCATCATGGAGGAGGGGCCGCCGCCGGGGCTGGAGGGGCGGTATGGGGGGTAGCAGTGATTTTGGGGTGG
>Ga0114918_10005474_pt1 | contig 10899 bp, 9 predicted proteins | sample LantaG_FD_87015 | JGI IMG/M metagenome (GOLD analysis project Ga0114918, IMG submission 87015) | Deep subsurface microbial communities from Baltic Sea to uncover new lineages of life (NeLLi) - Landsort_02402 metaG | ecosystem: Environmental > Aquatic > Marine > Oceanic > Sediment | place: Baltic... | reverse complement strand
TTCGTCTGTTAACGTGCAACGCTGAACAGTCAGACACATCGGCTGTTGTAGATATGATACCACACTCTCAAGATCGCACAACAGCCTTTCGGAGCCGCTGCGAGGCTCCCTCTAGACCATTGGTGAGGAGCGCCTATGCGGCTAAGTGAGAAAGCGTACTACCTCATCAAAGAGAAGATCGTCACTCTGGAACTTGCACCCTCTTCGGTGATTGACGCACGGACCCTGCTGGAGGAGACGGGGTTGGGGCGCACGCCGATCCGCGAGGCGCTACAACGGCTTGCTGCCGAAGGCCTGGTGAACATCGTCCCTCGGCGAGGGATGTTCGTGGCCGACATCAGCATCACCGACCTGCAGAAGATTTCCGAAGTGCGTATAGTCCTGGAGAGTTTCTGCGTCCGACTGGCGGCCCAGCGGGTGACCGAAAGCCAAATTGCTGAGATGGAAGCAATACTCCAGGACCTGGAACAAGTGCCAAACGGAGATGCCAGGGCTCTGATGGTTATTGACGAACGTGCCCACACATTGCTATACCAGGCTGCGGACAATGAATTCCTGGCCGGCATTTTGGGCCGCCTCTACGCTCCGAGTTTGCGCTTGTGGTATCTCACCCTAGACCGCCTCGGTGACGTGCGGGAAGCGATAGAACAGCATAGAGAAATCGCCGAAGCGCTGAAAGCGAGGGACGGGGCGCGGGCTGAAGCGCTCATCCAGCAGCACATCGCCGAATTTCAACAACGGATTAGAGCCGTGTTGTAGGTATTTACGTGACAAGGAGGTTTGACACCATCTATGGAGACTATACTCAAAGGAACGGGCAAGGCAGTCATCATCGGCGGTGGCCGGCCGACGGTCATCATCGGCGAGCGGATCAACCCCACCGGCAAGAAGAAACTGGCCGCCGCGCTGGTGGCCGGTGATCTGGAGATTGTCCGCCGGGAAGCACTGGCACAGGTGGAGGCTGGAGCCGACGTGCTGGACGTCAACGTTGGCGCAGCGGGCGTGGACGAGGTGGACCTGCTGCCCAAAGCCGTCAGGCTGGTGATGGAGACGGTGGACGTGCCCGTCTGCATTGACACCCCCGATGCCAAAGCATTGGCGGCAGCGCTGGCTGTGCACAAGGAACTGGCCCCCGCAGGCAAGCCGCTCATCAACTCGGTCAACGGCGAGGAAGCCAGCCTGGCGCGCGTGTTGCCTCTGGTGGCGGAGTATGGCGCGGCTGTCATCGGTCTGTGCATGGACAATGAGGGCATCCCTCCCACGCCGGAGCGGCGGCTGGCGGTGGCCGAGAAGATCGTCGAGCGGGCCGCAGCGCTGGGCATCCCTCGTGAGAACGTGGTCATTGACTGCCTGGCGCTGACTATGGGAGCCGACTCGAAGGCTGGATGGACGACGTTGGAGACCATCCGCATGGTCAGGGAAGAACTGGGGGCCAACATGGCGCTGGGGGCCAGCAACATTTCCTTTGGGCTGCCAGAGCGAGAGGTGATCAACGAAGCCTTCGTAGCCATGGCCATTGCCGCTGGCGTGACCTGTCCCATCGTGGATGCAGCCAAGGTGCGGCCTTACATCCTGGCCGCCGACCTGGCCCTGGGCCGAGACGACTACGCCATGCGCTACATCAGAGCCTTCCGCCAGCGGAAGGAAAAATAGGTGGCGATCCGCCTGATTAATAAGGTAAAAGCCTTGCTGTAAGCGTCAGGGCAGCGCCCGGCAACCGCCGCAGCCTGTCCTTTGGCGTCTTTGAAAAAAGCATAGATTAAAGGGCAAAGGTGTCCCCGTTTTTGGGGCTGAAAAGGGGAAGGCCGGTGCGAGTCCGGCGCTGTCCCGCAACTGTGAGTTAGTCGAGTAGTCAGGTGGTCAGGTAGTCGGGTAGTCTGGTGTGAGAATCACAGACGCCCAGACCAAGCGACTAACAAACCAACGTGACTAATATGACTAGCAAGCCAGATTGCCTACCTTTGCCTCGATCGGATACCTTCCGAGGAGAGAGGGCAGATCGCATCATGCGACTGCCCCTTTTTTTTTACAACGCGCAGCCATCGGATCTGAAAGGGGGTGGTGAGGCCTCACAAGTATGAGAAAGTGGCACTCCTGACCAGGTATAGGGGGTGGGCTCTCCTCGTCCAGTTAGGAATTGTAAGCCGTTATAAAGATAGCCCGACGGCGGGAAAAACCAAAGGAGGAATTGAGATGAAAGGCAGGGTTTCGACTGTAGTTGTGGTGACCATAGTTCTTGGCTTGCTGGCGGCTGCTTGTGGCCCAGCGGCACCAGCGGAGAAGGTTTTTAAACTGGGAATCATGGGCCCCTTTACCGGACCTGCCGCCAGGACCGGCGAGGAGATTAGGGATTCCTACACCATGGCGTTTGAAGACATTGACTACAAGATCGGCGACTATAAGATTGAGCTCGTCTTGATCGACTCAGAATCGGACCCGGCAAAAGCAACCATGGCCTACGAAGAGGCTGTCACGAGAGGCAAGATCCAGGCGGGGGCAGGCGGGTGGCACAGCTCTGTAGCGGTCGCCGTTATGGAGGTTACGGCCAAGCATAAGATCCCTCATTTCTTCCACTGTGGCGAGACGCACGTGGTAAGCGAGAAGGTTCAAGGTGATCCCGAGAGGCTCGGCTACTGGATGGCCAAGGGTTGGCCGATGCCAAAGAGATTGGTATCCTTAACCTACGCGAACGCCTTCGATGACCTCATTGAGGCTGGTGCCTGGCCCGCTGATAAGAAGACGATCGCCATAAGTTGCGAGGATACAGACTTCGGTCGGGCAGTGGGAGAGCCTCTTCATAAATACCTTGAAGAGGCGGGCTGGGAGGTCTTAGCCGAAGACTACTTCCCTCTTGAGGAGACAGAGTTCTACCCCTTGCTAACCAGGTACAAGGACATGGACGCTGACGTTGTCCTTGTAACCTGCACTGCCGCTGCTGGCGTAACAGCCTTCACCAAGCAGGCCAGGGAGGTGGGACTCGAGTCCTTGCTTATAGCACATGGGCTTGGATGGATTGGCGAATGGTATGACCTCATCGGCGATGCATCAGATTACACCCTCGATCAAATCCCCCAGCTTGCTTCACCCAAAGCACAAGCCTGGGAGAAGGAGTACGAGGAGAGGTGGGGCATAAAACCGAGCCCGTCTAGTGGGGGACTTGCATACGACTGGGCGAATATGTTCATCGAGCTGTGCAAGGCCACCATCGATGAGTACGGTGAGCTGAACAGTGAGACCCTCTATAAGTTTGGCAAGGAGAAACTATGGACCGGTGAGTTCACCTACACTGATGGCATTGTGATGCCAAGATATCGCTTCTCGCAGGAGAGTTTTCCCGATCCGGTAGTTGGCAAAGAGGACTTCCTATTCCCCATAATTCAATACTTTGGCGGGGAGGGTGTAGTTCTCTGGCCTCTTGATTGGAAGCAGGCGGATCTGCAGATACCTCCCTGGGTGAAGTAGCGGGCGAACTGTGGTGGCGGCTGGACTTTGATGTCCCGCCGCCACCAGGCTCTAAACTTCAAGGCAGGTGATTGTATGATACTTCAAACAGAAGGCGTAATAAAGAGATTCGGCGGATTAGTAGCCGTGGACAATGTATCCCTGGGCGTGGAGGAAGGTGAGATTTTTGGACTCATAGGTCCAAATGGGGCTGGCAAAACAACCCTTCTTAACGTTATAGCCGGTGTCTACAAACCCAATGCCGGGGTTCTCAAGTTTAAGGGCGAGGAGATAACCGGGCTGAGTCCGGAGGCAATCTGTAGGAAAGGGATATCGAGGACATTCCAGATCTGTGAGCCTTTTCCGAAGATGAGCGTCCTTGAAAACGTGATGGTCGCTGCGGTCTTCGGCAAACATATTCCCATCAGAGACCCTCAGGCATGGGTGGAGGAAACGCTTGAATTCGTCGAGTTTCCTATGCCAAAGGATACGCTGGCTATGAATTTAAACACACTCCAGCTTAAACGCCTCGATCTAGCCAGAGCCTTGGCCAGCAAGCCTGAACTTCTGTTGTTGGACGAAGTGGCGGCTGGCCTGACGCCTACTGAGCTTTTAGAAATAATGGGGTTAATCCGGAAGATAAGGGATAAGGGCGTCACCATCGTTGTAGTGGAGCATGTAATGAGGGTCATAATGGGGATATGCGATAGGATCATGATGCTTCACTACGGTCAAAAAATCGCCGAGGGCACTCCCGATGAAATCGCAAAGGACGAAAAGGTAGCCGAGGCATATCTGGGTAAGCAGTATTTCCTCTAATGAAGCGGGGGCTATTATCACAAAGAGGGGGGAGGGTAAATTGCTTGAGATAAAGAATCTCAACTCAGGTTATGGCCATCTGCAAGTGCTGTGGGATGTATCCCTTGAGATCTCAGAGGGGGAATTCCTCGCGCTTCTCGGTCCGAATGGGGCAGGCAAGACCACATTATTGAGAACGATTACGGGGATCATTCAACCATGGGCCGGCGAAATAGAGTTCATGGGGCAGCAGATCGGAGGCCTTCCCACCCCTCAGATCGCAAGGGCAGGGATCAGTTTCATCACCGAGGATTTAAACCTATTTGGAGGTATGTCGGTTCGGGAGAACCTCATCCTTGGCGCATACACCGGACGGGATAGAAAAAAGATACAGAAATCCTTAGACTATGTATTGGACCTCTTCCCGGTTTTAGGCGAGAGGCGGAATCAATTGGCAGGCACTCTTAGCGGAGGGGAACGCAAAATGCTGGCGGTGGGCCGGGGTTTGATGTCGGACCCTCGCCTCCTCTTGGTTGACGAGCCGTCTCTAGGCTTGGCCCCTATGCTGGTGCTATCGGTCTTCAAGGCGCTACAGGAGTTGAGGCAAAGGGGCGTCACTATCTTGCTCGTCGAGCAGAACGTGAACATGAGTCTGCAGATTGCAGAGCGAGGATACATTCTGGAGCAAGGGCGAATCGTGTTGGAAGGCAAAAGCGCAGGGTTATTGGAAGACGAACACGTGAAAGAGGCATATCTAGGTTTGGGCACTGGGGGAGATTGAGAGCCAGACCAGAAGGGGGATATACTCATGCAGTTGACATCCGTATGGAATCTGTTCATTACAGGCACTCTTAGGGGGGGCTTATATGCCTTGATGGCTGCGGGGCTCGCTCTTATAATGGGAGTCATGAATGTCAGCAGCTTTATGCATGGCGAGCTTTACATGATTGGCGCCTATCTGGGCTGGCTGGCTCACGTGATGCTGGGGTTCGATCCGATCCTATCAATCTTGTGTGCAGCATTGACCAGCTTCGTAGTCGGCGTTCTCATGGAGAAGGTCTTCTTCCACCCCTTACGCAGGAAGTCTGAGAAGGAATGGCTGTTAAATGCTTACCTGGTCACGGTAGGGTTATCGTTTATGCTGCAAAACGTCGCTCTCGTAGTGTTTAAGCCCGTATTCAGGGGGGTCCCCGCCTATTGGGAAGGTTCCATCCAGCTCTCCCCAACCATGGGCATTTCGATTGATCGAATGATGAGTTTTCTAATTGCCGTCGTCGCGATTGGCGCCTTCTGGCTGTTTCTCCGCAGAACCAAGATGGGCAGGGCCATACGAGCGGTGGCGGAGGATGCGAGAGGCGCTATGCTGATCGGCATCGAGTTGAACAATATATACACTCTGAGCTTTGGGCTGAGCAGCATGCTGGCGGGGATCGCTGGAGCGAGCCTGCTGTCTCTCACCCCGGCCTATCCGACCATGGGAGGTGTGCCCCTTGCCAAGTCGTGGTATGTTGTGATATTGGCTGGCCTGGGAAACACTCGAGGAGCCATCATAGGCGGTTTCATAGTGGGGATGCTGGAATCTATCTCTTATTACGCACTTGGGGCAGGCTGGCAGGATGTAGTAAGCGTAGTTATACTTATCCTCATATTGCTTGTAAAGCCTTCGGGGCTCTTTGGATCCGAGGTGAAGGGCATGCTAGAGAGGTAAAGATATGCAGAAGACATACGAGAACACATCGGCAATTGGCCTGGGGACCCGCTTTGCGGGCCGGTTAAGATCCATGGGCCTTTCTATACCCATTCTAGCCTTCTTCGTGATATTGGCTGTGCTGCCGCAGTTCATCAAGGACGAATACATCCTCCGTCTATTGGTGATCAGCCTGTTCTTTGGCGCGCAGGCGATGGCTTTCAACTTCACCACAGGTTTCATCAACGTCGTTAATTTCGGCTTTGCTGGCTTCGTGGGGCTCGGTGCCTATACCTCGGCTCTTTTGGTAATTGAGTTGGGGGTTAGCCCCTGGCTTGGCTTCGTCGGAGGGACTGTTGCTGCGGGGATACTGGGTTTTCTCACCGGCCTCTTGACCCTGCGTCTAAGGGGAATCTATGCGGCGTGTATGGCCTGGTTTGTGCAGATCGCTCTGATGGGGCTGGCGACCGTCAATGTGAATTTGACGAGGGGAGCCTTGGGTTTGGTGGTTCCCCCTCTGGGAGGTACGCTCCACACGGCTCCTTACTTCTACCTCTTGCTGCTGATGTCTATTGGAATCTACGTAGTCACGACAATGATTGTCAACTCCAATATGGGACTCGCCTTCAGGGCCATCGGCCAGAATCTCCTGGCTGCCAGAACCTCTGGAGTCAACCCCACTAGATATAAGGTAATCAACTGGACGATTGCCTGTGCTATTGCAGGCTTACTTGGTAGCTTCTATGCCCATTTTATCGGCATACTGACCCCCGATATGATGCACTTCAAACACACTGTGGAAGTGCTGGCTATAGCCTATATTGGCGGGAGAGGCACTCTCTGGGGCGGGCTGATAGCGTCATTCTTAATGACCCCCGTTTTTGAGTACCTCAAGCCACTGATGGCAGTGCGCCTGATCATCTACGGTTTCTTTTTAATACTGGTGATGATGTTTTATCCGCAAGGCCTTTCCGGGCTCTTTCAGATGATAGGGGAATGGATCAAGGGACGGCGGGAAAAAGGGACAGCGGGAAAGGCTGAGAGCAGTATGGAGGGATAGTCGGACTACGGAAAGGAGAATCCTGAAATGGCACGATTCAGTCATATCATCTCGGCGGTTGACTCACACACGGCAGGTGAACCCACCCGGGTTGTCTTGAGTGGTCTGCCACCGATCCGGGGCCAAACCATGGCCGAGAAATCGGCCTATGTCCGCGATCACATGGATCATCTGCGGCGCGCGCTGATGCACGAGCCGCGAGGTCATCAAGATATGTTCGGGGCCATACTCACTGCCCCCTGCCATCCCGAAGCCGACCGGGGCTTGATATTTATGGACGGCGGTGGCTACCTGACTATGTGCGGCCATGGCACCATTGGCACGGCCATTCTGCTGGTGGAGATGGGGCAGGCCCTGGCGAAGGAGCCCGAAACCGTGATCGTCTTCGACACACCGGCAGGCTTGGTACATGCCCACGTTATCGTCGAGGATGGAAGGGCGCGCGAGGCATGGATCGAGAATGTGCCCGCTTTCCTGTATCGCGGCGACGTGCCAGTGGAAGTGGCAGGGCTGGGGCAGATCACCGTTGATATCGCCTTTGGTGGCAACTTCTTCGCCCTGGTGTCCGCCGATCAATTGGGTGTAACGGTGGAGCCGCCCAATGCTCAGCGATTAGTGGACCTGGGCTTACGTATCCGGGAGGCGGTAAACGAGCAGGTGAAGGTACAGCATCCTGTTGAAAAGCACATTAACCGGGTAGAACTGACTGAGATCACCGCTCCAGCGTCACACCCTGAAGCCCATGCCCGCAACGTGATTATTTTCGGAAATGGATCCGTAGACCGCTCGCCATGCGGAACGGGCACTTGTGCCCGAATGGCGACGTTGCACGCCAAGGGCGAGTTGAAGATCGGGGAGTCTTTCGTGCATGAAAGCATCATCGGCACGCTGTTCTACGGCCAGTTGCTGCGCGAAGTGATGGTAGAAGACTTTAAGGCCGTGGTACCTCGTGTGAGCAGCACCGCTTACATTACCGGCATCCAGCAGTTTGTGATCGACCCGGACGATCCCCTGGCGATGGGTTTTAGTTTCAACGCAGCATAGAGGTGTAAGGTGGATCTACCCAAAACGGCAGACGTCGTCATCATCGGTGGGGGCGTGATGGGCACCAGCACAGCCTACCACCTGGCGCTCAAGGGCTGCCGGAACGTGTTGCTGCTGGAGCGGGAGCCTTTCTTCGGCATGCAGGCCACCGGCAAGTGCGCCGGCGGCATCCGCTACCAGTTCGGCACCGAGATCAACGTCCGCCTCTCCCTCCTCAGCCTGCCGATGCTGGACCGCTTCGAGGAGGAGTTGGACCAGCCGATTGACCTGCGTTACTGCGGCTACCTCTTCCTGCTGACCAGGGAGGAGGACGTGACAGCCTTCCACCGCCAGGTGGAGATGCAGCACCACCTGGGCGTGCAGACGGAGTGGCTAGCGCCATCACAGATCGCCGGAATGGTGCCGCTGATCAACCTGGAGGGGGTACTGGCCGGCACCTTCCATGCCCGCGATGGCCTGGCGGACCCCAACAGCGTCGTCCAGGGATACGTCTCTAGGGCACGGCGACTGGGGGCGAAACTGCTGAACGACGTGGAGGTGACCGGCATCCGCGTCGAGGGGGGACGGGTGCGCGGTGTCGTCACCGACCAGGGGGAGGTGGCGACGCCAGCCGTCGTCAATGCGGCCGGACCGTGGGCGGGGGTGGTCGGCAAAATGACTGGCGTGGACATCCCCATCGTTCCCGTGCGTCGTCAGATCGTCGTCACTGGCCCTATGCCACAGGTACCGTCCGACTTCCCCTTCACCATTGACTTCGCCCCATCCTTGTACCTCCACCGCGAGGGTCGGGGCATCCTGACAGGCATGTCGAACCACGACGAGCCAGTGAGCTTCGACCAGTCGGTGGACGAAGAGTGGGAGTTGGTGCACCTGGAGGCGGCCATGCAGCGCATGCCCATCCTGGAGAAGGCGGGGCTGGCCAGCCGCTGGGCTGGGCTCTATGAGAACTCGCCGGACGCGCATCCCATCCTGGGCCGCATCCCCGCGGTGGAGGGCTCCTACTGCATCGGCGGTTTCAGCGGCCATGGCCTTCAGCATGGCCCCGCCTGTGGCCTGCTGCTGGCGGAGGAGATCCTGGATGGGGTGGCCCACACGCTGGACATCACGCCGTTGCACATTGACCGCTTCCAGGAGGGGCGGGAGATCGTCGAGTACAACGTCGTGTAGATGTAGCCAGGAAACTGCCCTCTTGTCCTCCATTCGGGAGTTGACAAGGTGGGCGAAGCGCAGTATACTCTTGATGTATCAAGGATATATCTAAAAAACCGGCGAGAAGTGTTTGTGCAGCTAAGATTAAAGGGCAAAGGTGTCCCCGTTTTTGGGGCTGAAAAGGGGAAGGCCGGTGCGAGTCCGGCGCTGTCCCGCAACTGTGAGTTAGTCAAGTAGTCAGGTGGTCAGGTAGTCGGGTAGTCTGGTGTGAGAATCATAGACGCTCAGACCAAGCGACTAACAGACCAACGTGACTAATATGACTAGCAAGCCAGATCGCCTACCTTTGCCTCGATCGGATACCTTCCGAGGAGAGAGGGCAGATCGCATCATGCGACTGCCCCTTTTTTTCTGGCAGAATCGGATTTGAAAAGGAGGTGATTATCGCGTACGACTGTTTCCGACTGTTCCATCAGGAAGTCCGTTCTTTCACATATAAACGCTACACGTAAGGAGAGAAGGAGGATAAAATGAGTAGGGCAATTCGTGTTGAAAGGCTTCTGTCTCTGATGGTAGTCGCAGGGCTCGTTTTCGCCGCCGCTGGCTGTGCACCCGCCACGCCGGAGGCCGCTGAGCCGACGGAGGCCCCTGAGCCGGCCGTTGAGGCGACCAAGGTACTCAAGGTGGGCGTGTTGAGCCCGTTTAGTGGGCCGGCTGCTCGCACTGGCGAGGAGATCAAAGGGGCCGTCGAGATGGCCTTCGAGGCGATCAATTACCAGATCGGCGAGTATAAGATCGAGCCAGTGTGGATTGACTCGCAGTCCGACCCGGCCAAGGGCGCGCAGGCCTACGAGCAGGCGGTCGTCCAGGACGGCATCCAGGCTGGCCTGATCGACTGGCACAGCTCGGTAGCGGTGTCCTGCATGGACATCGCGGCCAAGCACAAGATCCCGCACTTCTTCGGATTCGCGGCCACCGAGGTGATCAATGAGAAGTACGAATCCGACCCGGAGAAGTACAGTTACTGGATGGGCAAGACCTGGCCCAGTGCATACAAGTTGAGCATCGCCTACGTAACCGCGCTGGAGGACGCCATCGCGGCCGGCACGTGGGCACCCGAAAAGAAGACCGCCTTCATCTGGGGCGAAGACACCGACTGGGGCCGCAGCTTTGGCAACGCGATCAAGAAGGATTTCGAGAACACCGGCTGGGAGATCGTAGGTGAAGACTACTTCCCCATTGACCAGACCGAGTTCTACCCACTGTTGAACAAGATCAAGGATCTGAACCCGGCTGTGATAGCCGGTACCAGCGCCGCGCCGCCAGCGATCTCGGCGCTCATCAAGCAGGCGGACGAGGTAGGGCTGGAGAGCCTGATCATCGCCGACGGTCTGGGCTGGGTTGGCGAGTGGTACGACCTCACTGGCTCCTCGTCCAACTACGTGATTGACCAGATCCCGCAGTTTGCGTCAGCGGAGGCCCAGGCATGGGTGAAAGAGTTCGAGGAGAAATACGGCATCGCACCCAGTCCTTCGGCTGCCGGGCAGTCCTACGACATGACCAACTTCTTCATCAAGCTAGCCCGGAGGACACTCGAGAAGCACGGTGAACTGACGAGCGAGACGCTGTACGAGGTGGGGCAGAGCGAACTGTGGACCGGCAAACTGGTCTACACGGATGGCATGATGCACGCCCGCTACGAGTACAACGAGACGTCCAT
>Ga0114918_10005472_pt1 | contig 10901 bp, 4 predicted proteins | sample LantaG_FD_87015 | JGI IMG/M metagenome (GOLD analysis project Ga0114918, IMG submission 87015) | Deep subsurface microbial communities from Baltic Sea to uncover new lineages of life (NeLLi) - Landsort_02402 metaG | ecosystem: Environmental > Aquatic > Marine > Oceanic > Sediment | place: Baltic... | reverse complement strand
CTTCTTCCGCGATGCCCGACGCGTTCGCGGTCGGCTTCGTCAAAGGTAAAAAAGAGAAAAGGTTGGACTCTCTCTCTCTCTCCCTTCCTCCCCCCCTCGCTCTTCGCGTGCTCTCCCCCCCCCCCCCGCCCCCCCCGTACAACACCGCGACAAAACGACGCAGCTGCCCGCTCGGAGCCTCCACCTCCGCCGCCGACGACATCCTCCTCCTGAGCGACGTCAACCCTTCCGGTCCCCTGCAGAGAGCGGTCGCTTCTTCCGCGATGCCCGACGCGTTCGCGGTCGGCTTCGTCAAAGGTAAAAAAGAGAAAAGGTTGGACTCTCTCTCTCTCTCCCTTCCTCCCCGCCTCGTCCTTGGCGTGCGTTCCCCCCTTCCCCCTCACCCACAAGCGCCTTGAATACAAATACAAAATCTCCAAAAACAGAGCCGGCGAGGAAGGCCGCCTTCAACAGCAGCGGCTCCTCCTCCGCCGCAGCAGCAGCGGTTGCTGCGCTCGCCCCTTCCTTCGCGATGACGCCGGGAGGAGCCGCTGCTGCTGCCGCTGCTGCCGCTGCTGCCGCTGCTGCTGCTGCTGCTGCTTCCACGCCTGCGACCAACGGCTTCAACCAGACGCCGCTGTCTGCGGAGAACGGGGGCGGAACGGGCTACCGCTCGCGGGACGAGGTAAGAAAGGTCTTCGTTCTCTTTTTTTTCTCTCCCCACCTGCTTTTGGCCACCGACGACGGACAGGGAAAAAACTCACTCTTCTTCCACCCCTTCTCAAACAGTTCTCGGCGAGAAGGCGCCGCCGCGCCGTGTGCATCCGCACAGTCCCGGTGCCCCTCGATGGAGGCGCAGCGGGCGCGGCGGCATTCGACGCCGCCGTCTCTTCGTTTCTGGAATCGACCTACCGCGACGACGGCGACGGCGACAGCGACGACGTCGAGGAAGTCGAAGGGGAGAACGACGAGCAGCAGATACCTCGACAGCCAAAGAGGCGCCTTCCGCGCGTCCCGGCCCTCGACGACGTGCGCGCCCTGGACGCGGCGCTCCGCCGCTGGGGCCTCCCGCACGGCCCGCCGCGCGACGACGCCGGAAACGACAACGGCGGCGACCCCCCCTCCCCGTTCCCCTCGGGCTCTCCCCTGTCGCGCCTCGCCGAGGCCGCGGCCTGCCTCCAAGCCGGCGCCTCCTCCGGGTGCCGAGGAGCAGGCGCAGGAACAGGAGCAGTCGATGCGGCGCGCCTCCCGGACGAGGCCTGCCCCGTCTCGCACCCGGCGGCGCAGCGCGCCCTGACCTCGATCGCCTGCTCGCAGGCGCTGCTGCGCCTCGCGGCGGCGCCGGGCTGCCCGCCCGCGGCGCGCAGCGAGGAGGCCCTCGCGGCGGCGCTCGCGGCGCTGCGCTACCACCTGCTGACGAACGCGCTGTCGCCGCTGGACGCGAGGCTCGCCGCCTCCCACAGGCCGGCGCTGCCCAAGGAGGAAGGACAGGGAGCAGGAACGGGAGGAGCAGAAGCGGAAGCGGAGGGGAAAAAGGGGAAACGGGGCGGCGCGACAAAGGGGAAACGGGGCGGCGCGGCTGCAGCCGCCTCGTCCTCCTCCTCGGCCTCCGCGGCAGCAGCCAAGTCCCCAGGCTTCGCGGCCGTGCGCTCGTCCCTCGAGGCCGCCCTGCCCGTCTCCGCCTCGGCGCTCGCCGCGGTCCGCCCCCCGGAAGGACCGACGATGCAGTTCCTCCGCGCCTGCGCCGCCGCGCTGACCGTCGAGGCCGCGCCCAACCTCGGGAACGCCGCCGTCGACGCGCTCGCGGCCGGATTCGGGTCCAGCGCGCAGCTGCGGGCGCCACTGCTCGACGCGATGCTGTCAGAGGCGATGCCGAACCTGCCGGCGGCGCGCGGGGCGAGGGCCGCGAGGAGCTTCCCCGCCGGCGTCGCCGCCGCAGCCGCCTCGGCCGCCGCAGACGGAGGAGGAGGGGCCTCGAACCCCTCCTCTTCCTCTGCCGCCGCCGCCGCTGCCGCCGCTGCCGCCGCATCCGCGACCGCGACCGTCACCTTCGTCATCCAGCCGTTCTCTGCGGCGCTGCTGGCCATGCTCGCCGCCGCCGCGGAGCTCCCCTCGGGCGTCGGAGCGGGCGGCGACGGCGACGGCGGCGACGAGGACGGAGAAGGCGAGAAGAAGCAGAGCCGCAGCGGGAGCGCGACTCCCTCCGAGACCTCGAGCGAAGAAGAGGAGAGCGAGAGCGAGAGCGACGACGGAGGAAGGCGCCGCGGAGGAGGCAAGGGCAGGCGGCAGCAACAGCAGCAGCAGCAGCGGCAGCAGCCGAAGGGGAAGAAGAGGGGCACCACACACGCCAAAGCTGCCGCCCCTCGCTCGGGCCCGACCTCCGCGCAGAGGCTCGTCGCGGGCTACGCCCCGGCCCTCGCCGCCGCGGACGCGCTCTGGAACTCGCTCCTGGACCGCCTCGCGGGAGCGCGCGCCGCGAAGGCCGACACGGCCGTCGACCTGAAGGCCGCGGCGGACGAGCTCGTCGCCGACGTCGCCGCGTGCGTGGGGCTGCCGCGCTGGCCCGCCGCGGGGCCCGCGCTGCTGCGGCTCGCCGGCGCGCTCTCGCCGGCGGGCGGCGCCGGGCCCGGCGCGAGGGGCCTCCGGTCCGCGGACACGGCCGCGAGGGCCGCCGCGGTCGACCTGCTCGGCGCCGCGACGGCGGCGCTCTGCGCGCTGGTCGTCGAGGCCGAGGCCGCGGCCTGGAGCGTTTCGGCCCTGCTGGACTCGTGCGGCCTCTTTGACGACGACGACGGCGGCGGAGGAGGAGGAGGCGAGAGCGCGGGAGTGGGGGCAGCAGGAGCAGGAGGGGCCTCTCCTGCCGAGGGAAAGCTGCGGGAAAACAGCAGCGGCGTCCCCGCGGGTGGCGTCCCGGGCCTCTCTCCGGAGTCGAGGCTGCTGCTATGCTACCTGGCGACGACCGCGAGCGCTGAAGCGAGCGGTGGCGGCGGAGGAGGGGGAGGAGGAGGAGGAGGAGGCGGAGGAACCGGTTTGTTCGGCGACGACGGCGACAGAACCGACGGCGACGACGACAAAAACCTCTCCGCCGCGGCCGCGGCCCACGCCGCCTCGCTATCCTTCGCCTGCGGGGCCTCCTCCACGGGCGGGGGAGACTCCCGCGCGGACGCGCGGAGGTTCATCATCGCCCGCGCCCTGGCGGAGTGGGCCACGGGGAACGACGGGCCCGCCGCCGCTTCCTCTTCTTCCCGCTCGGCGGCCGCCGCCGCCGCCGCCGCCGCTGTCGCCGCGCGCGACGCCGCGGAGGACCTAGCCCGCGGCGTCGCCGCCGACCTGGGCCCGGCCGACGGCGCCCTGCTAGCCCGCGCCGCCGCCGCCGGCGGCGCCGAGGGCAGGGCCCGCGCGAGCCTCCTCGGCGCGCTCGTCGACGCGTCGGACCCGGGCAGGCAGGCGCCGACGGCGCGGGCGCGCGCCGTGCGGGCGGTCGCCGCGGCCGTGCGCGCCGACGCGCGCCTCGCGCGCACGCAGGAGGCCCAGCTCGCGATCGGCAGGGCCCTCCGCGACGAGGCCGCGTCGGTGCGGCAGGCCGCCGTCGACGCGCTGGGCTCGGCCGTCGAGCGGGAGCCCGCGCTGGCCGAGACGTTCTTCGGCTCGCTGGCCGCGGCGGCGCGCGACGCGGCGCCGTCGGTCAGGAAGTCGGCGCTGCGCCTCATCGACGAGCGGTGCCTGCGCGCGCCGCCGGGGGTGTTTTACAGGCGCGCGGAAGCTGCGGTGACGCTGGTGGCTGCCGCCGCAGACTCCGAGGAGGGCGTCTCGGACGCCGCGGCCAAGGCCCTGGCCGACCTCTGGTTTGGCGGCGGAGGAGGGGGGGGAGGGGGAGGAGGTTCGGGAGCAGCAACAGCCGGCTCCTCGCGCCCAAGCTCCGGCGTTCGCTCCTCTCCGAGCGGCCCCTCTCCTTTGACATCCCCAGTCAAGGGAGTCGGCGGAGGAGCTCCTGCCGCCGCCGCCGCGGCGGCCGCGGCCCTCGCCCCGGCGGCGGACCGCGCCGCCGCCCTCGCCGACGCGGCCGCGGCCGCGGCCGCCGCCGCCTCGGCCGCCGGCGGGCTCCGTCTCCCGCTCGAGCCGACGCACCCGCTGCCCGCCGCCGTCCGCGCTGCCCTGGCCTGCGCCGCCGCCTCCCCGCTCTACTCCCTCCACGCCGCCGGTTCATCCCCGGCCTCGAAGGCGATGAGGTCGAGCGGCGCGGGAGACCGCAGGGCGAGCGGCGCCGGCGGCGGAATCTCGCATCCCTCTTCCGCCTCCTCCGCTCCCTCGTCCTCTTCGCCGCCGGGCGCGGACGTCGCGCTCGCCCTGCTCGAGGCGGCGGTCTCCGAGCTCGCCTCTGCCCGCGCCGGGGCGCCCCCGCCGGCGCCGCTGCTCGCCCTCCACGCGCTCACGGTCGCCGAGCCGAGCCTGGCCTCCCCCAAGAGGGACCCCGCGGCGCTCGTGCGGTGCCTCGCGCCGTACGTCAAGGCCGCGCCGCCGCCGGCCCCTGCCGAGGGCTCCGGCGCGGCCGCGGCAGCTGCGGCGGCGGCGGCGGCGGCAGAGGCAGACAAGCGCGACGCAGACAGGCTCGTCGCGACGCTGGCCGTCCTCGCCACGGCGCTCTCCTCGGGTAGCGCGAGCGGCAAGGGCGCCGCCGGGGGAGGCAACGCTCTAGTCGGCAGCGCCGCCAGCGCTGCCGAGCTCGCCCGCGACCTCACGTCGCTGATCAACGGGCACCCCTTCATCAGCGTCGTCGCCGCGGCCTGCCGGGCGCTCGCGGCGCTGAGCGAGGTCTCGGCCGTGGCGGAGCGCGCGATCGGGCACTGGGCGGCCAAGTACCTGGCGCAGCTCGGGCCGGGGGGCGCGGCGCACCCCGCCGCCGCCGCCGCCGCCGCCGGCGCCGGGAGCGACGGCGGCAGGGCCGCCGCCTCCTCCGCGGCGGCGGCGGCGGCGGCGACGGCCTCCGCGTTCGCAGCCCGCTTCCTCTTCGTCCTCGGCCACCTGTTCCGCCACGGCGGGGCCTCGATCGAGAGGGCTCCCGCCCCCGCGGACGGAACCCCCCCGGCGACAGCGGCGGGATGCCTCGCCGCGGCGCTCGCGCACTTCGAAAACCCGCGCGGCGACCCCAAGGCGAGGGAGGCCGCGCTCCACGCCCTCGGCTGCCTCGCCGTCTCGGCCCCGCAGGCCGTCCAGGGCCCGCGAGCCCGCAGGGCCCTCCGCGCCGCCCTGAGCCCCGCCGCCCCACCCGCCTTCAAGCTGCGCGCGCTCCACAACCTCGGGGAGCTGCTGCGGGCCGAGGAGCTCAGGCTCGTCGTCGCGCAGAGGGCCGCGTCGGCGGCCGACGCGCTGGCGGGCGCACCCGTCGGCGCCGCCTCCTCCTCCGCGAGGGCTTCTTCCTCCGCCGCCGCTGCCACCGGCCTCGGTGGAGGGGACCCCAAGGCCCGCGCCGCGGCCGCGGCGGCCACCTCGGCCGCCGCCGCGGTCCGCGCGGCGGGCGGCTCCGAGGCCGAGGCGGCGACCGCGGCCTCGGCCGCCGCCGCCCGCGCAGCCGCCGCGACCAGCTCGGTGCCCGACGCCTGCGGCGCCGGCGACTCCCTGTCCCTCTCCTCGGGCATGATCCAGGACTCGTGGGAGGCCTGCCTGCGCCTCGCGCTCGACGCCGCGCCCGTGCCTCCGGCGCCGCTGGCCAGCGGGCCTCGGGACCCCAGGCACGCCGCGGTCAGGCGCGCGGCGGTGGCGCTGATGGACTCGGTCGACCGCGGGGGGCTCGTCGCGCCGTGGACGGCCGTGCCGACGCTGGTCGCCGCCTCGACGGACCCGGCCGCGGACGTCGCCGCGCGCGCGCTGCGGGTGCTGCGGCGCGTCGCGGCGAAGGCGCCAGACATGTTCCGCGCGACGGTGGCCGACGGGCTGCCTCTGGCGGCGAGGCTGCACGCGGACCTGGCGAGGGCGTTTGCCTCTGCCCAGGCCGACGCCGCCCCTGCGGCGCAGCTCGCCGCGCTGGACGCCGCCGCGTCGCTCGACGTCTCCCGCGGCGTGGGCGCGCTCTACGCCGACCTGATCCAGGGCACGCGCGCGGCCCGCCACGCGTTCCTCGGCAGGCTGCTCCGCAGGCTCGACGCGGCCTGCGACGTCCACGGCCGCGGCGGCGAGGCGGCCGACCTCGCCGCGCTCGCGGCCGTCGCGGGGGCGGCGGCCGCGCTGCCGATGCGCAGGGCCGACGAGCCGCTCATGCTGATCCGCAGCGCCGACGACGTGGTTTCCAGGCGGGGCGAGGCCGCTCTCTCGGCGCTGCAGCGGGCGCTCAAGAGAGGGGGGAGGCTGGAGAGGAAGGAGGGCGAGGGAGAGGACGAGGAGGACGAGGACGAGGAGCAGGAGGGAGCGAAGGGCGCCGCCGCCGCCGCCGCCGCCGCCGCCGCGGCCGCCGCGGCCTCGCTCGGCCGCCCGCCGCCGAGGGCGGAGGTCGCCTCGGCGCTCTCCGCCGCGATCCTCCTCCTCCTCCGCAGGCACATCGCCGCGTCCTACGCCCTGACCCCCGAGAGGATCGCGGCCTTCGCCGGCTCGGCGGAGAGGAGGAGGGCCGAGGAGAGGCTGCACGCGGGGAGCGGCCGGCCCGGGGCGGCGGCGGCGGCGGCCCTGGCGCTGGCCGCGGCGCTGCCCGCGGCGGCGCTCTCGCCCGCCGCCCCCCCCGCGGAGTCGGGGGAGTGGTGGGACTTTGGCGTGTCGACGGAGAAGGTCCTGCGGGAGCTGCTGGCCGAGGCCGCGGCGGAGGCGGCGGAGGCGGCGGCGGCGTTCGGCGGGGCCGCCGACGGCGGCGAGGGGGCAGGACCAGGAGCGGGCAGCGACGGCGGCGGCGGCGGCGGCGGCGGCGACAGCGGCGACGGGGTCGCCTCCCCGCAAGGGGCGACGCGCCGCCGAGAGTCTCCCATGGGAGACCTCTCCTCCCCCGGCTCTACCGCTGGGCGCTCCCCGGCTGCTGGAAGGGGCCGCGGGCGCGGCGCTGCCCGCGGGAGGGGTCGCGGCCGCGGAGGCGCGACTGCGGCGGCCTCGAGGTCCCGCAAGAAGAAGAAGAGGAGCTCCTCGAGTTCGGAGGAAGACGAAGAGAGCGAGGAAAGCGAGTAGAACGACTTTCTTGAACTTTTTGAATGCCCCCTTTTTTTCGAATGCGGGAGAGAGAAGAGAGAGAGAGGGGGGGAAATGACTTTTGGAGGGGATTCGTGTCTTTTTTTAAAGAAAAAACGAAAATGCAAAAAAAGAAAAACACACCAAGCAAGCAGCAAAACCAAAAAAATCCTCTTTTCTCTCTTTCTCAACCAAACCGAACACTCTTGGAGAGCTTCGAACGCACTCCCGTCTTCTCTCCCCCATACCCGGCACCGGCAGCCCCCGCGGTCACGTCCCTGACCTGCCCCCTGCGGCGGACGGTGGCCTTCTCGAACCGCTTCCTCCCCTTGACCCTGGGGTTCTTGATGTCTCTGCGTCGGTGCGGTGTCAGCCCGCGGTTCTTCTCGACGTCGCGCGTGATCGCCCGCGGCCCGTCGGTGTCGGAGCGCGCGAGCGGGACGTGCGGCGCCGGGGCGGCAAAGGCGGCCCTGCGCGCGGCCTTGGAGGCCCTGGAGCGGGCGGCGACCGCCAGGTACTCCCCGTCGTCGTAGTCCTCCTCGGGCCCGCTGTCGTTGAACGCTTCCTCCTCTTCCTGCCTCGAGCGCTTGAGGGCCGCGCGGGCCTTGGAAGCGTCGACGGCGGCGCGCCTCTCGGCCAACCCCGGGCGGGAGGGCGGGAGCGCGTCCCCGGAGCGGAGGAGAGCAGCAGCAGCAGCAGAGGAAGGACCGGAGCCCAGGGCGCCGGCGGCGCCGCCGCCGTACCGCTGCGCGACTGTGTGCGCGTCAAAGCCTTTCAGGCCCGGAGCAGCGGGATTCTCTCCGGCGCCGCCGACGAGCCCGGCGACGTCCTCGGTCAGTTCATCCAAAAGAGCGCCGCCGGCCAGCCCCGAGTAGCGGCTCGCCGACAGCAGCCGCTTCCGCTCGTCCTTGGAGAGCGCGACGCGCGTCATCAGCGTCTCCTCCTCGGCGGCGCGAGCCGCGAGCGCCTGCTTGGCGCGCAGCGCCGCCGCGCCGTCGCTAGCGCCGTCTCCCGCGGCGGCCGAGGCGCCGCCCCCGATGTCGTCGAGCTCCTCGGGCGCGCCCGCGAGCTCCGCGGCGAGCTCGCGGACGAAGCCGGAGCGCGCGGCGCGCGTGCGCTGGTGCCGCGCCTCGCGCGCGGCCTTGCGCGCGGCCGAGGCGGCGCGGGGGTCGTCGGGGTCGAGCACGCTCGACGTCGGGTCGCTCTGGCTGGTGCTCCCCCCCATGGAGGCCGCGGAGAGGCGCGGCGGGCGGTAGATGCCGTCCGCTTCGCCGACGTCGCCGGCAGAGGCAGCGGCGGCGGCAGAGGCAGCGCCGGGGCGGGGGAGCAGGGACCCCGGGCGAGGAGCGAAGGCGAGGTCGTCGTCGCCTCGGGCGGCGGCAGAGGGCCCCGCCGCCGCGCCCGGCCCCCCGCTCCCCGCCGAGGCCGCCGCGTTGGACGCGGCGGCCAGCAGCCTCTCCACCTGGTACCGCAGCCTCTTGTCGATCGGCCGCGCCTTCTCGAGGAAGGCCCTCGCCTGCACGAGGCGCCTAACCACGGGATGGTCGGCCGGGCTCGCCCCCTCGGCGACGAGCGCAACGTAGAACGCGAGCAGGCTCGAGTACTGCAGCAGCAGCACGTTCTTGGCCTCGAGGAACGAGAGACCGCCGCGGGTTGCCAGGCCGGATCCGCTGCCGCCGCTCTCGCCCTCGCGGAGGTCGGCGAGGAGCGGGCCCGCGACGCGCGACGCGGAGGCGAGCGACTCCCTCATCTCGGAGAGGAGCGCGGTGAGTGCCGGGGCGTCCGCCGCCGCCGCGGCGGCGGCTGCGGCTGCGGCTGCGGAGGCGGCTGCGGGGCCTTGGCCGGTCGCGCGGGCGCGAGGGAGGGCCTGGACAGCGGCGGCTTTGCCCTTGTTGGTTTGCTTCTTCTTCGGCTGCTTGCCGAGAGTCGCCCCCTCGCCCTCGTCTTCATCGTCGCTGCTCTCTTCCTCCTCCTCCCCGGCGAGCGCAAAGTCCGACGCCCGGAGCCTCGCCGCGGCCTCGCGCTGCAGCCTCGACGCCTCGCGCTCGTCGGCCTCCCTCGCGTCCTCCTCCTCGAGCTCGGCGGCCTTCCTGTTCTTGCCTCCTTTCTGGGATGCTTTCTTCTTCTTGTCAGTGCCGTCGTCGGCGTAGTAGCTCCTCTTCGCCGCGCCCCAGCCGCCCTCCTCGTCCTCATCGTCGAGGTCATCATCGTCGCTGCTGTCGGCCGCCTGCAGCAGGGCGACCTTGCGGCGCATGATCTTCTCCGTCTTGGCGACTGGTTGATGGTTTCGTTTTTTTTTTCGATTTTGATTTTTTGGGAAGGAGGTTAGCGCCCAGTCGAGCCGCCGAAAACGAGCATTGGAATGTCACGGCCTCATCTTTGTACGCGCCCGCACGTAAAAGCCCCCCCCCTCTCTGCTCTCTCTTCTCTCTCCCTCAATTATGGAGGAAAAAGTCCAATCTCGCTCTCTACGTGGCAGAAAAACAAAACAAGAACTCACGCTGCGCAAGGCGGCCGTTGCCGTCTTCATCGTCGTCATCGTCGCTCTCGTCGTCGTCGCTCTCGTCGTCGTCGCTCTCGTCGTCGTCCGACAAGCCAAGCAAGTCCCCGCCGTCGTCCAAGTCGCCGTCCGACTCGGATCCACTCTCATCATCGTCACTGACGTTCAGCGCCAGCCTGTCCTTCGACTTGTGGAAGGCGTCGACCTCGTCGTCCGAGGGCATCTGCTCGTCGAACTTTTTGCCACGGCGGCCAGCGTTGTTGCCGGCGGCTTTCTTCGACGACATGCGGCCCAGCTGCGTCTGCGTCATTTTATCCCCGAGGTCTCGTTGTCCGTTTCTCTCTGCTCTTGAGGTTGCTACCAAGACGAATGCGATCCGAACGCCAAAGAGGAAGAAGGAGAGCGAGGAGGGGAAAGGTCAGAGAAGAAGGAGCGTTCTCTTTCTTCTCGATGCTTAGAAGAGAGAGCGAAAATGAGTTCTGAGTTTTCGCCGACGGCAAGAAAAAATATTTTTTGGTTTTTTTTTTCACTGAGGAGAGCTCTCTTCCTCGCTTACGCCCTGTCCCAAGGCGTGGCTCCCCTCTCCTCTTTCTCACTCCTGCAAAAACAGAGAGGGCTAGATACCCCGCGCTTCCCCCCTCCTCTTCACGATGGCGCAGCAGCCGCTCGACATCAACAACCTGCTGGACGACGACAGCGACGATGAGGAGGTGGTAAGATTGATGGCCGACGACGAGTCGATCTCAGCTTCAGTCCCTCTCTTTCTTCCTCCGTTTGCTCACTCGCTCACTTACTCCACACATACACGCGCGCACGCGCGCGCGAATACAGCCGGTCAATGTCGCCGACGCCTCGGCGTTCGCGGCGCAGCTCCAGAGCTCGCTGGTGGGGGCGGGAGGGGCAACGAATGTCGTCGCCGCTGCTCCTCCTCCGCCGATCTTGCCTCCTGCTGCTGCCATCGCTCCTGCTCCCGTTGTTCAGCAGCTGGGAGGGGTCCAATACCAGCAGCAGGAGCCAGCATACCAGGCTCAGGTAAGGAGATTGAGAATGGAGAGAGAGAGAGAGAGAGAGAGAAAGAGAGAAAGAGAGAAAGAAAACAAGCGGATGCTTCGATCGAAGGGAAGGGGGGGGGACAACGGCGACCCCTCTTCATCCTCTCTCTTCCCCGCCTTTCCGCCAACCACCCCCCGATCCCCAAACACGCTCTCTCTCTCTCTCTCTCTCTCTCTCTCTCTCTCTCTCTCTCTCTCTCCCTCTCTCTCTCTCTCTCTCTCTCTCT
>Ga0114918_10005470_pt1 | contig 10903 bp, 20 predicted proteins | sample LantaG_FD_87015 | JGI IMG/M metagenome (GOLD analysis project Ga0114918, IMG submission 87015) | Deep subsurface microbial communities from Baltic Sea to uncover new lineages of life (NeLLi) - Landsort_02402 metaG | ecosystem: Environmental > Aquatic > Marine > Oceanic > Sediment | place... | reverse complement strand
TGCGAAAAGTATTTTACAATACATAAATAAAGACAAAGACTTTAAGAGAAGAAACAGAGAAAAAAATAAAAAATTGGAGTTGTGAAAAATGGAAAAAGAAGAAATAAAAATAATAATAGAAGCAGGATTAATATATTCAAAATTAAAAAAAGAAGGAAAATCTACCCAAGAAATAATAAACGAAACTAACAATAAAATAAGACCTCTTTTAGAAGAAAAAGATTTTAACAAAGACCTTTTAGTCCAAATGTATGTTATGGATATAGCACTATTTGATGAATCCGAAAAATCACTTACTAAAGCCTTATTATTACAGTCTAATAGAAACACACTTAAAGCCTTATTACAAATCGGAGGGTTACTTTACAAATTAAAAAATTAATTTTCCTACAGGGTAAAACCTTAAAAGGATAAAAAATAAAAGGAGAAAAACAAAAATGACAGAACAAAAAACAGAACCAAAAACAGCCGTAGAGGTTGCAGAAGAAAAATTAAGCAATGCAAGAAAAGAATATGCAGAACTTAAAAACCGCTACACCATTAAAGGAGCTAAAGTTAGCATAGGAAAAGTATATGCAAACCTTTACAAAAAAGACCTAACCGAAAACGAAAAAATCAAAGCGTTTTTTGTGGGTGTAGAAAAAGTCAAAGACAGCTTTAATGACGTGCTTTAAAATGGCTAAAGAAGTGACAAACGTGGAACTAAAGGGAGAGATAGAAACCGAAATTATCGACGTTAAAAAATACGTTGGTAAAAAAGCAAAAATATCTTCTTTTAAAGTTATGGAAAACGATATAGACGGTAAACAAAGCTATTATTTAAATGTGAAAACCGAAGCTATAGATGTAACCAAAGAAGGAAAAGATATTACTGCTTCCCGTAACTTTAGTTTAAAGTTTGATACTGTAAACGGTGGCGTTGGTTGGGCAAGTGCCGGTAATCTTGCCAACTTCTTAAACGAACACGCAATAAAAGACTATAAAGAAATTATTGACAAAGAAGTAGTAGTTTTAACTACCGACGCGGACAAAAACGGCCAGAAATGGCTAACTTTTTAAGGGAGTAATCCCATTTTTTTCTTTTTTATAAAATAAAAAAAATAAAAAATTATATTCTCGAAAGCAACTTTATCATTATGTTGCTCTCAAAATCACTATTTTTGTTTTCTGTTATGGATTGATAACATATACTACACATTTCTATACGTTTATTTGTTATAAGTTCAGTAAAGAAGATACGTTTAAAAAATTTTCTTATAGAATCATCCAGTATTAAATTTAAACTGTCATAATCTATAAAAAATATGTTCATTGGTGTGTGCTCCTCTCCACAAATCCGACAGACGTTTTTTAAATCTTTATTTTCGTTTTTCATTGTTCTCCCACCGAAAGCATTGCACTTTTTTCGTCTATCACAATTTTTCTTATTTCCTTTAAACCTTCTATATTACAGATATGAGTTTTAATATATTCCGAAACTTGTTTTCTGTAATTAGTGTTTAAGTCGTCTTGTGTTTTCAAATAAAATTTTTCTAGACACATTCTTTTTAAAGAAGTGTCTTTTATTAATTTTATTTGTTCAAAATCTGAGAATAAATTCTCTATATCTTTGACTTTGTCTATATCAACATATAGGGCTTTGTTATATTCTTCTGCTTCTGTTTTTATATCTCTGTCAATTATATTATTTATTAGAGATTTTACACAAGATAACAAGTGTATTTTAAAATCTTCTAACGAAAAATTATTTAAACAAAATCTCGCTAAATAATCATCGTTATCTTTTTCCCCATTTTTCTCAAATTTGCAGTATATTCTGAACCAAGCTACATTTCTAATAAAATCAAATTCTTCTAATATAATGCTTATGGTGGTTCTACCATAAGTGTATATAACATTTTCTTTTCCCCAGTCTTTACGGTCTAAAGCCATCTCAATTAACTTGGGATAATCTACTTTATAAGTTCTTATTTGTATTTCGTTTTTCATTTTTTAAACCCCTGTTTTTGTATTAACGTTCTTATTCCATATCTAGCATTGACTTCTTTTTTAAATTCTGTTCGGATATTTACTATAAATTTTCCAATTCCTTCTAATTCAGAATCCTCGATATTTTGAAAAAGATTATCCATTTTTAGTCCTCCAGTTTACATATGTTATCAATCTTTTAACCATAACAGCTAAAGACATTAAATAAAACAATTCTGGGTCTTCAATACCTTTATGTTTTATTATATGATTTATTCGTTCTCTGATATTTTCAAGTAAATTTATTTTTTTGTAATATCCTGAACGCATATATCCTTGTTCAAATTCTTCTAAATTAAATGTTTTTATCATATCTTGTAAAATCATTTTTATTCCTCCATCCTTTTGGTCTTTGGGAATTGTTTGTTCCAGTTTCTAGTATCGCACCAATCAAACATGACTACAAAATATTCCTTGTCGTTGAACTCATTCGTTAGCAAATCATAAACTTCTTGTCTAGAATTACGACTTGCTAAAATTGTCAGTTTTTTATCTATTACTTCCACTATTCCGTATTTCATCTTTTTAACCTCTTGTCCAAGATATATATAATGTATGGGTATGAACACCTATAAACATAGGTGAAATATTAAAATCATACATCTCATTTATTGGTAACTCTAATATTTTTCTTATAACTATTCGTAAGTCATAAGTGCTTACATCTTCATTTTCAAAAAATGTTTCGCTGTCAAAACTCATTATTTGATTATTTTTTTTAAACATATTTGTTATTTTTGTGTTCATAATATCACCTTTTAGTTTTTATTTTAATTGGTCGGTGATACTTGCTGTTTTCCCTAAGAGCATAAACAGTAGAAAGGGTTTGTTTAATACCCCCGACTGTAGAAAAGTAAGATAAAAGACTATATAAAGGTTACCGTGTTAGTGAGGAAATTTCCACAATAAAGAAAAAAATAAAAAATTATAGACCAAACTGGGAAGGGCTCACTTTTAACCATAATATTCCGGTTATGGTTACAAACATAGTTGCCACTAACATTTGAAGAATTAAAAAATAAATATCCACAAAATTAATTTTTCTAGTTTTCATTTTTGGAAAAAACATTATAAACATATTTCTTATTCCAAATAAATAACTCTCCGGAAATATTTTGTATAATAATTCTTGTATCTTTTTTCTTTGGTCAATCCATAAATAAGTAATAATTATTAACACAAATAAAATCATTAAATATTTATGGTAAAAATTACTAATAAAATCGAACACTTGATATAAAGTATTTGTATGGTCTAATTCTGCAAGTGTTCCATTTATACTAAAATTAATTAATTCCATTTTTAAAACTTCTCCCTATCGACAAACATCGGTTTGGCTATTTCTCTCATATATCTTTTAGAATATATTTCGTTAAAGTGGGGAGCAAACATTGTTATAATTGTCACCACTAAAATTAAGACACAAAATAAAACAGATATTATATACATTACAATAGGTTTTTCTGCAAAACTTTTTTCTTTTTTTAAAACTCTTGCATTTATATTTTTTTGTGGTTTCTGTTCTTTTTTCTTTTGATATTCTCTATATAATAAAAAACCTAGTGCCCCAATTCCTAAAATAATAAATATTGTTTCGTTCATTTTTTAACCTCGTTCTTTTGTTCTACATAATAAACCTGTTCTAGTGTATCGTATAAAGAAAAATATTTTGATGGGTTCTTTAAATAAAAAGTTTTTTGAGAAGCAAACCCTAATTTTCCCATACCTTCACTTAAAACATAATGTATTACTTCTATACAAAAATTTGTTCTTTTATCTGACTGAGCCAAAAATATTTTTTTACCGTTTTTTATTACGAATCTTTTACACGAATTTAAATAATTACTATTGTATCTTACTCTAAGCTCTACTTGTCGCAAAAATTGAGAAGTCCACAATATTCTACAATTCATTTTTCCGCTTTGCGTCATAAAGTAAGAAGTAATACGGTTTCTTTTTGCTCCGCTTGTTCTAGCGTCTAAATAAACGTGCAATTCATCTAAGCCTATTACTGAATTATCATACTCGGAAGTATCTTGTCTTTTTATTGCGTCGTCTAAATCATTAATGTCTAGTATCGTGTGTGGAAAACTTAGCCAGTAATTAGAGAATATTTTTTTACCTTCTAAATATTCTTTATATAATTCTCTAGTCATTAATAAGGTTTTTCCGCTTCTCATACTACCAATAAATCCTTCTAAAACCATTTTACTTTTTTCTCCTTCTATTTTTCTCTTATTTAATATCAAAACTTCTTACTGCATAAACTGGTAATACATTTACTCTTCCGCACTCTTCACATTTTAATATTAAACTAAGTGTTGGTAATCTATTATTAATATGTGTGTTTGCCCCTAACAAAATAAAATTTTCACTTTTACAGTCACAACAATAAAAACTTTTTCTTGAATGTTTTATTATAGTAATTTTTTCCATTATTAAAACCTACACATTTAATAATTTCTGTAGTTTCTGCTGTTGTGATTGTTCTGCTTTTTCGCTACCTTTATGTAGGGCTTCTATAAATTGTTTTCTGCTTAATCCATCTTTATTTATAATTAATTTCATAAAACAATTGGAATAATTATCTACTAAGTCTTTGACTTTTTCAATATTACCTACTCTTTTGTCATAGTCTTTACTATTTTTTGGTAGCGAATCTCCTGCTGTTTCTAGTAATGCGTATAACATACCCATTTTTTGCAGTCGTGTAACTTGGTTTTCTGTCAATACTGTTTTAACTTCTATATCGTCAGAGCTAATTAAATTTAATAATTCTTTAAAGGGGCTTTCGTTATCTGCTCCTTCTAAAATTTCATCCTCTTTAAAGTCGTGTTGTTCTAGTTCTTGCATTGGAACTACTTTATCTATTTTTTCTCCGTAAATACCTTTTAGTTCTTTTTCTTTTTTGGGGGGAACTTTTTTTAAAGGTTTTGTCATTATATCCACCCGTTAGATTTTGCCATAAAAACGACAGCAATTATTATTATTATAATAATTACTAATAAGGCTTGTTTACTAAATGAAAAAGGTTTTTTGTTATCTTCCATAAGAGAAGCGTCAAACATTTTGGTATTATAAACCTTAAACATAAGTTCAGCGTCGTTATCTACTTCTATTTGAACATTGCTTTTTATTTCTATAGGTGTATTTAGAGAATCCAAAACTATAGTTTTCTTTTGTCCAATTGTAACGGGGACATCTTCTTTTAAAATCATTGGGTTGCTATTATTTCTCCAATAATAATATGTAATAGTTCCAAGTTCATCCCTTTTACTTGGTAAATCTTTTTCGTTGGTAGATACAGTATAGAACTCTCCTTTATCTCCGGCTTTATTCATAAATAAACAGAATCCTTTTTTATCTTGAATAATTATAGCTTTTCTTTTTTTAACGTATGTTATCGTTTCTTCTGTTTGGTCTAATACCACAAGTTTATAAAATCTTGTTGGTCGTATAAATCTGTCGTAAATTTCTTTCCCACCTATCCAGAAAAACGGGGATAAACTAATAGGAATTAATAAATACCATATATCGAAAGCCATTTTATTTTCACCTTTTCACTATATTTTATTTTCACTATTCACATTTTAAAAAATAAAAAATAAATTTATTTTTGTTTCTTGTTGTATTTTTTCTTTAGTTGTTTTATACTTCTTAATTTATTTGGAATTCCTTTTTTTCTTACCATTTTTTTTTCACCCTTTTACTTAATCTATACGTGCCAGTTTTCTTTTTTGTTGCACGTTTAACTACAGTTACTTTTTTGTAATTTTGGGCTCTTGCTATACGCACCGCACGATTTTTGGTTTTTACTTTTACAATTTTTCCCATTTTTACCTCTCGATACTCTCATTTTCATTTAACCTTAATTTTATTACTATTAAAGATATTATGATTAAAGCTATTATAAAAATAATGCTTAATCTTATTTCTTCTGTCAATAATTCGGTTATCCATACACCAGCACTTAATATCATTAACACTATAATAATAATGTAATGTATAAAATCGCTATACATATCTTGGATTATTAAATTATTTATTATTATTCCCATACTTATAATAGTAGCCAATAATAATATTAATAGTAACATATTTTTTTCGTTTTGTGTCCACGTTGAACCGCTTAATACAGTATCTTCTGTTTCTGTTTCGTTTATTGCTTCTTCCGGTGGAACATAAGTATAAGGATACTCTTCATTAAAAAGCCTAAAATCATCTATTAAAGTGGTTTCGCTTGAATCAATAGCTCTTAATTTTTCTACACTTAAATTTTTATCGTTTGGATATGCTAATGCGTTATTAGATAATAATGTATCGTTAAAATAAAAAGTTGCGTTTTTCTCCGATACATTGTGTATCCAACTTACCGGATACCATACGTTAATATCAAAAGGAACTTCTTTCGCTACCCCTTCTTCGTATATTTGCAATATACTTTCGTTTAACCATACCATACCTACATAATCATTATCACTATTTTCAAAATAAAATTTTGTTATTCCTGTATGACTTGTTTTTAAAAACCAAAAATCCATTCTAGTAGAACCGTTTTGACTTACATTATAAAAATAGTTTCCGGCTAATAAATTCTCTATTTTATAACTTGAATTGGAATTATGACCTAAAGCGTCTGCCCTTATTCCCCCTGTCCAGTTATTATCGTTTGTTTCGTAATCGTTAAAATGGAAAGGTTCTTTATATGTGCAAGATACATCCCTATTTTCATAAGTGTAATTTATTAATCCTTCTTCACAAGTATTATTATAAGCAAAATATTTTTGTTCTGTTAATGAATTATTAATATGACAATATGTTATATTTCTATAATCCACTAGTAAAACTTCTTCATATACTGGGATACAGGGTTCTTCTTCTATATCTATAGTCATCTCGTCTATAGTAAATGAAGGAACAGTATAACCACCTAGAAAAATCTTGTCAATATAAGTAATAGTATTTGAACCAAACCTAAATTTATTTCCACCATTATTGTATAAAAACCCATCTAACACAATATTAAAAGTATGGTCACTAACATTAATATCAGATATTTTTATTTTATAATCGGTAGAGTCATAAATACACGCGGTGCAAACTTCTACCCAAACTACATTTATACCGTCATAAATATATATTGAATTACCGCTACTTATTTTTCCCAAAACTAACCGAATTCCTGTTATGTTATCTGTTGAGAATAATCTTATCAATACTCTTTTAGTGGCTGAGCCGGATATACCGCCAACTTCAAAACTTACATTCGTGCCATTATCGATATATCTATCTCCTAAATAAAGCCCTGCACTTTCAGTATTAGTTACTGCTGTTCCTTTTATTTCATTATCGGATATTGTAAAAGTTGAAGAAGAAGCCCACGTTTCCCCGTTATCTGCTTCATCCCCGTTTAAATTTCTGTTAGTTCTGTTAAAACTGTCTATCGTATCAGCATATACACTACTTGATATTGTAGCTAATACGCACATAACAGATAAAAGAAAAAACATATTTTTTATAATTCTTTTTAGTATAGTCATTTTCTCATCTACCTCTAAGGAAATTCAAACCTAGCATTGATACAGTTAATATCATCGGTGATAATACGAATATGTAAAATAAAACCGCTAACATTGGGGGCATATCGGTAAAAGGGTTTGATAAAAATTGACTCATACCGTCAAAAACGTTTATATCATCAACTGGGACTTCTTCGACTGTTCCCATTGAAAATAAACCCCCTATAAAAATAACTAATAGGTAAAACGACACATATCCCGTTATTATTAAATATTCGTTGGTCATTTTATCTCCCCCAGTCACTTCCGCCCCTATTTCCACCACCGCCAAAATATCCTACTGGGTTAAGTTTTGCTACCAATACTCCGGCTATCCCTATAGCCATTAATATAGTAAACCATTGGGGTATAAATTTATAAACGGTGAAAAATACTATACATAAAATCCCTAATACAGATGGCACTAGAGCAATAGCCGGAGTATTCTCGAATCCTTTAGACATAAATATTGCACTTCCCATCATTAACATAGCTGTTAATACTACCGCAAAAATTAAACGGTCATTTGTTGAGCAAACATTAAAAGCATTACATACAGCGTTATTCATTTCTGCAATTCTTGTTGCGTCTAATTCATCTTCTATGGTTTTATCCACACTACTTTGGGGAAGTATATATTCTGCTAAAGCCGGATTATAAGTTATTCTATAATCTTTATATCTGTCGTATTGTATATAGTCGTCGTCATAATATACTCTTAAAACTTTTTCTTCGTTTTCGTCATCTACTGAATATTTGCACTCAAATTCGTAAAACCTAAATGTTGTATCACTATCTATTAATTCTACCCCGTCATTTTGTATAGGGTAGTAACCAGTATTTAACATTAACCAAGCCCCTATATAATTATAATCGGGTGTTAAAGTAGTGTTTGTTTTATTATATTGTTGAATCTCAATAGTTCTTACTGGTAATAATATTTCTTCATTGATTGAGCCTGTAGCTAATCCATAAAAATTATATACTGTTTTTGTTGGATACATACTTATAACGATATCAATATTATTATTGACTAAATTATTTACACTTGTGGTATTATATACGGTTTCGTTATTAACAATTATCCAAGCATAATTATAAGTGTCACTTATTTTTTGGTGTTTTATTGTAAACGTTGATACGATATCACCGTATCTATTTTTTAAATTATATGTTACTCCTCTACCTTCACCTATTACTAGAGAAGTTATTAAAGTATTATAATATTGACTGTATAAAGTTACCGGAAAATTATATGTATCGTCACATTCTCCAAATAATAAACTATGTGTATCGTCTAAATAAGTTCCGGCTAATATATCTGGAGTTTCTACAGCATAAAAACCGCAACTTGTGTTGTAAGCAGTTGTTAATTCTAAGGGTGTCCCGTTGTAATTATCTGAATCTCCTATTTTAGTAATATCTCCAAAATCACATTCGTATGCAATATTAATATAGTCGTTGGTGTCGTCCTCACTTCTCACCATAAAAGCAGTTGTTGTTAAAGAGGTTTCTTTATTTATATTTTCATCTAACTTTAAATATATTGGGTGTATTAAATCTATTTCTTTTCCGACACCTACCACATAAGTAGCGTTTTGCCAGTCATAAGGGTGAGTAATAGTATCACTATTATTTTTTAATATTAAAAAATCTTCTACTATATCTTTATGCTCGGTGTTATATTCGGGGGCGTATATATTGCCGAATAATTCAATACTAGGGTTTGCGTCCACCGTTGGAGAACCGCTTATATAATATAGGGTGTCGTCTGAATCCATCCAAATAATATTATAGCCTAGTAAACCAAAACTCCCGTAATCACATCTACCATTTTCACAAGTTAAATCTATATCGAAATTCTTAGGTTCTATATCGTTTATGGTATAAGTAATATTTCCTAGGTTATCGTGTGTTAATCTATAAATTCCTTTTTCTACATAAGCCCCCTGTTCTATTTCTTGCACAGTCTCGGCTTTATCTATATAGTCATAATTTCTAGTAGTAGAAAAAACATTATCTTTTATACTCATTTCTAGAACCCTAAATTTATTACCGCTTTGATAATCTACATTTGTATTATCGGAAGCAGTAATGTAATTTTCCCCGTTAATTAAAACGGTGTAGAAATTATCATATGCTAAATTACCCATCAATGAGGTTGAATCTCCATAAGTCATAATTCTTGTGTTTATGGCGTAATCATTATAATAAATTGGATATAAATTTTGTCTGTCACCATCTCCTATATAATTATAATATTTATTATCGTCATAATATGGTATAAAAGAATTCGCAAAATCAGAGGAGGAACTGGGAAAACCTAAATCTAATGTAGGCAATATAAAATCGGTTGCTGTTCTTAAATTAGTTTGATAATTATATGTGTTTAGAGTATAGTCTGTTTGGTCGTCTTTATCAATTGCATAAAATAAGGCGTTTGTTCCATATTGAGCAGAAATTAAATAATAATCTTCTGTAATTCCTAAAAGCCTACTATAAATATGTTTTAGAGCTATAGTATTATAAAAAACTGTTAAATCTATAGTATAAAAAGAATTATCCACTACACCTATTAAAGAAGCGTTAATCATTTTTGCCAAAGCATTAGAATTATTATATATTGGTATCCCCTGTTCTAAAAAACTGTATGAAGAATAAGTTAATGTTGAAATATTTAAATCTATGTTTACACCTTCATCATAATAAATTAAACTGTTTGAAGTTTCGGCTACAATTAAATTTTCTTCTGTCATTCTAAAGTGGTCATATGAATTAGGTATTTCTGTTTTTACATATCCACTTACTGATACTGACACAATCATACACATTATTATAAAAAGAATTATTTTTTTCATTTTTACACCTTTTTATTTTTTTATTATTTAGGATAAAAAAATTTCTCTCCTATCGAAATAGGAGTTTTTATTTTTGCCGATTTATTTACATCATTGGTTTAAACAATGCGAATAAATCTCCTACAATCAGACCGATAGGCAACAGAGTTTCGAAAAATACTGCGTATGCAGCATTTTCGTTATAATCTGTTGAACCAGTAACTGCTGGTCGTAGTGCAAAATAAATAAGTAAGGCGATAGTAATCCCGATGGATACATTACCGCCTCCTCTACTTTTTGCCATATCATACACGACGCAACATATATTTATAAACATAGAGGTTGCAGAATATATATATCACAACATATATATCCCAACATAGAGACTAGAGTATATAGATACTCTAAACTATAGGTTCGGAACCATACAAAAAAATCGGTGTCACTAGAGAGTGACACGCAAAAAAGCAAGCTCTGGGT